>Ga0102592_1001566_pt1 | contig 24850 bp, 20 predicted proteins | sample AraplaCol_mMF_r2_FD_76861 | JGI IMG/M metagenome (GOLD analysis project Ga0102592, IMG submission 76861) | Arabidopsis root microbial communities from North Carolina, USA - plate scrape MF_Col_mMF_r2 (SPADES assembly) (version 2) | ecosystem: Host-associated > Plants > Roots > Endosphere...
AAGGTCCGCTCCGGAACGGTATCCGATTTTCGGAGAGCCTCGGCACGAGACAGTTCCTGGCGCGCGAAGCCGAGAGTGGAATCCGCTACCTTTAGGTCGGCTTCGGCTGAAGCCACCGCCGTCTCGAACGGACGGCGATCAATCGTGAACAGCAGGTCGCCCTGCTTCACCATCTGGCCGTCCTGAAAGTGGATCGCGGTCAGATAGCCGCTCACGCGAGCGCGAATCTGCACGCTCTCTACCGCCGTGAAGCGTCCGGTATATTCGTCCCACTCTGTGATAGGCAGCACAGTCGGCTTCGCTGCCGCGACACGCGGAGCGTTCGATTGGGCATCTCCGGTCTTTTTCGCACCGGAATCGCATGCCGCGAGCGAAACGGTCATGGCGATCACAGCAGCGACGCGTCGTGGGACGATGAACGGACGGTTGATCATTTCGATCTCAGCGATTGCGGCGCGCGACCGTCTTGAGCGGGTCTGCGCGTGATGAAACAGAACTTGGGACCGCGATGATGTCTCATCGTGGTCGGCAGCCCGCATCAGCGATCTGGGCAGCGCTCACGTATCCTCATGGCGGAACATAGCCGCCAAGGCGAAATTGACGGAGTCCGTCTCAGTTTCACGTTGCGTTGAGCATCGCTCATCATCGAAGGCGGCTTTTAAGGCGCCCGACTGTTGCGACCGAATGTCCGCATCTCTAGTTTCCGCCGAGCCAACCAAGAGAAGCAGAATGAAGCCGCACGTCATTTGCCATATGGGAACCTCCCTTGATGGTCGCACCATTCCGAGCCGATGGCTTCCGAACGACGCCCACATCGGTGATCTTTACGAGCGCTTGCATAACGAGATGGGTTGCGACGCTTGGATCGTCGGTCGCGTTACTGGACAGGAATTCGCTAAGCGTGATGACGGCTACCCTGTCGCGAAAATGGAGCCACTCCCGCGCACGGCATGGATCGCCAAACCTGACGCCGAGACCTACGCGGTCGTTCTCGATCAACACGGAAAGATCGCCTGGGGACGGTCGGACATAGGCGGGGACCACCTCGTCGTGGTTTTGAGCGAATCCGTCCCGGACGCGCATCTTGCGGGGCTCCGAGACGAGGGTGTTTCCTACGTTTTCGCTGGGATGGAGAAGATCGATGTAGGCGCCGCTCTTTCCGCACTGAAGGAGGCACTCGGTATCGAACGTGTTCTCCTCGAAGGTGGTGGCAACATCAACGGCGCTTTCCTCCGCGCTGGGTTGATCGACGAGATCAGTCTCGTGTTGGTCCCGGCAATCGATGGGTCTGCGGGCGTCCCCGCCCTTTTCGACAGCTCCGATCCAACCGAAACATCACCTAGCCCGATCAGCGAGCTGACATTGCAAAGCTGCACCTTGAAGGAAGGTGGAAATGTCTGGCTCCGATATTCACTGAAGCGATGATGGCTACTGTGATGAGCTTTGCTCATCACTCCGTTAAAGCCCCCTCGATTGTCCGTGTTTGCTCTACCGCTTAATTGTTGATCGTACGCGATATTTCGCGGTCCGAGCAGCATTGAGTAGACATGCAAGAAGTTACGCCCTCCCAGAATAGCGTCGCCTCCGAACCAGTTGCCGATCCCTCCTGGACTGCGATTTATGGAATGGCAGTTTGCGTTGCCGTACTGATCGCATCCGAGTTCATGCCCGTCAGCCTGCTCAGTCCGATCGCCGCCGACCTCGGTCTGACGGAAGGACAGGCTGGTCAGGCCATCGCGATCTCCGGCGTCTTTGCCGTCATCACCAGCTTTTCGATCGCCGTCGTTTCCGGAAACATCGATCGCAAGTGGGTTCTGCTTGCTTTGTCTTCGTTGCTCATCGTGTCCGGTGTAATGGTCGCTCTTGCTCCGAACTTCCCGGTGCTGATGGCTGGCCGCGCTCTGCTCGGTATTGCGATAAGCGGCTTTTGGTCGATGTCCACCGCGACCATCATGCGGCTCGTTCCCGCGGCTTCGCTCCCTCGAGGCCTGGCGATCGTTTACGGCGGGAATGCCGTAGCCGCTGCGATATCCGCCCCCCTCGGTAGCATGTTGGGCAGCATTGTCGGTTGGCGATACACCTTCCTCAGCGTCGTTCCTTTAGCGGTCGTTGCGCTAATCTGGCAGGCCGCTGCGCTTCCCCGGCTCCCCGCTAGAAGCCACGGTGAACACGGCGGCACGATGCGGGTTCTCGGCAATAAAAGCGTGGTGATGGGGCTATTTGCCGTTGCGATGCTCTTCCTCGGGCAATTCTCGCTTTTCACCTATCTGCGTCCATTTCTCGAGCAGGTGACAGGCGTCGGCGTCTCTACACTTTCCGCCTTGCTGCTGATCGTCGGTGTTGCAGGGTTCATCGGGACGACGTTCGTCGGCAAGATCATCGGCAAGCAACTCAGGGGCCTCCTCGCCGTCATCCCTTGCATCATGGCGGCCTCGGCAATCGCTCTTGGGCTACTCGGTCAGTCCGCTACCATCGCAGCCCTTTTGCTCGCAATCTGGGGGCTGGTAAGCACTACTGCGCCCGTCGTGTGGTCAACATGGCTCTCGCGCACCTTGCCGCACGACGCCGAGATCGGTGGCGGCCTCATGGTCGGCACGATTCAATTGGCCATTACTCTCGGCGCGGCAGTCGGCGGCTTCGTCTTCGACACCCGCGGTCCTGTCGTCGATTTCGTAGGCAGCGGCTTCATCCTGGCATTTGCTGCCCTCATCGCATTTTTCGGCATCCAAGACCGTGAGCGCGTCGCGCGAGACTGATCGACCCGCGTGGATGAGCAAAACTCAACGACGCATGAAACGAGAGGTGCGTAACCAATCGCGATCTGGCGACTTATTTAGAAGCCTTCGAGAAACGGTGGAGATGGATATGCAGAACCCCGAATTCAACTTCTCGCGGCGGGACGTACTCGCAGGCAGCGCCGCAAGCGCTGTAGTTGCGATCACCCCCGGCGCACAAGCACAGACAGGTAATCCTGCCCCAAACGTAGCTTCGCGGCCCATCCCCGTCGCCTTCGACGTCAACGGTAAAGCCGTTCACCTCGATTTGGACACGCGGACGACCTTGCTCGACGCATTGCGCGAGCACCTCCATCTGACGGGCACGAAGAAGGGTTGCGACCACGGCCAATGTGGCGCCTGCACGGTCTTGGTCAACGGCGTCCGCATCAATTCATGCCTGACGCTTGCCGTGATGCATGAGAACGACCGGATAACCACTATCGAAGGTCTCGGAACTCCTGAAAGCCTGCATCCGATGCAGGCTGCCTTCATCAAGCACGACGGCTTCCAGTGCGGCTATTGCACACCGGGGCAAATTTGCTCGGCGGTTGCGGTGCTCGACGAAATCAAGGCGGGAATTCCCAGCCACGTCAGCGCAGATATCCTGGCCGACTTCAAACCGACCAACGAGGAAATGCGCGAACGCATGAGCGGCAACATTTGTCGATGCGGAGCCTATTCGAATATCGCCGACGCCATGGCGGAAGTTGCGGAGAGCAGCACATGAGGGCGTTCACATACGAACGAGCCGGTTCGCCGCAGGAAGCAGCCGCGAAGGCAAAACGCACCCCGGGCGCGAAGTTCATCGCCGGCGGCACCAACTTGCTGGACTTGATGAAGCTTGAGATCGAGTCCCCACAGCACCTGATCGACGTCAATGGTCTCGGGCTCGACCGGATCGAACGTACGGCTGATGGCGGTTTGCGGATTGGTGCTCTCGTGCGCAACACCGCGCTCGCCGCGGATCTCAACGTGCGCCGAGACTACGGTGTCCTGAGCCGCGCGCTATTGGCGGGCGCTTCGGGTCAGTTGCGCAACAAGGCGACGACCGCCGGAAACCTTCTGCAGCGCACGCGATGCCCCTATTTCTATGACACTAACCAGCCCTGCAACAAACGGAGCCCCGGCTCCGGATGCTCCGCGATCGGAGGCGTCACACGGCAACTGGGCGTGGTTGGCGTCAGCGACGCTTGCATCGCGACACATCCCTCGGACATGGCCGTTGCCATGCGCGCGCTTGATGCCAAGGTCGATACCGTGAATGCGGAGGGCAAATCACGGAGTATTCCGATTTCCGAGCTACACCGCTTGCCCTTCAGTTCACCGCATATCGATACGACTCTCGCATCCGGAGAATTCATCACCTCGGTCACGTTGCCGAAGCCCGTGGGCGGCAAACAAATCTATCGAAAGGTCCGTGATCGCGCTTCTTATGCGTTTGCACTGGTCTCGGTGGCGGCCATCGTCCGACCGGACGGCGGCGGTCGTTTCACCGTCGGCGGTGTCGCGCCGAAGCCGTGGCGCGTTGAAAAAGCCGAAGCCGAACTCGGAAAAGGCCCGAAGGCGTTTGTTAACGCGCTACTCGCCGATGCCAAGCCAACCAAGGACAATGCGTTCAAGATCGCTCTCGTCGAGCGGACCGTCGCAGCCGTTATGAACGAAGCGAGGCAGAAATGAAGTTTGATACCCCTGCCCAGACCAATCCCATTGACCAGATGCGCGTTGTCGGACGTGCTCATGACCGTATCGACGGCGCACTGAAGACCACAGGTCGTGCGGCGTATGCCTACGAACATCATGATGGGGTCGCCAATCCCGCCTACGGCCACATCGTCGGATCCTCCATCGCGAAGGGGCGGATTGAGCGAATGCATTTAGCGGATGCCAGACGGGCGCCCGGCGTGCTGGCGATTGTGACTGCCGAGACCGCCGGGAAACTCGGTAAGGGCAAGTTCAACACCGTAAAATTGCTCGGAGGCCCCGATATCGATCACTACCACCAGGCGATCGCGATCGTTGTGGCGGAGACCTTTGAGCAGGCCCGAGCGGCCGCCGCGCTGGTGCGTGTGGATTACAAATCGGCGCCCGGCAACTTCGATCTTGCCGCCTCGTTGAAGACAGGAAAGCTCGTCCCCGATCCAAACGGCGACAGCAAGGATGCTCCCGGCGAAGCTCGTGTCGGCGACTTCGAGAAGGCCTTCGGCGAAGCACCCGTCAAACTAGACGAAGAGTACACGACCCCCGACCAAAGCCACTCTGCGATGGAGCCTCACGCATCGATCGCGAAATGGGAGGGGAATAAGCTCACCGTCTGGACCTCGAACCAGATGATCGACTGGGGGCGTACAGACCTCGCGACGACGCTTGGACTGCCCAAGGAAGACGTCCGCCTGATCTCGCCCTATATCGGTGGCGGCTTCGGCGGAAAGCTCTTCCTGCGGTCGGACGCTGTCATGGCTGCACTCGGAGCGAAGGCCGTGGGCCGTCCGGTCAAGGTCGCCCTGCCCCGCCCGTTCATTGCGAATAATACGACGCACAGACCGGCGACGAGACAGCGCATCCGTATCGGAGCAACCAAGGACGGCCATATCACCGCCATCGCGCATGAAAGCGGATCGGGCGATCTGCCGGGCGGTCAACCGGAAACCGCGACCAGCCAGACCCGCCTGCTTTACGCGGGAGCCAATCGGCTCACGTCCATGCGCCTCGGCGTCCTGGATCTCCCGGAAGGCAATGCGATGCGGGCGCCAGGTGAAGCGCCCGGTTTGATGGCGCTTGAGATCGCCATGGACGAACTCGCGGAGAAGCTGGGATTGGATCCGGTCGAACTGCGCATCCGAAACGACGTGCAGGAAGATCCCGAAAAGCCGGGCCGACGCTTCTCGCAACGTGACCTTGTCCGCTGCCTGAAGGATGGAGCCGAGAAGTTCGGTTGGGCGAAGCGCAATGCTGTGCCCGGACAGGTCAAGGAAGGCGACAAGCTGGTCGGCATGGGTATGGCCGTGGCCTTTCGGAACAATCTCTTGCTGCCGTCGGGCGCGCGCGTGCGCCTCGGCCGTGATGGCCGGATCGTGGTCGAAACCGACATGACCGACATTGGGACCGGCAGTTACACCATCATCGCGCAGACAGCCGCAGAGATGATGGGCGTCGATCTAGACAAGGTCGATGTTCGGCTTGGCGATTCCAGCTTTCCGATCTCGGCGGGTTCAGGCGGCCAGTTCGGCGCGAATTGCTCGACCTCGGGTGTCTATGCTGCGTGCGTCAAGCTCCGCGAGGCCATCGCACAGCGGTTAGGGTTCAACTCCACAGACGCCGCCTTCTCAGACGGTCAGGTCTCTCACGGAAACCGGACCGTCTCCTTGCTGGACGCTGCGAAGGACGGTGAACTGGTCGGCGAGGACACTGTTGAATGGGGCGACCTGAGCAAGACGTATCAGCAATCCACTTTCGGCGCCCACTTCGCGGAAGTTACGGTCGATGCTTTCACCGGTGAGACCCGAGTGAGGCGGATGCTCGCGATCAGCGCGGCCGGTCGAATTCTCAATCCGAAGACCGCACGAAGCCAGATGATCGGTGCGATGACGATGGGTGTCGGAGGAGCGCTGATGGAAGAACTCGCCGTCGATCGGCGGCGCGGATTTTTCGTCAACCATGATCTCGCAGGCTACGAAGTCCCCGTTCATGCGGACATCCCGCATCAGGAGGTGCATTTCCTCGACGAGGCCGACGATAAGGTCTCGCCGATGAAGGCCAAGGGCGTCGGAGAACTTGGCCTCTGTGGCGTCGGGGCTGCGGTCGCCAACGCCGTATACAATGCTACAGGGATACGCATACGCGATTACCCCCTGACATTGGACAAGCACCTCGGGGCTCTTCCGTCGGTCTCGTAGACGCCAAGTTTAACCATTCGGATCGGGGTGTGGCCGATTGATCCGCCCCGTCCGCCCGTTTCCGAGTTGTCAGCGGACCGCCAACTTCCCATACTTGTGCTATGCCCGTTGATCGCTCCAACCTCGCCGATTTCACCTACTTCCTTGCCATTGCCAAGCACCGCAGCTTCCGGCGCGCCGGGCTGGAAATAGGCGTCAGCGCCTCCGCCCTGAGCCATGCGCTCAAAGGTTTGGAAAGCCGTCTCGGCGTGCGGCTCCTCAACCGCGACAACCGGAACGTCACGTTGACGGACGCCGGCGAAACCCTCCGTGACTCGCTGGAAGGTCCTTTCCGGGACATCAGTAACGCTGTCGATCGCCTGAACGTTTTCCGGGACAATCCTGCTGGCCGCATCCGGCTCAATGTTCTGCAAGACGCCATCCCGCTGATCCTCGGCCCCGTTATGCCGACCTTCGTGGACCGCTATCCGGATGTCGAAATCGACCTCATGGTCAGCAACCGAATGGTCGATGTCGTCAAGGAGGGATTCGACGCGGGCATCCGATACGGCGGCACTGTCCCTCAGGACATGATCGCTCAGCGCCTTTCACCGGACGTCCAATGGGTGATCGCGGCGTCTCCTGAATACCTCGATCGTTTCGGCACGCCCCAACACCCATCCGACCTGGCCAATCATCGATGCCTCCGGCTCAAGATGGGCAACGACCGCATCTATCACTGGGAATTCGACCGGGGCGACGAACACATCGAAGTTGACGTACCTGGCTCGATCACCATCGACGAGGCTACCGCTGCGATGACGTTCGTCAGCAACGGCGTCGGATTACTGTTCGTCGCAAGGCCCCTCGTAGAATCAAGGCTCGCCGACGGGCGGTTGAAATTGGTCCTTGAGGATTGGTCGACCATGGGGCCGGGATACTACATGTACTATCCGAGCCGCCGGCAGCTTCCCAATGGCCTTCGTCTGCTGATCGATCTGATCAGGGAAATGCGCCCGTTGGGTGTCTGACCTCTTCGCGTTTGGATGAGTTGATCACGTCCACAAAGCGTCGCGTCTGCGGGGCAAATTTACAGGGTGTTGGTCCGCTATGCATTGCGGGACGCGCCTGATTATCTGCGGCGATCTGCCTCGATGAATAGAACTCAACACGGCATCAATCGGTGGCGCATTGCTCCGCAGTTATCTTGCATCTACCCCCATTTGATCAGGATGACAGCCGGGCGCATGAACCGCTCGTCACACTCAGCACGGAGCAAATGAGATGTGCCTCTCTTGCCGTGGGATTTCCCCCAGTTCCTGTTCGGACGGTATGGACCGTCGAAACTTTCTGGCTGCTGGAACGACTGCCGTTGCGGGTTTGCTGTTCTCGAAAGCGGCATCTGCGCAGGACAAGAGTGCGGCGAGCGCCGCTGGCAGTGCTAGGATCCAGACCAAGGCCGTTGCGTTCTTCGAAGCGAAGGGGAAATTCAAGCCCCATCAGTTCACACGACGCCCGGTCGGCGACGACGATCTCCTCATAGAGATTCTCTATTCCGGCGTTTGCCACAGCGACGTCCACAAGGTTCGCGACGACTGGAAGAAGGAAGCCTATCCAATCGTGCCAGGCCACGAGATGGCCGGTCGCGTGGTGCGCATCGGCCGTAACGTGACGAAATTCAAAGTCGGCGACTACGCTGGTGTGGGATGTTGGATCGGGTCGTGCGGACAATGTGAATTCTGCCGCACCCAGATGGAGCATCTCTGTGCGAAGCGGGTGCTCTCCTTTGCGTCGGTCGATCATACTCACGACAACGAGCCGACCAACGGCGGATACTCGAACAATTATGTCGTTCCACAGAGCTTCGCGATCAAGATTGCGCAAAATGCGGAAATCGCCCGCGTCGCTCCCCTCCTCTGCGCAGGCATAACCTCGTATACGCCCCTCGTCTTCTCCAAGGTGAAACGCGGCGACAAAGTCGGCGTAGCAGGGTTTGGCGGCCTAGGCCACATGGCGGTCAAATATGCCGTGGCACTTGGCGCAGAGGTCACAGTTTTCGATATCACTGAGAACAAGCGAGAGACTGCGAAGATATTAGGCGCAACCCGCTACGTGAATGTTTCGCAGCCGTCGGACCTTGAGGGCCTCAATAATTCCCTCAACGTGATCATCAACACCATACCCGCCGGGCACGACGTTCTCATGTACGTTAAAATGCTCCGGATTGGTGGAGAGATGGCCATCGTCGGGCTTCCGCCCACGACCGAAACGCCGAGCATTCCAACGTCGTCCTTTCCGATGCACCCTTTGGTGAAGGTCTATGGCTCGAACACGGGGAGCATCAGCCAGATTCAAGAGATGATGGATTACTCAGTCGCCAACGGCATCTATCCAGATGTCGAGGTGATACCTATCTCGGCCATCGACGATGCCTTTCAGAGTGTGTTGGACGGTAAAGTGAAATTTCGGTACGTCATCGACATGAAGACTTTGACCTGATCCACCGTGCATTGCGCTATGCCGCTGATTCGCGATAAGCCGATGATGTGCTCGGAGGGTTGCGCTCCCAACGTCTCTCGACCGCTGCCCATGTCAATCCCGCTCGATTCAGCTCAAATGCGGAATGTCCGCTTTGCGCCAATAGCCGACATTCACGCTGGGCTCGCCTTATCAGGTGGCGAGCCAAGTTCGCTCGTCATTGCCCCGTAAACCGCGCCGTCAGTGTATGCGCGTGATTGCCAAGCTGCATCGTTGCCGAAAGAACGATCTTCGCCTGCGGCGTCAGCTCGGACTCTGTCTTGCCGACCATCATGTTCGGCGCGCTCGGTGCCAGCGTGACAGTCGTCGTCTTGCCGCCGTCCTGGACCGTGGCCTTCGCCTTCACATTCTTCGTTTGCAACGGAGAGCCGTCGTCGTCGCTGAAATAGAACACGACATCCGTTCCCTTGCGCACGAACTCGATGGGATGTCCCTGCGACGTCACGACGGCACCGCCATTGGCGCCCTTCTTGACCTGAGCCGCCGCCATGTCTGGCATTGCAATGGCGACCGCGGCGCCGATGAGCAGAGCGTATTTGATCATTGTCGTCTCCAGTTCAGTCGAGTTTCGTTCTTCGGGTCAGAATGCTTCCGCGGGCGAAAGCGACGCCTCCCGTTCAGCTTGCAGTCGCCGCAGCGGCTTTTCACCGAACAGAAGGAAGAGGATGGGCGTTACGATGATGTCGAGCGCCGTGGCACTGATCAGACCGCCGAAGATGGTGACCGCCACCGGATGCAGGATTTCCCGACCCGGCTCATCCGCCGAGAACAGAAGAGGCATCAGTGCCAATCCGGCACACAGGGCCGTCATCAGCACCGGGCTCAGCCGCTCCAGACTGCCGCGCACGATCATACGGACACCGAACGTCTCGCCTTCGCGCAGGACGAGGTTGATGTAATGCGACAGCTTCAGAATGCCGTTGCGGGCGGCGATGCCGGCAAGCGTGATGAAACCGATCATCGACGCCACCGACAGCGGCTGCCCGGCGATGTTGAGCGCGATCACGCTGCCGATCAGCGCCAGCGGAATGCCGGCCATCACGATCAGCGCCAGCGCGGCGGAGCGGTAGCGACTGAACAGCACAAGGAAGATGATGGCGAGTGATGCCAGCGACAGGCTGCCGATGCGCCACGCGGCCTCCTCCTGCGCTTGGAACGTGCCTTCCAGCGCCGTCGTATAGCCCTGGGGGATACCGAGGCTGGCGAGCACGCCGCGCAGATCGGCGGCGATCTCTGCCATGTCCCGCCGACCATCGCCGTTGCCATAGACCACGATCCGCCGCTGCGTGCCCTCGCGCTGGATCTGGTTCGGTCCGTCAGTTTCGATGACATCAGCCAGCGAACTGAGCGGAACGAAGCCCGAGGTGGTCGGGATCAGAAGATCGCGCAGGCCGGTGGTCGATCGGTCCTGATCGGACAGCCTGACGACGACATCGAACCGGCGATTGCCATCGACGATCTGCGAGACACGCCGGCCATTCGACAGGCTGTCCAGTGCCTGCGTGATGGCGGCCGGTGTTAGGCCATAGAGCGCGGCCTTCGCATGATCGACCTGCACACGGACCTGCGGGATAAGCACCTGTTTCTCGACCTGCAAATCGACGATGCCGGGGATCGCCGCAAAGCGCTGGCGGGCCGTTTCGGCAAGGCTGCGGAGCTTCTCGATGTCGGGACCGAAAATCTTGACCACGATCTGCGCCCGGACGCCGGATTGCAGGTGATCGAGCCGGTGGCTGATCGGCTGGCCGATGGCGACGGATGCCGGCAAGCTGGAAAGCTTCTGCCGGATGTCCGCATTGACCGTTTCCTTGTCGCGGCCGGATGGGACGAGGTCCACGTCGATCTCGCTGAAATGCACGCCCTCGGCATGCTCATCCAGTTCTGCACGGCCGGTGCGCCGACCGACCGACTTCACCTCCGGAACCTTGCCGATCAGCTCCTCCGCCAGCAATCCGAGCCGGTGCGACTCCGCGAGCGAAATGCCGGGATTGTATTGCAGCGAGAGGACCAGCGTTCCTTCGTTGAAGGGCGGCAGGAAGCTGCGGGGCAGCCGTGTGGCAGCAAAGCCCGCGATCAGCACGCTCACGCCAACCACCGAGAGGATCAGCCCGCGCCGGCCGAACGCCCAGTGCAGCAAAGCCCGGTTACCTTCCTTCAGCCTGCGGACCACTGCGGTATCGTGCCCTGCCGCTCCGCGGTCGCCCGAGATCAGGTAGTAGGACAGCACCGGCGTCACGGTGATCGAGGTCACCAGCGAGGCGAGGATCGAGACGACATAGGCAACGCCGAGCGGCGTGAACAAACGCCCCTCGATGCCCGGCAGCGCGAACAGCGGCACGAACACCAGCACGACGATGGCCGTCGCATAGACGATGCTGGATCGCACCTCCTGGCTGGCTTCGGCGATGACGGTTAGGATCGCCCTCGGTGCCGCAAGCGCCTTGTTCTCCTTCAACCGCCGCAGGATGTTCTCGACATCGACCACCGCGTCATCGACGAGTTCGCCGATGGCGATGGCAAGCCCGCCCAGCGTCATGGTGTTGATCGTGAGCCCGAGGCTGCTGAACACCACGACGGTGGTCAGGATCGAGATCGGGATCGCGGTGAGCGAGATCAACGTCGCCCGCGCATTGAACAGGAACACGAACAGCACGATCGCGACCACGACGGCTGCCTCGACGAGCACCTGTTTCACGTTGCGGATCGAGGTCTCGATGAACGTCGCCTGCCGGAACTGGACATGGGTCACCGTAACGCCCGGCGACATGGTCTTCTGGAGCGCCTGCAGCGATGCCTCGATGCTGCGCGTCAGCGCCACCGTGTCCGCCTCAGGTTGCTTCTGGACGCTGACAATGACCGCTGGCTTGCCGTTGAAGCCGGCATCACCGCGCTTCACCCGCGGCGCAAAGTCGATGGCCGCCACCTGACTGAGCAGGATCGGCTGCTGATTGCGGGTCACCACAACCGTGCTGCCGAGATCGGCGATCTTCTTGGTCAGGCCGACATTGCGGATCAGGTATTCGCGGCCATGCTGATCGACGAAACCACCGCCGCTATTGGTACCGAACCGGGTGACCGCCTGCTCGATGTCGGCATGGCTGACGCCGAGCGCCTGCATGGTCGAGACATTGGGCGTGACGCGATACTGCCGAACCTCGCCACCGATCGGGATCACCTGTGCCACGCCCGGAACCGCGAGCAGCTGCGGCCGGACCACGAAGTCCGCGATCTCGCGCACTTCCATCGGGCTCGCGCGTCCGTCGCTGGTCAGCGCGATCAGCATGATCTCGCCCATGATCGAGGTCACCGGCCCCATCTGCGGATTGACCGCGGCGGGCAACTGCTCGCGGATGAGTGCGAGGCGCTCCGAGACGAATTGCCGGGCGCGGTAGACATCGACGCCCCAGTCGAACTCCACATACACCACCGACAGGCCGACGCCCGACACCGAGCGGACGCGAATGACGCCCGGCATGCCGTTCATCGATGTTTCGATCGGATAGGTGACGAGCTGCTCGACCTCCTGCGGCGCCAGCCCGTCCGCTTCCGTCAGGATGTTGACGGTGGGCCGATTGATGTCCGGAAACACGTCGATCGGGACACGCGGCAGCACCAGGAGGCCATAGACCACGAGGCATGCAGCGGCAGCGAGGACCAGCAGCCGGTTGTTCAGGCTTGCCGAAACGATGGACTTGAACATGACCGCTCCTAGCGCACCTGGTTGATCAGGTCGGCACCACGCACGACGACGCGCTCATCGCCATTCAATCCCGAGGCGATCAGTACGCGCGTTGCATCGACCGGCATCGTCCGTACCGCCTTCGGTTCGAACCGCTCCGGCGCGACATGAAGCCAGACAATGTTTTCGCCGCTGCTGTTGGTGACGATGGCGTCGCGCGGGAAGATGAAGCCGGTGGTCGGCTGTCCACTCTGGACGAGCACCGTGACCGGCTGGCCGATGTTCAGGCCGGCAGGCGGCTCCGGTATCGCGAAATGGATGACCGACGCATGCTGTCGCAACGCCCGGCTGGTGCCGAGATAGGACAGCGCGAAGGACTGGCCGTTGCCGCCCATTGCGGTGGCTTGAACCGGTGTCCCCTGCCCGCTGTCGCCATAGGCGAACGCTTCGATCCAGAGCCCTTTCGGATCGGCAATCTGGAACAGGATGTCTTGCGGTTGGATCACCTGGCCGGGCACGACATTCGCCGATGTGATGATGCCGTCCGTGGGCGCACGAAGGATTTCACGATCGGCCCGCAGGGTGCGCACCGTCTCGCGACGGGTGCGCAATCCCTCCAGTTCGGTTTCGAGATCATAAATCTGGCTCATCGGCACGGCGCTGCCGGCGGCCAGCGGGCGAAGGCGGCGCAGCTTCGTTTCCGCCACCGCAATCAACTGATCGATCTCGCCCTCCTTCTCCGAGATCGTCGTGCGATCCGCCACCGGGAGATACGGATCGATCTGGACGAGAATGTCGCCCTTCGAGACCGCCTGCCCGATGCGAGGAAGCGCGGTGTCGGCACCGATGATCCGGCCGCCATAGATGCTCTGCACGATGCTGCTGCGGTTGGGATCGGCAATGACGCGGCCGATCAGTTGAGATGCAGGGCGCGCGGTGCTTGGCTGCGAGGCCGTTGTCCGGACGTCGAGCAATCGCTGTGTGGGCTTCGCCGCGAAGGCCGTGCCATCCGGCAAACGTCTCGGGGCATCGCTGACCGTCTGGGCGGGAGGCAAGGCCGGCTCGTTGCGCGGCTTCCAGATGACGGTGACGACTGCCAGACCCACGCAGAGCGCCGATGCAAAGCCGGCAACCGAAGCGGCCGAATGCGCCTTCCGCCTGATCAGCAGCGCTGCCACGGCCAGCAGGACAGCAACGAAGAACAGGGCGATAGCAAGCTGCGGCGCGGAGAGGCTTTGTCCCGCCACTGGCGCTACTGCGTCTGCGGCAGCCGGAGGCGTGAACGTATCGACGAGGAGATCGTCGCCCGCCTTTCCGGTGACCGAAAAGATGACATCGGCGGCGGCGCCAAGCTGCTTCGGTTGCGGTAGGCTGAACGACCCCGGCCTTGTCGCAACGGCATCGACAGCCTGCCCGTCCCCCACCGTGACCTGAAGCTTGGCATCGGTGGCCGGCGCATTGGTCTTGGCGTCATCGACCGTGATCGACCATTGCCCGTCCCTCAGGATGCCCACGACCTCATAGAGGTCCGACCGGGCAGCGACCCGCGGAAAGGCCGAGGTGATGGGCGCGACTTTGTCAGCGTCGCCGTGATCATGCCCCTCATGGGCATTTACGGGCACAATGACGGAAACGAGCGCGGTCAGGCAGACACCAAGCACGGTGCCAAGCCAATTGAGCTGCCCACGCAGGCAGCATGAACGGGGAAACATCGAAGTCCTCTCAAAGCATGCAGAAACGCAGCAGCCTGAAAGGCTGCTCTAGCTACGCGATGCTGGAGGTACTCGGAGGTCTGGTGAGAGCGGCGAGATCAATGCCCGGTCGCCACTCCGAAGGTGGAGCGTCAATGGCGGTCGCTACGCTCGCTGGAGCCGCAACACCATCAGCGGAAGGGAAAGACACGGACGCGGCAAACAACGAGCAGATCGAGACGCAACCGGTCTGCTTCATATGATCGTCGTCGTGATCAACATTGGAGGCATCGTGAACGTGCCCGTCGCCGTTGTCGCCTGCGTGATCGTGAACATTCCCAGCAAGAACATCGTGATAGTGAACCGAGCCGCTGATTGTCACGGCTGGTTCCGGCAGCGAACCGATGGCTGCTGCGACCTGCGAGTTCCAGACGAGAACGCCCTGCACCATGAACGCGAAAATCGCCAGGAACATAGCTGTCCTGACGCCAAGGATCGCGAAACGAGACGAGCGCTGCATCACCATCGGATAAGCACATAGGTGAGTTGGTCGGACCGGGCAAGTGCGCAAGACACCGCAGCCCCCCGAAAGGCTTGCTGCCGCTGGTGTTGGTACGCAACGTGCAACATGTCCTCTCAATCCATTGACAATATCGTCCGCCGTTCAGCGTGCTGGTAACCTCCTCAACCAGCACGGGAACAAGCTCAGCGCTGGGATCGGTGGCTGACGATCTGGAAGACGCCAGTAGCGAAACCTTGCTCAGCACTGCACTTGCCGCAGACGCAATTTACCGCGTTCGTGAGGCGTCGGAGGTCGGAGACCCGGATCAAGGCCGATAGAAGTTCGACGGGCAATGTCCGCTTTGCGCCAGAAGCGGACATCCCCTATTTGAGATGCGGCTTGATCATCTCGACCATTCGCTCGGCCGGTGTTCCCGGCGGGAAGAAGCCGAGATATGTCCCATCGGGATCGACGAGATAGACGAAAGCGGAGTGGTCGACCGTGTAGTCGGCTGGATTCTTCTCGAACGGAACGCGCTTGAAATAGACGCGGTAGGCCTCCGCGGCGACCGAGATCGCGGCTTCATCGCCCGTCAGGCCGATCAGCTTCGGATGAAACAGCGGCACATACTGCGCGAGCTGTTCCACCGTGTCGCGCACGGGATCGAGGGTGACGAATAGCGGCTGCACCGCTTCGGCGCGCGGGCCGAGCTGGTCCATCGCAAGACCGATCGCCTGCAGATCCGTCGGGCAGACATCCGGGCAGAAGGTGAAGCCGAAATAGACCAGTAGATACTTGCCGCGGAAATCGCGATCGGTGCGCGCCTTGCCCGTGTGATCGGTGAGCGCGAACGCGCCGCCGATCGGCTCCCGGTTCCACATCACGGCGTCCATCAATTCGGCCGCCGATCGCTTCGACTCGGTCTGTGCCCCAGCCACCTCGCTCCATGCCGCCAACGACAAGGCTGCCAACGCCGCGATCAGCGCGCCCCGCAGCTTCCTCCATAGCATGCGTCGCGCACCTCGCATCACGCACCGAAGATCAGCTTGCTTCCCGTCGATGTGTTGATGACCCGATCAGGCATCTGCGCCCGCGCCTCCAGCAGGAAATTCAATCCGCTGCAATGCATGGGGATCACCACATCGGGATCGAGGCTCTTCACTTCGCTGACGATCTGCTTGAGATAGTCCGCCGGCGCCGGCCCGAGATGGAAGCCACCCACGATGGCATGCACCTTCCGGACGCCGGAAATCTCCTGCGCCTGCCGCACCGAATTGACGATGCCGACATGCCCGCAGGAGCTGATGACCACGAGCCCCTTGCCGCGCACATTGAAGCATGTGGCGTGCTCATGCACATGCTCGTCCGGCACCATCTTGCCCTGCAATTCGGCGGCGGTGTAGTGGCCGTAGGCACAGCTGTCACCGTCCTTCTGGGTGTAATCGACAAAGGTGTTCGGCAGGATTTTTTCGACGCTGTTGCGCTTGATCTTGCCGGTAGTGAAGGCATGCCCCTGGATCACGGTCGGGGTTTCGCAGAGCACCGTCGTGACATTATGCGCGGTGATCTGCTTGCGCTCCAGCGTGCCGCCTTCGCCATAGGCACCGGTGGATGTGCGGCTGGTGCGATGGCAGAAATTGTCCTCACCGCCAGCGTAGAGCCTGATATCAGGAGCCAGCACGGCGCGATGCCGGTCGAGGAAGCCGATCAGGCCGCCATAGTGATCGATATGGCCGTGACTGACGATTAGCGCCTTGATCTTGGCTGGATCGACTTTCAGCAGATCCATATTGTTGATGATCGCGGGCGACGTGTAGCCGAAGTCGAGCAAGATGGTTTGCTGGTCGGCGGCGCGCTGCGATTCCAGCAGCAAGGACAATCCCCACTCATTGTGCAGCACATTGCGCGCATCGGCGCTGCGCGCCGGGCCCGGCCCTTCATGCACGACGCCATTGACGGTGCTGCCGCGTAGAAACTGATCATGCTGCTGATCGACGAGGACGCGAATGGCGAGCTTATCGACCGTCGGCACCTCGATGGGGACCGCGCTCGCGACCTCGACGCAGGAGAAACCTGCCGCCGCCATGCCGGCGAAAATGGCTGAACTTTTCAGGAAATCACGACGGCGAACATCGGCGGACATGAGCGGTCTCTCTGAATGACAACTCGGACGAAACTATCAGCCAGCGGTAACTTTCCACACGGCAGGATCATCCAATGATTTGCAGTCCGGCACCATTCCATTCTTTCATCGCGGCCAGTCCGGAAAAATTCATCTCCCGGACCGCCTGAAGGATCGTACTGTTATGGTGCTAGAAGGCAAGCGACGGAGCCACAAACGGATGTAGCCGCTCCAGCTCCGCGGCCACTGCCAGTGTCAGTCGATCATGCAGATGCGGGCCGACGATCTGGACGCCGACCGGCAGACCATCCACGAAACCGATCGGCACCGCGGTCGCCGGCAGCGACGGCAGTGTCGCGAATCCGGCCCAGAACAGTTGATCATTGTAATCGACGCCATGGCCATTGATGTGCAGCACGCGCTCCTCGCGCGGCCGTGCTTCATCGATCGGAAACGCGGCGCTGAGCGACACCGGTGCGATGACGACATCGACCTTGTCGAAGAAGCGCGCCCAGTCTTGCCGCAGATGCGCGCGGCGCTCTTCCGCCAGAAGCCAGTCGCGATGGCGCTGCGCATAGGCCTGCGACATCTGCCGGACATAGGGCGTGACATTCGCACCGGGCGTTTCGCTGCGCTGGATCGCCTCTTTGAAGGTTGCCTCGGGCAAACGGACAGCCGACGATCCGCGCAGCAGCTGGACATAAGTGGCATGATAGGCGGCGTGATCGGTGAAGGGCAGCGCCTCGTCGATCACCAACGCGCCCTCGTCACGCAGTCTGCCGGCAAGCGCGCGGATCGCAGCCCGATAGGCTTCATCGACTTCGGCGACGGGCGAATTGGTGACGACCGAGATCCGCAGATCCTTCAGCCTGGTCGCCCGTGGCTTTGGCAGATCGAGGCGCCAGCCATTGGCGGCATCGCCGGCCGGGCCGGCAATGATGTCCAGCGCCAGCGCGAGATCGGCCACCGATCGCGCCAGCGGGCCGCTGGTGACCAGATCGTTGTTGATGAGCGTGTCGGCGCGTTCATTGTCCTGCGCCGGCACGATGCCCGGCGTCGGCCTGTGGCCAAATACACCGCAAAAATGCGCGGGAATCCGGATGGAGCCACCGATATCGCTGCCGAGTTCGAGCGCGGTCAATCCCGCGGCCAGCGCCGCGCTGGCGCCACCGGACGACCCACCCGGACTACGCTCCAGATTCCACGGATTGCGGGTGGTGCCGTAGATGGCATTGTTACTCTGCCAGTCGATCAGATTCAGCGGCACATTGGTCTTGCCGATGATGATGGCCCCCGCAGCGAGCAGCCGATCGACGATCACGGCATTGCGCGGCGGGATGGTGTCTTTGAGCGCGGGATCACCATAGGTGGTCGGCCAGCCCGCCACATTGTTGCTTTCCTTCACGGTGATCGGCAGGCCATGCAGCGGCCCCCATGATTGCCCCCTGGCCGTCGCGGCGTCCGCTTCATCGGCGCGGGCCCGGGCCCCGGCCAGATCGGTGAAGATGATGGCGTTCAAGGCGCCGTTCAGCTTTTCGATCCGCGCGATCTGGAATTCGAGCCATTGCCGCGCAGTGAACTCCTTGCGCGCCAAGCGGGCAACGAGTTCGGTGGCAGATGCAAAAGCAAGGGCCGGATCGATAGGACTGGCTTGTGCGGTCATGGACGTTCTCCGGTTGGTAAATCACTGGGCGCACGCTCCCAGAACACGATGCGTTTCTGCACCGCCCGAACGGCGAAGCTGCTGAAGACGCCGAACAAAGCGAGAATGATGACGCCGGCGAACATCGCGGCGACATTCATGTTCACAGTGGCCGCCCCGATCAGGTAGCCGACGCCACGCTCGGCCGCGACGAATTCGCCGACGACGGCGCCGATCAGCGCCAGTACGACGCCGATCTCGAGGCCGGCAAAGATCGCGCTGGCGGCTGCCGGCAGTTTGATGTGCAGGAAGATCCACCATCCCGGTCGCGAAAACGAGCGCGCCATGGCGATCAATTCCGGATCGGTGCGGCGGATGCCACCGATGGTGTTGACCAGCAACGGGAAGAAGCAGATCAGCGCCACCAGTACGACTTTCGAGGCGAGACCGAAGCCGAACCACACCAGGATCAGCGGAGCGAGCGCTACCTTCGGCGTCGCCTGGATCGCAACGATGTACGGGAAGATGAAGCGCTCGAAGAGCTCGCTCTCGGCCACCAGAACCCCGGCGATGATGGCGAGCACCGAGCCGATGGCATAGCCGATCAGTGTCGAGCACAGTGTGAACAGCACGTGCGGCCAGAACTCTCCCGAAGCAAATCCAGACCATAGCGCCTGCCCCACCGATAGCGGTGTCGGCAGCAGATAGGACGGTAGGCCGCCGGGGCCGGTGGCGTAGTGCCACGCTGCCAGCACGATCACCAGCGTCACCAGCGGCGGCGCCAGTCTTGCGATCCATCTCATTGCTGTGCTCCGCTGTCGCCGGCGACGGTGTTGAACAGGCGACGCAATTCCAGAGCCAGTCCGTTGAAGGTTTCAGTGCCCATGGTCTCCAGCGTTCGCGGACGCGGCAGATCGACCGTGATATCCGCGAGAATACGCGCCGGCCGCCCGGCCAGCACCACCACGCGATCCGCCAGAAACAGCGCTTCGGGGATCGAATGCGTCACGAAGATCGCGGTGCGCCGCTCTGCCATCCAGATGCGCTGCAATTCCAACGACAGCCGTTCGCGCGTCATCGCATCGAGCGCAGAGAATGGCTCGTCGAGCAGCAACAGGCGCGGATCGTGCAGTAGCATGCGCGCCAGACCGACGCGCTGCGCCATGCCGCCGGAGAGCTGATCGGGATAAAGAGCCGCACTGTCCTGCAGCCCCGTCATCTCGAGCAGCCGATCGGCCCGCGCGCGATCGCTCTCGCTGGCGCCGCCGGCGAAGCCGGCCGGCAGCAGAATATTGTCGCGCACGCTGCGCCACGGCAGCAGAGTGGGACGCTGAAACACCATGCCCACATCGCGATGCGGCTGCTTGATCTCGACGTCGCCCACGGCAACACGCCCGCTCTGCGCTTTCGCCAGACCAGCCAATAGTTTCAGCAGGGTCGACTTGCCCCCACCGGATGGCCCCAGCACCGCAAGAAACTCACCCTCGCCCACCGACAGAGAGAGATCATCGAGCACCGGGGCATTGCCACGCCCCGGATAAGCGAAACGCACACCCGACAGCGTGACGAGCGGCCGCGTCTCAGATGTCGTCGCGCTCATGGCAATGCGCGGGCACGGGCGACAAGCGCGTCACGATCGAATAGGGCGAAGCCCGGCACCAACCTGTTGCTGAAATAGGCGTCGAGCGGAATATCATTCGTCGCGAATTCGCCATAGCGGTGCATCTCGCCGACATAGGTGCGGATGATGTCGAGATCATAAGCCCCCGGCACTCGCGCCTTGCCATCGGGCGTGCGCAACAGGGGTTCGATCCAGCGCTGCACGAGACGTATATTGGTCGCCAGCGCGGCCGCTGCATCGCCTTGCGGTCGCGCTGACGGATTCTTGCGCCAGAACGCCTCGACACAGGCGCGCGGGTTGATATCACATACCACCAGCGCCTCGGTCCATGCTCGTCCGAACCGTTCGAGCAGTCCGGGGTTCTCATCGAGCGTCGAGCGATGTGCGATATATCCGTTCACAACCATCTGGCGGAAGGTCGGCGGAAATTCGAGCCGGCGCGCCGCGACGCCTTCCTGCTCCAACAGATCGATCCAAGTGCTGTTGAAATTGAGCACCTGAACGCGGTCCTCTCGCAGCGCGTGAAAGCCAGCGCCAAGTACGCCAACGGCCACGATCTGCACATCCTTGCCCGGCGTTAGGCCGGCCGCGCGCAGCAGCGCCCGTGTCTGCGGGATGGTGCCCCAGGTGAGCGCGCCGACGCCGATATTCTTGCCGCGCAGATCGGCGATGGTGCGAATATTGGAATCCGCCTTGACGGCGAGTTCTAGCGTGTTGCGTGGTCCCGCATTGTAAAAATAGGACACCGGGAGCGGTTCGCCACCAGACTTATGGGCAGAGAGCAGTGTCTCCGGAAGCGGCAGCGCGATGGTGATCGTCTTCTGCAGCAGTTGCGGCAGCAACGCGCCGGCGCCGGCGAGCACGACATACTCAACGTCGAGATTCTCGTCGCGGAAAAGGCCGAGTTCCTCCGCAATGGCCTGCACGCCGCCTTCCGTCACTGTGGGCGGAATGCCGAGACCGACTTTCACACGATCCGCCGCCTGCGCCGTCGCATGTGGAGCCAATAGACTTGCAGTGATGGCGAGTTGCGGAATCGCAAACGACCGCAAGAGAGAAAATGTGCCAGCAGATGACACATGAGCGAAACGATTGAACGCCGCCCTGGCGAAAGCAAAGAAATTCATTCTAACCTCTTGATTACAATGAATTATTGAACACGCCAATCTGCATTCGTCAACGACATCGCGCGACGTGTAGTTCGCGCGTGCGCCACTGCACGATTGGTTTTGATAGTTGACGACGATCGCGAAACACCGATGCACACGATGTGTTCTGATGAAATTTCAGATCATTAATTTGACACCGATCGTGCGCGTCGGTGACCGTCGCTCACACGCAACGCGTCAGACATGCTGCGAGTTGCACGCGACCGCCGAGAAGGTTGTCCTCCGATATCTCGCTCGGAGCGAATGTTTGACCTTCATCTACGGATGAAACGACGCGCCGATTGTTATTCCACGCAAATGCGCCAGATCGCTTTCACCCCATCCTCCTTTTGACTAAGTCTCAAAGCAATGCGGCACTGCGAATTTGCCTGCTCATGATATTTGTCAGGCCAAGAGATGAACTTTCACCAGACCCAGCCTTACGTCGGGACGCCAGCGATAGCCCTCACCGGCATCGAGAAGAGTTTTGACAAGCTCAAGGTTCTCGACGACATCTCACTGACGGTCCGACAAGGCGAAGTCGTTGCGCTGCTCGGAACATCGGGCTGCGGCAAGAGCACGCTGCTCAACATCATCGCCGGCTTGTTGCCGGCTGACAGCGGTGCCATCGACCTGAGCGGCGCACTCGATCCCGCGCATGGCAGCAGCGGCGACATTGCCTACATGTTCCAGGAAGATCGTTTGCTGCCGTGGCGCAGCATACGCGCCAATGTGGCGTTCGGTCTTGAAGCACAGTCAGTCGACCGACGGACACGCCTGGCGCGGGCGGATGCAATGCTGGCACATGTCGGCTTGTCGGATTTTTCGAAGTCATGGCCGCATCAGCTGTCCGGCGGCATGCGCAGCCGCGTCGCACTGGCCCGGAGCCTGGTGGTCGAGCCGCGCATTCTGCTGATGGATGAGCCGTTCTCCAAGCTCGATCCGCAGACCCGTAGCCAGATGCATGGTGAATTGCTGCGGCTGCAGGCCATTCACGGCACAACGATCCTGTTCGTGACTCATGATGTTGAGGAAGCGGCGGTCCTGGCCGATCGCATCGTGGTGATGAGCCCGCGACCGGGGCGGATCCGCAACATCGAGACGATCGATTTTCCCCGCCCGCGCATCCCGACCGATCCTGCGGTGAATGAGCAGATCCGCCAATTGCGCTTGGGATCGTAGAGATGTCATTCACGCGTACGGGCAGCATCGTGCTGCAGCGATTGCTCTTGCTGGGAGCCATTCTGCTGTTGTGGTGGTATGCCGCCAGCAAGGTGCCCTCCTTCGTTCTCCCCGGGCCAGCGAAGGTGCTCGATGGCGTTTTCGCGCTCGTCAACAGCGCGACCTTCCTCCGCGACGTCGGCGCGACCACCTATCGTGTGATCACAGGCTTCGCGATCGCGGCCGTCGCCGGCACGCTGGCCGGACTTGTCCTTGGCTCCAACCGGACGCTGGCAACCTTCTTCGAACCCATCCTGTCGGTCCTCAACACCGTATCGTCGGCGATCTGGGCGATCTTCGCGATCATCTGGTTCGGCATATCGGATGCGACGACCATCTTCGTCGTGTTCATGACCGCCTTCCCGCTGATCCTCACCAATGTCTGGCAGGGAACGCGTGCAGTGGATACGCACTATGTCGATCTGGCGCGATCGTTCCGCATGTCGCAGCTCCAGATCCTCCTCAAGATCTATCTGCCGAGCATCCTGCCCTACTTCTTCTCCGGCGCGCGTCTCGCGTTCGGCTTCGGCTGGCGGGTGTCGCTGGTCGCTGAAACGCTCGGATCGTCGGATGGCATCGGCTATCGCCTGCGCCAGGCGGCCGATCTCGTGCAGAGCGACAAGGTGTTCGCCTGGACCCTGTTGCTGGTCGTTCTGATGCTGGTGATCGAATCCGGCCTTCTCAAGCCGCTGGAACGCATCCTGTTCCGCTGGAAGCAACAATCCTAACCACGAGGCCTATGCCATGATCTTCCGTAGAACACTGCTCGCCGCCGCAGCGCTTGCGACATTTGCCATCACGCTACCCGCCCAGGCCGGACAGAAGGTGCGCATCGGCTATTGGACCAGCGGCGTCAGCCTCGGCTTTGGCTCCGTGCTGGAGTCGCAGGACTTCCTGAAGAAACGCGGCATCGACGCCGAGTTCATCCACTTCCCCGATCTGATCGCTCCGATCCGCGCCATCGCATCCGGTTCGATCGATGTCGCTTTCGCCGCACCATTGGCCGGCGTGTTCAGCGCCGTCAATGAAGGCGTGCCGATCAAGCTGTTCGCCGCGACCCAGCCCGCCGACGTCCAGATCGTCGTACCGGCGGATTCGCCGATCAATTCGATCGCCGACCTCAAGGGCAAGAAGCTCGGCTCGTCTCCCGCCGGCTCGTCCACTGCCGTGCTCGCCAATGCGATCCTCGCCAGCAATTACGGCATCAAGCCTGAGGAATACACGCTGCTCGGCGGCAACGAGTCCCGCCTCGTCCAGTTCCTCGTGCAGAAGCAGGTCGATGCTTCGGCGCTGCGCTCGATCACCGTCACCCAGATCGACGGCGAGCTTAAAGTGAAGAAGCTCGGCAATTTCTTCGACGAATGGCGCAAGCTCACCAAGTCGGACGGCCTGCCCTATAACGGCGTCGCAGCCGTCAGCACCGACCTGATCACCAAACAGCCGGACACGGTCGCCAACCTGATCGCGGCGCTGCGCGATGCGGTAGCCTGGGGCTCCGCCAATCCCGAGAAGGTCGCTGCCATCCTGGAAAAGAGCGCCAATCTCTCAGCCAATGACGCCAAGGCCTATGTCACCAATTGGGACGTCGTGAACCGCGTCGCCTTCGAGCCCGCCGACATCGCCAGCCTGAAGCGTCAGCATGAAGTGCTCGCCGCTGGCGGCTTCATCAAGGGCACGCTCAAGGACGACCTGTTCGTCACTGGCCCATACGAAAAATCGAAGTCGATCAAGTAAGGATATCGCGTCATGACCAGCACGATGAAAGCCCTGGTGCTCTCCGCCCATGGCGAACTCGACCAATTGCAGGTGGTCACCGACAAGCCGTTGCCCAAGGCGGCTGCGGGTCACGTGGTCATTCGCGTCGGCGCGTCGTCGTTCAATTATCACGACGTCTTCACCGTGCGCGGCATGCCGGGCATCAAGGTGCCGCTGCCGGTGGTGATCGGTCTCGATCTCGCCGGCACCATCACCGAGATCGGCGATCGCGTCACCGGCTGGGCGATCGGCGACCGCGTGCTGATCAATCCGCTCAAGCCG
>Ga0102592_1001569_pt1 | contig 24782 bp, 28 predicted proteins | sample AraplaCol_mMF_r2_FD_76861 | JGI IMG/M metagenome (GOLD analysis project Ga0102592, IMG submission 76861) | Arabidopsis root microbial communities from North Carolina, USA - plate scrape MF_Col_mMF_r2 (SPADES assembly) (version 2) | ecosystem: Host-associated > Plants > Roots > Endosphere...
GGCGCCGCGACCGGTTCCGTCGGCGGTTCGCGTCGCACCGTCCGACTCCCGCGCGCAAAACCGTCGAGCCTCATGCTGTCGCCGAAGAAGGCGGCGAAACTCGCCAGCAGCAGAGCGAGGGTCGCACCGGCCGCGATGAACGGGATCTTCTTCGGGAAGAACGGCTTCATCGGGAGTTCAGCGAGGCTGACGAGACGGGTGCTTCCGATCAACACCCGGCGCTCGGTTTCCAATTCGCTGGCACGCCGATAGAGATCGGCATATTGCGTGCGCTTGATCTCGGTGTTGCGCGCAAGACTCTCGATCGTCGCCTCTTCGGACGTTGCCGATCCGACTTCCGCCTTGGCGTCATCCATCTGCTTGGTCAGCGACTTCACCAGCGCATCGCTGGATTCGAAATTCTTCTGCGCGCTTGCGACGGTGCTTGCGACTTCCGCATTGATGCGGTCGCGGATCGCCGCCTGTTCCTGCTCGAGGGCGCGGATCGACGGATGACGCGGGCCCAGCGAATTGGACTGATTGGCCAGCTGCGCCGTCACCACGGTCAGCTGCTGCTTAAGATCGGAGATCGAACGGTTCGACTGCACGGCCGGTGAATCGATGGCGCGCGCCTGATTGCTCTTGATCTCCTGCAGCCGCGCCGCGGCTTCCGCGCGCGCATTTTCCGCATTCGCCAGTTGCTGGCTGATGCTGGTGAGGCGCTCCGACCAGATCGGCGCCTGCTGGCCGCGGGCGAGCCCCTTGTTGCGGCGGAACGCCTGGATCTTGGCATCGGCATCGCGCAATTCGGCGTCGAGCTGCTTGGCTTCCTTCCAGAGATAGGACGCCGCGAGCTCCTTGCTGTTGGCGCCGGTGACGCGCTGGTCGTCGAGAAACGCATTGGTCAGCGCATTCGCCATCTTCTGCGAGACTTCGGCGATCGGCGACGTGTAGCCGATGCTGATGACGCGCGAACGGCCGGTGCCACCGATCGAGTAGTTGCCGGCGATGTAATCGACCAGCGCTCCCGTATCTTCTTTCGCCTTCTCGCAGGTCGAGGTGGTGGTGCTGCGCGCAAAGCAATCCTGGATCGCTGCATCGCGAATGCCGGGCGCATCGAGCGCGAGGCGCATGATGCGCGGCGACTTGACGATGAGCAGCTGGCTTTCCACATCAGCGGGATCGCCGATCTTCGCGGCCCATGCCGCGGACGCATTGGCGTTGCTGGGCTCCTGCTCGGCGACGATGACCGAGCCCGACGCGGAATACCGCACCGGCACGACGAACAGCGCGATCACGGTGATGATCAGGGTGCCGCAGAACACGGCGCCGAAAATCTGACGATGGCGCCAGACCTTGTGCAGCGGATTTTCCGTCTGCACGGTGTCAGCAGCGGGCGAAGAGTTTGCTGGTCGTCGGATGAACATGGCGTGTCACACGATGGGGCTTGGCGTCGATACGGCGCGCAACACTGTCACAACGCCCATTTCACGGGTCCAGTACTCAACGACCACCATACGCATACAACACCCTATTGTGGCGTCCCTGATGCAGAAACGACTGCATCGGGCACTCATTCTTCATTAGGGATGTCTTGGTTAAGGGCTCGTTTAAAATACAACCGTTCCGCGTTTATGGCACCAATTGGTACACTTATACGCGAACGTGCACGGCGTTGCTCATTGCCTCGGTAAACATGTCCGTGCGCATCGCCTGCGCCACGATGGAACCAAGCGTCGCTGCATCGCGTTCCCGCTTCGAATTCAATCGGAGCAATGCCATGACCCTGCTGAAATGGGCGCTGATTTTCTTTCTCGTATCGATCGTCGCCGGCGTGTTCGGCTTCACCGGCATCTCCGCTGCAACGGCAGATGTCGCCAAGATCCTGTTCTATATCTTCCTTGTGATCTGCATCCTGCTGCTGGTGCTCGGGATCACGATCTTTCGAGCGTAGCGCGGCCCCATAAACGCGAACGGCGCGACATTGCCTGAGCAATGCCGCGCCGAAAGCAAACACAAGCGGGACGACCGAACGGTCGTCCCGGAAATTCTTAGACCGCGTCCTTCGCAGCCTTGACCGGGCGGGCGCGCACGATCTTGCGGGCCGGCTTGGCCTTGAAGGTCATGGCTTCGCCGGTGAACGGGTTGGTGCCCTTGCGAGCCTTGGTCGCCGGCTTCTTGATGACGACGAACTTGGCGAAGCCCGGAACGAGGAACACGCCGTTCTTCTTCAGCTCTTTGTAGCCGAGGGTGGCGAGGTTCTCGAGAACGCCCTTGACGTCCTTCTTGGTGAGTTCGGTGGTCTCAGCGATCTTCTCGATGAGCTGCGACTTCGTCATTTGGTCTGCCATGTTGCACCTTTGCGTTTGCAGGAGTGATTCGGTGAAACTGACACTAGCGGAATCGCCGGAAAAAACAGGTCCGCATTAGGCCACGCGGCCGTTTTTCCCGTAAAAAACGGTGTTTTTTGGCGCACAAACCCCGATTCGACTTGTACGGCAGGGATTCGGGGACCGTGCAAGCCCATTTCCTATAAATAAAGGGGCCAGGGGATTCGGCCGCGACCGATCGCAGTGGCCCCATCTTCAGGACCGGTCTACCACATGGTCTGGCGCGCCCGCTCCGGCCAGGCGCGGTCATATTCGACCCCGCCCACCCGCTGCTCGCTCATCTCCGCCAGGATCTCGCCGGGCGTCGGAAGGGTGCTTGGATCGATCCGCTTGTCGGGATTCCACAGGTCCGAGCGGACGATGGCGCGGGCGCACTGGAAGTAGATCTCGCCGACCTCCATGACGATGACGGTGCGCGGCGCCTTCTCGGTGACGGCAAAGGAGGCCAGCAATGCCGGATCATCGGACAGATGAGCGATGCCGTTGATGCGCAGGGTCGTGCCCGATCCCGGGATCAGGAACAGCATCCCGATCCGGGGATCCCTGACGATGTTGCGGAGGCTGTCGATGCGGTTGTTCCCGCGACGATCCGGCATCATCAGGGTCTTCTCGTCATGGATGCGGACGAAGCCCGGCAGGTCGCCGCGCGGCGAGCAGTCGAGCCCTTCCGGGCCGGAGGTCGCCAGCGCCACGAAAGGCGAAACCTCGATCAGGCGGCGATACTGCGCCGTGACACGGTCGGCGACCTTGGCTGTCGATGCCTCGCCGACGTCTTCGAGGCGGCCATAGATGGATTCGAGTTGCTCAATGGTCTCGATCACTGCCACGGCCGTTCTCCTGCTTCCTATTGTCTCTTGATCGCCCGGATCAGTTCGGCCGCGTGAAGATCGGCCTCCCCCACATTGCTGATCGTCACATCCGCGCCTGCCGTCTCGACGCTGCGCTTGAGTCGGTCGCCGATCGGCCCGTCGCTGACACGGCCACGCGCCGCGAGCCTGGCTGCAAGCACTTCCGACGGCGCGGTGATCGACACGACCACCACATCCGCATAGGCGGCACGCAGCGCCGGGATGACCGTCCGCGAGATATTGGCGACCACGCTGCGGCCGGCGCGGATATCGTCGTCGATCGACCGCGGCAGCGCATAGCAAAGCCCATGCGCTTCCCAATCGATGGCAAAGGCGCCATCGTCCCGAGCAGCGTAAAACGCTTCCCGCGTCACCTGCTCATTGTTCTCATGGGCCGACGCCTCACGCGTAACTACGCGGCGGACAAAGACGACGTCGCCATCATCCGCCAATGCGGCCTGCGCCAGACCGAGCAGCGTATCCTTGCCGGCGCCCGACGGGCCGACGACCAGCACCAGCCGGCCCGGTCCGATCCTGGCCTCTAGCTCGGAGATCGCTGCGAGGTCGGTCATGCCACACGCTGCCCTTCCCGCCATACGCTGCGCACGACCGGCACGTCATGGGCGACATGGACGCGGATCACATCCGCCCGCTTGCCGACGGCGATCTCGCCGCGATCCATCAAGCCGACGGCCTCTGCCGGCCGCTTGGTAACCGTGCGGACAGCGCTGGCGAGATCGATCGCCGGCACCTTGGTGGCCAGTTGCAGCGCGCCCATCAACAGGCTCGACGGCACATAGTCGGACGACAGGATGTCGAGCATGCCTTCACGCGCGAGATCGATGGCGGCGATATTGCCGGAATGCGAACCATTGCGGACCACATTCGGCGCACCCATCAGGATGCCGATGCCGGCCTTGTGCAGGCCCTGCGCTGCTTCCAGCGTGGTCGGGAATTCGGCCACCGAGACCTTGTCGCCCACGGCTTCAGTCACGTTCTCATGCGTGGTGTCGTCATGGCTCGCCAGCGGAATATTGTTGGCATGGGCGAGCGCGACGATGGCGCGCATGTTGCCGGCCGCATATTGCTGCTGACAGGCGAGACGGTTGGCGAACAGGATGTCGAGCTCGGCGTCGTTCTTGCCGCCCTTGCCGCGATAATAGGTGCGCAGCTTCTCCTCGTCGCGGAACTGGCGCTGGCCTGGCGTGTGATCCATCAGCGACATCAGCCGCACTTCGGTCTTGCCGAGCAGCGCCTTGGCTTCCTCGACCACCGACGGCATCGGGATTTCGCAGCGCAGATGCAGGAAGTGCTCGACACGGAGCAGATCGGCCTTGCCGGCATTGGCGATGGAATCGACAAGGAGCTCGGCGTAGCTGTCGATGCCCTGGCTGGCGTCCTCGCAACCGACCCGCACGGAATCCAGCACCGTGGTGATGCCCGACGTGGCGAGCTGGCCATCATAGGACACCACCGCCGAGATCGGATCCCAGAACACCTTCGGACGCGGCATGAAATGCGCTTCGAGATGATCGGTGTGCAGTTCCACCAGACCCGGCATCAGCAAGTCGCCGCGCGCGTCTTCAGCGCCACCAGGCGCATCGCCCTCACCGAATTCGGCAACGCGGCCATTCGCAAAAGCCACCCAGCCTTTGTCGATGACGCGATCGGCAAGAACGATTTTGGCGTTACCGATGACGGTTTCACTCGATGAAGCGCTCATGGTCTCCCTCTCAGGCAGCAGCGGCGAAGGACGTCACGTCGATCAGCCGGTCGGCGATCAGATGCCGCACTTCGTCGTCATGGACAATGGCCACCATGGCCACACCGGCACGTTTTTTCTCGGCGACGAGATCGACCACCACGGCGCGATTGGCCGCATCCAGCGACGCGGTCGGCTCGTCCAGCAGCAGGATCGGTAGATCGGAGATGAAGCCGCGCGCGATATTGACGCGTTGCTGCTCGCCGCCGGAGAAGGTCGATGGCGGCAACTGCCACAGGCGCTCGCCGATATTCAACCGCTTCAACAGCGCGCCGGCGCGTTCATGCGCTTCCTCGCGGCTAACGCCGGCATTGAGCAGCGGCTCGGACACAACATCGATGGCAGCCACACGCGGGACCGCGCGAAGAAACTGGCTGACATAGCCGATGGTGTCGCGGCGAACGCTGAGGATCTGCCGCGGCTCGGCACTGGCGACATCCACCGTGGTGCCGAGATGGCGCACAATGATGGTGCCGCCATCGCAACGATAATTGCCGAAGATCATTTTCAGGATCGACGACTTGCCCGCGCCCGACGGGCCGGACAGAACGACGCATTCACCGGCATTCACGTCGAAGGTGACGCCATGCATCACCGGCAGCCGAATGCCACCCTGCAGATGCATGACAAAGGTCTTTTCGGCATTTCGCAGTTCGATCATCGCAGTCATGGTGTCCTCACGCCGGCAGGATCGAAGAAACGAGCAGTTGCGTATAGGGCTCGCGGGGATCGTCGAGCACCTGATCGGTCAGGCCGGTCTCGATCACCCGACCGCCCTGCATCACCATCACGCGGTGCGACAGCAGGCGCGCCACCGCGAGATCATGGGTCACGACGATGGCCGACAGTCCGAGCTCGCCCACCAGCGAGCGCATCATGTCGAGCAGGCGCGCCTGCACGGAGACATCGAGGCCGCCGGTCGGCTCATCCATGAAGACGAGACGCGGCTCGGTGACGAGATTGCGGGCGATCTGCAGGCGCTGGCGCATGCCGCCGGAATAGGTCCGCGGCGCATCGTCGATGCGGTTGGCGGAGATTTCGACGCGTTCGAGCCAGGTCGTCGCGGTGTCGCGGATCTTGCCATAGTGGTTGTGGCCGACAGCCATCAGACGCTCGCCGACATTGGCGCCAGCGGAGACCGCCATGCGCAGGCCCATGGCGGGATCCTGGTGCACAAAGCCCCAATCGGTGCGGAACAGCAGCCGGCGCTCGGCCTCGCCCATGGCGGCGAGATCGCGCGTGATGCCGTCGCGCATCCGATATGACACGCGACCGGTATTCGGCGCGAGCTGCGCCGAGAGAAGCTGCAGCAGCGTCGACTTGCCCGAGCCGGACTCGCCGACAATGGCCAGCACTTCGCCAGGATAGAGCTTGAACGAGACGTCGCGGCAGGCCTGCAGCCGGCCATAGGTCTTGCCGAGCCCTTCGGCAATCAGGATCGGCGCGTCATCCTGCAGTGTGGTGGTGCGATCAAGCATGACGGCTCTCCGCATAAGGCGCGGCGCTTTCACTGCCATGATGGCCTTGCGCCTGCCTTGTCTCACAATAATCGGTGTCGGAGCAAACGAACATGCGGCTGCCCTTGTCGTCGGTGACGATCTCGTCGAGATAGGAATCCTCGGCATTACAGAGCGCGCAGCAGGCCTTGTGCTTGTACGGCTCGAACGGATGATCCTCGAAATCCAGCGACTGCACCTTGGTGTAAGGCGGGATCGCATAGATGCGCTTCTCACGGCCGGCGCCGAACAGCTGCAGCGCGTCGCAATTGTCCATCTTCGGATTGTCGAATTTCGGCGTCGGCGACGGATCCATCACATAGCGCGCATTGACCTTGACCGGATAGGCATAGGCCGTGGCGATGTGGCCGAAACGCGCGATGTCCTCATACAGCTTCACATGGATCAGGCCATATTCAGCCAGCGCATGCATGCGGCGGGTTTCGGTCTCGCGCGGCTCGAGGAAGCGCAGCGGTTCGGGGATCGGCACCTGATAGACCAGCACCTGATGGCTGCCCAGCTTCGCTTCGGGAATGCGATGGCGTGTCTGGATCACCGTCGCATCCGCCGTATTCGTTGTGACCGCGACACCTGCGGTCTTCTCGAAGAACTTTCGGATCGAGATCGCATTGGTCGTGTCGTCGGAGCCCTGGTCGATGACCTTGAGCTTGTCGTCCACGCCCAGGATCGCGGCCGTCACCTGCACGCCGCCCGTGCCCCAACCGTAGGGCATCGGCATTTCGCGGCTCGCAAACGGCACCTGATAGCCGGGGATCGCGATCGCCTTCAGGATCGCGCGACGGATCATGCGCTTGGTCTGTTCGTCGAGATAGGCGAAATTGTAAGTCGGCGCGTTCATTCCGCGGCCTCCTGCATGGGCGTCGGCGCTTCATTGGCCTCGGCGAATTCCTTGCGCAGCTTGCGAAGCAGGCCGAGTTCGGACTGGAAGTCGACGTAATGCGGCAACTTGAGATGCTCGACGAAGCCGGTCGACTGCACATTGTCGGAATGCGACAGCACGAATTCCTCGTCCTGCGCCGGCGCCTTGACGTCCTCGCCAAGTTCTCGCGCCCGCAGCGCACGATCCACCAGCGCCATCGACATCACCTTGCGCTCGGATTGCCCGAAAGCCAGGCCATAGCCACGCGTGAAGCACGGCGCTTCGGTGTCACTGCCCTTGAACTGGTTGACCATCTGGCATTCGGTCAGCGTGATCGCGCCCAGCGGCACCGCGAAGCCGACATCCTCGGCGACGAATTCGATCTCGACTTCACCGAGGCGTATTTCGCCGGCGAAAGGATGATTGCGGCCATAGCCGCGCTGGGTCGAGTAACCGAGCGCGAGCAGATAGCCTTCGTCGCCACGCGCGAGATTCTGCAGGCGCAGATCACGATCTGCAGGGAAGCTCAGCGAGTCACGCGTGAGATCGCCCACGGGCTTTTCCGGATCTCCGGCCGGCGACTGCTCGATCAGGCCATCGCGGCCGAGAATGTCCGTCACGCGCGGCATGATGCCGGGCTCGGCTTCGGCCACTACATTCGGTTGCTCCGGCGATCCCTCGCTCATCAGCGACGGATCGAGCAGGCGATGCGTATAGTCGAAGGTCGGGCCGAGCACCTGACCGCCCGGCATGTCCTTGAAAGTCGAGGACACGCGGCGACGCACCTGCATCTTTGCGGTATCGACCGGCTCGCTGGAGCCGAAGCGCGGCAGCGTGGCGCGGAAGGCGCGCAGCAGGAAGATCGCCTCGATCATGTCACCGCGCGCCTGCTTGATGGCCAGCGCGGCCAGCTCACGATCATACAGCGAGCCCTCGGTCATCACGCGATCGACGGCAAGGCCGAGCTGGTTCGAAATCTGGTCCAGCGAGACTTCCGGCACATTGCGATCGCCGCGGCGCTCATGCGCCAGCAACCGATGGGCATTCTCGATGGCGCGTTCGCCACCCTTGACGGCAACATACATGCTCAGCCCTCCCGCGCGACAAGGCGCGTGGTGCGCGGCAAGGCGACGATCGACTCACCGGAGACAAGAACGAGATCGATCCCGCGCGGAAACAGTTTTGCATTCTCGGCGAGACGCTCGATCAGATCGGGCACGCCGATGGCTGCGCGCAGGATGGTCGTGCCATCGATGCCGGGACCGCTCAGCTCATAGGCCGGACCGACACTGAGACTCGCCACCTGCAGGATGATCGTCGTCGAGCGGTCCGGATATTCGCCGGAGCCGAGCGCAAAGTGACTGAATGCGGGAAGCCTGATCGGATCGGCAATCACCGCGAAGCTGCTTGCAGCCGCATCGGCGATGACGGGCGCACTGGTGTGGAACTTGATCCACTTGGCGACATCCTCCGACGCCGCAAGCTTCTCATCGAGCCAGACCGGCGTATCCTGATCGAACAGTGTCAATGCAATGGCCGCGGAGCCGCGCATCATCGGCGCCGGCACGCCGGACACGGCGCGAATGAGCTGGATGCTGCCGGGACGCGCCATCGCATCCATCACGGCGCGGAATGTAGTCTGAGCGGCAAGCACCTTGTCGGCGAAGCCGGCCGGCATTTCTGCAATCGTCGTCATGATCAACCCTCCCCGCGCACGAGCGTGTAGAAATCGACTTTGGTGGCGGCCGTTTCCGCAGCCTTGCGCTTGCGCTTCGCCGCGACATTCGCACGCAGCGGCGTCAGGACATTCGCCTCGATCGTCTCGGCAAATTGCGGCGTCTGGATCAGCGCATCGCACAGCGCGATCAACTGCGCCTTCTTTCCATCGCGGCCGAGCGTATAGCCGAAGCCGACCTCGCCCGAGCTCAGCCTGATCGCGGCGCGCGACACCGTCGCCTCGCCGAGATTGAACGGCGCGCCATCGCCGCCGACGCGGCCGCGCAGCATCACCAGACCATTTTCCGGGGACCGCAACTGTTCGTGATCCGGCACCGCGATGCCATCGAAATGCCGGGCAATCTCCGCCGTCGGGCAATGCCCGAGCACGCTCATCGCCTCCTGGCGCCGCGCCTGCAGGTCGTTTGAAGGGGCTTGCATCATCTCACCGCCGCTCGACAAGTTGTATGGTTTACTAGACAACTTTATAGGCGGAGGCAATGACCGTTTCGTGACAGTGACATGATTTTTGGGTATCGCTGGTGCGACGGACATTCAGGAAGTGATTTGTGACCATTCAGGACAAGCCGACCGGCGTGGCATTGTGGCGGCATGTGGCCGACGGGATCGAGCGCGGTATCGCCGACGGCCGTTTTCCGGCCGGCGAAAAACTGCCCGGGGAAACCGAGCTGGCGGATACCTATCGCGTCAATCGCCACACGGTTCGCCGCGCATTGGCGACATTGGCCGAACGCGGCATGGTGCGCGCCGAGCGCGGCAGTGGCACCTATGTGGAATCGCCGAAGCTCGCTTATCCGCTGCGCTCGCGCACGCGCTTTTCAGAAATCGCCGGCGCCGGCGGCCGCGAGCCGCAGGCGCAACTGATCGGCGCCTGGGACGACACGGCGACCCGAGAACTCGCCAAGCAGCTCGGCCTCAAGAGCGGCGCACCGCTGATCCGCATCGAGGCCTTGCGGCTTGCGGACAAGACGCCGATCTGCGTCGGCACCAACTGGCTGTCGGCCGAGCGCTTTCCCGATTTCGGCAAGGTCTATGAGCGCATGCGCTCGATGACCAAGGCGCTGGCGCATTACGGCATCAAGGATTACCGCCGCGCCTCCACGCGCGTCACGGCGGGCATCATCGACGCTACCGATGCGACGCGACTTGGCGTGGCACTTGGACGACCGATCCTGATCGTGGACTCCCTCGACGTGGATGCCGACGGCACGCCGCTGCACTGTACGCATTCGCGCTTCGTGGCTGAGCGTGTCGAATTCGTGGTCGACAACAGCCCGCTTTAGTCCTGACGAACCATGTCCTAGCGGACGCTGTCCTGACGGACGAGATCAGAACGGATCGGTGCCGAGGCCGGGTATATCGGCCGGGCGCGGGCCCGGGGCCGGCCACAGGAAGCGGCGGTCCTTCTCGGCGATCACGACATCATTGATGCTGGCCTCCCGGCGGCGCATCAGGCCGGCCTCGTCGAATTCCCACTGCTCATTGCCATAGGAGCGATGCCAGGTGCCGGCGTCGTCGTGCCACTCATATTGAAAACGCACGGCGATGCGGTTGTCGGTGAAGGCCCAGAGATCCTTGATCAGGCGATATTCGTGCTCCTTGGCCCATTTGCGGGTGAGGAATTCGACGATCGCCGGACGCCCCTGGAAGAACTCCCCGCGGTTACGCCAGGTGCTGTCCTCCGTATAGGCCAGCGAGACCTTCACGGGATCGCGCGAGTTCCAGCCGTCCTCGGCCATACGGGCCTTCTGGGCGGCGGTCTCGCGGGTGAAGGGCGGAAAGGGCGGCCGGGACATGAAGCACCTCGGTGTCTGATTTTTTGCCGAAGTGTAGTCCTGAATTTTGAAGAGTCGATGGCAACTTGCCTATCGGCCGATCGCTAAACCTGATCGGCCTTCATGGCGATGCGCAGTGCCTTCGGGATCGGCCGCGCGCGGCCGCCGGAGACGAAGGCAACCTTCACCTTGGCTTCGAGCAGCAGGTCATCACCACGGCGGACTTCCTGATGCAGCGTGATGGAAGCGCCCTTCACATCGAGCGGGCGTGTCAGCACCTCGAGCACATCGTCCATCTTCGATGGTTTTAGGAAATCGAGTTGCATCGCGCGCACCACGAAAGCAAATCCCGGCGCTTCGTTCTCGGCTTCCGCGAACAGGGCATGCTGATCGGCGCCGAGCAGCCGAAGATAATTGGTCCGCCCGCGCTCCATGAAGCGCAGATAATTGGCGTGATAGACAATGCCGGAGAAGTCGGTGTCTTCGTAATAGACCCGCACCTGCATGCGGTGAATGCCATCGGCGATGGCGCCGTCGAGATGGGAGACAGGAGACAACATCAGGCGCTACCGTTCAGCTGCGATCGCCAGCCGCTTGGCAGCAGCATATAGACGCTTATCGCTTGTCAGGAGTTTGGTTTCAGGCATCTGCGCAACAGAAGCCAACAGATGCGCATCGACATAGCCAATGCCGGAGCCTGATAATTTACCGTGCTGGATCAATTGCAAAACCTTATCGATATCGACGATCGGCGCCTGCGGCAAGTCGTGTAGATCACTGATGAGATTGTCGAAATTGGGGACGTTGCCAAGCGCCAATTCACCGATCACAAAAGGATGCACAACGACCGCACGATGCTCAAGCAGGCCACTGAACCAGACGTCTTCCTTGCGGAGATGATCGACCCAGATCGATGTATCCGCCAGAACGAGCATGTTGCATCAATAAGGTGGTCGCCGTCGAGGTGCGGCCCAGGCATCAGGCATCGTGCCGCCGAGCTTGGCAAGACGCCGCCCAGCTTCAATCTGGACATACGCCCTCAGGGCTTCCTGGATGACCGCGGACTCTTCCTCCAGGCCGGTGAACTCCCGGGCTTTCGCAAACAGTTCGTCATCGATCGCAACTGTCGTTTTCATCTGCAGCGTCCTTGAGCTAGCAAAGACTAGCACAGATCGCGCCCGGCTTCCACGCCGCTATTCTTCATCCCCGCCAAACAGCCCGCCCTGCCCCATGTCCCGCTTCGGCTCCGCCAATCCCAGATGCTTGAACGCATGCGAGGTCAGCAGACGTCCGCGCGGGGTGCGCTGGAGGTAGCCGCACTGGATCAGATAGGGCTCGATGATGTCCTCGATGGCATCGCGCGGTTCTGACAAAGCGGCCGCCATGGTCTCGACGCCGACGGGGCCGCCGCCATAGTTCATGGCGATGGTGGTGAGATAGCGGCGGTCCATCGCATCAAGACCGGCGCTGTCGACTTCGAGCGCACTCAACGCATGATCGGCGATCTTGCGGTCGATGGCGGCGGCATCGGCTGCGGAGGCAAAATCGCGGACACGGCGGAGCAGGCGCCCGGCGATGCGTGGCGTGCCGCGGGCGCGGCGCGCGATCTCGTTGGCGCCTTCCGGCGTCATGCCGATATCGAGCACGCGGGCGCCGCGGGTGACGATCTTTTCCAGCTCGTCGATGGTGTAGAAATTCAGCCGCAGCGGAATGCCGAAACGGTCGCGCAGCGGATTGGTGAGCAGGCCCGCGCGCGTGGTGGCGCCGACCAGCGTGAATTTGGACAGTTCGATCTTCACCGAGCGCGCGGCCGGGCCTTCGCCGATGATGAGATCGAGCTGGAAGTCCTCCATCGCGGGATACAGCACCTCTTCCACATTCGGATTGAGGCGATGGATCTCATCGATGAACAGCACGTCGCGTTCTTCGAGATTGGTGAGCAGCGCGGCGAGATCGCCGGCCTTCGAGATCACCGGCCCTGACGTCGCGCGAAATCCGACGCCGAGTTCGCGGGCGACGATCTGCGCCAGCGTGGTCTTGCCGAGACCGGGCGGCCCGACGAACAGCGTGTGATCCAGTGCCTCACCGCGTTTGCGGGCAGCGTCGATGAATATCTGCAAGTTCGCGCGCGCCTGCGCCTGGCCGACGAAATCGGACAGCGCCTGCGGGCGGAGGACGGTGTCGCCGACATCGTCGGAGCGGCGCTCGGAAGTGATCAGGCGATCGGGAGACGTATTCATGCAGGCAGCCTAGCACGATGCGACGACAAGGGCAGCGCGCTCACTTCGACAGTTCCTTCAGGCCCAGGCGAATGAGCATCGCTGTTTCCGCGCCCTCGCCTGCATTGCGCGAAGCCGTCGCGACAGCAGCTGCGGCTTGCGGCTGGCCATAGCCGAGATTGACGAGCGCGGAGATGGCATCGCTGACGGCGCGCGGTGCGTTGTCATCGGCAACCGCGCCGGCGAGTTGGGCCACGACGGGATCGACCGACGCAAAGGCCGGCGCCTTGTCCTTCAATTCAGAGACGATGCGCTCGGCGACTTTCGGGCCGACGCCCGGCGTGCGTGCAACCGCGGCCTTGTCGCGCAAGGCAATCGCATTGGCGAGTTCGGCCGGCGGCAAGGTCGAGAGCACCGCGAGCGCGACACGCGCGCCGACACCCTGCACGGTCTGCAGCAGGCGAAACCATTCGCGCTCCATGTCGGAGCGGAAGCCGAACAGCTTGATCTGATCTTCGCGCACATACGTCTCGATGGACAGCACCGCGGCTTCACCCGCCTGCGGCAGCGCCTGCAGCGTGCGCGCGGAGCAGTGCACCTGATAGCCGACACCCTGCACGTCGAGGATCACATAGTCCTCGCCATAGGAATCGATGAGGCCCTTGAGCTTGCCGATCATGCCATCACCGCCTTGCGCAGCATGGCACTGGCGCGGTGATGCGCATGCGTGATGGCAATCGCCAACGCATCGGCGGCGTCTGCGCGTTTGAATTCGGCCTTCGGCAGCAGGATCTTCAGCATCACCTGGATCTGGTTCTTGTCGGCATGGCCGGCGCCGACCACCGTTTTCTTCACGAGGTTCGGCATGTATTCGGCGACATCGATCCCGAACATCGCAGGCGACATCATCGCGATGCCGCGTGCCTGGCCGAGCTTCAGCGTGGCCGCGCCATCCTTGTTGACGAAGGTCTGCTCCACCGCAGCCTCTGTCGGCTGGAATTCATGCAGGACCTTGGTCAGGCCTTCATGGATGCCGAGCAGGCGGCTCGCCAGCGGCAGCGTCTCGGGGGGCTCCACCGAACCGCAGGCGATATAGACCAGTCTGTTGCCTTCGGATTCGATCACACCCCAGCCGGTGCGACGCAGGCCGGGATCGATGCCGATGATGCGAACAGGCGCGCGAATCGAGGACACGGTCATCTCGCCTTGATAGCCGCGGTATCAGGCGAACGAAACAAAAACGCAGGACCCTGTGGCATCTGTCCCCTTGTGGTTACGCAGGTATACGCATTCTCGCGGCGCCCTGGGGGCGTCCGAGGTGTGAGCAGGTCTCCCCTCCAGACATGAGGGGAGGTGGCACGCCGCAAGGCGCACTTGAGTGGACTTGACGCTGCCCGTTCAACGCTGGATCGCCAGCGAGACCGGACCGCGCAACGCCTTACGGCGCGCCACCGCGACGTTCTTTCTGATCGAAGGACCGTTCTTCCGGGTACTGGGCGCATCTCCCGCAGGAGTGCCATCCGACGGATTTCTCCGCCTTCGCCCGCACCACGTCCAGCCGCGCACTAGCGGCAGAGCCCCGTATTGGGCCCGGACGGCGACCTCCGACCACCCGAGTGCTGGGGGATACGTCCTCCCCCGGCCCGCAGGCGCCGCATCCTGCTCCGTTCAAAGACGTCTCATGAGAACGCCCCTCACCGAACAAGACGGGAGGGAGTATGGCGACGATGGGAATTTTGTCAAGAACAAATATGGAACAAAGAAAACTTGGACTGTAGGATGGGTAGAGCGAAGCGAAACCCATCACCACAAGCGCCCGGCTGTGATGGGTTTCGCTTCGCTCTACCCATCCTACGGCTGCGGCGTTCTTTTAAAGCCACTTCTTCCATTTGAAGAAGAGATACGGGACCACCGCTGCACAGACCATCATCAGGATCGCCATGGGATAACCGAAGTCCCATTGCAGCTCCGGCATCAGCTTGAAGTTCATGCCATAGACCGAGGCGATCAGGGTCGGCGGCATCAGCACCACCGCCATCACCGAGAACAGCTTGATGATGTTGTTCTGTTCGAGATTGACGACGCCGAGCATGGCATCCAGCGTGAAGGTGATCTTGCTCGACAGATAGGAGGCGTGGTCCGTCAGGGACATCACGTCGCGCTGCATCGTCTTGAGCTGGGCGCGCATGTCCTTCGACCACTTCACGCCGTCCGCCTCCGCCGTGACGAAAGTGACGAGACGGCCGATGGAGACCAGGCTTTCCCGCACTTTCGAGGTCAGGTCGCCCTTGCGGCCGATGGCGATCAGGATTTCCGAATAGCGCTTGGCATGGCCGGTACGCTGCGACTCGTCGGGCTCGAAAATGTCGTGGCTGACCTGGTCGATATCGGCGCCGACACGTTCCAGAATGTCGGCGCAGCGATCGATCACGGCGTCGAGCAGTTCGAGCAGCACGGTCTCGCCATTGGCATTGGCCGGTGCGTTACGACCGAGCTTGAGCTCCACGGACGCAAACGGGCGCGGCGCGTCGTAGCGCACGGTGACCAGACGCTGGCGGGTCAGAATGAAGGTGACGGCGGTGACGCGTGGATTCTCGGTGTCGGAACCGCACATCAAGCTCGCTGTCATGTAGCGGGCGCCGTTCTCGATATAGAGACGGCTGGAGATCTCGATCTCCTGCATATCTTCCCGGGTCGGGATTTCCACCCCGGCCAGCTTCTCCACCGCCTTGTCCTCGCCCGGGGACGGCTTCACCATGTCGATCCACACCGCATTGTCCGGCAAACTCGACAGATCGGTCGGTTCGGACTTCCGGAGCGCGTGATCGACGGGGGTGAAGACAGCCAGCATGGCAACTCCGCAATGGTTGAAGATGCAAAAAGAGGAACCGCTGCAACAGCGGCCCGGACCGAATCGGCGGGAGGGCGACCATGCCCGAGACGGATGCAGCCCTCATGACAGCCTTCTTGCACCGCGCCAACCCCGAGCACGCGCGAAAAGCCATCGCCGTGCAAACGTCGCTCAACCAGCCGAACATGTGGTCCGCCGATCACAGCTTCGGGAGAAATCGTGAGACTGCATAAACCCTGATCAGATCAGGTGAATTTCTGCGGCAAATATGACACAGGTCACAACCCGCATGCTGCAGCGCGTATCTGGCCGCTGGAATCACGGGAAAATTCAGCGATACTGCGCTTAACGGAATCGTGGCGTTTAGGGGCCTATTCTGCGGACGTAACGCGCGTCCGGGCCCAGCAACTGGAACAAAGTTATGTCTCTCAAGATTCGACTGGGTTTGATCGTCGCGGCCGGGCTCATGCTCTCGGCCTGCAACACGACCACCGCCATGTATCAGCCGGCTCCGGAATCGAGCATCAAGCCGAATGACCGCATTCAGCTTGCGAAGGCGAAATACGCCAATGTGAAGCCGGCCGAGCCGTTCCGCCGCGCCATCGTCGATTTCCACCGCAAGGAGCTGCCGGGCTCGATCGTCGTCGATTCCGACAACCACTATCTCTATTTCGTGCAGGACGGCGGCAAGGCCATCCGCTACGGCGTCACCGTGGGTGAAGAAGCCCTCGCCTTCTCGGGCGTCGCCCGCGTCGGCAACATGGCCGAATGGCCGAAGTGGACCCCGACCAAGGACATCCATGCTCGTATCGAAGGCCTGCCGGCCCAGGTGCCCGGCGGCGTGGACAATCCGCTCGGCGCCCGCGCGCTCTATCTCTATCAGGGCAACAAGGACACGCTGTTCCGTATCCACGGCACCAATCAGCCGGAATATATCGGCGCCTCGATCTCCTCGGGCTGCATCCGCATGACCAATGAGGACGTGATCGACCTCTACAGCCGCGTCAAGCCGGGCGCGCTGGTCGTCGTGCTCGAGCCGAAGGCCGGCGACTCGCCGTACAATTCGAAGCTGGCCCTGCAGGGCGGCGGCGGTACGCCGAACTAAGCTTCCAGACAAACAGGAATTGAAAAAGCGTCGGGCAACCGGCGCTTTTTTATTGGGCTGAACTCAGGCCGTATTGCTCCATCCCCCAAGCCGCGCAGCGGCGCAGTGGGGAGGGATAAGACGAGCGTCGCTGCTTAATGCCCACCGCAGCACCCACCCGCGTCCAAACGAGCAGTTTACATCGGATTAGAACCATTCCAATAAGTGCACACCTAGTGCAGGCGCCGTCACGACGCCTGCCCGGCAAACTTGGATACGTTCGACGTGATGTGGAAGCCGAAGAAGAGTGCCTCTGAACTCGAAAAGATCTTTCGGGAAACGACCCTCAAAAGCATGGGGCCATGGCCCCCGAATGTGCGGCTGATCATCTATCCGCTGAACGACAGCTGGCGCATCACCGTCGGCTATTCCGACGCCGCACATACGCCGTTCCGCGACAAGCTGATGGAGCTCAGTGTCCACCTGCGCGAGCTGTACGACCTGGAAGACGACCCCAACAGTCCCTGGCGATGACGGTGCGGACGAGGGACCGTAGTGCCCCTCCCCCAAGCGGCCCAGCCGCGCAGTGGGAGGGAACAAGCGGAGTGCCGTCACCTGTCCCTAACGCAATAGATTGAGCGGAAATGGCGGTGCCTGCGCGCGCTGCTTGCGGGGCTTCCTGGCCTTGGCCTTTTTCTGCTCGGGCTTGGCCTTCTCGTCGGGCTTCGCCTCCTCGGCCTGCTCCTTCTCCGGCTCGGCCTGCGCCTCCGTCGGCGGCTCGGCGGGCTTTGCCTCCGCGGGGGCGCCCTCCTTTGCGGCCACTTCGCGCGGCGGCGCGTCCGCCGGACGCGGGGCCGGCATCAAGGGCGCGACCTGCGGCCAGGCATCCCAGACATCCCACTGGCAGATGCGATAATTGCCGCGGCGCTCGGCGAGATCGAAATGGATGTGGTCCTCGTGATAGCCATCCGAGCCCGGCCCGAGCACCGTGGGGAAACGCGAACACAGCGACAGCAGAACTTTTTCGCGCAACTCGCGCGGCGTGCCCGGCTCGGTCAGCGCGATCGACTGGCCATTGGCCAGTTTGAGGCCGCGGATATCGAGCGCATTGGCGCGGCCATGCTCGGAGAGTTTGGCGCCCTGCTGACGGTTACGCCCGCGGCAACTGAAGGAATCGAAATTGTCGAGTTCGACCAGTTTCGTTTTCAGGCTGCCCGCGAGCCCTGCCATGTCGGTGCGAACCCAGTCCGCCACCGCCGTGGCCATCGTGCAGCGCATAGTGGCCGCGGGCTTCAGCGGCACACGGGTCTTGTCCGCCAGCACCACCGCCTCGAGCCGCACCATGTCGGGACCACCGCAGGCGCCCGGACCCTTGATGTCCGGGATGCTCGGCGCGACAGCGATGTCTTCGGTGAGCGCCACACGGCAGGCCGAAGGCGGCGGCGGCTCCGGCGGCCTGGCCTCGGCGGCCGGCTTCTCGGCGTGCTGGCCGGGCTTCTCGGCCGGCTCGGCCTCCGGCACTTGCGGGGCTTCGGCGGGACGCGCCTTGGGCAATGGCACGCGTGTGGTGGTGAGATAGGCTTCCGCCGGCAGTGCCGAAATCATGAGCAGAGCCAGACCGGCTCCAATTGTCGTTTGGCCGCAGCGGGATAGACCAAAAGTCGATTTTCCGGCCGCTTTCCCCGCGCTACACTTCATGGCAAGACCTAATTCCCCAACGATGGGCCAACCCATCGTGGGCGCTGCGGTTCCTTAGCGGAGTCGCAAGCAGAACAGAAATGCGGAGGAGCAATCGAATGCGCGGCTTGATGCAAGACTGGCCCCTGTTGTGTCATCGGATCATCGATCACGCAGCGAAGAACCACGGCGAGCGCGAGGTTGTCACCCGCTCCGTGGAAGGCCCGATCCATCGCACCACCTATGGCGAAATCCGCAAGCGCTCGCTGAAAGTGGCGCAGCGGCTGGACAAGGAAGGCATCGTGCTCGGCGACCGCGTCGCCACCATTGCCTGGAACACCTGGCGTCATCTCGAGGCCTGGTATGGCATCATGGGCATCGGCGCCATCTGCCATACGGTGAACCCACGCCTGTTCCCGGACCAGATTGCCTGGATCATCAACCATGCGCAGGACCGCATCGTGATGACCGACCTCACCTTCATCCCTATCCTGGAAAAGATCGCGGATCAGCTGCCGAGCGTCGAGCGTTACATCGTCTTCACCGACAAGGCGCACATGCCGCAGACCACGTTGAAGAACGCCGTGGCCTATGAGGACTGGATCAACGAGGTCGACGGAAACTTCCAGTGGAAGGAGTTCGACGAGAACACCGCCGCGGCTATGTGCTACACATCGGGCACCACGGGCGATCCGAAGGGCGTGCTGTATTCGCACCGCTCCAACGTGCTCCACGCCTTGATGGCCAACAACGGCGACTCGCTCGGCACCACGTCGAAGGACACGATGCTGCCGGTGGTGCCGCTGTTCCATGCCAATAGCTGGGGCATCGCCTTCTCCGCGCCATCCATGGGCACCAAGCTGGTGATGCCCGGCGCCAAGCTCGACGGCGCATCGGTCTATGAGCTGCTGAGCACCGAGAAAGTGACCTACACCGCCGGCGTGCCGACGGTGTGGCTGATGCTGCTGCAATATATGCAGAAGGAAAAGCTGACGCTGCCGGACCTGCGCGTCGTGGTCTGCGGCGGCTCGGCGATGCCGCGGGCGATGATCGAGACCTTTGCCAATATGGGCGTCGAACCACGCCATGCCTGGGGCATGACGGAGATGTCGCCGCTCGGCACCGTCTGCACGCTGCAGGGCCAGTACAAGGATCTGGAGGGTAGCGAGAAATTCGACATCCTGCAGACCCAGGGCTTCTCGCCCTTCATGGTAGAAATGAAGCTGGTCGACGACAACGACAAGCTGATCCCGCATGACGGCAAGACGTTCGGCCGCCTGCTGGTGCGCGGGCCTGCGGTGGCGAAGGGCTATTTCCGCGTCGACAAGAACATTCTCGACAGCGAGGGATATTTCGACACCGGCGACGTCGCGACCATCGACGAATACGGCTATATGCGGATCACCGATCGCTCCAAGGACGTGATCAAGTCCGGCGGCGAATGGATCTCGTCGATCGATCTGGAAAATCTTGCGGTCGGCCATCCGCAGGTGGCGGAAGCGGCGGTGATCGGTGTCTTCCATCCGAAGTGGGACGAGCGCCCGCTGCTGATCGTGCAACTCAAGCCGGACCAGCAGGTGAGCCGCGAGGACCTGCTGAAATACATGGATGGCAAGATCGCGAAGTGGTGGATGCCCGATGACGTGGTGTTCGTCGACGCGATCCCGCACACGGCCACCGGCAAGATCCTGAAGACCGCGCTGCGCGATCAGTTCAAGGAATACACGCTGCCGACGGCGGCGGCGTAGTCCGCCTCCGTTAGACCGCGACGACAAGGCCCGGCGGTCCGCCGGGCCTTTCTGCTACCCGACGGACGACTATTGTGCTGCCGTGCCCCGCGCCGGCCCATTCTGGCTCGTATGCCATTTCAGGAATTGCTGAAACAGCGCCTCGCTCTGCTCCGGCGTAACCTGTGCCGCACGCGGACCGAGCGCAGCACCTCGGGCTGAGAGGAACTGATCGAATTTGGTGCGCAACTCCGGCGACGCGGTCGACGAATGCTGGTCGAGCCAGGCCTGCGCCGGCTTGAAACGCTCCCATCCCTTCAGTGGCGCACCGAGCGAAACTTCCTTCCACTTCGGATGATAGGGCGGCTGCTGCAGCGTCTTGAACTTCTCGAAGAAGACCTGAACGAAGTGCTCCATCTTCTTGTAGCGATCGGTCTTTTCCGGCCAGTTGTAGCCGGCAAGGATCGCAGCGACCGAAATCGTATCGATGCGCTGGCCGGGCGCGATCAAGGTCGGATAGTCCTCGGCCTTCAGTTCGGAAGGGAAGTAGTCTGCCTGAAGCGGACCGCTATATTCGATCGGCACCAGGTGGAAATCGCCCGTCATCTGCGCCACCGCACGTGATGGCGTGCCCTGCACCGCGACGAAGGCGTCGAGCTCTCCGCGCTTCAGTTTCTCCTGGGCAATACGCTGCTCCATATGGGAGACGATCGGGCGGATGCCCAGGCGCTCGAAGATGGTGTTTGCGGTGATGAAGGTGCCGCCATCCGGCAAATCGATGGCGACACGCTTGCCCTCAAGATCCTGCAGCCGCTTCACCGACTTGCCGGCGACCACATGGACTTCCTCGTTGTACAGCTTGGTGATGTAGGTGAACTGGCGACGGATGTTCTGCGCGTAGCCCTTGCGCTCGAGATAATCGAGCGTATCGGCACGGACGATACCGAGATCGACACCGCGCAGGAACAGAATGTCGGCAATGCTCTTCACCGACCCCTTGCTGACAACGGGAAGGATGCGAAGATTGTCGCCGTCATCGAGCGCAGTGGCGAGATCTGCACCGAAATTCAGATAGGTGCCTCCGAGTGGTCCCAGCACCACGGTAATGGTGTGCGCGTTGATCCGGTCCTTGAGGCCCTTGTTGTCGGTATTGTAGTTGAACACCGCCTTCAGGCCCTGACTAACGGCCTCCGGGCTCACTTCGGCGCGTTGCGCCGAGGCCGACGTCATCATCGACAGGGAGACTGCTGCGGTCGCCGCGATGGAGGCGGCCGAAGCTACAAGTTTGAACAGTTGTTTCATCGTGGAGGTCCTGCAAGCAATTGCGATATCCGCAGTGATGCGATGCGGCTGCCAATGGAGCCGCAGTGAAGTTGAAGGTCTGGCAGACGAAGCCTCAGTAGGCTTGCAGCGCATTGAGCCGGCGTGGTGCATCGGGCGCCCCCCACTCGGCAGCCTTGCCGTACCATTTACGGGCCATGGAAATGTCCGGCAGGGGCCCGCTTGCCGTCTGCTTCAGCAGGATCGGGTCATAGCTCTCGGCAAGCATCATTGCGGCCTGTACGCTGTGCGCCTCCGCAGCCCGCCGCAGCATGAGCCGCGCCGGTGCGATATCGCCTGCCGCCGTAAATTCCTGCGCGCGCCTGATCAATGACGCAATTTCGTTTGGATCCATCGTACGGTCAGGCGGCGCTGAGACCACCGGCTGCGGTACCGGAGCCGATACGGGCGGCGGCGCAATGGTGGCTGCGCCGAGTTGTGGGATTGCTGCCTGCGGTGGGATCGCGGCAGGAGCAGTGCGCGGCGGAGAGAGGGCGGCGACCTGCCCTGCAGGCCTGCTCCAGGTCATGCGGAAACTGCCGCCGACCAGCGCTGCGCCCTCGGCATTGCGCAATTCGGCATTGACCGTGACTTGTCCGGCGAACTCGTCCGGCGGCGTCACTTTTGTCACGGCAAGGTCTTGAGCCGGAATGCGCCAATCATTGGCGCTGAGCTTTTTGCCGGCGCTCAGACGGCTGCCGGCGGGCAATCCGCTTAGAATGACCACGCCGCCCGGCGGCGGCGCATTGACCGAGATACCGACCGGAAGCGTGTCGTTGGTCTCGCCGACCTGATCGGCGAATTGCAGGGTCGATGCGACGGCCTTGCGCGGCGGCGACGGCAGGATCGCGGATTTCACCTGCATCCATATCGAATCGCTATCCGCAACAGTCTCGGCATTCGGCGCCGGCCCGCGCACCAATGGGACGATCACGACGAAGATGAGCGCGATGGCCCCCACAATGCCCAGCGCCACCGCGAATCTGAGGAAGACGCCAAAACCGCTGCGTCCGCTGTCCATCGTTGGCGTGTAAATTTCCTGAGGTTCGAGCGAATCCCGCAATGCGCGCGAGACCGCATCCTCGAAGACCTTCGACCGGTGCCGCAACACTGACGGCGAAGACGGCGACGGCGTGACCTGTTCCGGCGCAGGATCGTGCCGGAACATGGCCGGCTCCTCGTAGCGCGGTTCAAAATTGCTTTCGCGGACTTGATCCGGATTGGTATCGGTCGGACGCCTTAAATGACGCGGGGCATAATAAAGCGGATCGTTCGGATCGAGATCGAAATCCCTTAAATTACTCATGACAATAGTTCCCCAACTGCAATCTGGGGCCGTCGGCGCGGACGCGCACCGCCGGCGGCGATAGTCCTGGTCGGCAAAATTTTCTGTTTACGGAATCTAAGCTCCGCTTGGCCGCTCCTGTTTGAACGGATACCAAGCAAAGGAAGGGAACCTTCCAAGACCTCGATGATTGACAACCTGCTCCCTGCGTGAGCAGGCGCCCGCCAAAAGTCTTCCGGTCCTGCCGCTTTTTAGCGGCTCATCAGGTCCGGTGCCGGCACCGTCGTAATGAACGACTATAGTACCGGTGACCTCCGAAGACTTTGTGGCCAAACTTCATCAAGTTTTTGTCTGAATTTAGAATTGCCACGGTTGAGTCCCGACTGGAATTCAACTTTTCTGTTGTCTTTACAACGACATGTCTGTTCAGCTGGATGACGCGAAAACAGATGTTCGCGGTCGAGCAAGACCTCTGCGATACAGCAGGCGACTTCTAGCGCTGAACGTGCAAACCCCTATTATTATAGGGATCGCAGCGGTACCCCGCCCGACCGATCGCAACCACGGCGACAGATGGCGAGGTCATCGCACGAAAGGCCACGGGACCGGCCCCGCGCTGAAAATTCGCGAGGGCGGCGGCCATTTTGATCTTAACCAAAACGATAGGCATTTTGTCGCACCCGACTGATTTAGCTCAATTCAGCTCCTCCCGGGGACCAGCGGCACACGGCTGCTGCGGGGCGGGTGAAAGACGGTTCCAGCATGAAAAAGGCGACTGGAACGACCAGTCGCCTTGCATGATGCCGAAACGGAGTTCGAAAGGTCAGTTGCTCAGTGCAGCCTTCACCAAACCGCTAGCTTTGCCGAAATCCATCTGACCGGCATATTTCGCCTTCAGGCTCGCGATCACCTTGCCCATGTCCTTCATGCCGGCAGCACCGAGTTCGGTGATCTCGGCTGATATCGCCGCCTTTGCCTCATCCTCGGACATCTGCTGCGGCAGATAGGCTGATATGACGGCGATCTCCTCGCGCTCTCCGGCGGCGAGTTCGGCTCGGCCGCCCTTCTCGTACAATTCGACCGACTCCTGGCGCTGCTTGATCATCTTCTGCAGCAGGCTGAGCAGATCGCCATCGCTGAGCGGCGGCTTGCTTTGGCCGCGGGCATCGATGTCAGCATTCTTGATGGCCGCATTGACCATGCGCAGCGTGGACAGCTTGCGCTCGTCCTTGGCCTTCATGGCCTCCTTGACGGCGGTATTGATGCTTTCGCGCAGCATTTGCGTCTCCTTGTCGGCGGCCTCTCGGCGACGCCGGAATTTGGCTGGTTCGATCTAAGCGCTTTGCCGTGACGGCACAACATGCCCGCAAAGCCGCAGGCCGGCGGTCACGGGGCCGGCTGGCGGTGCATCGAGGAGAATTCATCGGCCCCGTCACTGCGCAATTCATCGGGTTCGCCGACGTCAGGCCCGCGCGGCAGCACCATCAGTGCAGCAATCGTGGTCGGAATGCCCGGCTTGCCCCACAGCATCGGCTGCACCTCGAAATTGACCCGGATGTTCCGGCCATCGATCTCGGAGACGTTCGCCATCCAGTCCATGCAGACGGGATCCGCCGCAAAACAGGTGCCCACCCAGCCGCGCCCCAATGTCGCCGGCCGCGGCATGCCCCAGGTGTACTGGAAGCGGAACGGCCGGCTGTAACGGGGATGGTCCGGGCTGTAGAAGGCGGTTGCGAAAGCGAGGCCGTCGTC
>Ga0102592_1001581_pt1 | contig 24477 bp, 28 predicted proteins | sample AraplaCol_mMF_r2_FD_76861 | JGI IMG/M metagenome (GOLD analysis project Ga0102592, IMG submission 76861) | Arabidopsis root microbial communities from North Carolina, USA - plate scrape MF_Col_mMF_r2 (SPADES assembly) (version 2) | ecosystem: Host-associated > Plants > Roots > Endosphere...
GCCGCCTGTGAAGAGCGAGCCAACCAACGCCGCGCCGTAGGTATAGGCCGCTGCCTTGTTAGCCGTCCCCGAAGGATTGGCGAACACCTGCGAACCACCCCTGATGTTCTCCGCGACACGAGCGATGCGATCCATATCCTTCGAAAAGGACGGCCCGTGTCGATCGAACAGCGCGCGCCTTGCTTCAGGGCTGGTTTTGTTCCAGTTGGTCAGGAACGTCTGGGCGCTGAACTCCGCACCCTCCGCGCCCTGCTGACCGGGTGAGGCCAGCCCCATTCGCTTCAGCACCGCGCCAGTGATCGCGCGCTGCCCTTCGTTATCTAGCGACTGCATCACCGCACGGAGCGTAGTGCCGCCATCCTTGGTGCCGGCCATGACGGCGTTGTAGACCTTCTCCGGCCCGCCGTTCTTGTCCACAACACGCTCCAACTGATCCAAGCGGCTCGCGCTCATTTTGAAGTAGTTGTTCGCGCGGCTCATCGCCTAGGCAGCCTTCGGACCCTGTAGTCGTGCAGCCTCTTCCAAGTCCTGCGACAGTGCGGCGTAGACCTGTTTGAGCTGTCGCGTGGGGCGATCGGTCGAGAGTGAGAAGTCAGCCAATTCGCGACCGATGTGCGACCGGATGTCCCGCACGGTCTGGTAGCCCAGGCCACCCGGGATCGGGGCTAGCCTGCCCATCGGACCCGCAGTGCGCGAGGCCGCGATGTCCTTCTCAATCCGCTCGGCAAGCGAACGAATCTGTGGGTTGATGAACTGCTCGCCAGTTGCCGCCGCGCCCTTGGGGACGGTAGTGAGACTGGTAAGTGCCGCGCGGGTGCGAGACATCGGGACCAGCGTGTCCTGCGGGATCAGATCATCGGCTGCCTTGTACAGCTGGCTCCGCCTGCCTTCCACGCCCTTCGCAAAGCGGCCTATACCTTGCTCTACAGCGCGGCCCGCGCGCTCGGCGCTGGCATTGCGGTAGAAGTCATCGGCCGTGTCCTGTAACCCCTCCCCGATCGTCTCCGCCTGTTTCCGTGCGAATCGATCCATGACGCCCGAGCTAGTCGGCGCACCCGCGAGTAGGTTCTCTACACCTTGGATCGTGCGGTTGCCGGAAGCTTGTCCAACGGAAGGCGATGCCCCGAGCTGGCCGAAGTCTTCCATGGCTCGCTGCATACCAGCACCGGAACGGCCACGCACAAGTGCGCGAGTAGCCGCGGCAGTACCTGCACTAAGTGCGCCTGGTGAGAGGCCGCCTGCCAGGCCAACAGCAGCCTGCGTACCGGGACCGTAGCCCTTCTCCTTGGCGATCGACGCCGCACCCGAACCAGTCGCGGAGCTGATGGTCTGCAGGGTCGGCTGCGCCGTCAGGAACTCGCCCACGCGGTTCGCAACGGTCGGGTTCGTTACCGCACTACGCCCAGCGTTCAACAAGGTGCCTGCGCCCATTGTCAGCGCGGTGCCCGTCAGTGCGCGACCAACGTCGGCCTGGACACGCTCTGAGGCTGTCTCAGCGCGGGGCACGCCCATGCTATCGAGCGCCCTAGCCCAACCTTCGCGCGTCGTTGCCTGGCGCTCCCAGCGACGCTCAGGCACGCCCATAATGAGGCTTTTCGTCGTCGGGCCTTTCTCGCCCAGCCAGTTGTAGGCGTGGATGAAAGGATCGGCCACAATGCCGACCAGGTCGCCAGTGCCTTCCACAACATTACGTGCGCTGAGACCGAGGTCGCGCTTGATGCCACGTTCCGCCACCGGCTCTGCAGGCGCAGCATTAGGCGCCACCTCTGGCGGCTTTTGATAGCGGCTCCAAGGACCATCGGCCTACGCCTCGGTCTGATACTTCTCCCACGGTCCTGCCATTACTGCTTCTCCCAACTGTTCGGATCGGACGGGTTACCGCCCTTAAACCGGTATCCATCCTGGACTTCGCCGACTGCAGGCGCACTCCCCCCTGCCTTCCGCTGCTCATACACATCGCGGTTGAACAACTGCGGGTAGCTGCCAACCTGGTTGTCGATGCTCCTAGCGATCGTGCGATACAGCTCGTCCAACTGCGCTTGGATCTGAGGACGGGCACGGGGGTCCATGATCGACTCATACGAAGTCGGATCGCGGAGTGCGTTCTCCAACATCGGAAGCTCGCCAGGCTGTAGAACACCAGTGTTGTAGAGCGTGCGGAGCGACGCCCGAGCATTGTTGTAAGCGGTACCAAGGCGGCCTTTTGCCGCGCCGTCAGTGAGCAGCGCCGTGCCACTCGGAATCTCCGTCAGCGCAGTGTCGAACGCCTTGAACATGTTCAGCGCGTCCTTTGTCTCTTTCATGTTAGTCCGCACCTTCGCGGCCTCTCCGGCGGAGAGAGGCATCACTTTCGGGTCGGGCTTGCTGACGACATCCACCTTCCCGTTCGGACCGACCTGAGCGACGGTGCCCGTCTCGAAGCCGTAGTCCGCGACCTCTTGAGGGGTGAGGCGACGGTAAGCACCCTGCTCCTCTTTGTTGCGGATCGTCCTGCGGCCGAATGGCGCCGAGGCCGCGGCGGCGTCCTGCCCAGTAGCTTCGACATGCAGATGCGGGCCACCCCAGACAGCCTGCCCCTCAGGACGAGTGCGTTCGTCGCGAACCGTGAAGCCGCGGTTCCGGAGATCCGCAACCATGCGGTCAGCGTTCGCGATCGCGTCAGGCGTCGCCGAGGCGCCCATCGGGATGTCCAGTGCGCGGCCGTCGTAGTGCAGGCTGCCGACGTTGTGCTTGCCGCCGTCCGTGCTGCCCACCATGCCCCCGAACGGCTTGATGTACGAACCGACCGCGTCGTAGAAGGCCTGGCCCATCATCGGGCCAGCAGCAGCGGGAACGCTCGAACTCGGTGCCTGCCCCGGCGGCTGGGTAATGCCGAAAGTCGGGGGAGCAACCTTTGATGCCGCGTCTGCCAGCGGGCCACCACCTTGAGCAATGAAGTTGCCAGCCGGCGACCATCCACCCTATTCGTCGTCCCACACGTAGGGATCTTCGGTCGAGCCGTCAGCATTGGGGAAGTAGACGGGAGCGCCCGGATTCTTGCGCTTGGGCTGGACAGCCTGCAGCCAATCGGCTGCGCCCTTCGCGTCCTCGATCTGCCATTCCTTGAAGGCCTGCGCATTGATCGACCCGTCCTGGTTGCGCACGCGCTGCTTAATGGCGTGCAGACGCTGCTCGGCCTCATTGCTCGCAGCCATGCGCCCCATGATGGCGTCCTGGTACTGATCCCTCTGGATGTCCCGCGCGTTCTGGTTCATCGCGAGCAGGCCGGACTGCAGGCCTTCGCCCATCGCGTTGCCGAATCCGCCGCGCGCCTGGAGCATCGCCAAACCGGCATGCAGGAGGCCCTGTCGAACCATCGCGCTCTTGTCGTCGTCGGAGTACGAGTCCGACCCGGGAATAAGTCGATCAGCGAGTCGTGCCTGCCAACCACGCTTCGGCGGACCAGCCAGGAAACTTGCAGCCAGTTGGTCGCGGGGCGTCTATTCGAAATCGGGGGCGAGGATGCCGATCTGGGGGATGTTGATCATTTTGATTCCTGTGTTTATCGGTTCTTCTTGGTGGCGCGCATTGCGTCAGCCAGTGCGATTGATCCAGCGGAACTGGAGCCGGCCCCTTGTGCGCCCAAACCGAAGCCGGCCGCAGCATCACTACCGGCCCAGCCTTGGCCCGCGACCTGGATTGCGCCTGCACCAAAGGGAGTGAACGAACCAGCCGCTCGACCATAGGAGCGCGCCTGCGGAGCGGAGAACCCGAGGTTGCTGCCGTAGCTGCCGCCAAAGGGGTTAGTGCCACCAAGCGAGCCTTGCCACGGCGCCTGCGCCTGCACAGGTGCCATAGTCGGCATGTTCATCGAGGGCCGACCACCGGCGTTACCGGCGTAGACATCGCCCAACAGACCGATCTGCTGCTTAGTCACTGGGCCGATCTGATTTCCGAACTCGCTGAACGCGACGTTGGGCGCGGGGCCAAATCCCTTTGCATCGATCGCCTGCTGCATCTGCTGCTGCGAGAGCGAGAGTTGGGAATCTAGTTTCTGATCCATCGGACCGTAGCCAAACCACCGAGCTGCGGGGCCTTTGCCGTACGGGATCCAGTTCTGCCCGTTGCTATCGATCGCAGCGTCCGCGACCTTGCCAGCCAAGTACGCGCCTCCGGGCCCCAGCAGCGTGCCTGCCACCACCTTCGCGCCGAAGCCTAACGCGCCTTTACCTACGTTCTGCAGCGTGCCATCTGGCGCGCGCTGTTCACCGGGGAAGAGACCATTGATGCCAGCTCGGCCGGCGCGCTGGAAGAAGTTGCCGGCGTACTAGTTGAAGAAGCGTGGGGTTTTGGGATCGGCCATGGCCGTAGAAGCCTCCTAAGTGATAGTTGAATCGCGGTAGGCTGCCCACCTGCTTCCACCGATTGGGGATCGGATGAAGAAGACTGGGTTCATTGGACTGCTTCTAGCTCTGTCGTTCCTGCCAGGCCTAGCCTTTTGCAAAGAACCGCAAGAGGTGGTTAGCGAACGGAGTGCTGAGGAGCTCCTCGGCGGCGTGCGAGTTACTCGTGTGCAAATGGGCTCATTGTTAACGTCGTCTGGTCAGCTCGCCGTACCGCGAACCCTCTTCAAGCCTGCTGACTCGGCAATCATCGTGTCTGTCGAAACTTGGTCAGGCCACATCTCAGCAGGCACTCTAGGTGTCAATCTGGTCTATAACCCCGGGCCTGACGCACAGGCCGTCGGTGACCAAATGGCAGAGTTGATCTTCCACGAGGAAGGCAACACAAACTTCACCTTCAAGAAGCCAACCCCATGGCCGGCGGGCGAATACTCCGCTGAAGTGTTCCTCGACGGGAAGAGCGTCCAAGTCATCAAATTTAGGGTCAATTAGCGGACGGTGGAATGCGCCCCCCGGAAACAGCGCTTTGACTGTCCGGGGGGCAAGCGGATGCCCGTTTTAAGGTGCAGCGAGATGCAGGAAGAGGAGTCGCGCAAATGCCTGGCGCGTCTTTTGAAGCCATTACCGGCCGTCTCGGGATTGGAGCCATTGCCTTCCTGGGCTTCTTCCTGTTTATCGACGGTCTTCAAATTGGCGTATTCCAACTCATAGAAGAGAATGGGAAGACCGTGACTTGGGGACTGATTGGCCTCATTCCCACCGTAGTAGTCACCTACATCGTAGGGGCGTTCTGCCTTGGTACGGCCGAGGCTGTCTTCTCGATGATTCCTGTCCTCACAGCACCTTCCACGGAAGATCTCGTTGCTGTCGCAAAGATCAACAGCCCACTATTGCAACAGACTTATGCCGAGCACCTTCGCACGCGCGAGCTGTTACTTGGCTCTTCAGTCGCATTCTTGGTTTTGGCGGCAGGCTCCTTCATGGACATATCTAGCCTCCCGTTCAACAGTCTCCTAATCGGTTCCCTTGCGGTAGGCGGCGCGCTATCCCTTTCAGGACTTTCACTCCTATTCTCGATAAGGGCAAAGCGGGCCGCTAACGAGGTAGCTGACGCGGCAAAGTTGCTCGCAGTGCAGGCCGAGAAAGGTCCTGCTCTTGCGAAGCGATCAGCTCACTAAGCCGCCCAGTCGTAATTTGGTAGCCATCCTGTGTCGCGGGATGGCGCGCGAGAGTCGGAGGCCGGGGGGCGATCGCGATTCCCTATTTCCAATTTTATCAACTTGACCCCACTTCGCCGTCCCGCTTCGACCCTGTTCCACCAAGTGGTTTCCGCGAACGGTGAGAGGACGGTTCCGGCCGTCAGAGGCTGCTCGTCGTTGGCAGCTGCTTCGGCGAAACGCAGCGCCCCTTCGACCAGGCGCCGTCGGTACATCTCATGCACGGCCGCTTTCAAGCGCCGATAGCGGGCAGCACGGATGCCTAGCTGAGAAGCGCGCTGATCGGTCGGAATGCACGACGCGGGCACGTAGAGCTTCATGAGGCCATCCACCACACCGAACCGGATCGCGTCCGTCTTGTACCGCTCTCCACGCGTCAGACACCACGCCTGCATGTAGCCGAGCCCATAGGCCAGCACCGGTTCCAGATACTCTTCCTGGCCTGCGTAGTACAGGCTTACCAGCGCGGGGCGGATGTCGTGCGGACCCTTGCCCATGAAGGACAAGGCCGCGGGGCAACGTGTGGGTCGAATTCTCATGGCGCCCCTTTTCGGAACGCCGCCAACATCTGTTCGTTCGGCACGCTGCCCCGTGCCTCGCAGAGCTCAAGGTACTGAGCCTTCATGGCTTCTAGACGCTTGTCGCGATCTGGCAGATAGCCCCCACCGAGCATTACGCTGGTGGCCAAGATGCCTAGACCCGTCTGGGCGCGTCGCTCTGGCGACCCCGGCGGGAACGCCTCAGAACTCAGTGAGTCGTCACTTGTCCCGCTACCCCGCTCCTTTTCCTGATTCCCAAAAGAAGATAAGGCTTCTCCTTTTTCCTTTTCCTTTTTCGGAATCGATTCATTAAGGTATTCGGGTGGCGTGCTTGCCGTGGGTGTGACGGCGTCTAGACCGTCCCTTTTGGACTTATTTGCCGCTTCCGGCGGACGAGAATGTCGTCCCTTGTCCGCGTCACCCACGGCACCCACGCAGTTACTTCCCGGCGCACGCTGTGCTTGGAAATGCGGTACGTACCGATTTAACTTGCCGCGGTTTCGCACGGTGTGGAGATACCCAAGCTCCTCCAAGCTATCGAGCGCGCGCTGAACTGTGCGGCCATCCAGATCAGCATCCGAAGCGATTGACTCGATCGACGGCCAGCAGCACCCATGCTCGGCGTTGAAGCGCCTTAGGATGACTGCCATTACGGCCACCGTAGCTCGGCTGCCGCGTGAGTCGCACGCGACAGTATCGAGAAGGCGGAACTTGTCGCCGTAGCCCCCAGCGATCTTTTGTGTCGTCACTGTTCGCCCCCCGGCGCTCAGCAGCCTTCCGGTGGGCTGCCTCGCAGCAGTCCAGCCCGGAGCTGTTCGATGTGCACGGAGACATCCCGGAGCGCTGCCAGCATCTGATCGCAGCGGTCGCGGTTGATGTCGCGGGAGAGGTCCGTCAGTTGGCCGTGGGTGCGATCAGCCAGTTCGGAGAGCGCATGGCGCTGTTCGGGGTGGACCATTAGCCCACTTCCTTGGGAGCGCGGCGGGCACGCGGACGACGGCTGCGGCGGGCCGCAGGCTTACGGGCATGACCGCGGCCAACGTTCTTCCAGGTCCTCCCCTCGCGCACCCCACGAATCGTCGCGGGATCGACACCGAGGCGGCGCGCCCACTCCTTCGTGGAGACCTCGCCCACGGTCTGCCGGATTTCGCTCACCAGCGCCGCCGTGAGCTTTGCGTTCGCCTTCTGCTCGCCGCTGGGGGCAAGCCCGTTCGAGATCGCCCGACTGGCGTTCTCAGACGGCGTCACCGCGTCCAAATTGCAGATCCGGTTGTCGTCCTTCTGCCCGTTCACATGGTCGATGTGGAAGCCGCGCGGAATAGGGCCGTAGACCGTCTCCCAGATGAGCCTGTGGGCGTACTGGTGATCGGCGCGACTGTTGCGGCGGAGGCGGACGTAGCCGTCGCCGTGAACACTGCCGATCTTGGCCCCGAGTCGGCCGTAGACCGTGCCGTTTTCCGGATCGATCAGGAAGCGCGACGGAACGTGCAGGATCACGCCCAGGATCCAGATCGGCGGATTAGGGCGCAGGCCGAGGAGGAAGCCGTTGCCGGCCTTCCACTGGCGTTTGGTGAGGAGAGCTGACATTAGGTGCCCTCCTGCGTGCCCTTGGGCTGCACGCGGCACTGTGCCTCGAACGCGTCCAAGTCGTCGGGGTGATATGCCACCCGTTTCCCCAGCTTGAGGAACGCCGGACCGCAAGCGCGGCGGCGCCAGTCCTGGAGGGTGCGGGGGGAGAGCCCAAGCCGCTCGGACGCTTCTCGTTCCGAGAGCGGGCGTGCAGGTGTTTTGTGCTTGTCCATGGAAGACAGGCTAGGGCCTGCTCCAAACGGCTCGTGGCCGTATCCCCCGCTCTGTGAGCCGGGGTTAGGATTGGTAGCGATCATTCCGCCACCGCCTTGCCGCCCTCAGCGGCCAGCTTTCCAGGCAGCGCGCGAAGGCTGTACACTAGGACGTAGCGCTTCGCACCGATTTTGAACGTATCAAGGTGGCCGCTTGCCACCAGCTCGTACGCCACAGAGCGGCTAATGCCGTGCTTGGCGCACTCTTCAACAAGGGGCCCGAAGGCCGGTTCCGATCGCGTTGTCACTGTTTCTGTCCTCGCCTGTCCGCACCGGGCGGTGCGTGTGTGCGTGGACAAAAGTAGTTATCAATCGGCTCGCGGTCGGCAGGGAAACTCCGGGCAATTTGAGGGCTCTTTTCCTCCCTCCCTATTCTTCGCCAAGAAACGACTCAAGGTTCTTCTGCCTGATCTCGGCGTCCGATAGTCCCTTCGCTTTCAGTGCGGACCGAAGCGCCTCGAACTTTGCGCTTCCATTGATGGTCCGTTCCATCTGAGGCTCGAGGCGCGCCCGATCCTCGCGAATCCTCGCGTTGATTTCTTTCTGCGAGGGTGCCTCGCCGAACCACGCTAAGCAGGCAGCCTCGATGACACTCGCTGGAGGGACCTTCGGCGGTTCGCTAAATCGATCGAAGAGCGCCTCAGGGAACGCCCTGATCACCGCATTCAGCAGGGAGTCCTTGCGTCCGGGGGCGCCGCCGAACTCGCCTCCGCCGCGCAACAGGGCCGGGTCGAACGCCTGCACGTCCGGAAACCCTAATAGCTTCGACATCTCCTCCGGATCGATCTCGAACTCGTCCTCCTCCAGCGGCTCCTCATCGACTGGGGAGACGTCATGCAGAATGCCGCGGAGGCTCGGGTACGCACGCCTGCCCTCGCCAGCGATCTTCGCCACCAGCGCTGCCAGGTAGTCAGTCAGGAGTGGTCCACCCAGGAAGTTCGCGAACTCGGCAGGCGGGATGGGCTGCTGGCGATTCGTCCTCGCCCACTCTTGGACCTGCCTCGACCGCTTGGTCGTTATCTCAAACGACCGATCCAGCAGGGGTTGCAACTCAGGCTTGTGGCCGACTACCTCGGGGAAGGTCACATTTAGGCGGCCCTCAACCTCGAGAATGGCTAGCAATTCGAGCGCCTTATCTCCGATCTCTTTGAGCAACTTCGACTTAGTTTGATCGGTTGTGCGCCATGCTGCGCCGGCACCGACCGCGGGCTCGACAATCCGCAGAAGGCGGGGATACAAGTCATTTGGCGCATATGCCCCCGGCGCTGTCAGCCAATCCCAGTGGGGGGCCGTGAAGTCGCGGGATACCGCAAGCTTGTAGGCGCCCCAGCGCGCGATCGCCCGACTGGCATCGATTCCGGTCCCGCTCCAGCGCCCCGCTAAATTTCTCCGCCGGGCCTCCTCCGCGACCTCGTTCAACGTCCACTCTGGCGGGAACTCTAAGGGCCGGCCTTCGAGCCACTCTCGAACCTGCTGGGGCGTCTGCTTGGTGTACTTAGCGGCCACTATCCGCGCCTCCGGGCGACTTGTTTCCTCATCTTGCCTTTTGTTGCCTTGCGTTGACTGATGGATTTGTGGTTGCCCGGACCGCCCTTGTTAACCCCTGTTAACGGCTGTCAACTTCTGTAAACCAAAAGTCGGCGAACCGTGGCGAACCGTTGCGAAGTCCGGCGAAGGCAGGAGAAGCCTCCTACGCTGCACCGGGCGGGGGCTGGTCGAAGCCTCGGCGGGTTGCCAGAGAGTTCCGGCGCAGTACCTCGATAAACGCGGCAAAGCCTTCGTCAGACATCGCGCCCATGTCGCGTAGATCCTGTCGCATGGCCTCTTCCCGCTTCTGCTGCTCCCGGCGTTGATCCCAACCGGCCTTAATCGCCATCCCGATGACTGCGCCTTCCCAGACTACGCTGGGAGGCATCTTCGGGTTCTTCCGGCGGATGAGCTGGCAACCCTTCCGTATCTCGATCTGGGTTTGACGGTCGCGAAAGATTCGGTTCGGAGGGAACGGCAACACGGGAGCAGCTTCGGTCGCCGGACGCGCTTTGAAGTCTTGGTGGGCCCTCGCCTTCTTGTCGGATTCCTTCTTCAGCGCCTCGGAAGCGTTTTCCACCTTGGTCTTGAAAGCTTGGGCCACACGGACAGCGCACAGCGCTCGCTCCCACAGATCAGAGGGACCACTTCCGGGGTGATGGCCGCGGGCAATGCGATAGGCCTTCCGCATCTCCACCTGGTCCTGACGAGTACGGAAGGTACGTTCCTGCGGGAACGACACGACGACGGCGGTCACAGGGCACCTAGTGCGATTCGCGCGCCTGCCAGCTTACGGAGCAGCGTCCGCATCAGGTCGCGAGTCTCCGTATCCATGTCGCACAGGAGGGCCAAGAAGGTGGCTTCCTGAGCGTTGATCTCTAGGGTTACGGGTGCCATGTCGGGTCTCCTCTCCAGGTACGGCCCCTTGCTTGGGTGCCGTTTCTGCAATTACACTAATCCTCCATTTCTGCAATTGCAAGAACAATATGGCGCGACCACCACTTCCGGACTCAGAAAGACGAACCGAGGTTCTCCAGCTCCGGCTCACCAAGGGCGAGAGGAAGGACTTAGACGAAGGCGCGGAGGCAACTGGGGAGCAGGTGTCGGAGTTCATCCGCACGGCTGCCTTGGACAAAGCCAAGCGTGTTAAGAAGCGCAAAGGGGACGATCCGCACACGGGCAACGCATGACCTTCATCCTTTCGATCGCCAACTCGCGTCAGCTGATCCAGTTCTCAGACCGGCGCCTCTCAGCCAATGGAAGCGTGGTCGACGAACATTCCAACAAATCCACTGCGTTCATATGCGCGAACGGCCGTTTCGCCGTCGGATATACCGGCCTTGCGCGCACTGGAACCTTCGCTCTTCAGCCGTGGCTTGTGGACGCACTCTCGAAATGTGCCAAGCCGGACTACGGGATCTATGAAACCGCAGGCCGCCTAACGGATGCGCTGACGAGTCTTTTCCGGACGGACCGCCGCATCGCATCTCTAGCTCCGCCGCATCGCAAGCTAACTGTCATGCTGTCGGGGTACGTGTACAACTCCCGGCCAGGCAAAGTTGGCAATCTATTGATCACCAACTTCCAGGATTTCGCCTCGGGAAAAGATCACTCTGGAGCCCAAGATTCATTCACGCTCACTTCGGAGCTTGAAATCGACAACCCTGTTGGTCGTCCCCTCACATTCGTGCAGAGGGTGGGCGCTTGGCCAGCGATGACCGCAAGAGATGAATCCGTTTTGCGGTCCCTACTTTCTTCCGATGCGCCGGTTGAGGTCCTAATCGATGCTGGTGTCGGGATTATTCGCGACATCGCGTCGCGTTCTACCTCGCAAGGAACAGTGGGTCGCGAGATACATGCAACCGTCATCCCTCGAAATCTAGAAGCGACCGTGTCCACGGTGCTGCGTCACCCCGGAGCACAGGACACGCTGGTGTTTACTGATCAAGTCACCGCGGTGCCAGAATTCCAATTTGCGGTCAGAGACGTTCAGATTAGAGTTGAGAACAGCACCGGAACAGAGGGATTCCGGCCTCGTCTGGGCCGAAATGAGCGTTGTTGGTGCGGAAGCGGCTCGAAGTACAAGCGCTGTCATGGGCGATAGCAGACTAGCCGCCCGCGATCTTCCGCTTCAGCTGGATGACCTTGGCGCCTTCGCCTGACAAGACTTTCCTCTCGAGCTTCTCCATCGGGACTCTGAGTCGCTCCACGTCGTCGGTGATGTAACCCGCGGTCACGTCCGCAAGCTGACTATGCGCCGCAATGGCCTTAAGGGCGTAAGCCGACACGTCCATCGCTTCCAGCACGGACAGCGACGTGCGGCGCAGGTCGTGGGGCGACCAGGTGATGCGCGCACCCTCGGCATCCTTGATCTTGTCTAGAAACCGCTTCGAGAGCCTTCCGATCGGCTGGTAAACGACCTTCCCAGTCTTCTCCCGTCCGAGGCCCGCGAACACGTAGCGGTCCGACCTGGCTTCCCTCTGCCGTTGCTTCAGCATCGCCAGCATTTGTGGGCCTAGAGGAAGCGAATGGGCCACCTTGCCCTTCATCCGCTCCTTCGGGATGGTGACGGTCTTGCCCTTGAAGTTGATCTCTGACCACTCCAATCCCGCACCAGCGGTCCATCGCAGCGCGGTGCAAAGAAGGAATAGGGTCACGTCTCGCTGAGTGCCACTGAGATCAGGAGGCAAATCTTCGGGCAGCGCGCGGACCGCGGACACAAACTCCTGTAGGGAGTCCCCCACTAGCGCCCTCTTCCGCCGCGCAACGTTTCCCCAGCCCTTCGTGGCTGTGATGCGCTTGGCAACGTCTGGAAGGTCGAGGCCACGCTCCGCCCTCAGGTAGTTCACGACGGCGCGGAGTGCTCGCACCGCGCCGTCAGCGCGGGCGGGGCTCGCCTTGATTCGCTTACGGGAAAGCGCGGTCTCCACCTTCGCCTGCGCACGGATGTCACGCGTCTTCCGATCGCGGTGGCGATCGCGCACCCGTTCGGGGGTAAGTTCAACCAGCGGCCGGTCCCAGTAGTCCCCGAACGTCGTCCGGAGGTCGCGCTCGTAAGTCACCTTGGTGGCCGGCCGGAGCTGGTCCCGCTCGGCCAAATAAATTGCTAGACCCTCAGCCAACGTCAGGCCTTCCCGCTGCGCCGCAGCTCTCTTCTGCCGCTTCACCGCGTTCGGATCGATGCCTTGATGCATCTCGCCGATCCGAATCCGGGCCAGCTTCCGCGCGTCAGTTACGGCCACGGCATCGGCCTTGCCGAGCGACACGCGCGTTACCCCGCCGCCGGGCAGCCGCTTCACAAGACTCCAGCTCGCCGAGGTCGGCGTCACCCGCAGCAGCAGTCCCGGGATCTCCTCATCTTTGAACTCGACCCGGCCCGCCTTCACGGACTGTCGTAGGCTCGCAACGCGTGCCTCTGTGAACTTGACCGTCTGGGCCATGGCCGCCTCTGGGTAACACCTGGGTAACAGGGGAGGCGGTAAACCACCGTACATGGCCGCAGGCAGCCGACGTACAAAACACCGCCATTGTTAGGCCTTAGCGTATCACCGCATCAGACAGCACAAGAACAACGAGGATTGAAAATCCCCGTGTCGGGGGTTCGATTCCCTCCCCGGCCACCATTCAAGATTCCAAGCCCAGTAAGGCTCTCAGGCTTTACTGGGCTTTTTTGTTTTGGGTCGTTCGCCGGGGCGTGGGCAACGCGCCGTGTCAATCCGCCTTCTTCTTGGCGTGCGAGCGGATCATCGTGGAGAAGCTCGCGCTGCCCGGACGGGTTCACAGGGTTCGGGACTGCCCGGCGCTATCGCCACCATGCGCACGATGTTCACCAATCGCGGCCGGCCGGCGTAGTAATCCCGATGGCGACCAGCGTCGCGATCGCGGCGCCGGTAATCGCAATTCTGTGTATTCGAACTTTCGACACACCGACGACCGATTTTTTGCCAGGCCTTCCCCTGGCGCGCGTCATTCGTCAAGTACGTATCAGGCGATGTATAGATCCTGTATTCACGCCCGCCGGAGTCGTGAGTCGCAGCAGAACGGCTCGACCGTGAAATGGAGAGTCCTGCGATTGGAGCTCGCGACGACTTCAGGGGCGCCAAACGCGCTGTCGGAGATGCGCTCCGTCAGCTCCGCACCGGGTTGAACATCAGCGCTTGCTGGTCATCTGTCACGTCGATCGAGAACGCTTCCTTTGCGGCGCGTTCGATCGGAGAAGACGTGCAACCTGCAAGCAGGAGCAACGAAGAACGCAACAGTGCTGCGACTCGCATGTCATCGGGCCTGGTCCATCAAATGGTCGGGATTGATAAGTCTCTGCTGCGAGGGAATCGTCATGAACGAATCTCGCTGATCCTTCGTGCCGAACTTGTAGGCATTGCGCCCGTTGACGGGCTGGTCCTTGAGGGCGAGCACGGCGTGTCCTACGCCAAGGATCGACGTGTCGAAGCGCCGCTTAGTCGATGCATACGGCGAAGCTGTCCGCTGTTGTCGCTCGACATAACGCATTAACGGCGATGCCCCCTACCCGCTCAGCGCAGCCTTTCGAAATGTGATCACAGTCACCTCGCAAAGCCACCTTCCTCGTCAGTGTGGCCGCGGGGAAGCAAGTTTTCCACGTATGACGCGCTAGCGGCGCAGAACCGTGCGCGTGGGGTTTTCATGAGGGCGCGACACATCGGAGGTGACATCAGCACTGTCTACCCGCACACGGAAATTGCGATCGGAACCGTCAAATCAATAAGGACATTACATGCGCTACAGACTCATAGTCCTGCTCTTCGCAGCGTTCTTCTGCCTGCCTGCTGCGGCGTTGCCAAAGTACTTCGGATACTTCAACAACAACTCAACGCCGCCTGAAGTCTCGTATCAGCCGGACAACCAGGACCACACCAACATCACGCACGTCTATACGGGCGGGGACATCGCCGGCGTCGACTGGGATGACACCATTCTCAGAGAAGCCGCTCTGGCGAAGTCCTACGGCAACAAAGCCATCGTCACGGTTACGTCCCACCTGTTCCAGACTCCGCCCGGTGGCCAGGGCCAGTATTACGCCGACCCCGAGGCGGCCTCTAAGTTCAGTCGGCTCGTCGACAGGCTGGTCGCGGGAGGTTACCTGGTACCGCAAGACCCGGAGGCCAGCACGGTCGTTGCGTTCTATCCAGTCGATGAGCCCGACTTCAAGAAATGGCTGGACGACATCGGCGGCAATCCGCATCCGGCGCTGGCCAACGCGGTCAACGTGATCAAGTCTGACTGGAGGACGTCCAACTTCCCGGTTGCGGTCGTCGTGAGCCAGGACTACGGCCGGGTCATTCAGGGCATGCGCCTGTTCGACTGGGTCGGCATGGACAACTACGGCTCGAGTGACGACGGTTATGCGATCAGCATGCTCTCCCTCCGGACGCACCTTCGGCCCGAACAGCGCACCATCTGGGTGCCTCAGGCGGCGACAGGATCGGCGATGCCGGACGGATCGGTGCACAGCCCAACCAACGTGTACGAAAGCATGTTGAAGGATCCGCAGGCCATCATGCTCATGCCGTTCCTGTGGTCACACGTGAGCCCAACCTTCACCGGCGTGCGCGACATTCCGTGGGTGCGGGCGCAGTACCTGCCGATCGGCTACCAGATCAAGCAAGGCCTGTATGGCCAGTATCTCGGCGGGCAGGTCTACGGTGAGATGGTGACCGGTGGCTGGTACAACCTTGTGCTGTATTTCCGGAACATCAGCGATAAAACTTGGCCCGTAGGCACCGGCTTCGCTCTGGGCTCGCAGAGTCCGCGTGACAACACCACCTGGGGCACGCATCGCGTCGCACTGCCGTACAGCGTAGGACCTGGACAGGACGTTGCCTTCAACTTCTGGGTGCAGGCTCCAGCCTGGGCGGGCACGTACGCGATGCAATGGCAGTTGGTGAGAGATGGGTATTCGTGGTTCGCTGGGGCCACGCCTGCGTGGAACATCGCGGTGATTCCGCCGCCGACGGGCTCCATCAGCGCGAACCGCAACCCTTGCACGATTCCATACGGCGGAAGCACCTGCACGACGACGCTGTCGTGGAACTCCAACCGCGCCGATGCCGAGGTATGGGCATCGAACCTCGACGGCAGCAGCCCGGTGTTGTTCGCGCGTGCACAAAACGGATCCCAGTCGGCGACGTGGATTACCACCAACGGCACCCGCTTCACGCTGAAGTCCGGCGGCACAGCGATCACGCAGGTGGACGTCTACGGCGTGCAAACAACTCAGCCGCCGGAAGAGCCGCCGCCGCATTGCTCCACGCCAAAATGTATCGAGCCGTGACCTGCGGAGTCCAAGAGGCATGACCGAGGCCGGGCAACGTTCCGCCCGGCCTCGTATCGAAGCGTCGAAGGGCGCTGACCTCCCGAGAGACGGGGATGCTCGCGACCGATTCCCTCCCCGGCTGTCATTTGAGTACAGCAACCCCGCGAAGGCGACTTCGCGGGGTTCTTTTAGTCTGGTCGATTGACGCCTGCAAGCGGGCTAACCAGGTTGTGCTTGCGCTTGGCGAGGCATGCAACTGATCACGCTTTGCCAAGCCGCCCCACGAAACTTAGGGACGGAACCAGCTCCGCATCAACCGCAGTCGGCTCCGCATCGACGCCGACGCATGCCTGTTGGTCCATTGCGCCCTGCGAGCACCTACGACTCGAGAAAATAGTTGTCGATGCTGAGCGGCAGGCCATAGCTGGCGATCTCGGCCAGCAATTCCGGAGACAACGTAGGGCCACCGTCAAAGCTGGCCTGGAAGTGGCCACACCACCAGAGCCCATGGAATTGACCAGCAAGAACGTTGATCTCCGCCTTCCTGGCGCTTAGACACCGAAGCAGAAACTCGAGGCCTTGCTCCAGACTTTCCCACTCCGGTTGAAAGCCAATCTCTCCATTCCCGTTGTATGCCCAGAATGGACGCTGACGCCTTCGCGACGCTTGATGTTGCAGCTGACTCGACGTGTGGCTTGGCTGCAAATTCAGACGATCTGAAATTGCAGATGGCTCCAGATGATCGCCTGAGAATCTCAGCGCCACCGTATACGTATGACCTGTCATGCTCTCGCCTTGAATCATGGTTCATCCGAAACAGAAGCACACCGGGCGCAATGTCGTTACGCCGAACCTTGAGGCATGAAGCGGCGCATTACGAATTCGCCCTGCTTACTTCGCCGGCTTCAAACGGCGCATTACCAAGGCGCCCTACCCGCTGTTTGTTGCGACTAATGACCAGCTAAGCTGCGAGTAAACTTGTCATAGCAGCCACAAATGAACCGATACACAGCATAAGGATGCCGTAAACCAATAGGGTCGGTGTTCTCTGGGAGATAGCATATGCCACGTAGGCCTCCTTGGGATTACGGCCCGTCGCGAATGCCAGCAAGGGAAGCGCCAGAAGGGCTGCCAGACTGCCTCCTCCAGCACCCAAAGCCAGTCCTCGCCAATCGCTGTTTGCAAGAAGGCCAAGTCGGTAAATGGCAATACCGACCAGTATTCCGCCGAAGAAAAATGCGTTGGCAGTCCAGATCGCCACGCGATTCTCCCGAACTAGTGTCGCAGCGCTCTTCCCGTTGCAAATCTGCGGAACCCACCGCGACAGCGCATGGCAAAAAGGGATGGACAAGGCACTACCGAGTAGGCCACTCAATACAGGTCTAATCGACTCAACATCCATGGCAACGCCAATACGGAAGAGAACAAAATTCACATGCGCCTTACATGTTCGCCTCTTTCCAAATAGGACGAAGCAGGCGCGTAGGGCGCAATAGCATTGCGCCGAACCTATTTCACAAGAATCACGATGCGATCGGGCTCCGAACGGTCGTTGGCATACACTTTGATCTGCGTGGACGGCTGAAGAACCGAGATTGTGAGCAGGCGCTCATCGCTTGCACTGCACACCGAAAGTTCATGGTTCGGCGTTGAAATAACTCCGGAGAACAGCAGGTCGGACGCATCGATTACGTCCATGCTGTCGGTGAACGTAATGCTCGTCTCTCCATCAACTTCAGGCAAAGTACCAACGGCGACGCAGGACGGAGTTGCTGCAACGAGCCCAACGGTGATGTCGTCCGGCAGGACGCCGCTCGCATGATCCATGATGAAGATCAACGAATTGGGAGGCGACAGCCTTACCGTCTCGTTCATTGGTTTCCCCTTGTTCCCCAGCACATGAGGCGCAATAGCATCGCGCCGAAACCTGGTTGAGTGAAGCGGCGCATTGCCACTGCGGGCTGGCGCTGTCGGGATGCCCTCACCCTTGACCATCCACGGAGTTCACGATCACACCGCTGTAGTTGCACAGGCCTAGAAAAAGGCCACCGTTGGCGGTGACATCCTTGCGGAACACACCCCGCACGACGACTTCCCTCCTGTTCGCCCTGATCACGTTCTGGGGAATGGAATCGGGGTACAGCAGTGAAACGCATTTCGATACCTCCCCTTTTTCCTCTGCCGCTTTGCTATCCCATAGGCCGTATGCCTCGGCCTCGTGAACGAGATATCCGCGAACGACGACTCCGGCACCATCGAGCTCGGTGCTGCGGCGGTTCAGTTCGTCCGGCGAAAGCGCTTCCGCGTTTGTCACGGCGGGAGCGCCGACGCACCCGCAAAGCATCACTACCAATGCGGACAGAAGGAGGGCTTTCATTTCAAATTGGCGACGGGTTACGTGTTCGTGGCAGGGGCCGCACCAGCGTGTCCTGAGCCATATCCAGGAAGCGTGTCGTCCCGAACCGACCTTCGACGGACGCACATTCCGCCACCGCCATGAGGTCCTGCGGTAGATCGGACAGTTTGATCGCGACGCCGGGCGAAGCCATCAGTTCGTACTTTCCGGTCGCATCGGCAAGCGTGCGGTGCAAGTCGCTCCAGTCGTAGGCGAACAGCCCCCGCTCGGCCAATGCCACGAAGTCATCCGGACGCTTCATGGGCGCGACCGAAACGGCAAGCCCGGTGCGCGGAAGTTCGTTTGCCATCCGCTCCAGCTCTTCCAGAAGATTGGAAGGAATTTGCAGGATTGCTTCGGGAATCGGCCCACGTCCGGCCGTAACGAAGGCGCCTACATTTCCGTGCGCGTCGGTCCCCAGCCAGAGGCAGTCGATTTCTTCCGGGTAGTCCATTTATCCGCCTGTGGTTCTGCGTTACTGAAAGCGATCGTCGCAAGGTTACCGCTCATTGTCGGCACACGCAGCGCGTAAGGGGGTAATAGCATGCGCCGCACTTGATGGCTTGAAGCGGCGCATTGCGCTTCAGGGCGACATACGCCCTATTCCACCGCTTCGAGCACGTCGTTGAGCTGGCCGGCGATGATCGAGATGCCTTGGGCCAAGGGGCCGAGGGGAATTTCGCGGGGCGTGTCTTCTTCTGCCCGCGTGGTGGGCTGGACCAGGGTGGCTAACAGGCTCAGTTGGTCGCGGACCAGGAGCAGGTGTTCGTACGCGTAATCCGGGATGCGGTACATCTGCTGGTCGGATGCAGCTTCTTGCTGTGCAGTCATGCGTATTGCCCTTCCGTTGGATCACCAAAGGTGCCGTCCGTGCGGATGCACGGACGGAGTGCCGGGAGGCTAGAAAGCCGCAATGCGATCGGCCGGGCGTATTTCCTCTTGCGAGGTGTTGTATTAGCCGCCCTCCCGGCGAAGGAACATCGCCGGACTGCACCTGCGAGCAGGCACAAAAAACCCACCTCTTACGATGGTGGGAACCGCGCAAAGTGGAGTTTCTAGGCTCCGTTGGGCGAGTCTGCTTCCCCGCTCTTCGGCCCATCAATCAGAAGAAGTCGCGGTTCTGGTTTCCCTACCCTCGATTCGGGGTAGCCTCACCCGTCACACCGCCCCGTCACGCAACCTTCTCTTCCGAAAGGGAAAATGCGCGCAGCCTGGGTGGCGCGCCTGGCGGGGCTTGTAGGAAAAGTCTTACCCCGCGAAGCGAAGTCGCCCGATGGCACCACGGCCGGTTCAGGCGCGATTCTGTGATCCGCCCCGGCAGCCCGGTCAATGCGCAAGCAAGGAAGCTGCTCAGCAATGGAATCAGGCCGTCACCGTGAGCGGGTGAGCTTGCTGGGCCGGGGCGCTTCTTCTTCTCTGCATGAAATCGGACGCACGTCCAAGGGGACCAGGGTGGAACGGACTTACACCAGCGGTTCCTCGCGGAACGCCTACGCTGATGGCGCCGCTTCCCCCATGCCAGATCCGCACCGCGAAATCCGCCGCAAGCGCGCTCGCCGCGCGGCGATGCGCTATGTGTTCGTGTGGAGCGTGGTGGCGGCGCTGGCGTTGATCGCACAGGTTATTGCGCCGGCTGCGGCCACCTGAGTTCCGGTTTTCTGATGGCTTGATGGGCTGGCTTCCGGCCTTCGTCGACATGACTTCGCAGGATGGGTTCCGCTTGGCGGAACCCATCGGCTTTGTGGCGACGTCGCGGGCCATGATGGGTTTTGCTTTGCGAAACCCATCCTACGTAGGGCTTCTGCTCCCTCTCCCGTCGTGAGCGGGTTGGGGTGAGGGGCGACGGAGTCTCAACGGCAAACAACCAGTGCAGTTCCGCACTGCGAGTTCGTAGCCCTGCCCCTTCGTTTCCCCTCATCCGCCCTTCGGGCACCTTCTCCCGGAGGGAGAAGGAAACATCCTCGCGCCCCTGACTTTCCCCATAGCGGACCCCACCGTGCGCCGTAGTATGCTCGGCCTCCCATCACACGGAGCGGCGGCATGAAGGCGATGCACTGGACACGTTGGACTGCACTGGCGTTGGTTGCGCTGCTGCTGGCCGGTTGCTCCAGTGGGCCTGTCCGGCGCGTCTCCGAACCCTCCGCCCGCATCCAGCAGCTCACCGTCCGCGCCGACGGCAGCTGGTCGGCGGAGCTGCGCATCGAGAACTTCAGCAGCATCCCGATGCGGTTCGAGAACATCGACCTGGCCGTCAAGGTCGGCGACGCCGAAACCGGCCGCCTGCGCGCGCAGCCGATGCTGTCCATCGGGCCGGAATCGGCCGATGTCATCACCGTCACCATGACGCCCGACGCCGCCGGAAAGTTCGCCGCGGCCGACGCGCTGTCGTCCGGACACGGCTTTTCCTACTCGTTGAGCGGGCGCATCGACGTCACGCCGGACGAAGGCAAGCTGCGCAGCTTCGACATCGTCGTCCGCAACGGCGCGTTGAGTCCGGCGCCGGGCCTGCCCGGCGTGCTGCGCTGATCGTTCCACTGCCTCCATCCTGATCGCCCTTCCCGACCGCCCCAGCGCGCGTCCCGCACGGAATTCCCATGAGCCAATACAAAGCCCCCCTCGGCGACATGCGCTTCGCGCTGTTCGACGTCCTGAACGCCGAAGCGCAGTTCCAGCGCCTGGGTTTCGCCGATGCCACGCGCGACACGCTGGACGCCGTGCTCGACGAAGCCGCGCGCTTCACCGAAACGGTGCTGGCGCCGCTCAACCCGGTGGGCGATCGCGAAGGCTGCAAGCTCGATAACGCGACCGGCGCGGTCACCACGCCGGCCGGTTTCAAGCAGGCGTACGCACAGTTCGTCGATGGCGGCTGGGCGGGGCTGACTTCGCCTGTGGAATTCGGCGGACAGGGCCTGCCGCAACTGGTGGGCGTGCCGCTGAAGGAAATGATCGACGCGGCGAACCTGGCGTGGGGCAACTTCCCGTTGCTGTCGCACGGGGCGATCGAAGCGCTGCTGCATCACGGTGAAGACTGGCAACGCGAAGCGTTCCTCAAGCCGCTGGTCGAAGGCCGCTGGACCGGCACGATGTGCCTGACCGAACCGCATTGCGGCAGCGATCTGGGCCTGCTGAAGACGCGTGCGGAGCCCAATGGCGACGGCAGTTATTCGATCACCGGCACGAAGATCTTCATCACCGCCGGCGAGCACGATTTCACCGACAACATCGTGCACCTGGTGCTGGCGCGCCTTCCCGATGCGCCGGCAGGCAGCAAGGGCATTTCGCTGTTCGTCGTGCCGCGCGAGCGCGTGGCGCAGGACGGTGCCAGCGGCGAACGCAACGCGGTGCGCTGCGGCAGCCTCGAACACAAGATGGGCATCCACGGCTCGGCGACGTGCGTGATGAACTTCGACGGCGCGCAGGGGTATCTCGTCGGCGCGCCGCACAAGGGACTCATGGGGATGTTCACCATGATGAACTCCGCGCGTTTGGGCGTGGGCCTGCAGGGTCTGGGTTTGTCGGAACGCGCGTTGCAGAACGCGCTGCGTTATTCGCGCGAGCGCTTGCAGATGCGCGCGCTGTCCGGTGCGAGGTTCCCGGACAAGCCGGCCGATCCGATCATCGTGCACCCCGACGTGCGCCGCATGCTGCTGACGTGCAAGGCGCTGATCGAAGGCGGCCGTTTGATGGGCTATGACGCCGCGATGCAGGGCGACATCGCCGCCAATTCGAACGACGCCGCCGAGCGCGAACAGGCCGATGCGCAGGCCGGTTTCCTGACGCCCATCGTCAAGGCCTGCCTCACCGAGTGGGGCGTGGAATGCACCTACAACGCGCTGCAATGCTTCGGCGGCCACGGCTACATCGCCGAGCACGGCATGGAGCAGTTGGCACGCGATGCGCGCATCACCACGTTGTACGAAGGCACGACCGGCATCCAGGCACTCGACCTGCTGGGCCGCAAGATCCTTGCGATGAAGGGCGCGGGACTGAAGGCGTTCGGCGCGCGCGTGCAGGCGTTCTGCGAAGAGAACGCGGGCAATGAGGCGCTGGCCGAATTCGTCGGCCCGCTGCGTGAGACCGCGACGCGCTGGCAGCAGCTGACGATGCAGATCGGCCAGCGCGCGGCCGGCAATGCCGACGAGATCGGCGCGGCCTCTTACGACTACCTGATGTACTCCGGCTACGCGGTGCTCGCCTACTGGTGGGCGCGCGCGGTGGCGGCGGCCGATGCGTCCTCGCATCCGCAGTCGTTCAAGGACGACAAGCGCGCGACCGCACGCTTCTACTTCGCACGCGTTTTGCCGCGCACGCTGACGCATGCAGCGGCCATCGAAAGCGGCGTCGCGGGGCTGCCGGAGCTGGCGGTCGAGGCGGTCTGAACCCGCCGTGGCCTGCGCGATAACAAACCGCGCAGGCCACAAGTACACAAAACGTAAACAATGGCGTATAAGCTGGTGTCCCGATGGAGACCGATAGAGCGAACCTACGCCTGGTCCGAACCGGAACCGATCTGGATCCGGCGTCGCCCCCCTTCGTGCCTCGTGGTGCGATCGACCGTTTGAATTCGGTCCGATTGTTATCGCTCGACGCGCACGGTCGCGTTCTCGACTGGATGAGCTGGCAGGACGCGACCTGTCTCTACGTGCGCGGCGCGGTCGCCTGGACGCTGGGCGATCCCTGCCTGCAGGTGCATGGCGGCATCAGCCGCTTCACCGGCGAGCAGAGCATGATCGAACTGCATCCCATCGTCGCCGCGCGCAGCCATGCGCGCGCGCATGCGCTCGATCCCACTCCCGCGCTGACCAACGCCGCGCTGTTCGCCCGCGACGGTTACCTGTGCATGTACTGCGGCCACGATTTCACCCGGCCGCACCTGACGCGCGACCACGTGATCCCGGTGTCCAAGGGCGGTCGCGACCTGTGGGAGAACGTCGTCGCCGCCTGCTTCCACTGCAACTCGCGCAAGGGCAACCGCACGCCGCAACAGGCGAGCATGCCGCTGCTGGCCGTGCCGTACCGGCCCAGCTGGGTCGAGCACCTGATCCTGTCGAACCGCAACATTCTGGCCGACCAGATGGCCTTCCTCCGCAGTCATCTTCCGAAGAACGCACGCATGCAGGCGTGACTTGTGCGTGATGCGGTTGGCGATTTGACCGGGTCACGCTTCCCGCCACAGGCCAGCTGACCTAAAAGGTTCAGATGCGACGCTCTGCGCGCGTTGACGACCGTCAGGGCGTCCGCGAGACTCGCCATCTATTGCAAATTCACGACGGATTCACGATGCGCTTGACCCTCGGCTTGACCGGCATGGACCCGACCACGGAGTCCGCCCTGCAGGCGGCCATCCAGGCTGCCAACGGCCGCATGGGCAACGCGTGGAGCCTGGTGCCCGACGCCGATGCCGATTACGTCATCGTCGACATGGACAGCATGTACGGCCCGATGAGCTGGCTGCGACTGCATGCCGCCGGCAAGAGCGTCGTCGCGTTGACCGCCGCGCAGCGCACGCAGGCCGACTTCCGCCTGGGCCAGCCGTTCGACGCGAACAGCGTGGGCAACCTGCTGCGCGACATCGCCTCGCAGGCGGGCATCACCTTCGATGCGCCGCCCGCTCCGGAACCCAAGCCGGCACCAGTCGCGCCCGCCCCCGTTGCTCCCGCACCGGTTGCTCCCGCGCCCATCGCAGCCGCACCGGCTCCTGCACCGAAGCCCGAACCCGCTCCGGCACCCGCGCCTGTCGCTGCAGCTCCGGTGCCGGTCGCGCCGAAGCCCGTCGAAGCGCCCGTCGTCGAAACGCCCATGGCTGCCGAACCGGTCGTTGCAGCGCCGAAATCGTCGATCGTCGAAGGCTCGCTGCTGGACTGGATCGTCAACGACCGCCTGAAGGGCCGCGTGCGCCTTCGCAGCGCGACCGACGGCGTGCTGCTCGACCTCGACCAGCGCACCTACCACGGCCCGGCCGCGCTCAAGCCGCTGGCGGCGCATTTCGAAGGCAAGCTGGATTCGGGCGAGTTCGTGCCCGTCGATGCCGCCACCTGGGCCAGCGAAAGCGCGCGCCTGGGCGCTGCGATGCCGCTTTCGCGCCTGGTGTGGTTCGGCAACCTGCTCGCCGGCAAGGGCGCGCTGGCCTCGGAACACGATCCGTCGCGCCGCTACCTGATGGTCAAGTGGCCGCAGACCGAGCGCGAGTACCCCAAGCACTTCCGCATCGCCACGGTGATGATGAAGGGTCCGGCGCTGATGTCGGAGATCGCCGAAGCCAGCGGCGTCACGCAGGCCGAAGT
>Ga0102592_1001587_pt1 | contig 24334 bp, 24 predicted proteins | sample AraplaCol_mMF_r2_FD_76861 | JGI IMG/M metagenome (GOLD analysis project Ga0102592, IMG submission 76861) | Arabidopsis root microbial communities from North Carolina, USA - plate scrape MF_Col_mMF_r2 (SPADES assembly) (version 2) | ecosystem: Host-associated > Plants > Roots > Endosphere...
GCATCAAAGCGGCCGGGCGTTCCGGCCGCGCGGATGTCGCCACCAGCGCCAGTGCTTCAACCAGCTGTGGGTATGCGGCCGCAATCGCACGGGCGACATAGCCGCCCATCGAGAACCCCACGAGCACTACCGGCTCTGCGAGTTGCTCCGCCACGCCGCGCGCGACTTCACCCACCGTGCGACCGCGCGGGAGCGCGATGCGCCGCACCTGCCAATCGCGTGGAAGATGCGGCACGAAATCGTCCCAGAGCGCATCGTCCAGCATGAAACCTGGCAAGAGCACGATGGTTCTGGTCGATGAGTTCAAGTTCGTGCCTGATGGTCAGCCGGCCCCATGTGCCAGCTACTGGTCGAAAGCGGACATTAGCATCGCGAATGCTGACTCGGCTCGCCGAATGCCGCTATCGTCCAAAGCAGTCATTGACGCCTGGCAGGCACTGGAGTCGTCTGCCCTAGAACGTTCCGATTCGCTGGATCATCCAGAACGTCGCGACGCTGCCGATCGCATATGGCACGGTGTACACGGACCAGCGCGGCGGCGACCACGCCAGACGTCGCGCGATGGAGATCAGCAGCAGTACCGCGCAGACGAACAGCAGCTGTCCAAGCTCGACGCCCACGTTGAACATCAGCAGCGCGACCGGTATCGCCTTCTGCGGCAGGCCGACCTCGGCCAATGCACCGGCGAAACCCAGGCCATGCAGCAGGCCGAAGCAGAACGCCACGATCCAGGGCGCGCGCGCGGTCACTCCCGTCTTTCCCCGCAGGCCGTGCACGACTTCGGCCGCGACGAACACGATGCTCAGCGCGATGGTCGCCTCCACGGGCGGACCGGGCACGTGCACCCAACCCAGCGTCGCCGCGACCAGCGTGATGCTGTGGGCCACGGTGAAGGCCGTGACGGTCGCGACGATGCGCCGACCGCCGCGCACGATCAGCAACAGCGCCAGGACGAAGAGCAGATGGTCGATACCGCCGAGGATGTGCTCGACGCCAAGCACGAGATACGACCAGGCGATGCGACCCGTCGTCGCGGGCGCCTCGACCGTGAATGCCGCCTGCCCGACCGGCAGGCGCTCGACCTGGCTGGAGCCATCGGCCCATTCCACGCGTGCGATCACATCGGTGGCCCCTGCCGCCTTGCCATCGAACCGGATGGCCTGCCCAACGAGCCCGCCGGGCCGATGGATCCGCCAGCGTTCCACCATGGCATCGCCCGTGAACGCACTCCGCGTCTTGACGCGGGTAACGCTGCCATCTGGAAACATCGGCTGCAATGAAAGCCGCACGTACTCGTCCTGCGCAGGAACCTTCCAAAGGACCTCATACGTGTCTGGACTGGATTCGCGCACCTCCAGATAGGCCGGCCGGAAGGCATCGGCCAGGGCGGAACCCGATGCCGCGGCCAACAGGAGTGTCAGCCCGAAGCGCAGCGCCCGCATCGACAGGGATGCACTCATCGCGCGCCCGCTGCCATCGCCGACCCCGCCTGCGCCGGTCCGACGATCGCATCAGCGTCGAGATCGGCTTCGATTCGCACCGTGTAACGCTTCCCAAGCGCCGCGTGGAAAGCGTCATCGGCCTGCCGGCTTCGCGCACTGATCAGATCGCGTTCGACCTCCCGACGCACCTGCGCCAGCGTCGGCACGCGACCAGGCGTGCGCGCGTCGATCCTGACGATATGCAGCCCGAAGCTGGATTCGACGGGACCGGCCCAGCGGCCATCCGGCATCGAGCCCAGCGTACCGGCGAACTTTGCGCCGAACGTGCGCGCGATCTCGTCGGCGGAGGTATCGACCAGTTCGGGTGGAAGCATCGAAACGTCGCCGGCGCGTGCGTTCGGATCGCGTTGAAGCGCATCCTGCGCGACGGTCATGTGGTGAGCGAGATCGTCGCCGTGTCGATTGCGATCGAAGTAGAACTGCCGCAGCGAGTAACGCGGCGCAAGCAGGTACCGGTCCGCATGCGCATCCAGCCATCGCTGCAGTTCGGCCTCGGTGGGAACGTCGGCGACCATGCTTTCGTTGAGGAATCCCATCTTCTGCACGACCCGGCGCCGCACCACGTCGTCGTCGCGTTCCAGGCCGGCGGCGAGGCCTTCGCGATACATCATCTCGTCCCGCACCCAGGCGTCGACCAGGCCCTTCAGCTCCACTCGCGACGGAGGACGCTGCCACGTGCGCTCGAACTCGCCGGCAAGCGCTTCCACGCGTGGCTGGTCGACGACGATCTCGCCGCCACCCGGAAGCGAATCGCGGTTGAGCCACGCGTAAAGTGCGAACAGCAACGCGCCCAGCATGAGGAAATGCAGCAGCGGCTCCTCCAGCAGACGTTTCAACGGATGCATCATGGCCATCGTCGCGCTACCTGCTCGCTACCGGGTTGGCTGGCGAGTACCAGATCGGCGAGGTCCACGCGCGCTCCTGCGTGATCATGGGCACGTCCTTGCCCATCGTGACCTTGAAGTACTTCGCGTCGTATGCCGTCCAGCGCGGCGTCGGGATTTCGAGCACGCGTACGTAGTAGAACGCCTTCGCCTTCGGGTCGAAGTCCGGATCGGTCCAGACCCCGAGCAGTTCCGGATCGCCGATGGTGTTGCGCCATGACGCACTGGCGAGGTCTACGGTGTTGCCAACCGGTGGCAACGAGCCGTCGCCACGAAGCTTGCGCTTGCCGGCGTTGCCCCAGGCCACGTTGTAGATCTTCTCCTGCGGCTTGCCCTGCGCGTCCAGCCAGCCCTTGATGATCTGGATGCGGTCGAGGTTGGCGCCTATCACGTCCTTAAGTGCAGCGACCAGGAACGTCGGCGCCTTGCCTGCGGGTGCGGCCGGCAGGTCGCCGCCCATCGGCACGCCCTTGGCGTAGCCCACGACGGCGACGTTGCGCTCGGTGGTGTCGTTGGCGGTGAATTCGTATCCGCCGAAGAAACGCACGGCGATTCGCGGCCCGGAACTGGCGTAGGTTTCGCGCCGGTCCATCGCATCCCAGATCGCATTGCGCGTGTTCTCGGTCGCCCAAACCGCCGTGATGCCAGCGGCCGTCATCTCCCATCCCTTCACCACTTTGTCGCCGAACTTGAGGGCGTCCTCCGACCAGCGATCGGGGCGCGGCTCAGCTGACGGGAACTTGCCGTAGAAGTTGTCCTCCTCTAACGCCGACAACGCGTTGTGCGTATCGGTGCCGGCGGCGAAACCGTACTTGAACGGGTTGATGCCGACCTCGGCTTCCACACGCAGGCCGTTCTTCAGCGCCTCGCGCAGGTACTCGTGCTCGATCATGCCCGGTTGCTTCGGCACCAGGTTGAGGTTGCCGCGGTCCCAAAGCTCGTAACCGGCGGCGAACTCGTCGTTGGGCGAAAGCGAAGGATGCGATTCGCTCTGTCCCTTGAACTGGATCGCCTCGAACAGCCGTTCGTATTTCTGCCGCGATGCCGCCCACTCGCGCGTGATCGGCTTGCCGTCGAACTGCTGCAACTCGAACATGCGGCCGTTGGAGAGATTGCCGTTGTGTGGGATCGCCAGCACGCGGCCGCCGGTCTTCTGCTCGTAGGCGGCCATCCATTGCCACAGCGACGCCGGATCCTCCGACTGGAACGTGGTCAGCGGCGGAACCTGCTTCGCCCTGTCGCCTCCATCGCGATAGATCACGTTGCGGTGCAGGTTGTTGCCGCCACCAGCATTGGACGTCCACTCATAGGCGATGAAAGCGGTGAAGCGGCCGGGCTCGTTGTACTTCTCGGCGTACTCGATGTTCTTCGTCCAGGCGGACGCGGACCACTTGGGATCCATCAGTGCCTTGGGCAGGGTCTTGGTCGATTGCGCGCGGATCAGCTCCATCGCGGCGCCGAGGGCCGAATCGCCGCCCTTCTCCATCGCATCGTGCCAGCGCTTGAGCGTCGGGTCGGACATCATTTCCGCGTTGCCGGCGCGCAGTTCGGAGATCGTGCCCATGCCGTCGGAGTGATCGGTGACCGCGTACCAGTCGAGTGGGCGCGAGAGCCGCACCGGCTGCCCCGACGTCGATGTGACCTGCTCGCCCCGGGCGAAGCGCAGCGCGTCTTCCGGCCCCAACGTCGTGCCAACGATGCCGGCGTCGACCGACCACCCTGTATGCACGTGTTCGTCGCCCCACAGCGGGCGCGTCGGATAGTGGCGGCCCGCATAGGGCGAATAGCCGGGCTCCTTGTAGAACTTGGCAGGATCGGCCGGCTGTGGTTCGCCCTGCTCGCTGGGGAAGTGGGTGGCTGCGGCGGCCTCAGGCGCCGCCGGCGCCGCTTCGCCGGGCGCCGCCGTGACTGCGGCAGGTTTGGAAGCAGCCTCCTCGCGCTGGCAGGCGACGAGCACGAGCGCACCGAGCATCACCGCAACAGTGCAGGGAAACGAATTGGAAGCCATGTCGATCTCCTTCGATCACCTAGCCCGTGGCGGGCGATGTAGACGTGCAACGGGTGCGTGCCGGCACAGCGTCATGTCGCGGTTGGACGCATGAGGCATCGGACGCTCCACACCGCAAATGCCAGATGCGCCACCGCAACCGGCCATAAACCAACCCCGCCCAGTCCTTCCACGAAACGGGCATGCACGAGCACCGCGGCCACGGCGGCGTTGTAGGCGAGCAGGCCGATGAGCAGCGCGTCGGGCGCTTTAGCGGGCCGGCCGGCGGCCTCAAGACAACACGTCAGGCCGATCGCGATCAGCGCGCTGGCGGCCACGCGCGCGATGACGAACGCGAGCGGCGAATCCAGGGGGCGTCCCAGCAACAATTCGGCCACCCACGCGGGAGCCAGAAGCAGCGCAATGCCCGTACTCAGTTCGGCAATGCCCATGGTCGATAGCAGCGCCTTCGGCCTCATGGTTCCGCTCGTCTGTTCCATGACCCGCAACCTGAGCGAGTAGCCCGCCTGCGATCCACGCGGCTAGCGTGTTGCGCAATCCGCACTCACTTCGTCATGGGCGAACTACAGCCCCGTCCCGTGCCATCCCAGCTGACATGCCAACGTGACGCGTCATCGCTGTCGGCCTGCGTCGTTTCTTCGATCAGTTGACCGTATAGCCGCGGCCTTGCATGCATGCGCCGTACGCCTAGTAGTAGGTCCCGATCTGTTGTTGTTGCGACGCCTGGGCCTGTTGAGCCTGCGCGGCCTGATTCTGCCGAGCGCGACGACCGCCCGCGACCACGCCGACCGCCGCACCGGCGCTGGCGCCCTTGCTTGCGTCGTCGTCCACTACCTCACCAACCACGGCTCCGGCGGCCGCGCCGCGTGCAGCCCCCCGCAGGCGCTCGCCTTGCGGTCCAGCGGACTGTGGCGGAGTCGCCCCAACCTTCGCCGGATCGATACCCGTCTTCTGATGGGCCCAATCAAGGCATTGGCTGTCGTCGATGCCTTGCTGTTCGGCGGACTGGTCCTTGGCCGGATACGCACTCGGCTTCTGCGCCAGTGCCGAGGGCGGGATTGCCACAAGCGCCAAGACCAGGACGACCTTCAGTACGCTCATGGTGCTGCCCTCCGATGTCCGCGAATCGTAGGGCCCGCAGAACAGCCGGCATATTGGCCTTAGGCCCTAACAGCGACGTTGGCGGGCAAGCGATTGGCATCGATGCCCAGCCGACCTTGGCCGCGATCGTGTCAACGGAACCTTGAAAAGCGAGCCGTGAACAAAGATGCAGCTCGTGGATCTGGCGCACAGCCGACGTCCGCTAACGGCCAGAAGCGAACGTTCTTCTCCCGGAGGCACGGCCCATCACGCGCTGATCGACGGGAAACATTTCGCAATGCGATTCTTGTCGAGCGCTGGGAACTCGCATCGGCCTTCGCGCACAGCCGGCGCCGGTCGCGCAGATGCTCCTGCTTCCTGAGAAACTGGAGTAGCCATGAGCGAATCCCCGCCTGCTCCGCCTTGCATTGTCATCGGCCTGGTCGTGGCGACCGCATCGGCCGAGGCTGCTCTGGACGCAACCTCGGAGTTCCTCGTTGCGATGGGCGCGCGTCCGCTCGTACCTGACGGGCGAGCGCACACGCGCGCGTTCCTGACGCGGGACACGGGCGTGGTGCTTGCGTCGTCGCATGCGGACGCGGCCGATCCGCGTTTCGTCTCGATCGAAATCCAGATCACGGGCGAATTGCCCGGCGCACCCCACCGGATGCCGCTGAGCGACGAACTGGAAACCGAATCGCAGCGCACGCGGGCATTCGTTGCCCGCGCGTTCGCCGTGGCCTGCGAGCGGCTGGCCCCGCTGTATGCCGGCCTGGGTGTGAAATGGACACTGCCGCTTCCTTCGAAGCTCCACACCGCTTGCCTGCCGTTTGATCTGTTCCACTCCGCCCGCCTGGATGCGGCCGATCCTCGCCTCGCGCAGGACCTTGGCGCGTTGCTCGGCGCGAAGCAGATGACTTTCGCGGGAGGAACGCTCATTGCCGCCGGCGGGCTGCTCGATGCCGACGCAGCTTCACTGGACCAGTCCATCGCGCTGGGCCAGGCGGCGGCGCAACGGCTCGCGCGTGCGCTTGCCGTCTTGTATCCGTGAACGGATGCATCGGCGCGCAGGGTCCGCTGCGGCCTGACAGGCATGGTCCTTGAGCACCGGGAGCGACCAAACGTCGCGCTATTTCACACAACGATGACGTCCGGCCCGGTGTTCACCCGTTCAATTCAGACTATTAAACCGATTGAAATGATCGACTGTATCTACGAACAGAGAGGGCATATGGTTCCAATCGCCTAGCCATGGAGCCATAGCAATGAGCGACGAAGCGAAGTGCCCTGTCATGAGCCACCGCAAGACGCGCAACAACTCGCACTGGTGGCCTGATCAACTGAACCTGGACGTGCTGCACCAGCATTCGTCGCTGTCCGACCCGATGGTCGAGGACTACGACTACAAACGCGAGTTCAAGACGCTCGACCTTGATGCAGTCGTGAAGGACCTGCACGGCGTGATGACCGATTCGCAGGATTGGTGGCCCGCCGATTTCGGCCATTACGGCCCTTTCTTCATCCGCATGGCCTGGCACGCGGCCGGCACCTACCGCATCTTCGACGGACGTGGTGGCGCGCGTTCGGGCGAGCAGCGCTTCGCGCCGCTCAACAGCTGGCCGGATAACGGCAACCTGGACAAGGCACGCCGCCTGCTGTGGCCGGTGAAGCAGAAATACGGACGCAAGCTGTCGTGGGCCGATCTGATGATCCTGGCTGGCAACGTCGCGTTGGAATCGATGGGCTTCAAGACGTTCGGCTTCGGCGGCGGCCGCGAGGACGTGTGGGAGCCCCAACCGATCGACTGGGGTCCCGAATCGACCTGGCTTGGCGATGAGCGCTACAGCGGCGAGCGCGAACTGGCCAATCCGTTCGGCGCGGTGCAGATGGGCCTGATCTACGTGAACCCCGAAGGCCCGAACGGCAATCCGGACCCGGTGGCGTCCGGCCGCGATATCCGCGAGACCTTCGCGCGCATGGCCATGAACGACTACGAGACCGTCGCGCTGACTGCGGGTGGGCATACGTTCGGCAAGTGCCACGGCGCCGGGCCGGCGTCGCACGTCGGCGTCGAACCGGAAGGTGCGAACATCGAAGAGCTCGGACTGGGCTGGAAGAACGCGTTTGAAAGCGGCATCGGTTCGCACGCGATCACCAGCGGCCTGGAAGGCGCGTGGACGCCAACGCCGACGAAATGGGACATGAGCTACTTCGAAACCCTGTTCGGCCACGAATGGGAGCTGACGAAGAGCCCGGCTGGCGCGAACCAGTGGAAACCCAAGGGCGACGCCGGCAAGAACGTGCCCGACGCGCACATCCCCGGCAAGTTGAACCAGCCGATGATGACCACCGCCGACATGGCGATGCGGATGGACCCGATCTACGAAAAGATTTCGCGCCACTTCATGGCCAATCCGGCCGAGTTTGCCGATGCGTTCGCGCGTGCGTGGTTCAAGCTCACCCATCGCGACATGGGCCCGAAGGTGCGTTACCTCGGCAAGCTTGTGCCGAAGGAAGAGCTGATCTGGCAGGACCCGGTGCCGGCGGTGGATCACCCGCTGATCGACAAGAACGACATCGACGCGTTGAAGAAGCAGGTACTCGACTCGGGGCTGTCGATCCCGCAACTGGTGAAAGCCGCATGGGCGTCGGCTTCGACGTTCCGTGGCAGCGATCTGCGCGGCGGTGCGAACGGTGGCCGCATCCGCCTGGAACCGCAGAAGAGCTTCGAGGCCAACGAGCCCTCCGAACTGGCCAAGGTGCTGGCCAAGCTCGAAGCAATCCGCGGCGACTTCAATGGCAAGCAGAAGGGTGGCAAGCAGATCTCCCTGGCCGACCTGCTCGTGCTGGCCGGCAACGCAGCCGTGGAGGCAGCGGCGCAGAAGGGTGGACACAAGGTCACCGTTCCGTTCACACCGGGTCGCACCGATGCCACGCCGGAGCAGACCGATGCCGACTCGTTCCTGGTGCTGGAACCGGCGCTGGACGGTTTCCGCAACTACGCGCGCAAGGGCGCGGAGAAGCTCGCGGCGGTGGCATTGATCGACCGTGCCAGTCTGCTGACGCTTACCGCACCTGAAATGACCGTGCTCGTCGGCGGTCTGCGTTCGCTTGGCGCCAACACCGGCAACACCAGGCACGGTGTCTTCACCGATCGTCCGGGCACCCTGTCGGCGGACTTCTTCCGCAACCTGCTCGACATGCGCACTGCGTGGAAGCCGTCGGAAAGCGAACCGGGCGTGTTCGAAGGCCGCGACCGAAAGACCGACCAGGTGCGCTGGACCGCGACGATGGCCGACCTCATCTTCGGCTCGAACTCCCAGCTGCGTGCGCTGGCCGAAGTACATGCCGCCAACGACGGCGAAGAGGCGTTCGTGCAGGACTTCGTCAATGCATGGACCAAGGTGATGGAGCTGGACCGCTTCGACCTGCGGTACAGGCAGCAGGCGATCTGACGACCGCCAGGCGCCGCCAGAACAACGCACCCGGGATCTTCATGAGCCCCGGGTGCGTTGTGCGTGGAAGAATCCGGCTGCTGATGATGCATCGCGCGACTGGACGCCGACCCATCGGAAGCCGACATTGCATCGACGCACCATACGTGCCGAGGGGTGTCCGCTATCGGGCAGATAGCGGACATGGCACGTCGTCAAGGATGCTCGATCTGCGCGAAATCTCCGGCAGCCCGAGCCGCAAAGCGGCCTCGGCTCGAACGAATCATCAGGCCGTAACGCTCGGCTCCCCGAGCGGCCAAACCTCGACAACGCCGTGTGCAACAGCGCAGGGCGATCGCGACACCATCTCTATCGCAGCGTGGATGTCTTCCGCCTCGATCACAGCAAATCCAGCGATGGGGAGCTGAGACGACATGAAAGGACCTGGCTGGGTGCGAGTGCCTGTTGCCGCCGGATTCCTCACTTGCACAGGCGCGCCGGCGACGCCCACAACGGCGCCTTCCTGCCTGAGCAGCTCATCGTTGGCGTGAGCGGCATTTCGTACCGCTTCGGGCGTGCGTTCGTAGCCTTGACGATCGCCGTAACCGATAGTTATGAACTTTGGCATTGCGGGATCCTTGGCACCGAAAGGGAACCTGGTGCGGCCTGACGCTTGAACCAAGCCGAGCCGAGAAGCGGGTTGAAGCGGACACTAGCATCACCGGCTTGGCCCGGGGCTGGCCGAACGTCCGCTATCGGCCAGAAGCGGACATTCCAACTCCTGGTCCTTAGAGCTGCAAAAGCACCTCGCACACCTCAGTCAGACCCGGTGAAACTCCTCCACGACTGTGAAAGTGAACCTCGATTGCAGAGCTCCCGACGGGGAAATGCAGAACTCGTTCAATCCCTCGCGGCCCGTGCTGGGCATCAGCGATCTGAATCTCAACGTCTTCCCGTCCCAGCTCACTTGGGAAATGACGAACTCTTCGCCGTCTTGGAGATCGTGAGCGGAGACCACTGGACAACCATCAACCACCGAGATCGTGTACTCAGCCAAATAGTCGTCTGAGTCCCAAGGGGCAGGATGTCGCCAAGAACCAGCCAGCTCTGAAAGTCCGCTTGCATACACCATGGTTCTCAGTCCCCCCAAAAAAACCGAGTCGCAAGACTCCTCGGTGTCAGCTTCCGACTAACCCGCTACGGGTCGAAAGCGAGCTCTAGCATCGCCACAGCGGGCTCGTTCGACCAATGTCCGCTATCGGCCAGAAGCGGACATTGCCAATTATTCGCGCAACCAGCGCCTTCCATCCACGAACGTAACTGCGTCGGAATTTAGATCGAGAATCTCGTCGACTGCCGTGCTGCCTGCTTCGCGACCTTCGGTGATGCGCCTGTAAAGGCGGCCTCCATCGATTCTCCATGTACCCGAATAGAGAATCGATTCTCCTTGACACGATTGACAGGTCCAGAACGTGGACATGCAGTCGAACGTTCCGGTTCGATCAAAGAAGCACTCGTCCTTGCGCCTATCCTCGACTCCGGGCGGAGTGCTGTTCCAGTGGCCGATGAGAGTCGCGTCAGCGTGGCGCTTGTCGGTCGCGCATGCCGTGCCCATCAGCAGCGTCAACGCCGCGATCAACCGCATGTGCCCTCCTTCGGCGATAGCTCCGATCATTCTGAGGTCCGCTTCGGGTCGAAAGCGGACATTAGCATCGCCGAGCCCGCTTCAATCGGCCGCATGTCCGCTTTCGGCCAGAAGCGGACGTTGGTTTCCTATCCGGCGCCGCGTCCACTATCGCCCCCCCCCGGATCGATGGTCGCGGTCAGGCTTTCGATTCACCTACCACCATGCTCGAGCAGGAGCTCCAGCATCTGGCTATCGCCGCGCCTGCGAGCCATGTCGGTCGGGCTGATGGACTCCGCTTCCTTCAGGTTTGGATCGCTTCCGTGCTTCAGCAGCAGACCTGCCATCTCCTTGTCGCCATTCATCACCGCGACCATCAGTGGCGAACTGAACTCGCCGATCGGGATGCAACTGCGGGCAGTCTCATATCCGCTTCCGTCAGGATCTGCGCCCCCTTCCAGAAGCAACTGCGCGCCCACAATATCGCCTAGTGCAGCGGCCCGGTTCAGGAAGTGATACTCGTAGGCAGCTTTGCAAGGAGAGTCCGCGAAACGCGCGCCTCCTATGGCCTCACGGTGGGGCAACGCTCCGAGCATCATCAATGCAATCAAGCGTGCGGCACGCATCAAGTTTCTCCTTTACCCATTGCGCCTCAGCCTGAGGCAGCCCTGTCCAGATGGCCGCTTTGGGTCGGAAGCGGACTTAGCGAACAGAAAAATTGTCGCGAAGCCAACCCCGGCGAATCTCGATATCCGCGCCAAGCGCAGGAAGGCGAGCTGCCAAACGATCAAGCGCCGCGTTCATCTGCTCTGGTGACTCAAACAACAGGGCCTCGTCATAGGCGAGCGCGACCGCTGCGCGCTCTTGGTCGCCGTTCTCGATCCATCCTTCCAGCGTTTTATGGATGGAAGCCCCGTTGTCTTGGCCCTCCCAGGCCAACCTACCCAACTGGTCAGCTATAGATGCATGCGTCGCAGTTGATGCCCTGCCTCTAACAAGCATTTCGGCAACGTCAGTCATATCCCCTCCCTGATATTCCTTCCCGTAATGTATGCTTCGGGTCGGAAGCGGACATTAGCACCGCCGAGCCCGCTTCGATCGGCCGAACGTCCGCTACCGGCGAGAAGCGGACGTTCGCCAGCCAGATCCATACCCAAGCGTCGCCCGCGTTACCGGGAAGCACGTGCTGGCAGTAGCGCCACTCATGCACGGGCTGATCGTCCAGGTACACATCCGGCTTCGGCAGGAATGCGACGAAACAATCTTCGATTCCCAGCTCGGCAGCGGAGGCGCGTGCGTACTCGGCGCCCCCTGAACTCCGCAGGTACAAGGCGCGCGGGCTGCCATTCTATGCGAAGCCGTTCGCGATTGATCCTTGCGTGTTCATTCTTCCGTCTCCATGACTTCCCTCCGGTCGCGTAACGCCTTCGCCCGCTCCGCCGGTTCGAACTAAAGCCACCGGTCCATCCGGCTCGCCACCCGGCGCGATGCATTGGCGAATGCGCGCAGGCGCGCACGCAACAGGATCGTGCGACCCGCGTCGTTGCGCGTGTAGTGAAGCTGCGCCACCGACACATGCCGTTCCCACGCCTGCAGGAATGCCTGCGCACGCTCCACGCGTGCGCCGAGGATCGCCGGCACCGCGTGGTAGTCCAGTTCGCGCCCGACGCGTCGGGCGAGGCGGCGCGTGATCACGTAGCGCGGATAGTCGATCGGACCAAGCACCTGCACGAGGCAATCGGCGAACAGCGCACGTTCCGCCAACGTTCCGCCGTCCAACGCCACGTACACGCCGCCATCGCCGCGCTTGCCTACCTTGACCTCGACCATGCGAAGCCTTGCCGGCAGTAGAGCGCATTCGCATAACGCATCGCGCAGTGCGAAGGCGATGGCGCGGACCGAACCGTCCACGGGAAGGTAGTTGAACCAGAGCCTGACGATGCGCCCCAGCCTCGGCAGTGTCGCCACGAACGCCATGCCCACGGCAAGCAGCAGGATGGTCAACACGCCGGACGCGTTCGCCGAACGCGGCCCGATCGTCTGCAGCATCGCCACGAACACGCCGATCGCGATCACGAGCACCTGGAAGAGCAACACTGCCAAGGTGCCGCGGAAGTCCAGCGGATTGAAACGCGGCGGTTCCGGGACGTCCGCGCAGGGCACCACGATGTGCGCGCCCTCGCCGTCCACGGCTGCATGCCAGCGGCGCGCAACGTCGGACAACGCCAGCAGTCGCGATGACATCTGCTTGTTCTCGACGGTTTCGTCGATCGGCAACCGGAATGCCTCGCCCTGGAGGAAGCCCGGTCGCAAGCGCGCCAGCCCGCCTTCGATCACATCGCGCTCGTGCGCCAACCCCACGAAGATGGCGAAGCGGGCGCGCATCTCATCCAGATCGCGCAGGTCCCAGGCGTTCTCGGTGATGCGCGCCACAGCGCCCAGGTGCCAGATGGATGCAACCTTGTCCGGTTGCGCGTGATCAGTGCGGATGGCGCGACCGCGCATCTGGTTCGTCGTCATGAACGAGCCGATCGCGCTGGCGAGGACCAACGAGTTCACCGGCGGCGCATCCCATCCTTCACCAAGCAGCGCACGCGTACCGACCAGCACCTGCACGCGGCCTTCGACGAGCAGCCGGGTGAAGGCGCGCGTCAGTCGATGCTCGCCCAGCGGGCGGACTTCGACGTAATCGGACAGCGCGGGAACGTCGCGCACCTGCAGTTCCGGCGATTCGGGCAGCGCACGCAGCGCGTCGAGTACATCGCGATGGACGATGCTGAGCCGCCCCGTATGCAGCGCAAGCGCACTGCGCGGACACGTGCTCGCCCCGCCGACCAGGCGGAAGAACACCGGCCACGCGCCCAGCGACGATCGGCCCTGCACCGGTTGGGCGTAGTCCTCGTCGCGGATGTAGTCGGTGAGGATCACCTGACGCAGCTGCTCGCCACGCACACGCGCTTCGAGCTGGTGGATCTCCACGCACGCGTCGGCCTTGCCCGCATCCAGCGTCAACCGCGGCCAGCGGCGGCCCGTGTCCACCAGTGACAGCTCGCGCTTCCACAACAGGTCTTCCGCACGAAGCCGGCGCGCGAGGCGTTGGCGCCGTTCGCCGCAGTCAGTGTTGTCCGGCCAGCCTTCTTCGAACAGGTACAGGCGAAGCAGATGCTGCCACGCGACCTCGTCCATCGGCGGCAGATCGGGAGGCTGCAGATCCGCGGCCTGCATCAGGGCCTGCGGTTCGTTCCCCGCGCGGTGAAGGAAAGCGCAAAGCGCTGTCGCCTCTCGCGGGAACTCGATGAGCGCGGCGACGTGCGCATCGGGCGCGGTCGCCCATGCATGCGCCCGACAGTCCTCCAGGAACTGCGCATCGATGGACAGCTCGTTGAGCAGGCGCACCACGCTGGCGCGATGCTCGCGCAGCCTGTTGGCCTCGCCGCTTTCGCATCGCACGAGCCACACGTAATCCTGATGCGGGCAAAGGGTTCCCGCGCGCACCAGCTCCGGGACGGAAATCTCTTCGTCGATCGGGCCGCACAGTTCGACGTAGCGGTTCCACTCCTGTCCGACCACGTCGTACGGCGGCGTCGCCGTGAGAGATACGACGGTGACGTCGGCTAGCCGTCGCACCAGCGCCTGTAATGCAGACCACCATTCCGCGCGCAGGTGATGGGCTTCGTCCAGGATCAGCACCGCGATGCCCGCGGCCTTCATCGCATCGGCGATGATGTCGATGTCCGCCTCGCTCGGGCTGTCGTCGTCGGCCTCGGATTCGGGCGCTTCGCACTCGGCGTCCTCTCCACCGTCGACCTGCGTGCGCACGCGCGCATGCAACGCCTGGTAGGTGAGGGACGTAAAGAACGCGGGCGCGGCGAGGTCGCGGCTCTGCCACGGCTGGGCGAACGGATCGACGCCTGCGGGCAGGAAATCGCGCAGCCGATCCACCCACTGGTCGCGGATGGTGCGCGTGGGCGACAGCACCAGCGTCGGACGATCCAGCCGCCGGAACACCTCCAGCCCCAGCACGGTCTTTCCGGCTCCGGGCGCCGCAACGATATGCAGGCGGCGGTCCGTCAGGTGCCCGTCGAGCACCTTCAGTACACGCGTCTGGTAGTCGCGCCATGGCCAGCGGAAGCGCAACGTGGAAGCAATGGACATGCGACGACCGATCTCCCTATCCCCGTGTCGCACTTTGCCAGAGCGCATGACGCCCATGGAAGCCGGGCCTGCCCGCCGGCATGCCCGATCCGTCGCCGCAGCTGGCCTTCCCGGCCCGATGTCCGCTATCGGCCAGAAGCGGACGTTGGCTGGCTTCCTGCCCGAGGAAGACCGAATCCGGCCGCTAACGTCATCCAGAACGCACCCGCCCTCTCGATTCCCTCACCTGCGCCACTTCGTTCCATGTCGCGCCACAGACGAAGCCGAGCAACGCAATACCCGCGATGTAGCGAACGCCCGTCCAGAACCAGAAGCCTACGGGCTCCCGCTCGCGGTCGTAGGTCGCGCGTGGCGAACTTCGGGTTTCGATGGTGATCTCATCGTCGCGTAGCGCGTTTGCCGACGTGATGATCATGAGGCTGGAGAGCGGGATCGCCACCACCAGCAGCAGGAGCAACTGACCGGCCTGCAGGCGTTTGATGCGAGATTTCATGACACGCGCAAACGCCACAACGCAGCACATGGCGACCAGCAATGGCATGAGCGGCAGGCCTTCGGGACGCTGGTTGAGACGGCGCAAGATGTCTGTGTACGTCATGCCATGCAGCATTCGGCGACAAGGTGCGGTAGCCAGTAGGCGGACCTGATCCTGTTCGACCACAGCGCGCTCGACGTCCGCGGGATCCGCGCAATGGACCATGAAGACCACCTCCAGCAGGCGCAATCGTTCACGCTCTTCCGCCGAAAGGGATGCGGCCACCCGCGCATGGCTTTGCTCGAACGCCTCAGCGGTGGAAGCATCCAGCTTGGGCCCTCGGCTACATGCCACGAGGGCCGCAAAGAGCAACATCATTAACGCGATGCGTCTTTCCAACGTTGATGTCCGCTTCGGGTCGAAAGCGGACATTAGCAGCCCGGCTGCCGGCCGTCCCGGCCGAGCGTCCGATATCGGCCAGGAGCGGACATCGAATGGGTGCGCGCCCTTCAACGCCACGTACGCGATGACGACTCGAATACGTAAGACTCCCCAAGCGAGCGCCCGAACCAGATCTCGTAGCCTCCGCTGGTCGTCTGGTAGTAGATGGGCCCCGCTTCGGACTCTTGATGTCCCGGCAACTCGGACAGACTAGATGGAAGGTGTCCGCTCGCTGATTTGAACTGTTCGACGCTCTCGATAAGCGCGTTGGCCTGCCGATACTCCGGCCACAGCGCGGGATGCGACCGGTACCAAGTCCAGGCAGCCGCGAGCACCAACGAACTCGCAAGGACGGCACCCATCAAACGGGTCGGTCTACCCATGCATCCTCCGATGACCGCTTCGGGTCGAAAGCGGACATTAGCATCCGCCCACCCTGTCCCGAGTGTGCAACGCGGCGCCCGCCACCAGGCATCTCCAGCCTCAGCACCAGCAGCAGCCAGCAGCCAATCAGGCGGACACACATACGGGCCGAAAACCTCGTTGACCCGCATCTCCATGAGCCCGTCGCCTCCTGCGCGCGACTGCCTCAACGTTCCACGGAGCCGATATCCACGCCCAGGCCGCGTTGCCGCGGGAAACCCGGACCTCGCTGGTCGTATTCGCGTGAGCTCGGGTTCGCGCCGCGGTCCAGCACGGGACTGTCAGCAGCCGGCAAGTGCGTGAGCGTCGGCCCACCGTTATTCGCCAGCGGCGACAGGCGTGGGTCGAGCTGCAGGGTGTCAGGCGGCAAGACACTGGCCGAGTGCTCGACCACATTGTGCGAGCCTTCGATCCATACGCCGTCGACGATGTCGAGGTCGGCTCCCACCGCACAGGTGTTGCGCGCGACGATCGAGCTCTCCAGCCGCAACGCGGAGGCGGACAACGCGCCGCCGCACTGGCCGGTCTCCCAGTCCACAGCCTCGTCGACGTTGTAGGCGATCGTCGAGTTCCGGATGAGACCGTAGCCCATCCGCAGCGCGCCGTTGCGCGTGCCCGAATTGCCCGAGAACGTACTGTCGGTGATATACGCATCGCTATAGACGAACAGCCCTGCACCACCCTCCTGCTGCCCATACCCTGGCGCGGCCACGGAACGATTGCCAACGAAGGTCGTCTTGTTGAGGATCGCGCGGTTGGCCGAGAACGCGCCGCCGCCGAACTGGCCCACATTCCCCTTGAACGTCGTGTACACGGCCGTCAGCGTCAGCGTACTGAGGCCGCCGCCCTGCGCGCCGCGATTTCGCACGACTTCGCTGTGCAGCAACTTGATGTGGCCCTGGCCGGTGCGCAGGCCGCCGCCCGCTCCCCGGTTCCGCGCCTCGTTGTCGTGCACGGCACTGTGCAGAACGGTGATATTGCCCACCGCCGCCACCCCACCGCCGGCGCTGACTCCCGCACCGTCCGGAACCGGCTCCACGATGCACCCATGCACGCGCGCGCAATCCAGTGCAACCGACCCCGCGGAGAGCACGCATCCACCTTCAGCGGTCGACGCTCCGACGAAATACCCGCGCGCGACCGTGAGGTTTTCGATGCGCAACCAACCCTGCCCGTCATGGCGAATCACGCGTCCATCCAGATTCCCGTCCAGCATCATTGCCGCACGATGTCGGCCACGCATGGTCAGCGAGCCCTGTGGCACGACCAGTTCACCGCTGGTCAGGATGATGCGAGTGCACGTCAGGCGCGAAAGATCAATGACGTCGCCGCTCGCCGCAGTGGCGATCGCGGTGCGGAGGCTACCGGCGCCGCTGTCGTTGCAATTGGCTACGACGCGCACGGCGGCGTGCGAGAAACCAGGCAACACGAGCGCCGCCGCAAGCAGCGCGATGTCGGATCGAAGGAGATGGAGCGCCATGGAATAGCCCTCTGTCACGCATGCGCGCCGGCAACACACGCGCATCGGAATGATCGTACATTGGCACCTGCGGCCGTCCCGCTCTGCAGTGACGTCCGCTATCGGGCAGCGAAGCCCGGCAGATCGCTCATCGCCACCAGCCCATCGAATCGGGCGATCCGTCGGGGTGGGCGAAGCCACGAATCCGGTTGGCGTCACCGGGGCAGCCAACGCCTTGAGTGTGGGAAGTGACCGCATCGCGCACCCACGTCACTCGTTCGCGGAAGCAACTGCCCATGTTGTCGTTGAAATAATGGCTGCGGGCGCCCAGCCAGCTGGTGTATCCGCCCTGCTCGTCAAACACTCTCCCGCCCGCGAAGTTGGCGTACAGGCGGGTCGCATACGCGCCGGAGGGCCGGTAGTAGGACGATTGACTGTGGTGGCCCTGCACGACGTAGGCGCTGCCATGGTCGAGCCTCGATCCCGCCGTGGCCGTGGTGCCACCGGTGGCCTCCCAATCGATCTGCAGCGGATAGTGGAAGCGCTCACGGTCCAATGCGAGCACGGTTCCGCCAAGTTCGCGCAGGACGGTTCGGTTCGTCGCGCTATCCATGTCCAGGTTCTGCGCGTACGTATGGTTCGGTAGCGACGTGATGCCCACCAGACGAACGAGCTGCGCGCTGGTCAACAGTTGATCCTGGGTCACGGTGGTGGTGATGCGACCGCGCGAGGTGTTCACGTAGCCCGCGATCTGGAAACTGCGGCGGAACTCGCGCAGCACATCGCCCGTTACCGTGTCCGCCTGGGCCTGCCACTGGTTGCGCAGGTAAGTTTGCTGGACATTGGTCCCGACCAGCGAGTTTCGCGTTACCTGGCCACTCACCTGCGTTGATCCGTGATCGAGATAGAGCAGCAACTGGCCGCGCACGAACGGGCCACCCATCAGTGTTTCGCCATCGGCAAACTGGAACGATATCGCGTGGTCGGCGCCATTGCTGAGTAAGCCGGCAAACGGCGTCAGATCGACACGGAAGGGCAAGAGGTTGATCGATTGCGGCGTGGGCACCGGGACGTCCACAGTGCGTTCAAAGTGGAGATTCAGGTCGCTGTTCAACCATGGATACACGGGTGCGACGCCGGCGGGCTGCCCATCGAGCAGCACTACCACATCGCGATATCCCGTACCGGCACAGCCTTGCGGGTCGCCGAGACCGGGGTCTGCGTAGTCGCCCAAAGCCAAAGGTGTCGAGACCAGCAGCGGGAAGTCGAGTGCCGCGGACGGCGGCACGCAACTGAACCACGGCTGCGGCTGCTGCGCGTAGACGTCCAGATACGCGCGCTCGATGTTACGAGGCAGGGCCGGAGAGAGAACGAATGCGCCGTGATCGTGCGCCGGATACACCGCATCGGGAACTGTCGGGGTGCCCTGCGCGGCAATGACGGGGTAGAAGATCAGTCGCGCCGTTGCATGGCCCGACACACAGCCGCACGCATCCCGGAAGTAACCATCGGCCTGCATCAGATATCCGGGGCGAGCGGTACGCATCAGCGCGCTGTAGTCCGTGACGTCGCGCTCCACGCGCCATCTGCTCTGCCCTGCATTGAACTGTGCGCCACCGACGAACAGTTCCGTCGCCCAATCCAGATTGCGCCGCTCGTCCGCCAGCGAGATCGTGATGTTGATGACATCGGTGGTACCGGGACCGGTGAGATCGACGCTCAGAATGACCTTGGCCCAAGGCCCCGGGCAGTTCGCCGGCGGGGTGTACTCGAACTCGCGGAAGAGCCCCGCATCGCTGCTGTTATCGATCCTGACATCGCGGAACAGCTCGACCACGCAAGGCGTCTGTGCAAGCCTGGGCAGGCGCGGCTCCACCGACAATGGATTCATGGGCTGCGAACCGGCGACACCCGTAATCGCCGCCAACGCCGTGCCGATGACGATGCCGAGTAGCCAGTGGATTCGTATTTGCGCGCTCATCGTCCGAGCCCTCACTACGGCGGTCCCGGCAACGTCGGATGGCGTGGATTGCGTCGAGCGGGCGCAGCCTAACGGCGCCCCACCGGGTCGCCCGACCTTCCGCCGCTCCTTGTGGAGAGTGCGTGAGATTTTTCTGTATGGCCGCAGCTGCGCCCGCAGATCGAACGATGGCAGATCATCGCTTCGCACCATCGCAACATCACTTAACGCGGGTGACCACGTCAGTTCATGAATCGACGCGTGCGCGCAGTCGGGAATGACGCGATGCGCTTGGCAGGTGCTGTCCGCTAACGGCCAGAAGCGGACACGCGTCAGGGTGACGGCACCCGGTCTGGCTTCACCTCTGACGTCTGTAGCTCACGATCGAACTCGCCACCTTCAACCGACGCTTCCAAGAAGTACTCACACATTTCCACCTTCAATGAATCAAAGGCAGCGCTTGGTGTCGTCGGCCAGATGGCGGCGGCTCCTTGCCACGCCGCAGAAGGCACAACGTGCTTGTTGCGCTCTTTCAATGCAGAAAAGGCCGATTCAATCTGTTGAGCACGCTCAGGAAACTTTCTTGAGCAGTCGTGCGCAACCCCGTACACCGCGGAAGTGATCATTGTCCTCTGGTCAGTCGCCCAACTCTGAGCGCACGCCACGAACATGGCCCCGGAGCTAGCGGCGACCAAGCTGACTGTTAACGTCCAGGCACGGGAGATTCGGGGCGGGCGCATGTTATGCAGGATAAGGTGTTGCGGCAGTGATCGAATGTCCGCTTTGGGTCGAACGCGGACATTAGCATCGCCATAGCGGCCTCGTCCGGCCGAACGTCCGCTCTCGGCCAGGAGCGGACGCACCTTCGATGCCTGATCCCATCCGAGTCGTGTAGCGGTTTCGACGCGAGTGACATCTCAGGTCTCTTCGTCGTCGATGTCGTGCCCGAACCAGACACCACCGATCGCACCGAGCAGGCTTGCCATGCCCAGCATTGCAAACCCGCCATCCCGCAATTTGGGCCCCAGCAACTCCGGAGCGAACAGCAACATGCAACAAACAAAGAACGCAAGCATCACGGCCATCCCGATCAGTGCGTCGCCAGCGGCGCCGAAGCGCCGATGAAGTCCTTTTCCGGACCAGACCATCACGCCACCAAGAAAGCCCATGCAAAAGGTGGCGACGACAACGCCGAAGATGTCGGCCCACGGTGTCGGTCCGTCGATGCCACGGATGAGCGCCGTGACGGCATTGGACATCGTGGCCCCCGAAAGAACAGTGCCGCCAATCAGTCCGCTTATCCACCAGCGCATGATTACCAATCTCCTTATAAGTCCAAGGCTTCGCACGTACTATTCTGCCGACTGGAGAATGCCACAAGAATCCTTCCCCGCCCTCTCATTCCTCAGATCCACCTTGGACGGCCAACCCACCTCAATGTCCGCTATCGGCCATAAGCGGACATGGTCAGCGAACGCTGAAGGGTCGTTGCAGCGCCGAGTTCACTTCCTCACTTAGGCCCGGTTGCCGCGCGATAGATTCGCGAACCGCCCCAGCCATGACTTGGTCCGGATCAAGCCACGACAATTTGACGAGTTTCACGAGCGTTTCTGTGGGCGCGTTCTGCCTGAGCCACCACTGAAAAACGCCGTGGCGATCATGCTCTGCTGCCTCTTCATGGCCCGGCTCATACATCGCCGACTGCTCACTTACGAACGCGCGTGGAAGCATGTCCCAAGCTTCCCACTCCGCCGGAAAATTCATCAACGTCAGGTAGCGGCTTAGCTCCATGCTTTGTTCTCCAGTCGCAGATACGTCCGCTTTGGGTCGAAAGCGGACATTAGCAGCCGGCTGCCGGCCGTGCCGGCCCAACGTCTCCTAACGGCCAGGAGCGGACGTTCGACAAATAATGCGGCACGGGGGAAACGAAGTGTCAGGCGCCATTCAACGGCGTTCTCGACCAAACCGGAACGTACTGCTTGCAGGTCCAAGACTCCCCGAACCAGCAGGCCCGGATTGCCACGTAGGTTCCCGGCTTGGAACACGCGCCGACTATGGTGCACTGGCCCGAGAAAGCGATGGACTCGCCCGGGGCAAGCTTTGCATTCTGGACCATCAGGGCCATTCCTTCCGGCGATTCCGGGAATGGCTCAGGGGATGGCGAGCGAACGGTGTGGAACGTCAGGTACCGGGTGAGATACAGGATCGGCCGAGCGGTGCCGTTGCGCAGCTCGATGACGTAGTTCCCTGTAACGCGGTCATAGGAACGGACCGAAAGCGTGATTCCCTCAGAAAGCGGCGGCGACGTGATGCAGCCTGCCAGCAGATATGCCAACGCGATCGTCAGAAGTTTCTTCATGCGCGAGTACGGCGACGTCCGCTTCGGGTCGAAAGCGGACATTAGCATCGCCGCAGCGGCCTCATCCGGGCAAACGTTCGCTATAGGTCAGAAGCAGACGTTGACGCAGCGAAGGTATCTACGGCTTGCTCTTGAGCCATCGCTGCCTCAGGTAGAAAGTCAGAAGCAGGATTCCGCCGATCGCGATTCGCGGAGCGATGGCCGCTGTATCTGAAAGCGCAATGTCGCCACGGATGTCCACAACCAGCTTGGCTACGGCAAACAGGAAGAGCGGGATCAACCCCCAGCGCACTGCTGCCCACCCCATTCGATCCGGCGTAAGGACGATGGCGAGCAGCGCCAGCATCGGCGCCAACATGAAGATTTTTCCCCACGTGGTCAGGTAAGACCTGTCCCACCAGCCGTACCCAAGCCAGGAAATCAGCGCAAAGAAGAGTGCCAGGACTCTCAGCACAACCAGGGCATGCTTCATTGCGGACAGGATCTCTCTGATGACTGCTTTGGGTCGGAAGCGGACATTAGCATCGCCCCGCTCGATCGAACATGCCGGCTAGATCGGCCTGATCTTGCGGAACTTCATGTCGCGCAGCGCGTGGTCCAGGTCGTCGCACAGGCGCTGGAAGACGGTCACCAGCGCACTGGAGGACAGTTCCAGCTCCTCGGCGTCATGGTCGATGCGCGCGGCGCTCAGGCGGGCCAATAGCAGCAGGTGATCGCGGGCGCGGACAACGGTGTCGCGCGCGTTGTCGCTGATGACGTAAGCATGGGTCCGGGCCGGGGCCGGACGCCGGGTCTTTCGCATGGGTCGCTCCTTTGACGGGGAAAGCCTTGCGGCCACGCCGCAAGGGTGTCGGGAGGCTGAGAAACCGCACAACGAACGGCCGGGCAACTTTTCCCTTGCGGGTTTTGTATGGCTGCCACCCTCCCGACGCAGAGCGACTGCATTCGGATTTTTTGCGCCCGGAGTTCCGGGCACAAAATACCCACCGGTTTGACGGAGGTGGGCGCCGCGTCGTGGAGGTTCTCAGGCTCCGAGGAGGAGTGCTCGACGCCGCGCAAACCCCATCAATGCGAAGAACTCGCGAACGGTAGCTACGTCTCAGATTTCGTTCGATGCCATCGGGCGACCCAAGGCGACTGGAAGCGCGGCGACTCCCTCGTGGGCCTCATACAGCAGGCGATTCATGACGACGAAATCCGCGCCGTGAAGCATCAACAGATCCTGGAATTCATCCGACCAGTCGAGCTGGACTCCCTTCGGGGCTGGCCTGACCTCGGCCGGGAACGTCCTTTCCTCGCCGTCGACTATTACGCGGATCTCGTACCTGCTCTCCCCTGCTTCCGGTGAAGGCACGCTTTCGATCGCAATGACGTGAAACATGCTTCAGCACCTCGGTACTTCAATAACCCACCGAAACCAGCTTTCCCCTGTCCAGATAGATCATGCGCGCAATGCCGCCCCATAGCGGCCACGACACTGCTACAAGCAGGAACCCCAACCATTCCAGCCCTTTCACGCCCATGCTCACGCTCGCGAACACGACTCCGCTTGCCAGCATCGTCAAGACCAGGCATCCGGCTTCGGCATGAATCGGAAGACGATTGGTGAACCCGCAGCGCGGGCACTTGCGTCTCCATGACCGGCGCCCCATGACCATGAGATCGGCGAGCGTGAGATGAAGCGGAATCTCGCAGTTCCCGCACGCGTTGCCGACGGCGCGATGCCGGGAGCGCCGACGGACGTATCGCGGTGGGGTCGCGATTGCCTGCGGCTCCTGCGTCGCATTCGACGACGCCTCCGGTGACGGACGCAGATCGTCAGCCGTGTTGTACGGATCGGTCATGGATGCAGTTCCCTTGCTACGCGCAATCGGACACTCGTCGGCATTACTTGTCCCAGATCCGCTCCACGAGCTCGCCTATTTCCATAGGATCCGACGTCCCCTCCATAGCCTTCGTCCACTCCGCGGGCGCCGGCGGGCGTTGCGCCGCGGGTGCGCCCCACAGGCTGGAGTTGATGGCGAAAACCACCACGCCCTTGCGGGCCTGGAAAGGAACCACCGCGCCCAGCGCTGCAGCAAGCCGCGCATCGAGGGCCGGTGGCAGTGCGGGCGTGAAGTCCAGCCAGACTTTGGATCGACCGCCTGGGCGAACGGCCAGCACGATGTAGCCGGACGCCGGATGCTGCCCTTTCTCTTCGGCCACGACCGCCTCGGCGGCGGTACGCACGGCCTTGATGTAGTTCGACAGATCCTCGGCGGAGGCTCGCTGTTCCAGCACGAACTCGGGCTGCAGGAGCATGAGGCTTTCCAGCTGGTATGCCGGCTTCTCCGCGTATGCCGGGCCGCAGAAAAGTGCTGCGACAAGAACCATGAGGACGCGCATCCTGGCACCACCTTTGGACGAAAGCAGCCGCGAGATTAGGCAGGCCCGCTGCGAGTGGCAAGCCGGCTCCGATGGTGCGACGTGAGCCGATGCGATCGGCGGCGGATCGAGCCTTCCGCTCCGCCAGGCAGAGGCAGTGCATCGA
>Ga0102592_1001588_pt1 | contig 24329 bp, 19 predicted proteins | sample AraplaCol_mMF_r2_FD_76861 | JGI IMG/M metagenome (GOLD analysis project Ga0102592, IMG submission 76861) | Arabidopsis root microbial communities from North Carolina, USA - plate scrape MF_Col_mMF_r2 (SPADES assembly) (version 2) | ecosystem: Host-associated > Plants > Roots > Endosphere...
AGCAGCAGGGTGGCGGCCAGGGGGTGGCGGCCCTCGATGGCCGGGGCGGCCGGCTCCAGCAGCTCCGGCCGGTCGCCGTCCAGGTCGCCGGACCGCCGCAGCACCAGCCGCGCGGCGCGGTCCCAGGCCGGCCAGCGGATCAGGAAATCCAGGGCGGCGTGGACGTCGTGGAAGTCCTCGGCATGGGCCAGGGCCCTGTCCTCGGCCTCGACGTCGTCGAAGTCGGGCAAACGCTTGAGGTGGTCGCGCAGCCGCTCGACCGACAGGCCGCGCTCGAAGCTGGTCCAGCGCATGTCCTGGGCCAGGTCGCCCTGCCCGCGCGCCTCCAGCACCTCGATATAGGCGTCCTCCCAATCCAGGGCCCCGGGGCCCGGCAGGCTCGGGCGGCCCAGCACGGTCCCGACCAGTTGGACGAACGAGCCGGGCGTCGAGCGGTCCAGCGCCGCCACGGCCTCGTCCAGTCGGCCCGCCGCGGCCAGCCGCCGGGCGATCTGGGCCCCGATCGGCGGCAGCACGGCCTGGGAGTCGGTGAACTGGGCGATGTAGCCGTCGACGTCGCCCTGGGCGTCGGCCAGCACCTGGATCGCGGCCTTCAGCGCGCCGCTGACCCGCTTCTGCGAGGCCATGGTCGTCTCGATCTGAGCCCGCAGCCGGGCCACGCCCTCGGCGCCCAGGGCCGGCAGGGCGTTCTTCAAGGCGCGAGGCCCAAGGCCCGCCCGGCCGTGCAGCAGCAGGTCCAGGAGTTGGTCGCCCAACGCTCGCGGGTCGGGCAAGGCCAGGGGCGCGATCGCCGCCAGGTCGTCGATGGCGGCGTCGAACACCGCCTCGATCTCGCCCTTGGCGTCGGCGGTGCGGTGGGACACGCCCTCGGCCAGGGCCACGAAGCCCAGCATCATCGGCAGGGCCGGGGTCGGGTCCAGCGCGGTCAGCCGCCCAGCGATCAGGCCTCGCAGCATGTCCAGTTCGCGCACGAACTCCTTGTGCTTGCGCCAGTGGATGCGGGCGCGGCTGTCGTTCACGGCCTCGAGGCGCTTGACCAGCTCGGAGACCAGGTCGTCGGCCCCAATGGCCGCGGCCAGCTCCAGGCGCAGGCGCCGCTTGATCTGGGCGTGGCCCTCGGCGACGTCGATCAGCAGGTCGGCCAGCCGCTCGGCGCCCAGGGCGGCCAGGTTGGCCGTCGTCAGGGTCTTCTTCGAGCCCGTACGCTTCACCGTCGCCAGCGGAGTTCTCCCGTCCGTGTCCGTTCGTCGACGAGCGAGTCGCCGGGTCCTTTCGCCTGTTTAGCACGACGGCCCGGACGGGGTCCGCACCGGCTGGATCGGGCTCAGGGGAGAACCTCGAACGCCAGAAGTTTCAACGGGCTCCGCCGGAAATGTTGTCGGTGGCGATCACCCCGGCCCGGCCCCATTCATCCGCTCATCCCGGCGAATGCCGGGACCCAGATGGAATGGCGGTGTGGTTGACGCCAACAGCGCTGAGCCCTTCCAGTCAGCCACACCGCTATAGGATCTGGGTCCCGGCATTCGCCGGGATGAGCGGGTTTAGGGTTAAGCCGAACGTTTGAAAGGCGCGGCCGGACAATGGGTTCTCAGGAACTCCTCGTGGCTGGGCAAGGTGGCCACGAAGTCGGCCAGCATGGGGGCGGACTTGTCCATCAGGTTCATGATCACGCTTAGCGGGATGCGGTCGACCAGCTGCTGGTAGCGGTCGGGCCGCACGCCCATGCCCTCCATCACCGACTGCCAGCTGGGGGCGCGGAACATGTCGTCGACGCCGTCGCGCAGCACCCCGGCGGCCTTGAACAAGGCGATGCGCTCCCTGAGGCTCTCGGGGATCTCCACCTGCTGGTACGCGCGCCAAAACGGCGTGTCGTCGCGCTTGGTGGTCGCATAGTGCAGGACGATGAAGTCGCGGATTTCCTCGTAGTCGACCGTCATGCGGCGATTGTATTCGGCCGCCAGGGTCGGGTCGGCGTCCAGGTCCGGAAAGAACCGCAGCAGATAGTCCATGCCCTTGTAGATCAGGTGCAGGGCGGTCGACTCCAGCGGCTCGATGAAGCCGCCGGCCAGGCCGATGGCCACGCAGTTCCTGACCCACAGCCGCTGGCGCATGCCGGTCTTGAACGGGATGATCGTCGGACCCAGCACCGTTTCGCCCTGAACCTGGCCGACCAGGGCGGCGACGGCCTCGTCGTCGCTGAGATACTTGCTGCAGAAGACGTAGCCGTTGCCCGACCGGTGCTGCAGCGGGATGCGCCAGCGCCAGCCGAAGTCCTGGGCCTGGGCCAGGGTGTAGGGATGCGGCGCGCCGACGTTCTCGGTCTGCAGGGCGACGGCGCGGTCGCAGAGCAGCACGTCCGTCCAGTCGCGGAACGGCTCGCCCAGGGTCTTGCCGATCAGCAGCGAGCGGAAGCCCGAGCAGTCGATGAAGAAGTCGCCGGCCGCCTCGCGGCCGTCCCTCAGGATCACCTTCGCGATCCCGCCGTCGGGGCGGGTGACCACGTCGGTGACGACGCCCTCGGTGCGCTTGACGCCCCGCGCCTCGGCGAACCTGCGCAGGTACAGCGCCACCAACCGCGCGTCGATGTGCAGGGCGTAGTTGGCGTTGGCGATCATCGTGCGCTGGGCCTTGGACGGCAGCATGAACTTGCCGGCGTCGGCCATCACCGTGGCCGGGGCGAAGTCCTGCAGGCCGGACGGATGGCCGTTCTGCTTGGCCCGCAGCCAGCACTGATAGAACTCGTTGACCTCCAGCGGCCCGCCGATCTGGCCGAACGGGTGGTAGTAGACGTCGCCCTTGGCGCGCCAGTTCTCGAACCGGATGCCCAGCTTGAAGGCGGCCTGGGTTTCCTGGATGAACTCCTGCTCGTTGATCCCCAGGGTGCGGATCAGCTGGAGGAACGGCGGGATGGTCGACTCCCCCACCCCGATGGTGCCGATCTCCTCGGACTCGACCAGTTCGACCTGCGTCGGGCCGTTCTGGAAATAGTGGCTGAGCATGGCCGCGCAGATCCAGCCGGCCGAGCCGCCGCCGACGATGACGATCTTGTTCAGGTGAGCCATTTGACGGGTCCTACTCGGCCGCGACCGGTTGTTGGGGTCGGGCGTACTGCTCGATGAAGTCGCCGTGGCTGCGGGTCGCGGCCACGGTGTCGGCCACCGCCTTGCGCATCTCGGCCAGGGCTCCGGAAAGCTGGGCGGCGTCGAAGCCGTCGACGCTGAGGTCGTAGGTCTGGGGCAACAGGCCAAAGCCGGCGTAGATCGCCAGCCAGCTGGGCGGGGAGAACATCTCCCAGCGATAGCGGACGAAGTGGCCCTGGGCGCGCCACAGGTCGATCTTCCTTTGCAGGGTGTCGGGAACCGCCATCTCGCGGCAGTGGGTCCAGAAGCCGGTCGTATCCGGACGCCGGTTGAGCTTGTAGTGCAGGATGACGAAGTCGCGGACGCGCTCCATCTCCAGGCGCGACATTTCGTTGAACTCGTCGACCACCGCCGGGTCGAAGTCGCGGCTCGGGAACAGCTGCTTGATCTTCTCGATGCCGGTCTCGATCAGGGCGATGCTGGTGCTTTCCAGCGGCTCCAGGAAGCCCGAGGCCAGGCCCAGGGCGATGCAGTTCCTGTTCCAGGCCTTCCGGCGACGGCCGGGATGGAAGCCGATCTTGCGCGGTTCGTGCAGCAGGCGCTCGTCGAGCGCGCCGGTCAGCACCGCCCTCGCCGCCTCGTCGGTGGTGTGACGGCTGGAATAGACGTAGCCGTTGCCCCAGCGGTGCTGCAGCGGGATGCGCCACTGCCAGCCGGCCGGACGGGCGGTGACGTCGGTATAGGGCGGCGGCGGCCCCTGCCCTTCGCTCTGAACCGCCAAGGCGCTGTCGCACAGCAGCCACTGGCTCCAGTCCTCGTAGCCGGTGTGCAGGGCCTCCTCGATCAGCAGGCCGCGAAAGCCCGAGCAGTCGATGAACAGGTCGCCGGCGATCGTCGCGCCGCTGTCGAGGGACACGGACTCGATGAAGCCGTCCTCGCCGCGCAGGTTGACCTTGACGATCCGGGCGTCCACGCGCCGCACGCCGTTCCGCTCGGCGACCTGGCGCATCAGCCGGGCGAACAGGCCGGCGTCGAAATGCAGCGCCCAGTCGAACACCGACAGCGTCGAGGGCGGATTGCGCGAGGGGGTGGTGAACTTGCCGCCGGCGGCCAGGCTGGCGCCCAGCGAATAGTCGCCGATCGGAACGTCCTCGCCCAGGGCGCGCAGCCGCATCCAGTAGTGATGGAACGCCACGCCCTTCAGGTCCTGGCCGTAGAGGCCGAACGGGTGGATGAACGACGCGCCCGGCGCGGTCCAGTCGTTGAAGCGGATGCCCAGCTTGCAGGTGCCACCGGTGGCCCGCAGCACGTCGATGTCGGACAGGCCCAGGGCCTGGTAGAAGCGGCGGATGGTCGGGATCGTCGCCTCGCCCACCCCGATCGTGCCGATCTCGGACGACTCGATCAGGGTGATCTTGACCGGCGCGGCGCCGAAATGCTGTTTCAGGCTGGCGGCCGCCATCCAGCCCGCCGTGCCGCCGCCGACGATGACGATGTCGCGGATACGCCGATCCTGCGCACGGTGCTGCATCCTGGCTCCCTACCTTTGATCGAAGCGCTGACCGGCTTCTTCTCGCGGGCTTCCAGCGCCCGTCTTGGTCGTCATGCTAACCGCCCGGCCTGGAAAAAGAAGCCGCTGCGACAGGGGATCGCAGCGGCCCAGGGAAAGGGTTTAAGTCCGGGTCACCACTTGGCGCGGACGCCGAGGGTGTAGCGCGGCTCGAACTGGTTCTGGCTGAAGTACTGGGTCTTACCCTCGGCGAACCGCACGTAGTAGTTCTCGATCTCGCCGGTCACGTTCGAGCCGTTGAAGTAGACCGTGACGTTGTCGCGAACGTTGTAGCTGACGTTCACGTCGACGAAGCCGGTGGCGTCCTGGAAGACCGCCAGATTGCCGCCGACACTGCCCGTGACGCTGTTGAGGCGGTCCGTCCGATAGTTGTAGGCGACGCGGGCCTGCCACTTGTCGTCCTGATACCAGCCCACGAGATTGTACTGGTACTTGGAGTTATCGGTGAACGGCAGCTTCTTGCCGTCATAGCCAAGACGCGACTCCGAGCTCGGCGAGTAGGTGGCGTTGGCGTCGACCCCGAAGTTCGAGAAGAAACCGCCATCGGGCAGCAGGTCGCTGAAGGCCAGTTTCGTGCCGGCTTCCAGACCCTTCACCGAACCGCCGTCGCCCTGGATGGGCTGGGTGACGTTCACTTCACGCGGCGTGCCGTCCTGGTCCTTGAAGGTGCCGCGGGTCGTGCCGCCGGTGACGAAGCTGTCGATCTTCAGCTTGAACACCGACAGGTTCACCATCGACGCGCGGCCGAAATAATACTCGACCGCCGCGTCGAAGTTCGTCGACCGCCATGGATCCAGTTGCGGGTTGCCCGACGAACTGGCGCCCGTCACGCAGCGGCCCGGCTTGGTGCCGCAGTCGGCGGTGGCGATGCTGAGGCCGCCGCCATAGTTCTGCAGGTCGAGGGGCTGCATCGTCTTGGAATAGGCGAAGCGCAGCTTCAGGTGCTCGTCGAAGTCGTAGGTCGCGTTCAACGACGGCAGCCAGTCGGTGTACTTGCGGCTGGTGACCGTGTCGCCGACATCCAGGTTGGTGTCGCCGTAGTTCTGGGTGTCGCCGGTCAGGTTCTGCTTCACCAGCAGGTGGGTCTGGATGACGCGAAGACCGACATCGCCCGACAGCTTGCCGATCTCGAAGTTGGCCGAGCCGTAGGCGCTCTGCTCCTTCAAGGTCACGTCATAGGTCACGCCCGGGATCTGATAGCGGACCGCCGCGCCGAACACCTTCTCCTGGAACGACTTCACGTCGTCGAAGTCATGCGGGTCGACGACCCAGAAGCCCGGGATGCCCTGGGTGATGGAGCCCAGGTCGTCCATCCAGATGACGTTGTTGTAGGCGTCGATCTTGGTCGGACGGTTGACCGTGTAGCCCTGGAAGACCGGCGCGCCGCCGGCCGGGTTCGGCACGAACTCGCCCGCCTGGCACTGGTTCTGGTCCATGACCACGTCGATGGCCTTCCACTGGGCGAAGCAGCCCGCGGCCGGCACGGGCGTGCCGTTGGCCTGAACCGCCCCCGGCGTGCCGCCATAGAACGGCGAGAACAGGTGGAAGGCTTCCACATTGACCGTTCGATCGCTCTGGCGAACGCCCGCGTCGATCTTGGTGATGAAGCCCAGGAACTTGTCGTCGAACTGGTAGTGTCCAGCGGCGCTGAACACGTTCATGTCCGAGTCGACCTCGTTGTTGCCTTCCGAGGAGAAGGCGCCGATCGCGTAGCTGTCCTTGTTGGCCATGTAGTCCTTGAGCGTCTTGCCCGCGCCCAGACCACCGACCAGCGGGCGGTCGAAGCCGCTCCAGATCGCCTTGTTGCCCCCGATGTTGTAGTGCAGCTGCGGGTTGGCGCCGTAGCCTTGCGGGTTCGGGTTCAGGTAGCAGCCGCCGGCGCTGCCGACGACGGCGTTGCTGCGCTGCGACGCCGGATACTGGGCGCAGATGGCGGCCGGATAGAACGGACCGCGCGTGCGGTCGGCCGCATTGCGGAACAGGTTGAACCGGCCGTCCGCGTATTGCCAGTTGCTCAGGTCGCCCTGGGCCTGGCCGTTCATGCTCAGACGGTTGCCGCTGGCCCGCACGGCTCGCACTTCGCTCGTGAAGGCGCCGCCGTTGTCGTATTTCAGTTCGAGGTTGTAGTTCTTGGTTTCCGACTTGGTGGTGCGGTTCACCGAGAAGCTGTTCACCCACCAGGCGTTGATGTCGTACTCATCGACCGCCAGCCAAGGACGGCCGTTGCCGGCCGGAGGCGGCGGGCTGCTGACGCCGGCGTTCTCGAACACGGTCGGGGTGGTCCAGACGCCGAAGGCGCCGCCGTCCCAGCGGTTGGAGATGTTGATGCCGGCGGCGCGGTTGTATTCGTCGAGCTTGGCGTAGAAGCCCTCGGCCACCAGGGTGAAGCCCTCGCCCAGGTCGGCCTCGAAGGCCACGTTGACGCCCAGGCGCTTGCGTTCCTGCTCGCGGTGGAAGCTTTCGAAGCCGTGTGGCGAGATGAAGTTGTTGGCGGCCGAGCCACCCCAGTCGTTGTTGCCCGACAGGCCGACGACGCCCGAAGAGTTGTTGCCGAGGTTGGCCTCGCTCTTGGCGGCGGCGATCATCAGGCCGACGCGGTCGTTGCGCCAGCTGACCAGGCCGTTGATCAGGTAGTCGTCATCCTTGGTGCGCTCGCCGCGCTGGCCCTCGAGACCGCCGGCGAAGTGCAGGCCCTCCTCCATCTGGAACGGACGACGGGTGCGCAGGTCGACGGTGCCGCTGATGCCCGACAGGGCGTTGCGAGGATCGGTCGACTTGTAGACGACGACCGAGTTCATCAGCTGGGCGGGCACGTCCAGCAGGTTCGGCTGGGCCGAGCCCATGTTGCCGGCGCTCAGATACTGCTCGCCGTTCAGCAGGGTGATCACCTGGGCCAGGCCGCGGATGTTGATCGTCGCGCCTTCGCCGGCGTCCCGCTTGATCTGGATGCCCGGGATGCGCTGCAGCGAGTCGGCGATGGTGGTGTCGGGCAGCTTGCCGATGTCTTCCGAGGAGATCGCATCGACGAGGGCGGTTTCGCGCCGCTTGACGTCGACCGAGCGCATCTGCGAGCCGCGGATGCCGGTGACGACGATTTCCTCGACCTGCGAGGGCTCGTCCGCCGCGGCCTGGGCGTGGGCGCCCGTGGCCAGGGCCATGGACGAGGCGCCGGCCAGCAGCGCCAGGGTCATGCCCCGGGTCCATGCGGACGGATTTGGTGGATTGGACAAGGTCTTCGCTCCCCAAGGTTTTTATGGCCGTTCTTGACCCGGCCTGTTTCGGCGCGGGCTGCGTCTTCGCTTCGCCTGCCGTCGGGGATCCCCAGCCTGCCCGGCGAGCCCCGTTTTCAAGCGAAAGTCCGTTGGCGACCCGGCGCCCCTCGACGCCCACGCTGGCTCACGCCCTCCCCAGCCGTGACTCAAGATCGACAAATGTCCCGTTCGTGTCAATCGAAATGTCAACGTTGTCATTCCACGATCGGACCACGCGAAACAGGCCCCGCCCGGAGGCTCGTCGACGCAGGGCGGAACCCGACCAGAGTTCATTTATGTATTGGATTTTCTAAGTATTTTTATCGCTCTGCCGCAGAACACCGCCATCTCTGAAAGATGCAAGGCCAAGCTATGCAAGCCAAAGTTATGCCCGACACGCTGAGATTCGGTCGGAAAGCTTCCCTTACGGAAGCCAAACCCTCGATCTGAAATGTCCAGTTTTGACCGATGGTGTCCCAATCAATGTCCATGCTAGACAAATTATGTCCCACCGCATGACATCGCTGTCGGACTGAGCTATGGCTTGGCCACGGGGCGGGCGGCGACCAGGATGGTTGAACGCGTGGCGACTACTTGAGTCTGGGTGCGACAAGGTCATGGCGACGATCCACGATGTGGCGCTGCGGGCGGGCGTGTCGCCCAAGACCGTCTCGCGGGTGATGAACGACCACGAGAGCGTCAGCGCCAAAACCCGCGAGCGCGTGCGCCTCGCCATGCAGGCGCTGGACTACCATCCCAACGCCGTGGCCCGGGGCCTGCGCGCCCAAGCCGCCCCGGCTGTCGGCATCCTGATGGGAGACCCCAGCGGCGGCTACCAGACCCGCATCCACCATGCCCTGATGGTCGCGTGCCTGCAGAACGGCCGCCACCTGTCGGCCGAGCTGGTCGAGGGCGACCTGGCCGGCTGGCAGGACCGCATCCGCGCCTTCGTGACGGAGGGCGGCATTCGCGAGATGGTGCTGCTGCCGCCCGAATGCGATTTCGCGCCGCTGAAGGCGTTGCTGCGCGAGCACGATGTGCGCTGCGTGCTGATCTCGCCGACCAGCCCCGATTCTCTGTCGCCCAGCATCGTGATGGACGACCGCGCCGCCGCCCGCGAGGTGGTCGAGCACCTGTTCAGCCTGGGCCACGAACGGATCGGCCACATCGCCGGCCATCCCGACCACGCCGCCAGCACCCTGCGCCGCAACGGCTTCAACGAGGCCTACGCCGCCGCCGGCAAGCCGCGACCCGATCCCGCCCTGATTGTTCCCGGCGACTTCAGCTTCAAGGGCGGCCTGGCCGGCGCCCAGGCCCTGCTGGACATGGACGATCCGCCGACCGCCATCTTCGCGGCCAATGACGACATGGCCGCCGCCACCTGCATGGAGGCCCAGCGTCGCGGCCTGAAGCTGCCCGACGACCTGTCGGTGGTCGGCTTCGACGACGCGCCGATCGCCGCCGCGATCTGGCCCTCCCTGACCACGATCCGCCAGCCCTTCGACCAGATGACCCAGCGGGCCATCACCGCCCTCAACGCCTGGAGCGCCAACGCGGCGCTCGGCAAGGCGGCGGCGACCATCCTGACCCAGCACAGCCTGGTGATCCGCGAATCCACCGGCCCGGTCCGCGCCGGCTAGAGCAGAAATCCGATCCGCGCGGCCGAGCCCTCTTCGCCCGCGCCAACCAAATGGGAGGTACTATGAACCGACAGTCCTGGCGGGGTCCGGCCCTGGCCCTCATGCTCGGCGCATCCGCCGGCGTCCTGGCCTCCACCGCCTGCGCCCAGGCGCCGGCCGCGCCCGCCGCCCGTCCCTGGCTCGATCCGAAACTGGACGCCGACACGCGCGCCGACCTGGCGCTCAAGGCCATGACCCAGGACGAGAAGCTGACGGTCATCTTCGGCTTCTTCGGCGCCGACATGGGCGCCAAGTACAAGCGCGTGGCCGAGGCTCTGCCCGGCTCGGCCGGCTATGTGCCCGGCGTCGCGCGCCTGGGCATCCCCGCCCAGTTCCAGACCGACGCCGGCGTCGGCGTGGCCACCCAGGGCGGCGAGCCCAACAAGCGCGAGCGCACCGCCCTGCCCTCCGGCATGGCCACCACCGCCACCTGGAACCCGAAGCTGGCCCAGGCCGGCGGGGCGATGATCGGCGCCGAGGCCCGCGCCTCGGGCTTCAACGTCATGCTGGCCGGCGGCGTCAACCTGGTCCGCGAGCCGCGCAACGGCCGCAACTTCGAATATGGCGGCGAGGACCCCTGGCTGGCCGGTCAGATGGTCGGGGCCCAGATCAAGGGCATCCAGTCCAACGCCATCGTCTCGACCATCAAGCACTACGCCCTGAACGCCCAGGAGACCGGCCGCTTCGTGCTGGACGCCAGGATCGGCGAGGCCGACCTGCGCACTTCCGACCTGCTGGCCTTCCAGTTCGCGATCGAGGACTCCGACCCGCATTCGGTGATGTGCGCCTATAACCGCGTCAACGGCGACTACGCCTGCGAGAACGACTTCCTGCTCAACAAGGTCCTCAAGCAGGACTGGGGCTACAAGAGCTACGTGATGTCCGACTGGGGCGCGACGCACTCCGGCGCCAAGGCCATCAACGCCGGCCTCGACCAGGAATCGGCCGGCGACGCCTTCGACACCCAGCCCTTCTTCAAGGGCCCGCTGAAGGAGGCCCTGGCCAAGGGCGAGATCAGCCAGGCGCGCGTCGACGACATGGCCCGCCGCGTTCTGCGCGGCCTGTTCGCCAGCGGCGTGGTCGAAAAGCCGGTCAAGATCGCCCCGATCGACTACGCCGCCCACGCCAAGGTCACCCGCGCCGACGCCGAGGAAGGCGTCGTGCTGTTGAAGAACGACAAGGGCCTGCTGCCCCTGCTGTCGACGGCCAGGAAGATCGCCGTGATCGGCGGCCATGCCGACGTCGGCGTGCTGTCGGGCGGCGGCTCGTCGCAGGTCTATCCGATCGGCGGCCGCGCCGTGCAGGGCGAGGGTCCGGCCAGTTGGCCCGGTCCGATGATCTACTTCCCCTCCTCGCCCCTGAAGGCGCTGAAGGCCCGGCTGCCCGGGGCCGACATCCAGTACGCCGACGGCAAGGACAGGGCCGCCGCCGCCAAGCTGGCGGCCGCCAGCGACGTGGTGCTGGTGTTCGCCACCCAGTGGAACGGCGAGGCCTTCGACAGCCCCCTGACGCTGGAGAACGATCAGGACGCCCTGATCGACGCCGTCGCCTCGGCCAACGCCAGGACCGTGGTGGTGCTGGAGACCGGCGGCCCGGTGCTGATGCCGTGGCTGCCCAAGGTCGGCGCCGTGGTCGAGGCCTGGTATCCGGGCTCGGAGGGCGGCGAGGCCGTCGCCAGCGTGCTGACCGGCGCGGTCGACGCCTCGGGCCGCCTGCCCGTCACCTTCCCGGCCGCCCTGGACCAGCTGCCCCGCCCGGTGCTGGACGGCGACCCGAAGAAGCCCGACGACCTGTTCGCGGTCGACTACACGATCGAGGGGGCGGCGGTCGGCTACAAGTGGTTCGACAAGAAGGGCCACCAGCCGCTGTTCGCCTTCGGCCACGGCCTGTCCTACACGACCTTCGCCTATGACAACCTCAAGGCCGAGGCCAAGGGCGGCGCCCTGACCGTCAGCTTCGACGTGCGCAACACCGGCAAGCGGACCGGCAAGGCCGTGCCGCAGGTCTATGTCTCGCCCAAGGCGGGTGGATGGGAGGCGCCGCAGCGCCTGGCCGGCTTCAGCAAGGTCGAACTGGCGCCCGGCGCGACCACCAAGGTCAGCCTGACGGTCGATCCGCGCCTGCTGGCCACCTGGGACGCCAAGGCCCACGGCTGGTCGGTGGCGGCCGGCGCCTACACCGTCGCCCTCGGCGCCTCGTCGCGCGACACGGCCGCCAAGGCCGACGTCACGCTGGCCGCCCGGTCCCTGCCCGTCGGCCCGATCAAGCCCTGAGCCGCCGCTTCGGAGGCCATTTGGTCGCAGGTGAAATTAAGATCTGATTAACCATAAAAGCCGAATTTCGACTGGTCTTTCTTGAAGACACCCCACATCACTGACTTTCCACAGCCCGGTCGTCGACCGGGCTGTTTTTTTGTCCGAATGCGCTTGCACCGAGTCAAATCGGCGGCTATCACCCGGCCTCTTCCTGAGGCGACCTGTTCCGCGGTAGCTCAGTGGTAGAGCAGCCGGCTGTTAACCGGCTGGTCGTAGGTTCGAATCCTACCCGCGGAGCCACCTCCTTTCGCGCGACGAGCGCGAAGGCGCACTCGAAGCTTCTCCCCTTCCGAGAAACGTTGATCGATGTCTGGCCTCCGGCGGCCAGGTTCGCGATCTCGCCGAATGCGCGTAAGGCCGCTCTCCCATGAAATCGTCATTCCCGCCCTTCTGGCGGGAATCCCTGATTCAGCCGACGGGCAAGCGCCTTGGCGCGCTGGCGCGCCACACTCCCGCACCTGCGGCGGGCAGAGGGGTTCCCGCCACAAGGGCGGGAATGACGGATTATGGAGGAGGACCCGAGCCCCCCGCACGCCGATGCAATCTTGGCCCTGACGCCTATATGTCGGATCTCGCCGCCACGGACCGCGCCATGACCAAGCCCCTGAAGATCGATTTCGTCTCCGACGTCTCCTGCCCCTGGTGCGTCGTCGGCCTGGGCGGGCTGGAGGCGGCGCTGGAGCGGGTCGGCGACATGGTCGAAGCCGAGATCCATTTCCAGCCCTTCGAGCTCAACCCGAACATGCCGCCCGAGGGCCAGAACATCGTCGAGCATATCGCCGAGAAGTACGGCGCGACGCGCGAGCAGTCGGCGGCCAACCGCCAGGCCATCCACGACCGGGCCGCCGCCGTGGGCTTCTCCATGGTCACCGACGAGAACAGCCGGATCTACAACACCTTCGACGCCCATCGCCTGCTGCACTGGGCCGGCCTGGTCGGCGACCAGAAGGCCCTGAAACGCGCCCTGTTCGACGCCTATTTCACCGACGGCCAGAGCCCGGCCGACCACGAGGTGCTGGTCACCGCCGCCATGAAGGCGGGGCTGGACCCGCACGCCGCCCACGACGTGCTGACCTCGGGCCGCTACGCCCAGGAGGTCCGCGACGCCGAGCGCCGGTGGCAGGCGGCGGGCATCAGCTCGGTGCCGGCCGTGGTGATCAACGACCGCTACCTGATCTCGGGCGGACAGCCGGCCGAGTATTTCGAGCAGGCCCTGCGCCAGATCGCCGCCGAGGCTTGACCGGCGGTTGGTCAAATATATTTACCGCGAAGCGGAGCCTTACCCGGTCGAGCGCGTTCATTCCCTGAACGGGAACACCGCATGACCCATCCGACCTCGGCCCAGATCACCGCGAAAGACATGACGTTCGAGCGCGAGCTCGTCAGCCTGATCCCACACCTGCGCGCCTTCGGCCGCTCGCTGACCGGCAACGCCAGCCACGGCGACGACCTGGCCCAGGACGCCCTGGCCAAGGCCCTGGCCTCGCGAAACTCCTACCAGCCGGGCACCAACATGAAGGCCTGGACCTTCATGATCCTGCGCAACGTCTTCTATTCGGAAAAGCGCCGCTCCTGGCGCTCGTGCGCCCTCGATCCGGAGCTGGCCGAGCGAACCCTGGTGTCGACGTCCAACCCGACAGCGGGCCTGGAGCTGGACGAACTGCGCCGGGCGCTGGACATGCTGCCGGCCGACCAGCGCGAGGCGCTGATCCTGGTCGGCGCGGCCGGCATGTCCTACGAGGAGGTCAGCGACATCACCGGCGCGGCGCTGGGCACCATCAAGAGCCGCGTCAGCCGGGCGCGCGACCGCCTGGCCCTGATCTTCGCCGAGGGCAGAATCACCGAGGACCACCAGCCGGCCCACGCCGCCATGGCCGCGATCCTCCGGCGTATCGACGACTATCGAGCGGCGTCCCGCGCGGCTTAGCTCAAAAATAATTGTCATCCCGGACAAGCGCCGCGCGCTCTCCGGGATGACAACGATCTGGGGCGAACGCGTGAAGCGCCCCTCAGGAGTGCGCCGCCTTCTTGCGCGGGATCAGGTGCAGAACGCCGACGATCGCGCCGCCGACGATGAGCCCCACCACCGCCGAACCCGCCGCCATGGCCAGCCAGCCGGTCACCGGGCCGACCACCGGAGCCCCGCCGGCCCAGTGCGACGCGCCCTCGACCCAGTGCGGCACGGGGGTCAGGTGGAAATGCTCCAGGCCGTGAACGATGATGCCGCCACCGACCCACAGCATGGCCGCCGTGCCGATCACGGTCAGGGCCTCCATGGTCACCGGCATGGCCTTGACCAGGCCGCGTCCCAGGGCCCGGGTTCCGGCGTTGGACCGCTGGGCCAGGTGCAACCCGATGTCGTCCATCTTCACGATCAGCGCCACCACGCCATAGACGGCGACCGTCAGCGCCACCCCGATCACCGCCAGGGCCGCGGCCTGGACGGCCAGGGGCTTGTCGGCGACGTCGGCCAGGGCGATGGCCATGATCTCGCCCGACAGGATCAGGTCGGTGCGGATCGCGCCATTGACCTTCTGCGCCTCGAGCTCGGCGCTGCTCAGCGCCAGGTCCTCGGTCTCCTCGCCGGCGATCTCGTGGTGCGCGAAGGCCTCGATGATCTTCTCGGTGGCCTCGAACGCCAGATAGGCGCCGCCGACCATCAGGATCGGCGTCACCGCCCACGGCGCGAAGGCGCTGAGGATCAGGGCGCCGGGCAGCAGGAACAGCAGCTTGTTGCGGAACGAGCCGACCGCGATCTTCCAGACGATCGGCAGTTCGCGATCGGGCGTGAAGCCCATGGCGTAGCCGGGCGTGACGGCGGTGTCGTCGACAACCACCCCGGCGGCCTTGACCCCCGCCTTGCCGGCGGCGGCGCCCACGTCGTCCAGCGAGGCGGCCGCCAGCTTGGTGATGCCGGCGATGTCGTCGAGAAGGGCGGCGAGGCCGGAGGGCATGGCGGATTCTCTTTTGGCGAAGGATCAAGTCAGGCGAATAGACCGGACCGCTCGCTCCGGTCGAGCCCTAACCCTCGCCCGGGACGCCCCCGGCGGCGCGTTCCCTCAGATTCCCTGCAATGATCGTCAGAATAAAATCAGATCCTGTGTCAGTTGCGATTTGAGAGCGGCGGACCAGATATGCGGGACGCCGACGCGGGGTCGGCGACCGTTTCAGGGACCGTTTCATGCCCACTCTGTTCGATCCGCTTCGCCTCGGCGATCTCGAGCTGCCCAACCGTGTCGTCATGGCGCCGCTGACCCGCCTGCGGGCCGGCCCGACCCAGATCCCCAACGCCCTGATGGCCGACTACTACGCCCAGCGCGCCTCGGCGGGCCTGCTGATCACCGAGGGCGTGCCGGTCGTGCCGCAGGGCGTCGGCTATCCCGGCGTGCCGGGCATTTGGTCCCAGGAGCAGGTCGAGGGCTGGAAGCAGGTCACCCAGGCCGTGCACGACAAGGGCGGCCGCATCTTCATGCAGATCTGGCACGTGGGCCGGGTCTCCGACCCGTCGTTCCATGGCGGCGAACTCCCGGTCGCCCCCAGCGCCATCGCGGCCAAGGGCCATGTCAGCCTGCTGCGCCCCGAACGCCCCTACCCCACGCCCCGCGCCCTGACAACCGAGGAGGTGGTCGGGGTGGTCGAGGCCTTCCGCAAGGGGGCCGAAAACGCCAAGGCGGCCGGCTTCGACGGCGTCGAGATCCACGGCGCCAACGGCTATCTGCTCGACCAGTTCCTGCAGGACGGCTCCAACCAGCGCACCGACCGCTACGGCGGCTCGATCGAGAACCGCGCCCGCCTGATGCTGGAGGTCGCCGACGCCGCCGCCTCGGTGTTCGGCCCGGGCCGAGTCGGCGTGCACCTGGCGCCGCGCGCCGACAGCCACTCGATGGGCGACAGCGACCTGGCCGCCACCTTCGGCTACGTGGCCCGGGAACTGGGCCAGCGCGGCGTCGCCTTCCTGTGCGCCCGCGAATACGACGGCCCCGACAGCCTGGGCGCCGCGCTGAAAGCGGCGTTCGGCGGCGTCTACATCGCCAACGAGAAGTTCACCGCCGCCACCGCCCAGGCGGCCCTTGACGCGGGCAGGGCCGACGCGGTCGCCTTCGGCAAGGCCTATATCGCCAATCCGGACCTGGTGGAGCGCCTGCGCCTGGGCGCGCCGCTGAACGACCCGGACCCGACCACCTTCTACGGCGGCGACGGTCGCGGCTATACCGACTATCCGGCCCTGAGGACGCCCGTCGCGGCCGCGGCCGAATAGGCGGGATTTCCGTTCAAGCCTGTATCCGCCGCGCCATTTGCCGCGTTGGGTCTTCACCACGCGGCGCGTAGCGGATACAGGCTTAACCATGAGCGCGACCAACGATCACTGGAAGACCATCCTGCAGCGCGGCGCCAACGCCCTGGCCTTCCGGATCACCAGCCCGGCCAACGCCGTCAAGCCGACCATGGCGGCCGAGCCGGCGCCGCAGAAGCGCGTCCTGCCGGTCATGGTCTATCACGCGGTGGCCGCCTGCGCCTTGGTCGACGGCTGGGTGGCGGCGGGCGAAGGCGAGATCCTGATCGACCGCCCCGCCGTCCTGGCCCGCCAGAAGCTGGTCAACGCCAAGGCCGCCGAGCCGCCGGGCAGCGCCCAGTCCCCGTTCTCGACCGGCTACGCGGCCGACTACCGGCTGGAGCTGGCGCGGCTGGCCTGGCTGGCGATCATCGACGATCCGGCCCACCGCCTGGAGGCCCTGGCGGCGGCGTACCAGCCGCCGGAGCCGTGGGTGAAGCTGGTTTAGCTTCGATCCGCTCATCCCGGCGAATGCCGGGACCCAGATCCCAAAGCGGCGTGGTGGATTGGAAGAGCTTGGCGCTCCTGGCGTCAGCTATAGAGCCATTCCATCTGGGTCCCGGCATTCGCCGGGATGAGCGGATTTAAGGGCGCGTTCTGAGAGCGAGAAGCCCGCCCCTACCACGCCCCCGTGTTCGGCATCGAGGCCCACGGTTCGGCCGGCTCCAGATTGCCGTCCTGCAGCAGTTCGACCGAGATGTCGTCGGGCGAGCGGACGAAGGCCATGTGGCCGTCGCGCGGCGGGCGGTTGATCGTCACGCCCATGTCCATCAGCCGCCGGCAGGTCTCGTAGATGTCGTCGACCCGATAGGCCAGGTGGCCGAAATTGCGGCCGCCCTGATAGTCCTCGGGATCCCAGTTGTAGGTCAGCTCGACCATCGGCGCCTTGCGCTCCCTGGCCAGCTCGACGTCCTCGGGCGCGGCCAGGAACACGAGGGTGAAACGACCCTTGTCGTTCTCCATCCGGTACATCTCGGTCAGGCCCAGGCCTTCGCAATAGAAGCGCAGCGAGGCGTCGAGGTCCTTCACGCGGACCATGGTGTGCAGATAGCGCATGGGCGGGCTCCTGAGGTCGGATCGGGCGCAGGATACAGCGGCGGACCGCCCCGCCGCACCCCACATTCGTCGGCGGGGACGGTCTCGAAGCCCTATTCGCCGGCCCGCGCGGCCTGGCCTTGCAGCACCTGCTGGGCCCGCTCGACCGCCTCCATCAGGTTGCCCAGGGCAAGGCCTTCCGGGCTGTCGGCGCGGTAGATCTCGCGCAGGGCCGGCACCCGGTCCTTGCAGGCGGCCATGGCGTCCAGGGCCCGATCGATCTTTCGCGTCAGCATGACAGCAAGCGCCTCTTGTTCTTACTTCGTTCTATTCACCCGACCGACGGAGTCAACGCTCCATCCGCTCCGACGGACGGCTTCTCGCGAGTCTGCCGTTCCCTACAAGACCGGACGTTCGAACCTTTCGCGCGCCGTTAGGACGCGAACAGGATCTGATCCGGAGACGAATAGGCCGGCAGGCTGGCACAGGCCGTCGCCGCGGTGGACCAATAGAAACTCAAGGGACGGTTGGACGCCTTGGCCGTCAGCAGCATCGAATAGGCCCGGTCCCGGGCGCCGGCCGACCAGGTCGTCGGAACCGAGCACCAACTCAGACAGCTCTGGTCGGTGCTGAAATAGATGTTGTCGCCCACCAGAACGACCTGATTGATCTTTTCCGACCAGCAGTACTGGGCGGCGTGCGCCGTCGTCGCGGACAACATGAGCGCCACGGCGCCCAGCAGCAGTTTCTTGCCAAACATTCGGATCCCCCTGTTTACCGCCATGGCCGACAGATCGACGACGCCCCAGTTCACGACGGTTAAGTCGCGATCAGGGCATGTCGGCGATCCGGGCCGCCAGGCTGACGCTCTGATTGTCAGGTTTCTCCCGAGTCTGTCGTCGCCACAACGCCGCGTATTCGCCGCCGGCGTCTAAAAGCGCCGCGTGGGCGCCGCGCTCCACGACCTTTCCACGGCGCAGCACGATGATCTCGTCGGCGTCGGCGATGGTCGACAGGCGGTGGGCCACGACCAGGGTCGTGCGCCCGGCCCTCGCCTTGCGCAAGGTGGCCTGGATGGCCGCCTCGGTGCGGCTGTCCAGGGCGCTGGTCGCCTCGTCCAGGATCAGCACGCGGGGGTCGGCCAGCAGGGCCCGGGCGATGCCCACGCGCTGGCGCTCGCCGCCCGACAGCTTCAGCCCGCGCTCGCCGACCTTGGTGGCCATGCCCTCGGGAAGGTTGCGGATGAACTCGCCCAGTTCCGCCGCCTCGGCCGCGGCCCAGACCTCGGCCTCTGAAGCGTCGGGGCGGGCGAAGGCGATGTTGGCCATCAGGGAGTCGTTGAACAGCGCCACGTCCTGCGGCACCAGGGCCACCGCCCGGCGCAGGGAGGCCTGCTTGAGGGCCTTCAGGTCGTGGCCGTCCAGGGTGACCCGGCCGGCCTGGGGATCGATCATCCGCAGGGCCAGGCGCACCAGGGTGGTCTTGCCGGCGCCCGAGGGGCCGACGATGGCCACGGTGGTTCCGGGCCGGGCCGCGAAGGTCACGCCCAGCAGGCCTTCCGAGCGCGCGCCGTGCCGGAACGCCACGCCCTCGAAGGCCACGGCCCCGCCGCGCCGGTCGGCGGCCGGCGGCAGGTCGATGGCGTCGACCGCGTCGGCGACGTCCGGCCTGGCCCGGCGCAGGTCGAGCATGGCCTCCATGTCGATGAACGACTGGCGGATCTCGCGATAGGCGAAGCCCAGGATGTTCAGCGGTCCGTACAGATTGACCAGGATCAGCACGGCGGCGGTGACGTCGCCGGGCCCGATCCGCCCCGCGGCCGCCTCCCCGCCCGCCAGGATGGCCATCACGCCCAACCCCAGGCTCATCACCGCCGACTGCACGCTGTTGAGCAGGGTCAGGGAGTTGGTCGCCTTGATATTGGCCGCGCCATAGGCCGTCAGGGCGGCGTCGTAGCCGTCGACCGCCCGTTCCTCGGCCCCGAAAGCCTTGACCGTCTCGTAGTTCAGGAGCGCGTCCACGGCGCGGCCGGCGGCCTCGGCGTCGGCCTCGTTCATCACCCGCCGGTGGCCGATCCGCCAGTCGGAGATGGCGAAGGTCACCACGCCGTAGATCACCACCGTGACCACCGCCGTCAGGGCGAACCGCCAGTCGTAGGCCTTGGCCAGCACGACGGCGGCCATGACCAGCTCGACCGCGGTCGGCGCGATGTTGAACACCAGGCCGCGCAGCAGGAAGTCCATCGACCGCGCGCCCCGGTCGATCACCCGCGACAGCGAACCGGTGCGCTTGGTCTGGTGGAAGTCGATCGACAGCGACAGGGCGTGGGCGAAGGTCTCGACCGCCGCGCGGGTCTGGGCCGCCTGGGCCACGGGGGTGAACACCGCGTCGCGCGCCTGCGGGGCGACGGCGGCGATGAAGCGGATCAGGGCCCAGCCGCCGGCCAGGGCGGCGAAGGTCAGGCCGACCTGCACCGCCGCCCCCTGCCCCGCGCTCAGCGCATTGACCGCCTTGCCCAGCAGCAACGGCGCCACGACGCCCAGGAACTTGCCGGCGAAGGTGAAGACCAGGGCCAGGGTTACGCGCCAGCGCAGGCCGGGGGCCTTGGAGCGCATCACCAGGCTGAACAGGTCGGCCAGGGCCTTCCAGCCGTTGGCCTTGACCTCGGGGGACGCGACCGCGCCCGCCACGGCCCCCGATCGCGACGCCATGCCCCTCACCGGGCGCCGCCCAGCAGTTGGGTGGTCTGCAGGCCGCCGCCCGGCGTCATCCAGTCGACGCGCCAGCCCGCGGCGGTGAGCGTCGAGGAGGCCGGTCCGCCCTTGGGCGGCATGGGCGGACTGATATCGACGACCACCTGTTGCTCGCCGCCCTCGCCCGCCACCTGGATCACGTGGGTTCCGCCCGCCAGCGGCTGGTCGAGCGAGATCGAGAAGCGGCCGTCCTCGCCGACCTTGCCTTCGCCGCGCGTGACGCGGTCGACGCGCACGCCCAGGCCGGCGCCGGGCGCGCCCACGCCGGAGACCACGCTCCCGCCGCCGCGGTCGTAGTCGATCGCCAGCACGCGCGGCGACGGCGAGCTCTGGCCCATCACCTCGGCCCCGGTCCCGGCGCGCAGCAGCACCGCGGCGCCGTTGGGCGCGACCATCAGATAGCCCTGGGCCTGGACGGTGCGCCCGTTCATCGTCATCGACAGGCCGTAGAGCCGGGGCTCGGCGGCCAGGGGCGCCACCAGCCGCCAGGCGCCGGCCGCGTCGGCCTTGCCCACCAGCGCCTCGCCGGTCGGCGCGCCCAGCCTCACGCTGGCCAGCGGCTCGGCCAGGCCCGACAGCGCCACGACGTCGCCCTGGCGCACCGCTCCCGCCACGCTCGGCGGCTTCAGATAGCTGTCCAGCAACGAAACCGGCTCGGTCTTGGCCGTCGCCGGATCGTGGCGCCAGCCCTTGTCCTCGCGTCCGCAGCCGCCCAGCGCCAGCAGGGCCAGCGCCGCGACGGCGCAGGTCGACTTGAAACCGATCTCGCGAATCCTGATCATGGCGTATCCAACGGCCGACGACGCCCCGACGGCCCGTTTCCTGGCTGTTCACGTGCGGCGCGCCGCCCTTGGGTACAAGGACCGGCGCGCTGTTTATTTTCTGGAGTGGACGACGATGCCCGACCTGTCCAGCGGCCAAGCCGCCGTCGCGGAGGCCGCCAAAGCCGTCTGCGTCTATTGCGGCTCGTCGAACACGGCCGACCCGGCCTTCATCGAGGCGGCGTTCGAGATCGGCAGGGATTTCGCCAGGGCCGGGCTGAAGCTGGTCTATGGCGGCGGCGGCGTGGGGCTGATGGGCGCCACGGCGCGCGGAGCCCACGCGGCCGGCGGCCAGGTCCTGGGCATCATTCCCGAGTTCCTGCGCGGCCGCGAGCAGCCGTTCGACGACGTCGAGACGGTGATCGTCACCTCGATGCACGAGCGCAAGATGATGATGTTCGAGCGCTCGGACGCGTTCGTCGTGCTGCCCGGCGGCATCGGCACCCTGGAGGAGATCATCGAGCTCCTGTCCTGGCGGCGCCTGGACCTGCACCGCAAGCCGATCGTCTTCCACAATCCGACCGGCTTCTGGGACCCGCTGTTCGCGCTGCTGCGGCACACCATCGACCAGGGCCTGACCCCGCCCTCCCTGGCCGACTGCTGGCGGGTGGCGGACCAGGCCGGCGACATCACGCCCATCCTGCTGGCGTGGCTGGCGGAAACCGGGCAGGAAGAGGCGACATCAAACGTTCGTTTGTTGACTTAGTTGCGAAACGCAACCAATTGTGTCCACAGCCGGCCTCCCAGTGTCGGCCTTAGGGGATGATAGGAAACAAGCATGCGTATCTTCATGACCGCGCTGGTCGCGGCCTCCGCCCTGTCCACTCTTGGTATGGCGACCGGCGCTTTCGCCGCCGAAGGCGCTGTCCTCAAGCTGAAGGCGCCCAGCAAGGCGCCTACCCTGATCCAGGACGGCGCCATGTGGCGCTGCAACGGCGACGTCTGCGCCGCCCCCCAGGTCAAGTCGCTGCCGATCGGCCGGGCCTGCCGCAAGGTCGCCGCCGAACTCGGCGCGGTCGTCAGCTTCAACTATCGCGGCGCGGACCTGGACGACGCCGGCATCGCCGATTGCAACACGGCCGCCAAGCCGTAGGCTCGCATCTCTCGAAATGACGAACAGGGGCGGACCGCCAGGCGGGCCGCCCCTTTTTCTCGTTCATGCCTGTTTGCGGCCGGAGGGCTTGGGCTCGGTGACCGGCGGCTTCGGCGCTTGCCGTCCCCCGACCAGCATCCCGCCCATCAGGGCGAAGGACAGCATGGCGTGGTTCATCTTCGATACGTTCATTGGCGGCGTCTCCCAGACTTGGCCGTTGGACCAGGAGACGCGCGCGGCTTACAGGGGCTCCCACCCTCCTAGTCGTCAGCGCGTCGACGCAAAGCATGCGCCAGCTTGGCCGGCTTGCAACAAAAATCATCCGAACCCTGACGAATTCAGTGCACGGACAATCCTTGTTTTCCTTGGCGCGCAAAGCCTTGCGCCGGAAAGAAAACGCCGCCCGCGACGGCGTGTCGCGGACGGCTTGAGCTTCAATCAGCGGTTGTCCGTGGACGGCGTCAGGCCGCCTTGCCGCTCACGGGTCCGAACGACAGCGATTCGTAGCGCTTCAGGTGATGGTCGACCGAGCCGAACAGGCCCTCGATCAGCGAAGCGCGCTTGAAGTAGTGGCCGATCGCCAGTTCGTCGGTCATGCCCATGCCGCCGTGGATCTGGATGGCGTTCTGGCCCACGAACTTGCAGGCCCGGCCGATGCGGACCTTGGCGGCAGAAACCGCCTTGGCGCGCTCGTCGTCGCCCTCGTCCAGCTTGATGGTGGCCATGTAGGTCATCGACACGGCCTGCTCGACCTCGATGAACATGTCGACCATCCGGTGCTGCAGCACCTGGAAATTGCTGATGGCCGTGCCGAACTGCTTGCGCTGCCTGGCGTAGTCCAGGGTGCCCTCGTGCAGCTTGCGCAGCACGCCCACGGCCTCGGCGCCGACGGCCGCCGTGGCCTCGTCGATCACCTTGTCGACCAGGGGCAGGCCGCCGCCCTCCTCGCCGATCAGGGCGTCGGCCGGGATGGAGACGTTCTCGAAATAGACCTCCGAGGCGCGACCGCCGTCGACGGTGGGATAGTCACGGGTGACGATCCCCTTCAGGCTCTTGTCGACCAGGAACACCGAGACGCCGCCCGTGTCGCGCTGGGCCCCGCCGGTGCGGGCGGTGACCACTAGGTGACTGGCGAACGGCGCGCCGACCACCACGGCCTTGTGGCCGTTCAGGACATAGCCCGAGCCTTCCTTCTTGGCCGTGGTCTTCAGGTCGCGCCAGGTGTAGCGGGCCTGCGGCTCGGCATAGGCGAAGGCGATGGTGGTCGCGCCGGCCACGATCCCCTCGATCACCGACGCCGCGCCGGCGTAGCCCGAGTGCTTCATGAAGCCGCCGCCGATCACCACCGTGCCCAGATAGGGCTCGATAACCAGGGCTTTGCCGAACTCCTCCATGATGATCATGTTGTCGATCGCGCCGCCGCCCAGGCCGCCCAGATCCTCGCTGAACGAAGCCCCCAGGATGCCCAATTCCTCGGCGAAGGCCTTCCAGTAATCGGCCCGCCAGCCGCTCTCGGAGGCCACGATCTTGCGGCGGGTCTCGAAGTCGTACTTGTCCTGCAGGAAGCTCGCGACCGTGTCGCGGACCATCGACTGCTCTTCGGTGAAGTTGAAGTCCATCCCTGAAGTCTCCGGATCTCGTTCTTCGGCGCTGGGCCGCTCGTTGTTGGTTCCTTCTCCCCTTGCGGGAGAAGGTGGCGTCCGAAGGACGTCGGATGAGGGGTCACGCCGGCTTTTCGGCTTCGATCCTACGCGGCTGAACGCACCTCCAACCCCTCATCCGTCGCTTCGCGACACCTTCTCCCGCAAGGGGAGAAGGGAAGGTCGTCAAAGCCCCAGCACCATCTTGGCGATGATGTTGCGCTGGATTTCGTTGGAGCCGCCGTAGATCGAGGTCTTGCGGACGTTGAAATAGGTCGGGGCGGCGCGGTGGGCGAAGTCGGGGCCGATCGGGTGGGCGTTGTCGCCGTCGTTCGGGAAGCCGCGGAAATACGGCGCGCCATAGTGCCCGGCCGCCTCCAGCACCAGCTCGGTGATCCGCTGCTGGATCTCGGTGCCCTTGATCTTCAGCAACGAGGATTCCGGACCGGGGCCCTTGCCGGCCGCTTCACCCGCCAGGGTGCGCAGCTCGGTATATTCCAGGGCGGTCAGGTCGATCTCCAGGTCGGCGACCTTGCGCTTGAACGCCGGGTCGGCCAGCAGCGGCTGGCCGTCGTCGCCCAGTTCGGCGGACGCGATCTGGCGGATGCGCTCGATGCCGCGCTTGGAGCGCGCCACGCCGGCGATGCCGCTGCGCTCGTGGGCCAGCAGGAACTTGGCGCAGGTCCAGCCCTTGTTCTCCTCGTAGATGCGGTTCTCGACCGGCACCTTGACGTTCTCGAGCCAGACCTCGTTGACCTC
>Ga0102592_1001595_pt1 | contig 24226 bp, 24 predicted proteins | sample AraplaCol_mMF_r2_FD_76861 | JGI IMG/M metagenome (GOLD analysis project Ga0102592, IMG submission 76861) | Arabidopsis root microbial communities from North Carolina, USA - plate scrape MF_Col_mMF_r2 (SPADES assembly) (version 2) | ecosystem: Host-associated > Plants > Roots > Endosphere...
GCGAGTTTGCGCGAGACCCCGCCGTAGTCGAGCACCGCAGGTTGCCCGTAGCGAAGCGGAGGGACCCAGACTGCGGGTCGCCTTTCTTTTGGGTACTTTTCTTTGGCGAAGCAAAGAAAAGTGCCTCGCCCGCCGGGGCGAGACCCGGCCAGCAGGATCAAGCAAGGGGAGCAAGCGCGCAAGCCGGAGCAAGACCCGGCAAACCCTACTTCACCGTATCCCTCAACCTCGCAAACACCTTCCAGAACGCCGCCTCCTGCGTAGTAGCAAAATTGATCCGCATCAGCGTACTGGGCGCCCGCACCGCATGGAACAAGGCCCCTGGTGCAATCAGATACCCCTCATCCAGCATGCGCTGCGCCAGCGCATCGGTATCCACACCGGTGTCGACCCAGCCGAACAGGCCCGCCGGCTCGGCGGCGAAGCTGCAGCCGTGGGCGATAGCGAGCTTGACGCTGCGGGCGCGGGCGGCATCGAGCCGGGTGCGTATGCGTTCGGCATGCCGGCGCAGCTGGCCCTGGTCTATGCACCAGGCCAGCGCTTTTTCGAGCAGGGCAGGGGTGGTCAGCGTGGCGAGCAGCTTGGTGTCGAGCAGGCGTTCGACCAGGTTGGGCGGCGCGGCCATGAAGCCGACGCGCCAGCCCGGCGCGAGGATCTTGGCAAAACCGCTGACGTAAATCGTGCGCTGCAGGCCGTCGAGCGAGCACAGGCGTGTCGCGTGCTCGGGTGCCAGATGGCTGTAGGTGTCGTCTTCAACGATGTGGAAGTTGTGCTGCATCGCCAGCTGCAGCACGCGGTGGGCGCTGCCCGGCGTGAGGCAATAGCCGGTGGGGTTGTGGAACACGCTGACGCTGACAAACAGCTTGGGCTGGTGGATCTCGCAGTACTGCGCCATGACCTCCAGGTCGGGCCCGTCGGCGCGGCGAGGCACCGGGAGGATGCGCATGCCCAGGGCGTCGAGGCGGGCGAATTCCACGGCCCAGCCGGGCTCTTCCACCATCACGCAGTCGCCGGCGCGCAGCAGGGTGCGGCTCACGATGTCCAGCGCATGGGTGGCGCCCACGGCGGTGATGATTTGTTCGGGCACGGCATGCACATTGAGCGCGCTCAATTTTTGCGCCAGCGCGCGGCGCAGGCCGCTGTCGCCCATGGGTTCGCCGTACTGCAGCGAAAAATCCCGCAGCGCGCTGACGCTGGTGACCTTGCGCACGGCCGCCGGCATGAAATTGGTTTCCAGCCAGTCGGGCGGAAACACGCCCATGCCGGGCTGGGGCTTGTTGCTGACCTTGTGGAACATGCCGCGTATCAGCGCGGTGGCGTCGACCGGCGCCTGGCGCGTGGCCATCCATCCGGCGGTGCTCCAGGCGCCCAGCGGTGCGAGGTCGGCCGCCTGCGTCAGCCCTTGTTTCCCGTTTTGCGCCGCCGCCGGCATTCTGGCAGCGGGCGCCGAAGCCGCGTTGAGCGAAGCATCGCGCACAAAAAAGCCGCGATTCTTGCGTGCCACGACCAGGCCTTGAGCCAGCAACTGGTCATAAGCGGCCACTACGGTGGACACGCTCACGCCTTGTTGCTCGGCGCACAGCCGCACCGAGGGCAGGCGCGCGCCGGGGGCCAGCAGCCGGCTGCGGATGCGCTCGGCAAAGCGTGCCGAGAGCTGTTCGGTCAGGGATTGCGAAGCGGCTTTCATCAACATGGCGCGGCCTTTTTTCTGCCCACCCCACTCGAGGGAGCGTGTGTGTGCTGATTATTTGACCAATACAGTTTTGGAATTTGTACCGATAACTGTATTGGTGGTGTACTGCTTTCAACTATAAAGTCTGAAGCATGAACTGGCAAGAATTTACGGCTCTTCTGGTGCTGGCGACGGCGATGAGTTTTTCGCCCGGGCCCAACACCACGCTGTCCACCGCACTGGGCGCCAACCACGGTTTGCGCCGCGCCTTGCCTTTCGTCTGCGCCGTGCCGGTCGGCTGGGGCGCGCTGCTGCTGGTGTGCGCGCTGGGCCTGGGTGCCCTGGTGCTGGCGGTGCCTTTTCTGAACTGGGCCGTCAAGGTCATCGGCGTGGCCTACCTGCTATGGCTGGCCTTCAAGGTTTCGCAATCGCGCCAGCTCAGCGAAGCCGATGCGTCGCGCCTGAACGTGACGTTCTGGCAGGGCGCGGCGCTGCAGTTCGTCAATATCAAGGCCTGGATGCTGGCGCTGGCCATCGTCAGTGGCTGGATCGCCGGCCGCGAGGCGCCCGCCGTGCGCCTGGCCGTCGTGCTGCCGGTGATGCTGGCCTATGCCTTTGTCAGCAACCTCACATATGCCCTGGCCGGTTCGCTGCTGCGCGAATGGCTCACCGGCCCGGCCGGCAGCGGCCTCCGGCTGCGCTGGTTCAACTACGTGATGGCCGGCGTGCTGGTGGTCACCGCGATCTGGATGCTCTTTATATGAGCACGAACGCACAACTCACCAAAGGGCTCTGGCTGGGCCTGCTGGGCATCGTGATCTTTTCGGTCACGCTGCCCATGACGCGGCTGGCCGTGGGCACGCCGGATGCGCCGCAGATGTCGGGCGTCTTCATCGCGCTGGGCCGCGCCGTGGTGGCCGGGGGCCTGTCGGCGCTGTTCCTGCTCGCCACGCGCGCGCCTTTTCCCCGGCGTGAAGACTGGTGGCCGCTGGCCGCCACGGCGGGCGGCGTGGTGTTCGGCTTTCCGCTGTTCACCTCCATCGCCATGCGCCATGTGGAGGCTGTGCATGCCAGCGTGATCATCGGCGCCTTGCCGCTGGCCACCGCCGCCGTGGGTGCCTTGCTGCACCGCCAGCGCCCGTCCGCCGGTTTCTGGCTGTGCGCCGCCCTGGGCAGTGCGCTGGTGGTGGCCTTTGCCATGCTGCGCTCGGGCGGCAGCGGCCTGGCGATCAGCCCGGCCGACCTGTTGCTGCTGGCCGCCGTGTTGTGCGCCGCCGTCGGTTATGGCTACGGCGCCAAGCTCTCGCACAGCATGCGGGCCGAGCATGTGATCTGCTGGGCGCTGCTGCTGTCCTTGCCCTTCACCCTGCCGCTGGCCGCCATGAGCTGGCCCAGCGGTCCTGTCAAAGCCGCCGCCTGGTGGGCCTTCGGCTATGTCGCGGTGTTCTCGATGTGGCTGGGCTTTTTCGCCTGGTACCGCGGCCTGGCGCTGGGCGGCACGGTGCGTGTGAGCCAGGTGCAATTGCTGCAACCTTTCATGTCCATGCTGTTCGCGGTGCCGGTGCTGGGTGAACGCCTGGACGCGGTGACCGTGGGCTTCGGCCTGGCGGTGATCGCCACTGTGTTCATCGGCAAAAAAATGCCGGTCCACCAGCCGGACGCCGCGCCCCCTTCGTTGTTGCACCCGAGGAAGACCTGATGTACTGCGCCTCTTTTATTTTCGAACCCGGCACCTACGACGAGCGCTTCCACGCGCTGGACGCGCTGATCGAGGAAGCCGCCCATGCCACCCCGGGTTACCTGGGCGCGGAGACCTGGCGCTCGCCCGACGGCGCGCGCAGCAATGCGACCTATTTTTGGGACAACCAGGAGGCGCTGCGCGCCTTCTCGGCCCACCCGAAACACCTGGAAGCCAAGCGCCAGTACACCCAGTGGTACAAGGGCTTTCACATCGTCATCTCGCAGGTGCTGCGCTCTTACGGCGACGGCGCCTTCACCCACATCACCCCCAACGAACGCGCACAGAAGAGAGGCCAGCCCGCATGAACATCAGCAACATCCCCTTCGGCACCACCGACTGGTCCACCGTGGCCCGCACCGAACATTCGGCCCTGGAAGGCAAGGCCTTCTGGCGCACGCAGAAGTTTGGCGACGTGCGAGTGCGCATGGTCGAATACACGCCGGGCTATGTGTCGGACCACTGGTGCAAAAAAGGCCACATCCTGCTGTGCCTGCAGGGGCAGCTGCACACCGAACTCGAAGACGGCCGCAGCTTCACGCTGGAGCCGGGCATGAGCTACCAGGTCGCCGACCAGGCTGAGGCACACCGATCCACCTCGCCGCTGGGCGCTACCCTGTTTGTGGTGGATTGAGCCGTGGACGTCACGCCCGAAACACCAGAGCAGACTCGCAAGAGGCTGTTGCGTGTGATGGCGCATGCGCGCGCCGACGTGCTGCCGGGCGACTACACCTTCGCCGAATTCCCTGTGACTCAGTTTCCGACGCACCTGGCGTCCACGCCGGCAAGCGGTGCGCTGGCGCTGGTGCGCGATGAAGCCGTGTGGAGTGCGTTGTTGCCCGCGTCGGCACAAACTCCCGCGCAGGATCGCTATGCCATCGTCTGCTTTCATTTTTCGGCCGACATCCCTAACAGTGGCTTCGTCGGTTGGCTGGCCAGCGAGTTCAAGCGCGAACTGGGCACGGGTGTGTTTGTGGTTTGCGGCCACAACGCGTCTGACGGCGGAGTGTTCGATTACTGGGGTATTCCCCGCAGCGTGGCCGGACAGGCGATAGACCTTGTTCACGCCATGCAGTCCGCCGGAAGAGAAGCATGATGGGCATTCGCAGATTGGCGCAAAACGGCCAAGGTGAGATCATCAACAGATAAACCGTCAATCAATGTGTGAGCCGGGCCGCCCACGGCCCCAAGGAGAGTGAGATGAGTGACATGACATGGACCCAGGCGCAACGCGCCCACAAGATGAACCCTTCGGTGATCCGCGAGATCCTCAAGGTCACCGAAAAGCCCGGCATCATCAGCTTTGCCGGCGGCCTGCCCTCGCCCAAAACCTTCCCGGTCAGCGCTTTCCGTGAAGCCTGCGACAAGGTGCTGCGCGAAGACGGCCATGCCGCGCTGCAGTATGCGGCCAGTGAAGGCTATCTCCCGCTGCGCGAGATGGTGGCCGCCATGCTGCCCTGGGAGATAGACCCGGCGCAGGTGCTGATCACCACCGGCTCGCAGCAGGGCCTGGACCTCATCGCCAAGATACTGATAGACGCCGGCAGCCGCGTGCTGGTGGAAACGCCGACCTATCTGGGCGCGCTGCAGGCCTTCACGCCCATGGAGCCCGAGGTTGTGGGCGTGGCCAGCGACGAGGAAGGTGTGGACATCCAGGATCTGGCCTCCAAGGCCAGGGGCGCGCGTTTCTTCTATGTGCTGCCCAACTTCCAGAACCCGACCGGCCGAACCATGAGCGAAGCGCGTCGCGCCGCGCTGAGCGCCGAAGCCGCGCGCCTGGGCCTGCCCATCGTCGAGGACAACCCCTACGGCGACCTGTGGTTCGACACGCCGCCGCCGCTGCCGCTCACGGCGCGCAACCCCGAAGGCTGTGTCTACATGGGCTCTTTCTCCAAGATCCTGGCGCCCGGCCTGCGCCTGGGTTTCATGGTCGCGCCCAAGTCGCTCTACCCCAAGCTGCTGCAGGCCAAGCAGGCCGCCGACCTGCACACGCCCGGCTTCAACCAGCGCATGGTGGTGGAGACCATGAAGAACCACTTCCTGGAGCGCCACGTGCCGACCATACGCGCGCTCTACAAATCGCAGCGCGACGCCATGCTGGCCGCCATGCAGCGCGAAATGCCCGAAGGCGTGAGCTGGAACACGCCGGCCGGCGGCATGTTCCTGTGGGCGCGCCTGCCCGAAGGCATGAACGCCATCGACCTGCTGCCCAAGGCCGTGGAGCGCAACGTGGCCTTTGTGCCCGGTTGGGCGTTTTACGCCGACCATGCCGATGCGCGGACCCTGCGCCTGTCTTTTGTGACGTCGAGCGTCGAGCAGATCAACATCGGCATCGCCGCGCTGGCCGCGGCCATACGCGAGCAGATGCCCGCCTGCGCCCCTGAGCTGCGCGCGGCGGCATGATGCACATGGGGACGAACATGCTTCATCTCTGGGGGCGCATCAGCTCCATCAATGTCCGAAAGGTTGTCTGGGCCGCCCAGGAGCTGGGCCTAACTCTGCAGCGCACCGATGCCGGCGGCCAGTTCGGCATCGTCAACGAGGCCGGCTACCGGCGCAAAAATCCGAATGCGCTGGTGCCGCTGATGGAGGACGGCGAGGTCCTCATCTGGGAGTCCAACGTCATCGTGCGCTATCTGTGCGCCAAGCATTCGCCGGGCAACTTCTATCCCGCCGCGTTGCCGCAGCGCTTTGCCGCCGAGCAGTGGATGGACTGGCAGCAGACCACCTTCAACCCGGCCGGCCGCGCGGCTTTTGTGCAGCTGATACGCACACCGGCGGAGCAGCGCAAGCCGGAACTCATTGCGCAATCGGTGGCCGCCACCGAGCCGCTGCTGGACCTGCTCGATGCACATCTGGCCGAGCATGCCTACGTAGGCGGTGAGCAATTCGGCATGGCCGACATCCCGCTGGGCTGCGAGATGCACCGCTGGTTCGGCCTGCCGCAGCCACGGCCCGCGCGGCCCCACCTGGACCGCTGGTACCAGAACCTCCTGGCCCGTCCCGCCTCGCGCGGCGTGCTGGACCTCCCCTTGTCGTAAATCTTCAAACCCTGAAAACCGAAAGCCCCATGAAGCAGCGCGCATTCAAGCAAGTCGACGTATTCACCCCCACCCCGTACTACGGCAACCCCCTGGCCGTGGTGCTGGACGGCAGCGGCCTGGACGATGCCGCGATGCAGCGCTTTGCCAAATGGACCAATCTGTCGGAAACGACTTTCCTGCTGCCGCCCAAGGACTCCACGGCCGACTACGGCGTGCGCATCTTCACGCCGGGCGGCGAGCTGCCCTTCGCCGGCCACCCCACGCTGGGCAGCTGCCACAGCTGGCTGGAAGCGGGCGGGCAGCCGCGCGCCAAGGACTTCATCGTGCAGGAATGCAAGGTGGGCCTGGTGAAAATCCGCCGCGAGCCCGGGACGAATCGCCTGGCCTTTGCGGCGCCGGCGCTGAAGCGATCGGCGCCCAGCCCCACGACGCTGGCCCAGGTGGCCACGGCGCTCGGCCTCAAGGCCAGCCAGGTGCTGGCCGCGCAATGCCTGGACAACGGCCCGCTCTGGCTGGGCCTGTTGCTTGAAAGCCCCGAAACCGTGCTGAGCCTTGCACCCGACCACAGGGCGCTGGCCAAGCTTGGCATCAAGGTCGGCGTCGTCGCACGCTACCCGCATGAAGACGCGGCACCGCTGATAGGGCGGGCCAACCGCGAAGCCAGGGCTTTTGCAACGTCCACGCCTTCCTTTGCGCCGGACTTCGAAGTGCGCGCCTTTGTCTCGCCGGTGGGCGTCGACGAAGACCCGGTCACCGGCAGCCTCAACGCCAGCCTGGCGCAATGGCTGATTGCCGAGGGCCATGCACCCGAGCGCTACACCGCCTCGCAGGGCGTGTGCATGGGCCGTGCGGGCCAGGTGCACCTGGAACGCGACGCGGCCGGCCAGGTCTGGGTTGGCGGTGAATCGGTGAGCTGCGTGGATGGAAGCGTCAAGCTTTAAGCCATGGAGCACACCACCGCATCCCCGCCGCTGGCCTCGCAGGTCGACCACCTCGTGGTGGCTGCGGCCAGCCTGGAGCAGGGCGTGCAGTGGTGCGAACGCGTGCTGGGCATCACGCCCGGACCGGGCGGCGAGCACCCGCTGATGGGCACGCACAACCGGCTCTTCAGCATTGCCTCGCCGGCGTTTCCCACGGCCTACTTTGAAATCATCGCGATCCAGCCGGGCAGGCCCTGCACGCGCCCGGCGCCGGCCAGGCGATGGTATGACCTGGACGACCTGGAGCTGCAATTGCAACTCAGCAAAGGCGGGCCGCAGCTCGCGCACTTCGTCGCATCCACCTCCCGCGCGCAGGGCGGCGTGCGCGCGCTGGCACGCCTGGGGCTGGACCGCGGCGAGGTGCTGGAGGCCTCGCGCATGACGCCGCAGGGCCTGCTGTCCTGGAAGATCACCGTGAGGGAAGACGGCCAGCGGCTGTTCTATGGCGCGCTGCCCACGCTGATCCAGTGGGGCGAAACCCACCCCACCCCGGGCATGGCGGCTTCGGGCGTCACGCTGCAGTCGCTGCATGCCAGCCACCCGCGGCCCGATGCATTGCGCGCCGGCTACGAGGCCATAGGCCTGGCCGGCGTGGGCCTCTCGCAGGGCCCGCCGAATCTGATCGCCACGCTGCAGACGCCGCGCGGCCTTGTCACGCTGGAGTCCAAAGGAGTTTGAAATGTTGAGTCCCGTCGAACTTGCCTGGTTTGCCCTTGCCGCCCTGGTGCTGGTGCTCACGCCCGGGCCCAACATGATTTATTGCATTTCGCGCACGCTGTGCCAGGGCCGCGCCGCCGGCCTGGTCTCGCTCAGCGGCGTGGCGCTGGGTTTTGTCGTGCACCTGCTGGCCGCGTCCTTCGGGCTCACGGCGTTGCTGCTGGCCGTGCCGCTGGCCTTTGACGCGATCAAGGTGGCGGGCGCGGCCTACCTGCTGTGGCTGGCCTGGCAGGCCGTCAAGCCGGGCGGCCTTGCGCCCTTTGAAACCCGCGAGCTGCCCAACGACCCGCCGCGCACCTTGTTCCTCATGGGCTTGATGACCAACCTGCTCAATCCCAAGGTGGCGATGTTCTATCTGTCTTTCTTCCCTCAGTTCCTGCACCCAGAGCGCGGCGACCTGCTGCTGCAAAGCCTGACGCTGGGCGCGGTTCAGATTAGCGTGAGCACCGGCGTGAATACCGTGCTGATCTGCTTTGCCGCGGCCATCGCCGGCTTTCTGAACCGCAACATCAGCTGGATGCGCGTGCAGCGCTATGTGATGGGCACGGTGCTGGGCCTGCTGGCGCTGCGCCTGCTGACTGAAAAGCGGGCGGCTGCATGAGCGCCGTTCTCGAGCAGCCACATGGGCTGCAGAACACGCTGCTGCCATCGCTGCAGGAAATTGAAAGCGCAGCGCGTGTCGTCTACCGCGAGTTTCAGGCGACGCCGCAATACCGCTGGGGCTTGTCGAGCCAGCGCCTGGGCGCCGACTGCTGGATCAAGCACGAGAACCACACGCCGGTCGGCGCCTTCAAGCTGCGCGGCGGGCTCACCTACTTTGACGCGCTCAAGCAGCGCGGCGAGATGCCGAAAGAAGCCGTCAGCGCCACGCGCGGCAACCACGGCCAGAGCATAGGCTGGGCGGCGCGCGCCCACGGCGTGGCGTGCACCATCGTGGTCCCGCACGGCAACTCGGTCGAGAAAAACGCGGCCATGCGCGCGCTGGGAGTCACGCTCATCGAGCATGGCGACGACTTCCAGGCCAGCCGCGAGTTCGCCGTCGCGCTGGCCACCGAGCGCGGCGCCCACATGGTGCCCAGCTTCCATGCCGACCTGCTGCGCGGCGTCAGCACCTACTGGTGGGAGTTCATGCTGGCGGTGCCGCAGCTCGATGTCATCTACGTCCCCATAGGCCAGGGCTCGGGCGCCTGTTCGGCGATTGCCGCCAAGCTGGCGCTGGGCCGCAGGCTTCGCATCGTGGGCGTGGTGAGCGCGCATGCCACCACCTATGCCGATTCGCTGGCGGCAAGGCGTGTGGTGGAGGCCCCCGTCACCACGCAATTGGCCGACGGCATGGCCTGCCGCGTCGCCGATGCCGCCGCGCTCGACATCCTGCTGCCGCACCTGCACCATGTTGTGCAGGTGAGCGATGCCGAGGTGGCGCAGGCCATGCGCGACATCTACACCGACACCCACAACGTGGCCGAGGGCGCGGGCGCGGCCAGCTTCGCCGCGGCCATGAAAGAGCGCGAGCATCTCAAGGGCCAGGCCGTGGGCATCACGCTCAGCGGCGGCAACGTGGACCGCACGGTGTTCGCGGATGTGCTGACCGCGCCGCAAGCCTGAAGCTCGAAGGCCGCTTGCGCCGTTGAATTACCGGCCGGCCGGCATCGCCAGGCGTGGAGCCAGGCTTGAGATCATTCGCAAGACCGGAACCGGCACAAGCCTGAACAGCACGGCCAGGCGCCGGAACGGCACCCGCGCCTTGAGGATGGCGCCGTAGTCGCAAGAAGCCTCGTGCGGAAAATAGTTCTGCCGGACCGCGACGATCTCCCTCCAGCCTTTGCCATGGTAATAACGCAGCTGCGGATCCACGGGCAGGCCTGATCGGGTGGCCCGTGCATAAGCCTCCACGCAGGCGCCGGGATGGCGCTCAAGGTGGCGTTTGAGCCCGGGCATCGGTGAGCCCAGGAATATTTCGCGGTAGCCGCGCTTGAGCAGGTAGAGATAGTAGAAGGCCAGGAGCTGCACCGCCGCGCCGGGGTCCACGCTGGTCAGGCTGATGCCGAAGATGCATCGTGTCCGGTTCCGCCGCGGCGGCTTTCCGGCGGGCTGGCCGTTCCATGCTTCTTCGCGTTTCGCGCTTTGCTCCCAGCTGCCTGGGTTGGTCCACTCGGCATCCTCGGTGGGCTTGACAAAGACGGAGCCCAGCAGCTCGCCGGTCCGCGTACAGAAGGCGCCGCCGCAAAGATCGGGATGGGCTTCGATTCTGGCGCGGAAGTCTTGCGCGCCGGCCGCCTGCTCGGCCGTCCACTGCCTGTGTTCAAGCGCCAGCAGCGCGGGAATGTCGTCCGTTCGCAGAAACCGGGTGGTGAACCTGCGTTGTCCTTGTGCCGAAGGCTTGGCCAAAGCGTTTCCTTTCATAGTGTGGCGGCGTGGCAGGTGCATTGCCTGCCCGCAAAAGGCGTGGCGTCATGGATCAATTGGCGCGCGCCCGTCCAGAGCCACAGGGCGGTGACGCGCCGCATGGGTCCGTAAAAACCGCTGAGCAAAATGCTGTGGTCCAGGTTCACCACTTCATGCCACCAGCCCCTGGGAATGTGGATGGCATCACCGGGATGGAGGTCGGCCACCAACAGAGAGCCTTCAGGCAGCTTGCGCGCGGCGAGATCATGGATGCCGATACCGGCCAGCTGCGCCCAGCGGTCGTACTTTGGTGACAGCGCGCCTTGCAACTCAACGGTGCCCGGCCGCGCCAGGTAAAACCTCTTGCTCCCTCGCAACAGGACGGCGAGGTTGTCCAGGTAGTCGTAGTGCAGGCCGGTGTGGGCGCCTCGCGGCCCTATCCATGCGCTGCTGGACACATAGCGGCGCGGGGGCAGCAAGGCATGTGTGTCCACGTCGTTTCGAAGCGCGGGAAATTCGCGCAGCAGGTCGAACTCCTTGAGGTGCGCGGTGCGGGCGCCGTCGCCCCAGATCGACCCGTTCGACGCCGCCAGCGCGCCGACACACTCGCCGAAGCTTGATTGCGCAAACCCTGTTGCCCCCAGCTCGCGGTTGCCGACCACCAGCTTCACGGGCCGGTCCCCGCCCAGTTTCGCGAGGTAGTCAAAGGTCCAGCGCTGCGTCGCCGGCCATTGCAAGGCGGCGCCGCGGATGACGCGCGGAACCCGCGTGCCGGGATTGATGATGTGCGTGCCGTGGTGCTCGGCTACAGGCGTGAGCAAACCGGGATCAATGTCTGGAATCATGCGAACTAGGGAGGCGATGGCTGCCAGCATGGGCGGCGCATATTGCACTGACGTGACAAACACAATTTGCGCCAGACTGTTACTTCCCATCCCGGTGGTCGCACGTGCGACTGGCCCGCAGCCTGTGATTCGCCACAATTCGCGCATGGGAACCCTCTACCTCGTGCGCCACGGCCAGGCCTCGTTTGGCGAAGACGACTACGACGTGCTCAGCCCCATGGGCCGCCAGCAAAGCGTGCGCCTGGGGGAATACTTCAAGTACAAGGGGATTACTTTCGAGGCCGCCTTCACCGGTACGCTGCAGCGTCAGATCAACACCTTTGCCGGCATCTGCGAGGGCATGGGGGCCACGATGCAGGCCACACAATGGGCGGGCCTCAACGAATATGACAGCCATGCGGTGATAGGCGCCATCCATCCGCACAAGCTGGAAAAGCCCCGCACGCCCGAGGAATACCGCGGCCATTTCCGCCTGCTGCGCGACGGCCTGGCGCAGTGGATGGCCGGTGTGGTCAGCCCCAGGGGCATGCCCAGCTACACGGAATTCGTCGCCGGCATCACCGATGTGCTGGACCACATCCGCAGCGCCCATGAGGGCAATGTGCTGCTGGTTTCCAGCGGCGGGCCGATTTCGACCGCGGTCGGCCATGTGCTGGGCACCAGCCCGGAGACCACCATTGAGCTCAACCTGCGTATACGCAACTGCTCGCTCACCGAGTTCGCCTTCACGCCCAAGCGCCACATGCTGGTGACTTACAACACGCTGCCGCACCTCGACGCGCCCGAGCACGCGAGCTGGATCACCTACGCCTGAGAACCTGTTGACGCTCTAAACAGGCCCCAAGCCTGACGCAAGTCTTGCACCGGCTTCCGTGGTGTTTTCACCATTGCCGGGATCGCGTCCAGCCAACATACTCTTTTGCCATGAGCGTAGTCCCCAGCCCCCATTCCATCAGCCCCCAACTCGCCATCGCGGGCATACACCTCCACGGCGGCACGGCCGATGCGCTGGCGGCCTCCAGCTACCGCTTCCTGGTGCAACTGGAGCAACTGGGCTTGCAGGACGCGGTGGAAACTTCGGAACTTCCCGCGCGGGACGGCGCTGGCGTGGGGCGCAGGTTTCGGCTGAAGGCCGGCCCGGCCGACAAATGGGCGCCCGGGCTGGACACCCTGGGCCTGGCCGATAAGCTGGAACTGGACACGGTGGGTAGCAGTGAGGACCTGGAGCGCGAAATCCTGCTGGCCATGCTGCTGAGCCCTGTCGCCTTTGAGTTTCCCAGCCACGAAGAGCTGGCCTCGGCGGTGCGCGTGCGCCGCAACATCGTGCTGGCCGCGCGCAAGACGGCGCTCGAATTCCACACCACCGAAGTCAACCGCCCCGAAGACTGCTGGACCTACTCCGAGGACGACGGCTTCACCGTGCGGCCCGGCCATGCGCTGATTCCCGCGCTGCAAAAAGCCACGCAGCCGGAAGCCTCGGGCAAGCTGTATTCCTTCTCGTGCTACCGCGCGACCGAATATGTGATCCTGCTGGCCATCGCGCAGGAGCTTGAACACTGCAACCCCGCCTTGCTGGCAAGCCTGCAGCAGCGCTGGCAGCGCCGCGCCATCATGTCGGGCAGGTTCCACGATGTTTTCCTGCGCGAATACGGCTCCATGGAGCAGCCGCTGCCGCCCAAATACTATGTGCCCGGTGACCGGCTGTGGTTCCGCAACCCGGATGAACACTCTTCGGATGTTTCGGGCTACGAAGGCTCATGGGTTTTCTACATCGGCAACGGCCTCTTCACCAATTTCTGGAAGCGCGAGCAGCCCTACACGCTGACGGCCAAATGCCTGGAGCTGTTCCACTGGCGGCATGCGACCTACACCGATGAAGCCGGCGAGCTGCGCATCAACGAAAGCATCGTCGAGGCCGGCGTCAAGGCTTCCAGTGCCGACCCCGCCGAAACCGCGCGCATCCTCGAGCTGATGCTGCGCATGCGCGAGCCCAAGGGCGTCTACCAGTCGGGTGGCTGCATAGACACCTCGCGCGAATACCCGCGCTGGATGTGCCCGGGCACGGCCGACATGGTGCTGCCGCCGGCCTGAGGCCGAACCATCCTGGCCGGGAGGCCAGTCAGGTGTGGACGCACCTTGAAAACAGTCGCCAGCCGCCATTTCCGTTGATGTAGACGTTCCGGCATTGATGCGTCCTTGCCGGCGCCACAACGGACGGTGAATCCTCCTGTCTCTCTGCACGCATCGCCTTCATGAGGTCGGCGATGGCGCGTTCGAACAAAAGCATCCGGCCCGCGACAAACAAGGCCGGCTTGAGTCGCTGCCGGTTTTCCCGGCTTCCGCCTGGGCCGCGTATTGATTTTTGTCCATGTCTCTTTGTCCAGTGGGACACAAAAGCCGGCACATACCTTTTCATTCTTCGAAAAATGGCAGGTAAAACGAATGGCTAGTGATTGTCTTTCTGCGGACAAAAAAGTGTCGACTGTCAAGCGGAGAGTCTCGTGCGCTTGTATGCTCCGCGCCACCTGAGCAAAGGTACCCCGGCTTTGTGCCGCGGATATCGGTATTCAAACAAGCGAGAACACCATGAAACGATGGCGAAGATTCAAGGCAGCACTGCTGCTCGTGGCCGCATGCGGCCTGTGCAACGCCTGGGCCCAGGCCTCCGAGCCGGGCAAAGCCGAGATTCCCGCCTCAGTTCCCGGCGCGGACGGCACCCCCCTGCCGCCGCCCAACAAAGCGGTAGGCGACAAATGGCCGCCCGAGGTCAAGCGCTTCATTGACGGCATGCTGCTGCTTTTCGGCAAAGGCGAGCGGCCTTCGCTCAGCACGCAGGAAATCGAAAGCACTCTGGGTGTCACCTTAGTCCCCGAGTCCTTGATCCGGTATCAGGTTGATGTCAGCTATGCCGTCTCCGGTTCTGAATTGCTCAGCCCGTTTTCTGTCCGGCAGCGATTGTCGGGGTATCGGATCGGCATGCTTAGAAAAGATGGTCGGCGTTTTCACACGCTTGATTTTTCAATTGATCCCCAACGCTACTGCGTCAGCCCTTACGACTTCGCGGTCTACACCGGCAACAGATACTCGCCCGAAATCCCAGTGCACGGCTTCCGCTCTCCAGATCGGGCTTGGCCGCTGGCCTATGAATGGGGCATGTTCAACCGGACATCCAGCATGCGCTATTGGACAGACCAAAAGCCGGGCGTGAGCCTCCTTACCAGCAATACCTGCATTTTGGTCTTCCGTGCTCACACCTTCACCACTGAGGAAACCCACCCATGACTACCTTGAATAAAACCATTTTTGACTCACTGCGCGCCGGCGGAGCCGATGCCAATTTTTTGCAAAACTTTGAGAACTGGGTCAACCGCCTGCCTTCATTTGAAGGCTTTCGCCGGATGTCGCAGGGCTTGAGCGATGGGCTGAGGAAAACCCGCCCATGACGACTCCAACTACACGCAGATTCAAGGCAGCCCTGCTGCTCGTGGCCGCATGCGGCCTGTGCAACGCTTGGGCACAAGCCCCCGAGCCGGGCAAAACCGAAGTCCCCACACCAGCTCCCGGCGCAGACGGCACACCCCTGCCGCCGCCCAACAAAGCGGTAGGCGACAAATGGCCGCCCGAGGTCAAGCGGTTCATTGACGGCATGCTGCTGCTGTTTGGCAACGCTGAGCGGCCTCCGCTCAGCACGCAGGAGATCGAAAGCACTCTGGGTGTCACCTTAGTCCCCGAATCCTTGATCCGTTATCGGGTTGATGCCAGCTATGTCGTCTCAGGCTCGGATCTGCTCAATCCGATTTCTGTCCGGCAGGGGTTGTCGGTGTACACGGTCGGCTCGCTGAAAAAAGATGGAAGGCGCTTTCATACTTTTGATTTTCCGATCGATGCCAGGCGCTACTGCGTCAGCCCCTACGACTTCGCGGTCTATACCGGCAACCTCTATCGGCCCGAGATGCCCGTACACGGCTTTCGTCCTCCCGATCAGAGCTGGCCGCTGGCCTATGAATGGGGCATGTTTAACCGGACATCCAGCGGCCGTTATTTGGCAGATCGCAAACCTGCGGTCGATCTCATCACTAGTGATACCTGCATTTTGAAGTTTCGCGCTCAGACAAACACCCTTGAGGAAACCCACCCATGACTACTTTGAATAAAACCATTTTTGATGCACTGCGCGCTGGCGGCGCTGATGCCAATTTTCTGCAAAACTTTGAGAGCTGGGTCAACCGCCTTCCTTCATTTGAAACCTTTCGCCAGATGTCACAGGGCTTGCGCGATGGAGCCGTGGTTCGCTTTCCGGATGCCAACAACCCTGCGGACCAGTTGCAGGGCAATGCCCACGCTGAATACAGACAGGAAATTCGTGACCCGCAAACCAAAGCAATCGCCAAACCCGCCGAGCTGATGCTGGACCGCGCAGCCTTTCAAGGCAGCCCCAGCATTTCACGCCTGGCCAGCGTGCTGGACGACGCGCTTCACGAATACAAGCACCATGAGCTGGTCGAAGCTCGCGGAAATGCACTTAACGAACTTCGAACCGGAGCCGGCAGCCTAGAACAACGCATTGCCACCTACGTAGACAGCGCACTGGACGACGAAACCGCCGCGCGCTACCAAGGCTACCAAATCTGGAAAGAAATCAAGGCGCTGGAGCCCGATTCGGCCGGGCGCATTGATGCCTACCTCAATGCCAATGCCCTGTTCAGCAAGTTCCAGCAACTGGAGGCCGGCCTGGACCCTTCGCTTTCCGCGCAGGAACGTGAGGCCGCCGTGGTGCAGGACAGCCGCGGCACCATGGCGGCCTACAACAAGGGCAGCTACCTAGACACAGCCGCCGCCGATGCGGCCGCCCAGCTCCAGCTGGACAAGGAAGCCGTCAAGGCCCAAACGCAGCAGCGTTTTAAAAACGAACTTGATTTTGAAATGGAAGAGACCTTCGCGGACGACGGCTCCGGCAGCCTGACCGTCAGGTACGTTGACGGCCACACGGTGGAGTCGGTGTTCAATGACGATGGCACTCTGTACCAGCGCACCGAAACCCAGAGCTCGCCCGAGGGCGCGAGCCAGAGCACGGTTTACGACGGCAACGGCGATCTGATCGGGACTGAAACCACACAGGTATTTGAAGACGGCTCCCACACCAGGACCTGGCAAAACAGCGACGGCGCCTACGGCAGCGAACATACCGACGCGCAGGGCAGCAGCTTGACCGAAAGCCACGCCGCCGACGGTAGCTACCGCTACGACTACCGGAGCATCGATGGCATGCACAACAGCTATGAGTCCCACCCCGACGGCTCAAACCGCAGCGAGAGCTGGAGCGCCGACGGCTCGTTCAGCGAAAGCACGCGCCAGGCCGACGGGTCAACCTCCAGCGAGTATCGCAATGCCGACGGCAGCTACGGCGGCGGCAGCTCCGACAGCCTGGGCAACAGCCAGTCCGAGGACCATGGCGCCGACGGCAGCGTGACGCACAACCGGACCGGTGCGGACGGTTCAACGCATTACGACCATACCAATGCGCAAGGGAATTTCTATGAGTATGGCTATGCCGCCGACAGGACCTACCGCAGCGGCTACCAGAACATCAATGGGGCGCACGGCAGCTATGTGGTCGACCCCGACGGCTCTAACCACAGCGAGAGCTGGAGCGCCGACGGCTCGTTCAGCGAAAGCACACGCTACGCCGACGGGTCAACCTCCAGCGAGTATCGCAATGCCGACGGCAGCTACGGCGGCGGCAGCTCCGACGGCCAGGGCAACAGCCAGTCCGAGGACCATGGCGCCGACGGCAGCGTGACACGCAACCGGGCCGGATCGGATGGTTCAACGCATTACGACCAAACCGATGCGCAGGGAAACTTCTACGAGTATGGCTATGCCGCCGACAGGACCTACCGCAACGGCTACCAGAACATCAATGGGGCGCACGGCAGCTATGTGGTCGACCCCGACGGCTCTAACCACAGCGAGAGCTGGAGCGCCGACGGCTCGTTCTACGAAAGCACGCGCCAGGCCGACGGGTCAACCTCCAGCGAGTATCGCAATGCCGACGGCAGCTACGGCGGCGGCAGCGCCGACGGCCAGGGCAACAGCCAGTCCGAGGACCACGGCGCCGACGGCAGCGTGACACGCAACCGGGCCGGTGCGGACGGTTCATCGCATTACGACCAAACCGATGCGCAGGGGAATTTCTATGAGTATGGCTATGACGCCGACAGGACCTACCGCAGCGACTACCAGAACATCAATGGGGCGCACGGCAGCTATGTGGCCAACCCCGACGGCTCTAACCACAGCGAGAGCTGGAACGCCGACGGCTCGTTCTACGAAAGCACACGCTACGCCGACGGATCAACCTCCAGCGAGTATCGCAATGCCGACGGCAGCTACGGCGGCGGCAGCTCCGACGCCCTGGGCAACAGCCAGTCCGAGGACCATGGCGCCGACGGCAGCGTGACGCACAACCGGGCAGGTGCGGATGGTTCAACGCATTACGACCAAACCGATGCGCAAGGGAATTTCTATGAGTATGGCTATGACGCCGACAGGACCTACCGCAACGGCCACCAGAACATCAATGGGGCGCACGGCAGTTATGTGGCCAACCCCGACGGCTCTAACCACAGCGAGAGCTGGAGCGCCGACGGCTCGTTCAGCGAAAGCACACGCTATGCCGACGGGTCAACCTCCAGCGAGTATCGCAATGCCGACGGCAGCTACGGCGGCGGCAGCTCCGACAGCCAGGGCAACAGCCAGTCCGAGGACCACGGCGCCGACGGCAGCGTGACGCACAACCGGGCCGGCGCGGATGGTTCAACGCATTACGACCATACCGATGCGCAGGGAAACTTCTACGAGTATGGCTATGACGCCGACAGGACCTACCGCAACGGCTACCAGAACATCAATGGGGCGCACGGCAGTTATGTGGCCAACCCCGACGGCTCAAACCACAGCGAGAGCTGGAGCGCCGACGGCTCGTTCAGCGAAAGCACGGTCCGCGCCGACGGGTCGGCGTCCAGCGACTATCACGATGCCAACGGCGCCTATGGCAGCGGCAGCTACGACCGCCAGGGCAACAGCCAGTCGGAAGCGCACGGCGCCGACGGCAGCGTGACGCACAGCTGGACCCGAAGCGATGGCTCAAGCCACAGCGACACCCTCGATGCGTCAGGCAGATTCAAGGAATGGACGGCTGGCGCCGACGGTAGTTACAGCAGCGACTACCGCAACAGCGACGAGGTGCACGGCAGCTATGTGCGCCGCGCCGACGGCTCCAGCCACACCCAGGACTGGGGCGACGATGGCTTTGTCAGCGAAAGCGTGACCAATGCCGACAGGTCCTGGTGGAGCAGCTACCGTTACACCGATGGCAGATACCGCAACGACAGCGGCGATGGCCTAGGCAACGACCAGTTCGAGATGCGGGACTCGACCGGCACCTTGTATCACAGCTGGACGCACAGTGACGGTTCACGCCACATGGATACCCTCGATGCGTGGGGCAGGTTCCAAGAATGGACGACCGAGGCCGACGGCACTTACACCTGTACCGAAACCGCCGCCGGCGGCAGCTTGAGCGGGCTCGAGGGGACGGGCAGCGGCATTGCCGGGCTGGATGCGCTGTCCGGCGGCGACAACCCCTGGGTGGCGCCCGAAGCGCAGGTCGAAACCTGCGACGCCGGACAGCAGGCAACGCCCGGTTCCTGCTATTGGACGCCGCCGACGCCGGACAACGATGCTTATCGGCCTTTGATGGGGTGATGAGGGAGCCCGTGGCAGTGCATCCCTCGGGGGCTCTGGCTTGGTGCCGCTGATCTCTAGCGGGCGCCGCTGACGCGCCAGACCGCATTGCCCACATCGTCGGCCACCAGCAGGGCGCCGCGCCTGTCCATGGCCACGCCCACTGGCCTGCCGTAGGCGTGGCCCTCGGGGCTGAGGAAGCCGGTGAGCACATCAAGCGGCAGGCCCGCCGGCAGGCCGTTCTCAAAGGGCACGAACACCACCTTGTAGCCGCTGTGCGGCCTGCGGTTCCAGGAGCCGTGCTCACCCACGAACACGCCGGAGGACAGCAGCGGCGGCAGCGCCTTGCCTTCCGAAAACGCCATGCCCAGCGGCGCCACATGCGAGCCCAGCGCATAGTCGGGCGGCACGGCCTTGGCCACCAGGTCGGGCCGCGGCGGCCGCACGCGCTCGTCGGCATTGCCGCCGTAGTAGCTGTAGGGCCAGCCGTAGAACATGCCGTCGCGCACCGAGGTCAGGTAATCGGGCACCAGATCGCTGCCGATCTCATCACGCTCGTTGACCACCGTCCAGAGCGCGCCGGTCCCGGGCGCCCAGCCCATGCCGTTGGGATTGCGCAGGCCCGAGGCGAACACGCGGTGCTCGCCGGTTTTCGCGTCCACTTCCCAGATGGCGGCGCGGCCGGCTTCGGCATCGATGCCGCGCTCGCCGACGTTGCTGTTGGAGCCTACGGTCACGTAAAGCTTGCCGCCGTCCGGGCTGGCGATGATGTTCTTGGTCCAGTGGTGGTTGATGGGGCCGGCCGGCAGGTCCACGACCTTGGAGGGCGCGGCCGTGATGCGGGTCTGGCCCGGCTGGTAGGGAAAGCGCACCACGGCATCGGTATTGGCCACGTAAAAATCGCTGCCCACCAGCACCATGCCGAAGGGGGAGTTGAGGTTTTCGAGGAAGACGCTGCGGCTCTCGGCCCTGCCGTCACCGTCGGCGTCACGCAGCAGCGTGATGCGGTTGGCCGTGGGCGCGCCGGCGCCGGCCCGGCCCATCACTTTTTTCATGAACCAGCCCTTGATGCCCTTGCCGTCTTCGGGCTTGGGCGGCGCATTGGTTTCGGCCACCAGCACGTCGCCGTTGGGCAGCACATAGACCCAGCGCGGGTGGTCCAGGCCGGTGGCCAGGGGCGTCACCGCCAGGCCGGCCATGGGCGTGGGCATGCGGCCTTCGGGCCAGCCTTCAGCCGGCGCGATGTTCACGGTGGGGATCAGGCTCTTTTTAGGCTGGGGCAGCGTGGGGTTGGAACCCATGCCGGCCTCGGGCGGCAGCAGGGCGGTGTCGCCGCAGGCCACCAGGCCGCCCACGATGGCCGCGCAGGCTGAAGCCGCAAGCCAGGTTTTGGCGGAAAAATGGGGTGAGTGCATGGATGTCCCCTGGGAGCGGCGCCGCTTCAGCGCGGCGCCCATGTGCCCACTGTGCATGGGCGGTGTCGCCGGCGCTGTCAGCCGCAGGCCCAGCGCGCTGTCAGCGCCCGCGCCCCGTGCTTCACCCGTTCGGGCTGAGGTATCGAAGCCCTTGCGCGCATCGGCCCTTCGATACCTCAGGGCGAACGGGGGCAGGGAAACGGAACGGGGGAACAGGCGTCGGGCCGGACGGACAGCGTCTCAGCCCGGCAGCAAGGGCAGGTCGGCCTTCTTCAGTGTGCGCAGCACGAAGCTGGACTTGCTGTGGCGTATGCCCTTGATCTTGTAGAGCCGCTCGCGCAGCAGGCGTTCGTAATCCTTGGTGTCGTGCACCGCGATGCGCAGCAGGTAGTCGTATTCGCCGGACACGAGGTAAGCTTCAATGACCTCGGGAATGGCGGCCAGGGTTTCGCCGAATTTTTCGAGCGTATTGTCGGAATGGCTGTCCAGCGTGACCTGCACCATCACCGTATCGCCCAGGCCCAGCGCCTGCGCATTGAGGCGAACCGTATAGCCCTCGATCACGCCGGCCTCCTCCATCTTCCTGATGCGGCCCCAGCAGGGCGAAGGGCTCAAACCGACGGCCTGGCCGATGTCCTGCAGGCTGGCGCGCGCATCGGCCTGCAAAACCTGAAGGATTTTTCGGTCCAAGGTGTCCATTCAGTTAATTTATCTGATTTTTCAAGATTTACGGATTTTTTATCCGTATCTGGGAAATTCGGCAGCAAATCCAGCAAATTATTCGGTGGCTTCCGGGCGATACTTTCCTCCATGGCAGCGGGCTTACCGGCCCGTCTGGCAAGACAAAGCCCCCCGCAAGTTACCGCTCGCTGGGGGCTTTGATTTTTTGGGGAAGGGGTGCTTAAAACGCGGTTTTATCGCGCAAGGTGTCGGCCGGCAGCCGGTCGATCTCCACCAGCAGCCGCGCCAGGCCGCGGCCCGCCGCGCCCAGCAGGGCACGGCCCTTGTCGGCGGTGGCTGCGGCTGCATTGCCGACCGCGCCCTGGGGGTTGTAGTCCTGCATTTGCCAAGCCAGCTTGGCGCTACGGCCATCGCCCAGGATGCTGAACTTTTCAGCACGGTCCTGCGAGGTGGAGCGGAAGTTCTGCGCCTTGGCCATGTCCACTTGTTCCGGCTTGAGCGCCAGCATCATGGAAGTTTCAATCTCGCCGGCATGGATGCCGAAGCGGTGCTCCTCGGCGCTGAACAAATCGTTCACCGGGCTGCCGTCTTCAGCCGTGAGCGGCAGGTTGAACCAGTTCACGCTGTAGACCAGCATGCCCAGGCGGGCCCGCAGGTCACGCGCCACCACGTCAAGCAGCCCGACCTGGCCGCCGTGTGAATTGAGCAGCACCAGCTTTTTGACGCCGGCCTGCGCGACCGACTCGGCCAGTTCCGTCCAGAGGCGTATCACCGTTTCGGCCTTGAGCGTGAGCGTGCCGGCGAAGCGGGTGTGTTCGGGGCTGAAGCCCACGGCCTGCGTGGGCAGGAACAAGGCCGGCAGTGTGGGCGGCAGGTGCGGCAGGGCCGCTTCCACCACGCCATCCACCAGGGTTGCATCCACGTTCAGCGGCAGGTGCGGGCCGTGCTGTTCCGTCGCCGCCATAGGCAGGACCGCGATGCAGCGGGCCAGGTCCAGGCGGGCGAAATCCGGGGTTTTGAGGCTGGACCAGTGGCGGGCAGGGGGTGGGGTGGGCATGGCGGTATTTTGAGCCATTTGGGGCCGGGCCTTGCTCCGCTAGGTTTGCCCTCTTGCTTTCCGTCCTGCGAAGCCGGCTGCCCGCTGGGGGCTCCCGGTCCCGCCGAGGGCTCCAGCTAGGCGGTACCCCCCCGGGGGGAAGACCCGATGGTTAGCCCAAATTTGTAACGCCAACCCTGCTGGCTTGTAACAGGCTAAGACCCCAAATCCCTAGGTGAATCCCCGCTTTATGTCTGTTTTATGGGAATTTTTCACGGAAATAGGGCCCGCAGAGTTGTGACAACTGGTAAGTTGGCAATTTGAAAAATTACAATCGGTCACAGAAATGGGCCGAACTTGGCCTGGTTCCGCGAGTTTTCTCACGGATGTCTGAGTTTTTGGTTTGTTTTTTGGCAAAGCGTGAAGTAGTCGCGCTAAAAAAGCGCAATCGGTAACATAAAGTTACGCCACAAGACCTGTAGACGCATACAGGCCGCGCCCGTCCTGGAATCCAGCTCACAGGCGCCCTTGCCAGCCGATCTGTAACGAAAAGGATGAGAACCATGAAAGCAGTTCTGAAATTTTGTATCTTCGCCGCCGGCCTGGCCCTGGGCCAAGTGGTCATGGCGCAAGCCTCGCCGGTGACTTCCCAGCTGCTGGCTCAACGTGTCGAAATGGTGGCCGGCAAGCCGGTGCTCAAGCCTGCCGGCGACGGCAAGCCGGGCGACGTGCTGCAGTACAGCGCCACCTACCGCAACACCGGCACCGCCGCCGCCGGCAAGCTGCTGGCCACCGTGCCGGTTCCGGCCGGCACCACCTTTATCGCGGCCAGCGAGCAACCCAGCCCCGCCCAGGCTTCCACGGACGGCAGCACCTTCGCGCCCATGCCGCTGACCCGCATGGTCAAGCAGGCCGACGGCAGCATGCGCAAGGAGCCCGTACCACTGGCCGACTACCGCGCGCTGCGCTGGGAGATCGGCAATCTGCCCGCTGGCGCCACCTCGGTGGTCAGCCTGCGCGTGAGCATCGATGCGCCGGCGGTCGTCTCGGCGGCCAAACCCTGATGGCGGCCGGATTCATCCGCAGCGCCCCTCCCAGTTTCTGTTGTTAGTTGTCTGTAGATCCACCGTTGTCTTGTAGTCAGGAGTAAAACCCATGTATGCCAACCCCTCGAGTCCGCGGCCCTTAGGGCTGCCGCACTTCTTCACCCACTGGATTGTGGGTTTGTTCGTTGCCTTCGCGCTGGTGATGTCCGGCACGGCGGCGCACGCCGCGCCGCCCCCGGCAGGCACGTCGATCAGCAACCAGGCTTCGGCCACGTACTCGGACGCATCGGGCATTACGCGCACGGTGACTTCCAACGTGGTGCAGACCACGGTGCAGCAGATCGCCAGCCTGACGCTGACTGCCAACGGCGCGCAGAACGCGACGCCGGGCAGCGTGGTGTATTACCCGCATACCCTGACCAACACGGGTAACGGCACCGACACCTTCAACCTGACCACCAGCAACACCGGTGCGTTCTCGATGGCAAGCGTGCAGATCTTCGCCGACAACGGCAGCGGTTCGCCCACGGGCCCCGCCATCACGTCGACCGGCGCCCTGGCCGCAGGCGCGCTCTTCAAGTACATCGTGGTTGCCACGCTCCCGGGCACGGCCACGGCCACGCAGACCAACACCATCACGGTGACCGGCACCAGCGTGTTCGACAACACGAAGACCCAGTCCAACACCGACGTGACCACGGCCACGACGAACGCGGTGGTGACGCTGACCAAGTCGGCCAGTGTTTCCAGCGGTGCGGCCGGCACGGCCATCACCTATACGCTGACCTATACGAACACCGGTAACAGCACGGCCACCGCCGTGGCGATCACCGACGTTCTGCCGGCAGGCCTGACCTACACCGCGGGCTCCGCACGCTGGAGCGTGACCGGTGCTACCGCATTGAGCGACAGCGGCGGCTC
>Ga0102592_1001597_pt1 | contig 24189 bp, 16 predicted proteins | sample AraplaCol_mMF_r2_FD_76861 | JGI IMG/M metagenome (GOLD analysis project Ga0102592, IMG submission 76861) | Arabidopsis root microbial communities from North Carolina, USA - plate scrape MF_Col_mMF_r2 (SPADES assembly) (version 2) | ecosystem: Host-associated > Plants > Roots > Endosphere...
TGCATAGGTTTTGGACAGCAGGCCTTTCATAGGTTCTTCCGGCGGAAAGTAAGGATCCCCATAATAGAAATCGCGGTCGGCAAAGGCCAGGCTCATGGCCTGGTATACGGTATGGATGTAGCGGGAAGAATTATATCCCATTCCCTTCAGGTCAAAATTCTCCAGGATATTCAGCGCCTGCAGCATGGCAGGGCCCTGTGTCCATTGCGATAGCTTGTATACATCAATGCCCTTATAGTTCACCATCATGGGCTCTTCAATATGCACTTTCCAGCTGGCCATATCCTGCAGCGTGATCAAGCCACCCTGTTCCTGAGTGCCCCGTACAAACTCCTGCGCAATGTCTCCTTTATAAAAGCGGTCATAAGCAGCGTAGATAGCCTCTTTACGCGATCTGCCTTTTTTTAGCGCCGCCTGTTCCGCATCTACCATTTTCTGCAGTGTAGCCAGGAGATCCGGCTGTCGGAAGATCTCACCGGCATCGGGTGCTACGCGTTGCCGCTCCGGATGGGTAAAGAATAGCTGTTTGGAATAGGGCCATTGCGTGATCCATTTCCTGTTCTCCTGGATGTAATTGGCGGTCTGTGCCTCTATAGGATAGCCTTTGGCCAGCTCCATAGCAGGGGCTAGCACCTCCTTCAGGCTTTTAGTGCCATACTCCGCCAGCATGGTAAGGATCCCGCCAGGAGTGCCGGGGGTAACTGCGGAGAGCGGGCCATACTCCGGTGGGTATTGCATATTGCGCTGCCTGTAAAAAGCAGGCGTGGCCCCTGTAGGAGCCACGCCCAGCGCATTTATGCCTATGACTTGCTTCGTTTTCGGATTATAGATGAGTGCCTGTGTTTCACCGCCCCAGCTCAACACGTCCCACATGGTAGATGTAGCTGCGATCATGGCACAGGCTGCGTCTACTGCGTTACCACCCTGCTGGAAGATCATAGCCCCTGCAGTAGCGGCCAGTGGTTTACCGGTGATGGCCATCCAATGCTGGCCATGCAATACGGGTTTCTGTGTGTGTTGGGCTTGTGATAATGCAGGCAGGCATAACAGCAACAGGATAGCGTGACATTTTCCCATAGCAAATAGATTTTGGTTGCGATAGAGATAAATGTACTGCTTTGTTCATTGTTATGCCTGCAAAATAGATGAGCGGTTTTAGTTGTTCTCAAAATATTCAAAGGCGTCTATTATATCCAGGTAGGCGCCGTCGAAATGGCTGTTCAGCAATTTTTGGGTGTAGGAAGTATCATTACCATAAATAATGGCCTTCCAGTCCGTATTCCAATACTGAACATAATAGTTGCCGGGCCAGTTAGGATCTTCTGCAGCAATGAAAGGAGGATTGCCTACTTTCCAGGTGCTCTGCCAGTAATAGCGGTAGTCTTCAGCCTCGCCAATAGACATATAGCAAATCACCAGGCGCTTGCCGCCGTTGGCTTTTGTCTTAAGCTGATCGATCTCGGTAGCGGTGAATGCGGTGTTGTTCAGGAACAGATCCATCAGGATCACGTCATAGTTTGTGGCTTTCACTGCGTTGATGAACGCCGCCTTGCTGGCATACTTCTCCGGGTTGATCAGGTACAGGAAATTCTTTGCCTGGGAAATGCTGGTGATATTGTTGCTGTTCACACCGTAGGGCTGTGCAGGATAAGACGGAATGTTGAATAGCTCCCTTTGATCGGCGGCAAAAGAAATATAGCCGTTGGTATTGTTGGAGCTATAGGACTTGTCCATGTTCGTCTTGCCTGAACAATAATCCGTTACCAGCACCTTTTTGCTGGTCTTGATCCTGTTAAGAAATTCTCTCAGGTACAGGTTGTCTTCCGACGGAGTAGGCACATTGTCATCTGTGTAGCCAAAGAACAGGTCTTCCTGACCAACTGCATCAATGGCATTAACGTAGCTTGTTGCCAGGCTTCCATCGGATTCCCCGTTGGTAGTGATCAATTCTATCCCGTTCTGCGGGATAATGGCAAACTGTGAATTCCGGGCTTTGGCATACTGACTGATGCCGATCACAAATTTTCGCATCTCTTCCCTGTAATCAATCGCAGTAAGTTCTGTTTGCGGTTTTCGCTGATCTTCAGGTTGTGATGGTGATACTTTTTCGGTTTGGGAGCAGGATAGGATGCTCAGGAGCACGGGCAAGGCCAAAAGTACTTTTTTTCTGGTTTTCATGGAGAAATGGTTATGTCACATTAAAACGTTTTTTACTTCGAATTGTTACCTCCTTCAAAGAAAATAAATTAGTCGATGGTCCATGGTCCATAGCATATGCGTTTACAAATTATGTAACGCTTACGGCTAAACACTACAGTTTACCTGCCGCAAACTATGGACTATCGATCATCGACCATGGACTATTAAAATATTTGTTAAAAAATTATGAAAAATCCATTTCGCTGATTATATTTGGTCACAACCGTTTGAAGAACTAAATACGTCATCGGATTAGATTTTGTTCAGGCCCACGTAACAGTGTAGTATCCCCGAACCCGCGTCATCAGCCCAAACTGTCAAATGCCCTTCAAAGCTAGTCCAGAACCATATTCCAGAAGATTGTATAGCACTGAAAGTCCATTAGAGAATTCCACAATTATTGCACATGCAGGTCAAAATTTTACATCACACAAAAGGCCATGCAATACGCATGCCCGTCTGCCCATGTTTCCGGCTTCCATTATTGCAATTGCGAACGGCCATTGATCCCACACAGGATCAGTAGTTAAGGCTTTTCGCAAAACAGCATTACTATCCACATGCAGGGAATTCTGCATGCAGGAATGTATTGTCTGAAATTTCCCTTACGAAACCGGGGCTCACCGGACCATTACTGGCCGGTGAAGGGAGTCATTTGCCATCCGGTGAGGTAACCATCCAAATTCAATTCCGATGAACAATCGTTTTGTCTCCCTGCAACAGGTACTGGCAGGGACAGCTACCTGTATGCTGTTATGTTCATATAGCCATGCACAACAGGTGTATAAAAGCAAGGACACCACCATTAATGCCGCCACAGACAGCATTGGCTGGTTAAAGCGAACGCCCTTGCTATCACGGGACACTACAGGACATTTTCCCAACAACGAACTTTTTCTGCAACACAACAAGGCAGCGGCCATTTCATCAGTCGATATCGATGAAGTAAGAAAGCTGCCATATACCAGTATTGATCAGATGCTGGCAGGCCGGGCAACAGGCGTGGATATACGTACCCCCAGCGCCGAACCCGGTAAACGCAACAGCGTATTCATAAGAGGCACGGCTACATTGCTGCTGAAAAACAGTGACATGTTCTACGGACAGCCCACTTATATCGTGGACGGCATCCCACTGGTGCCTGATCATCCTTTTCCATACGACATACAACGCTTTGATGTAAACCGCCTCGGCACAGAAACCAATATTCTTTCCTTCCTCGATGTGAATGATATTGAAAGCCTGGAAGTGCTGAAAGACTTTGCCGCCAGCGCAAAATATGGTCCATTGGCGGCTAATGGCATCATCAGCATCACTACTAAAGGACCGCGCTCCGGGCGCATGAAAGTAGCTATCAATTCATGGGTGGGCCTCAGCCTCCAACCATCTGTTGATGTAATAAATGCGCAATTTGAAAGGGACTTCCGCATGCCTTTCTATCAAAAATATGCCACCGAAGCACAATGGCGCAACTTTCCGCGTTACCTGGCAGACTCCACACAGTCAAGGTATTACGGCCCGGCCGACTGGGATGATCTTTATTACCGCAACGGCCTGAGCAACGGTATACAGGCTGCTGTAAGCGGCGGCACCCGCCTGGCCAACTTCCGCTTCAGCCTGGGCCGCTCCGTACAACAGGGGGTAGCAGACCATACCAATATGCAGCGGTATGATGTAAACTTTGGTGTTAATCTTATGCCGATCAAGCACCTGATGCTGACCACCTATATCAGCGGGGCTACCACCACCCGCAAAAGAAATGAGTTTATCCGCGACAGAGCTGCCGATGAAGATTACCTTGTCAACTTCGAAAATCCGCCTTCTCCCAACAAACAATATCTGCAGCAATATTATAGTTACCTGAAAGATGGACTGAACCGCAACCGTAATAACAATGCCCGTGTGCTGGCGAACCTGCATTACACCTTAGCGGCAGACTGGTCGCTTAACACGCGGTTCAGTATCGATTACGGACAGAACTTCCGGGACCTGTTCATTCCCACCACCATCAACGACGGTAACAACTTCGTGTCCAATTTTGATGGTCTCAGCCGCCGAATGACGCTTGACAATTCTATCCGATATGATCATACATTTGTAAACAAACACCATCTCGACGTTACGCTGGGCCAGTATGCGCAATGGGACAAGTGGCGCTATGATTATGGCAAAGCCTACAAAGGACGAAGCGATTATATCAAGATCTATAAACCCGGCGATGACTCCAACAAGGAAGGCGTTTTTGGTAACCTCCGCCTGCAAAGCAACTTCAAGGATTATACACAATCAAACCTTGCTTCTTTCTATACCAACATCGGTTACAATTACGCAGAAAAATATTTTCTGAACCTATACCTGCGCAGAGATGGCAGCTCCAATGTACCAGCCGAAAGCCGCTGGCTGTTCTCACCTACTATATCGGCGGCCTGGAAAATAACCAACGAGGAGTTCATGAAGGGCGCAACATTGTTCAGTCAACTGCAGCTACGCGCCAGCTACGGCCGTATAGGGCGCATACTGATGGATGAATACTTTAAGGGTGGCCCCATCTATAATGTAGATATAGGCTGGAACGGCCTTCCCAACAGCGCTACCTATAATGCCTTCCCGGCACTCAACGCCGCATTCGGTACCGGGTATGTTACAGACCACCTTAAATGGCCTTATGTAGAACAATGGAACATCGGGCTGAATGTTGGCCTGCTGGATAACAGCATTCGCGCCAGCCTGGATGTATACAGCAAAACAGACCGCGATCTCCTGCTGAAGATTCCGGTAATGGAAGAAACAGGCTACACTGGCATTATCCGGAACGGCATGGATATACGTAACTATGGTTACGAGCTTGCAATAGACGCCGATATCCTGCGCAAAGGGCCCTTTCAATGGAGCAGCGGCATATCGGTTTACACCAGCCAGAATAAATTACTTGCTATGCCTGACGGCATACAGGACATGACAATTGGCAACCGCCGTTTCCTGGTCGGGAAACCCGTTGATCGTTACTGGCTGCTTATCAATGAAGGCATTTATGATACGGATGCTGCGGTACCTGTAAATCCTGCCAACGGCAGGAAAATGACTTACCAGGGCGTAACGCTTCGTGCCGGAGATCCTGTCTGGAAAGACCTCAACGGCGACTACGTGATCAATGATGCAGACCGCGTGATGAAAGGACGGCAGGTACCCGCAGCGCAAGGCTACTTCAGCAATACTTTCCGTTACCGGCAGCTGGAGCTGAACGTGCTTTGCAATTATGCCATCGGCCGTAAGATCATCAACCAGGCCATGGCAGATCGTTTCGACTTTGCTGTGCGAGAAGGGGCGGATGATATGAAAGGTATTAAGGAAATAAACTACTGGGCTAAAGTGGACGGCGATTATGGTAAATATCCCCTCTACAATCCCTGGAGCCTGGTGAACCCTTATCAGCCAGACCAGACGCTGTTCCTGGAAGATGGGGCCTATATAAAAATGCGGGCGGTAACACTGGCCTATAATCTGCGCACGAAGTGGATGCAGCGCACAGGTATTGATCAATGTCGCATATACGCTACCGCCAATAACCTGTGGACCTGGACGCCCTATTCCGGTGGGGACCCTGAGGCGGTAGATTATTTCGGTTATGATCAGGGATACTATAACTGGTCTGCTCCCCGCAGCTTTACCCTTGGATTCAACTTCCAATTCTGACCCTAAAAAAACTATTCTCATGCGATATACTTATGCAATGCTGTTCTTACTATGGATCGCCGCCTTTGGCAATGCCTGCAGCAAAATGCTGGATCAGCCATCCAAACGCGCGCTCACAGAAGAGAACATGTGGCAGAACAAAAATGACGCCCGTGCCGCCACCTATGGTTGTTATGGTCTGCTACGCGCCGCCCTGCTCAATGAGAACGCCCACTGGGTGTATGGCGACCTGCGTGGCGGAGATTTCCGGGTTACCAGGCGTAGTGATCTGCAGGCGCTGACAGACAATAACCTGAACGCCAGCTTCACCACAATGGACCAATGGCGCGACTGGCGGCGGTTCTATGCAGCCATCAATCAATGTAACATCACTATTGAAAGACTGCCGGAAGTAAGCCAGCGCGATTACCGTTACTCTGTAAATGACATGGAGCTGGATCGCTCACAAGTGCGGTTCCTGCGCGCTTTTCTCTATTACTATATTGTACGTATATGGGGTGATGTGCCCCTCGTTACCAGCGCTCCCAACGGCAATTTCACGCCGGTGCGCCGCGAGAGCTGGCAAAAGGTACTGGACTTTGCCATACAGGATGCACAGGCGGCCGCATACGGGCTACCCTGGAAGTACGACGGCAGATCGCCCGAACAGCAGGGCGACTATCAAGGCCAGGGAGAGGGGCACCATACCGACATTGCTGCCACACGGGGCATGGCTTATACCTTACTGGCTCACCTGTATGCCTGGAAAGGCGATTATACGAATGCCCTGCAACAAACCCGCAATGTAATAGACAACCAGGGCCTTACCGGTTATAATTTCGTCAGCACAGCTGATCTCACCCGACTGGACGGCTCCTTCCGCGGGCGCGGCCTCAGCAACATCTTCCAGGTTGATATGAACTTTGACCACGCAGAGTTTTCCACTACCGGCCAGCTGGAGGATTGGACGCTGCGTGCGCCTGATATTCCCAAAAGCGAGTCCGAGATCTATGTACCTAAAGACAGCATTTTGGGCATTTACAGCGAGGCTAATGATCAAAGGGCCACCATGTTCTTCTCACAGCTCAATGATGCCTTCCCGGTGTTCTATAAAATGAAGCAGGTGAACAGCGCGGTAAAGAACCCCACCCTACGCTTTTATACTTCCGCTGTTATCATCTTCCGTTACGAAGAACTATACCTGCTGCAGGCAGAGTGCAAGGCCCGCCTGGGTATAACTGACGCTGTTGGTGATCTCAACAGCATTCGCACCCGCCGCGGTCTTAAAGCACTGCCGGGCAGTCCCTCTACTGATGCTCTCCTCGATGCCATCTTCCTGGAGCGGCGCCGTGAACTTATAGGGGAAGGCTGGTACTGGTACGACCTGGTGCACTTTAACAAGGTGGCGCAATTCACCAGGTTCTCGCAACAGGAGGTGAGTAATGGCGCCATATACTGGCCCTTATCTAAAAGTGCCCTTGCCGCCAACAGTTCACTGGTACAAAATAATTTCTGGAAATAATGCTGACCCTTATGGAAAAGATATTCAACAAAGTGCATCCCATACTCTGGATAACAGGATTGCTGCTGACAGGCGCCTGTAAAAAACAAGATGAGTTCAGGGATGCAAAACCGGTAACACAGGTGTCCGTCAGCACCTACGATTTCCTGAAAGCACAACCGGGACTATACGATACCTTATTGTACCTGGTGGATAAAGCAGGATTAACAGATACACTTAAAAAAGGCCGTATCACCTTCTTTGCACCGCAGGACTACAGCATCCGCACCGCCCTTTATAATCTCAATTTCAGCCGGGGCAAATATGCCTTTCCCGGTAACTGGACACTGGACAGCGTACCGGTTGCCGTATGGGATACCCTGCTGCGCCGCTATATGCTGCCGGGGAGAGTACTTTCCGATTCCCTGGAGTATGCCGATGGTGTAAATCTAACAACGCTCGCCTATGGCTACAGGATGAACGGCAAATCTGCTCCTACCAGTGCTTCCGGCATTTCAGGCGGCGGGCCGCTGGTACTGCAGTACAGTGATATGAACAAGTCCCGTTTCATCCGCGACTGGTCTACCTCCACTACCCAGAGCATTGACCTGCAAACTGCCAACGGATGGCTGCATGTATTGGAAAGCAAACACGTGTTCGGCTTCGTCTCTTTTGTACCACTGGCCTTCCCTTATTCACTGAACCCCGTACAATCACCCTATCTCGGGCTGCCATCGCCCATACCAGGTACCATAGAAGCAGAAGACTATGACGACGGAGGCGAAGGCCTGTCCTATCATGACGGTGATGTTAACAATAACGGTAACCAGTATAGAACAGAAGGAGTGGATATAGAGAACTGCAGTGAAGGAGGTTTCAACATTGGATGGACCAACGGTTCCGAATGGATGGAATACACGGTAGAGGTGCTGGCTACCGGCGACTACAACGTAGGCTTCCGCATGGCCGCTGATGGTGGTGGCGGCAATTTCCACCTGGAATTTGACGGCGTACCGGTAACCGGCACTGTAAACTGCCGCGGCACCGGAGGCTGGCAGAACTGGATCACTGTCGATACAAAAGTTAGCCTCACTGCCGGTAAACACATCATGCGGTTCTATGAAGAATCCGGCGGATACAATGTCAGCAAATTTGTCTTTACCAAACTTTAAAACCGCCCATTATGCAACGCAATATACTCAGGATCCTCCTGGCCCTGCTACCCCTGCTGGCAGCGGGATGCTATAAGGACATGGTCCCGGACGAAAAAGATTTCTTCAGCACTAACATGAATTACAACCGGAATAATTTCCCGGTGAACCTGGGCCGTACTAACGTATACGCCTACATTTTCAATGCAGATTATTCCACCCAGCCCCTGGATTTCAGCCTGGAGAACATTCGTCATGCAGACAGCAGCGCCGCTCCCGAGCTGCGGGAAATGGTGCCTGCCCGTCTCTGGAAAGATTATTACAGCGGCAAGGAAACCGGCGTCGCCGAAATTGAAGCCAAACGTTATACCGAACGGAGACCTGTGCTGGACATACGCCCTAACTCCGGCGAGATCTTCTTCTGGACCACAGATTCCGCTAAAGTAAAACCAGGTATTTACTTCTTTGACGTACGGGTAAAGAACAAAGGCGGAGAAAAAGTTTTCAAAAATATGATCCTGGATGTACGGCGTCCGAAACCATACGAACCTTATGAATTTGACGACATTACGGGCATCCGCAAAGCGCCGGACCAGGGCGGCATTACCCATCCCGATATCAGCGGTGTAGTGGATATGGTGAACCTGGCCCTGCCAAGAGATAGCGTTAATGTGTATTTCCGCAAAACAGGCGTAAAAGGCAATACGCTTACCTTCAGAATGTTTGATGAAGACTCGCTGGCCATTCCATTCTCCCGCTTCAATCTCACACAATGGGATAGCCTTCGTTACCGTAGCGGTATGATAGGAGAAGATATACGCTTTGCCTTTAACCGCAAGATGAACGAAGACAGCACAGCGGTAACCTATGACATTACGAATCCCTTTCCGATGCTGGCAGATGTTTCCGGCAACTCAGACAAGGCTTATATCGCTTTCCAGTATAACCGGATCTCTTTCGGGCGCCGCTACAATGCCGGTATAGGGCTCAGCTTCGCTATCTATGAACCGGGAGAGTGGGAAGTGATCTTCAAGTTCAAGCTCAATCCAAAATTCCAGGACGATTAAAAAAGTACGTTATGCAAATACACTACTATCATAAATTATTCTTTACGGTCCTGGCCCTTTTAATGGCCTGCAGCCTGACTTATGCACAGCAGACCATTACTGTAAAGGGAAGGATAACAGATGTGAATTCCAGGGAAGGCTTACCCGGTGTTACCATCATAGATGTGCAGGCCAAAAAGGGGCTGGGTGTCACTGATGTACAGGGCAACTTCAGTTTCTCTGTCCAGGAAGGAAAGGCCGTGCAGTTCCGTTTTGTAGGCTACAGGGAGGTAACGATGAAGATCACAAAACCAACACTCAATCTTTCACTTACACCGGAGAACCGCTCCTTAAAAGAAGCCGTTGTGGTGGGTTACCAGAAACGCACCAAAGAAACCGTTTCAGGGTCTGTGGCAGTTATTTCCGGGAAAGACCTGCAGGATGTACCTGTTTCCAGTGTGCAGGAACTGCTGCAGGGTAAAGTAGCAGGCCTTAACATTCAGAACAACACCGGTGCGCCGGGATTTCGCGGAACGGTTTCCATACGCGGTATCTCTCAGCTAAGTATCAGCGGTACCGGTGATCAAACTTACCTGGCCACCAATAACCCACTGCTGGTAATTGACAACGTACCGGTAGACTATGACGGCGGCTTCTCTCAATCTATGCTGCAACCTGGCGCAGCTACAGGCCCCCTGGCCCTGATACCGCCAGATGACATCCAGTCTATAGAGATCATGAAAGACGCGCAAGCTACTTCATTGTATGGCTCCCGCGGAGCTAATGGTGTGATCGTGATCACTACCAGGAGGGGCAACTCACCAACGCCGGTGATCGACATCAACAGCAGCGTGTTCATTAACCTGGCCCCACAACTGCGGCCCACCTGGGGCGGCAGCCTGGAACGTGCGTACCGCATCAACTCCATTCTATACCATAGCAGAGATTGGCAGGAAGCGCGGGATCGGCTCGAGAATGCACAGTTCCTTACAGATAGCCTGAACAGTTTCTATAACAATTCTACCAACTGGCAGGGCTTGTTCTATCAAACCACTATCAACACGCAGAACAATGTGCAGATCAGCGGCGGTACGCCAAAGCTGAATTACAAAGCCAACCTGGCCTACCAGCGTAACCTGGGTGTCATCAAGAACACCGGCTTTGATAAGTACAGCCTTAACATGCAGCTGAACATACAACCCAATACACGCCTGCGCATCAGTACCCAGCTATTTGGCGCATTAGGACAAAAACAACGCGGCAATGGCGGCGGCCTTACCGGCAATGGCGCAGGCGATGCCTTTACCTCTTCTTTATTACCCGGCCCATCCAGGTTTGTTGGCAACCCCCAGTTTGACGGTTATGAAAATAACATGGACGATAACAGCACCATCAACATTCGCGGCTTTGTGGATATGGACTATGAGCTTTTTCATAACCTGCGTGTTAACTCCATTACCTCCTATGATTACTATACAGACACGCGCGACCGGTTCAACCAGGCCTTTGCCAATAACAACCAGACGCTGTTGTATGGCTTTGTGGGCAGGCATGATGAGTTGAATACGCGTAACGGCATCAACTACAATTTCAGCTCTAATCCGCTGAATGTAGAAAGTGGTCATAACCTGTATGCAAGTGTTTTCAGCGAAGTGAATATCAAAACCGATAACCAGCACGTGCGCGATGTCCGCAATGGGCCCAGTGATTACTTCTGGGGGCCACGCGGATACTCTCCGCGCTTCTATCCCGGCAATCCCTGGAATGATGCCAACGGCACCAATGTGAATGGCACCAGCGTTTCATACCTCTACCATGCATTGTCCTGGGCGGGCTTCATTTCCTATAACTTCCGTACGAAATACAGTATAGACCTTTCCTACAGGCTGGACGGTAACTCTTCTGCGGGCGTTAACAACCCGTACACCAAGAACCCTGCAGTAGGCGTACGCTGGAACTTTGGCAAGGAACCACTGTTCCGCCGGCTGAACTGGCTGGACTATGGTTCTGTACGCGTCACCTATGGCTCCAACAGCCGTGCTGCTGCTACGCTGCCCAACTTCCTGGGCATTTACCAGGTGTATAACAACTATAATAACAATCCCGCTATTGCACCGAACTTTGATGTAATGGCTAACCAGTCGCTGGGCCCTGAAAAGTCGAACCAGTTCAACTTCGGGATAGACCTTGGGTTGTTTAAAGGCCGGTTGGAATTCACTTATGACACCTATTTCAAAAATTCATTTAACCTGATCCGTGACCTTTATCTGCCAGACGTAACGGGCTTTAATCGCGTGCAGGTGAACGGCGCAAACCTGGTCAACTATGGACATGAACTGACCATTACGGCGCGGCCTGTCAGCTCTCCCAATCAACGCGCTTTCCAGTGGATGGTGAGTGTGAATGGGGCATACAACAGGGGCGTGCTCACTAAGCTGCCCGGCGGCGTACAGTTCTACCGCCAGACACAGGGAGCGCCTTACTGGGAAGAGCTGGCATTGAAAGTGGGCCGCAATCCCATCAGCAATTACCTGTATGAAACAAACGGCATCTATTCTACCACCGGACAGGTGCCGGTAGATCCGGTAAAAGGTGTACGGTATAAATCATTCCGCGGCAACGGCAACCAGTACTTCCAGGGAGGCGATCCCAGATGGACGGACGTAAACGGTGATTATGCGCTGGACGATGCTGATGACAATGTGATCACCGGCAACCCTGACCCGCTGATAACAGGTGGGTTGACCAACAATTTCAGCTATCGCGGGTTTTCGCTGAATGTGTTCTGCTCTTTCCTTATCAAACGCAGCATCCTCAATAACGCGATGGGCGCACGTCTGTACAGGGCGCAGTATCCTGAACAACTGAGGACCACTGGCAACGTTGACGGCCCTGTGAACTACTATGACCTGACCAAGATCAATTATTGGAAACAACCCGGCGATAATGCCCAGTATCCGGCTATTGGCGATATCTATCACGCGCAGGCGGTACTACCTAACCGGCTTGATCAGACACTGTTCCAGGAAGATGGATCATACTTCAAGCTGAACCAGATAACACTTGCCTACACTTTCCGTGGACAGGAGTTTATGCGGAAACTGCGGATGCGGATGCTGCGCACCTATTTCACTGCATACAACGTTGGCATATTCTCGCCTTACTCCGGTCCTAACCCGGAAACAGTCACCTCGCTAGGCCGTGATGATATTAATGGTTATCCATCAGCCACCAGCTTTGCCTTAGGTCTTGCGGTACAATTCTGATCACAGCTAAAGACACGATTATGTATACACGCTATAAAATAGGACTGCTGGTAAGTTTACTGCTGCTGGCCGTTTCCTGTAAAAAATTCCTGGAAGTGAAACCGGTAGATACCTTGTCTGGCGCAGAATTCTGGCAGAACAAGGACGACGCAGAAAAGGCCATCAATGGCGCATACCGCTTGCTGCTGGAAAAATTCCTGGAGTCTACCTTATACAATACCGGAGATTTCCGTGCGGGATGGTGGAACTGGTTCGACAAGCGGAACCTGGCCGCCATCGGGCGTAATGACCTGCTTGGCTCAGACCTTGGCAGCTCTGATGGTTCTGACCGGCCTAAGAACTGGACGCAATTCTATAAAGCCATAGCCGCAGCTAATCTTTGCATAGACCGTATACCCGGTATAGCAGATCCTTCATTCAGCGAACGGGAGCGAAAGGCCTTAGTTGCGGAAGCCCGCTTCCTGCGCGCCTTTATCTACTTCTATATGGTACGGCTATATGGAGATGTTCCCCTCCAGCTAAATCCCTACGATACAGAGATCAAAGCACGTGCAGACATGCTGACCGTGCTGGATACCTGTCTGCAGGACCTCCGCAACGCTGAACAGGACCTGCCGGTATCCTATGAGGATCCCACCTTCCGGGCGGTACGCGGCACAAGAGGCGCTGCGCTGACCTTAATGGCGCACATGTATATGTGGAAGGCCGGCTTTCAGCCTGCTAAAAAACAGGAATGCTGGCAGCAGGCCGCCGCCCTTGGCCAGCAGGTAATGGACCTGGGTGTATACCAGCTGCTGCCCTATACCAAAGAAGATTTTCAGACCGTCTTCAAAGGGCGCTCGCTGGAAGGTATCTTCGAACTCTCACTGGATATTAATTACGGTGTGGAATTTCACTCATTGATCGCACAGTGGGTTCTCCACGAACCCATCATCCACAGCAGCGGTAACCTTTACGGCGGTTTTGGCAGCGAGATCACTCCCAGGCGGGAATGGATGGACAAGATCTATCCCGCAGGCGAATCAGACAAACGCTTTGATATATGGTTCGATGATCCTTACAGTACACAGAACCCGCAATCTGCCATGTACCTCAAATTCTCATCGGTATCCAATCCCAGTACCCGTGACTACGATGCCAACTTCATCCTGTTCCGTTACGCGGACCTGATCCTGCTGCGTGCAGAAGCACTGGCAAACCTGGGGCAGGATGCCACCGCCATTGTGCTCCTGAACATGATCAGGAACCGGGCCGGTGCACGCGTGTATAGTGGCGGAGGCGGGCAGGCTTTACAAGACGCCATCTTCCTGGAACGCGCCAAAGAGCTCTGGGGTGAGGGACACCTGTGGTATGATCTTGTACGCACCGGGCGTGTAATGGACAGGAACCAGTGCGAGAACTATCTCACGCCGGAACAGTTTCAGCGCCGCGCCTGGACCTGGCCCCTGGACATGGGCGCTGTAAGGAACAACCCGATGATCATCCAAAATGAATTCTGGTCCAGATAAACACTCCTTTATGAAAAGACTTCACCTTATTGTCGCTGTGCTGATCACAACACTGTTGCTGAACGCCTGCAAGAAAGATTACTATGTGGATGGAGGACTGGCTGATCCTCATTACAACGGCAGTATTTACGACTACCTGGTTAATACTCCATACTGGTTCGATACCATCAGCTATATCATAGACCGTGCAGGTATGAAAGAAATACTGCAGCGTGATACCGTCACCTTTTTCTCACCCACAGATGATGCCGTGAAGGTGGTGATGAATGCGCTGAATGAATACCGTTACTACAACGTACAGGATTCCGTGCACCTGCAGGATATTGATCCTGAAGTATGGAAGTATTTTCTCTCCATGTACATCCTGAAAGGAAAATACCTGGCCAAGCAGTTTGCCCGGGTAGACCCGGTTAACGTATACGCCTACCCGGGTATCAATTATGTCATGGATGGCGGCTATGTGCTGAACATCGGACTTATTTATCAGAACTATAACAACGTGGAAGCGGTAGGTCCGCGCATTGTCCGCCTTACAGATATCACCTACGACCCGCAGAACTTTCAGAACAATCCATCCATCATTGTTGCTACTTCCGATATACAGCCGAAGAACGGCGTGCTGCATGTGCTGAACAACAATCACGTGTTCGGTTTCCGCGGCGGCACTTTTATAAGACTGGCGCAACAATACCTGGAACAATAAAAACTGATCAGATGAAGCTATTCAACCTTTTAATCATTATAGCAACGGCCTGGCTGTGCTTACCCGGCTGCAGCAAGGATAACGTCGCCCAAAGCGGAAAAGACCCTTACCAGGATACTGTAACACCAGCCATCCTTATCAGCAAGGGGGGCGTATTACCCGACAGGGGATATGTGAATGACGAGATCACCATCCGCGGTAAGGGATTCAGGGATCATCAAAGGGAGCTTTCCATCCTCTTCAACGGACAAGCCGGTACTATTCTTTCTGTTACCGATTCTACCGTGAAAGTAAAGGTACCCTCCTTCGCCAGTACGGGTAACATCACCGCCCAGGTGGGGCAGCAGTATTTCTTCGGCCCCTTCTTCCGGGTGTTGGGCGTGATGGAAACAGATACCGTATATCCCAGTGCGCGCGGCGCCAATAATACCATACAGGACATCATCCCTGTAGAAGGCGGAAGATACCTGGTAGTAGGAGATTTCACCAATTTTGACAATGCCAATATAGACGGAGGGGTAAACCGGGTAGCGCGCATTAACAGCGACGGTACATTGGACAGATCGTTCCGGTACGGAAAAAATACAGGAGCCCCGGCCACAGTAGTCAAAGCCGCCACGCTGCCTGATGGCAAATACCTGGTTGCGGGGAGTTTTGCCAGCTATGAAGGACTGCCTTACGTGAGCAGCATTGCCCGGCTGTACAACAATGGCGGACTGGAAACCATGAACGTAACACGTCCTTCAGGTAAAGTGCAGCCAGCATCGGCACTGAAAGGAGGTGTGTCTGGCATTGTTACAGGCCTGCACGTGCAACAGGATGGTAAAATGATCGTGGTAGGTTATTTCCGCTACTACGTCCGCCCTAATTTTAACCTGGTATCCGTCAGCGGGGCCGACTCCCTGCACCTGGATTCCACCATGGTAAACTTCCTGGCCCGCCTCAATACAGACGGATCGCTGGACACTGGCTATAACTATGACCTGGTAAATCACCGGGGCAAAGAGAGCGTAAACGGCGCCATTAACCGTTCCATCCTGTTGCCGGATGGTAAGCTGCTGATCGCCGGCGTGTTTACCAAATACAATGGGCAGGAAGTACAGCGCGTTGCCCGCCTGAACACAGACGGCAGCCTTGACCTGACCTTTAAGAGCAGTATAGGAGCCAATTACCCTATATACGACCTGGCAGTGCAGCCTGACGGCAAATATGTTGTTACCGGACCATTCACTACCTATGCCAACGTAACGGTGCCTCATCTGGCACGTATTGAGGCGGATGGCACCCTGGACCCTTCCCTGCAGGCAGGCAAGGGCGTGGATGGCACTATCTATAACATCAGTGTGATGCCGCAGGGAGAGATCGTGCTAAGCGGGGCCTTTACAAAGTTCAACGATGTAATGCGTAACAATTTTGTAGTACTGAACCCTGACGGAAGTTTGCATGCCACCTATAATACCAATGGCGGCATTAACATGGGCACAAACGACGTAAATGGAGCCATTAGCCGGGTATTACAGCTACCGGGGGAAAAGGCCATGCTGGCAACAGGCAGCTTTACGCGATTCGACTTCCGGCAGTGTAACCGGATCTTGCGGATACGATACCGGTAGCGATAATGTTCACCATTACCATTAAAGCGCCGCCCACACAAAACAGTGGCCATCCGCCCAGGTTCCAGAGGCCGATGCCAATGGCTGAGCCACATGCGCCGCCTATAAAGGTGCTGGTCATGAAGACGGTGTTAAAGCGGTTGCGTGCCTCCGGCATCAGGGAATAAATGATAGTCTGATTGGATATTTGTATGGTCTGATGACCTACGTCCACCAGTATAATACCCAGTATTAACATAAAGAGACTGTTGCCGGTGAAATAGAAGGCGCCAAAGCTGAGCAATTCCATGATCAGCCCTATCCATATGTTCGTAAAAAGGCCTTTGCCGTCGCTGCGTTTACCCACCAGCGGGGATGCCAGTGCGCTGGCTGCGCCCGCCAGTCCGAACAGGCCGATGGTAGCACTTTTATAGCCGAAAGGCGGAGCAGACAGGAACAGCACCATCGTAACCCAGAAAGAGCTGAGCGCCGCAAAGGACATGAAATTACGGAACGCAGCCTGCCGTAAAGCAGGTTGCGTGCGAACATAGTGTACAAGCGATGCCATTAACTGGCCATAAGTACCTTTGAACGTGGGATAGCTTTGCGGGAAACGCAGCCGCATCATGATCAGCATCACGGCACATATACCCGATGCCATAAAGTAGATATCCCTCCAGCCGAACACCGCGCCCAGGGTACCACTTACGGAGCGGGAAGCGAGAATACCCACGATCACGCCGCCCATGATGGTGCCGATTACGCTGCCCCGTTTATCATCGGGGGCCAGGTGGGCCGCCAATGGCAATATTAGTTGTGCAGATATGGAGCTGGCGCCTATCAGGAAGCTGGCTATCTGCAGCACAAAAAATGTGGGGGACAAGGCCGCCAGCGCCAGGGAAGCCATAGTAGCCGCCATACAGATCAGGATCTGCTTACGGCGTTCCATAATATCACCCAAAGGCACCAGCAATAAAAGGCCGCAGGCATACCCTATCTGCGTGAGCCAGGCTATACGACCGGTGCGGCTCTCCGGTAGCTGAAAGTCCTTAGCGATAAGCACTATCAGCGGCTGGCAATAATAGATATTGGCTACTACCAGGCCTGCGCAGGCCGACATAAATAATGTATCCGATCTCCCCAGCGATTTACTCTGCATGATACCCGTAAATTTGAAGCCCTGCAAAGCTAGAAAAAAGTAGTAGTTTAAACCGGTACAATGTGTAATTTGTTTGTATGCTACGGATACCATTTGAACAACTGAAACAGGAATTCAAAAGAGTGCTGCTGCAGCTCTCTTTCCCGGAAGACAAAGCGGAATTATGCGCATCCATCTTTGCAGGCAACAGCCGCGACGGTATACATTCCCATGGACTGAACCGTTTTCCCGTCTTTGTACAGTATGTAAAAGAGGGGCTGGTAAACCCCGCAGCATCGCCATCGCTGTTACATACAAACGGCGTAATTGAAACCTGGCATGGTAACCTTGGCCCGGGTATGTATAACGCCACCCAGGCCATGAACCGGGCAATAGCGCTCGCAAAGCAACATGGCACCGGGGTGGTGGCCATGCAAAATACCAATCACTGGATGCGGGGCGGCACCTATGGCTGGCAGGCAGCTGATGCGGGCTGTATCGGCATCTGTTTCACCAATGCTATTGCAGGTATGCCCGCCTGGGGCGGCGCAGAACCCGTATTGGGTAATAACCCCCTGGTAATAGCAGTACCCCGTAAAGAAGGGCATATTGTACTGGACATGGCCATGTCTCAATTCTCCTATGGCAAAATGCAGGAATATGAGCTAAAGCACGAGTCTTTACCGGTAGCAGGCGGATATGATGAAGCAGGCCAGCTCAGCACCGACCCTGCCGCTATCCGTAAAACCAAACGTGCCCTGCCTGTTGGCTTCTGGAAAGGCTCCGGCCTGGCGCTATTGCTGGACGTAGTGCTTACTGCACTGGGCGGTGGGCGTTCTACGGCCAAAATAACGGCAGACAAAAAAGAATATGGGGTATCCCAGTGTTTCATTTGTCTGCATAAGCCCGATCTGCATGCCGGCCTCGTAGAAGAAATACTGAACTATACCAAAAACAGCACACCTGATAAACCAGGCGGCCGTATCTCCTATCCCGGCGAAAATACCTTACGCACACGCCTCCAAAGCGAAAAGGAAGGGGTGGCGGTGAATGAGGAGATATGGGCCCAGCTCCTGAAAATGTGACGGGGGTCAGGGTCACCGGGTGATCAATATCAGCAAGGTGTTTGATACACATCATTTTCCTGCCGGTAACAGGAAAGTAGCTTTGTATCATACTTACTGACCCTCTATTATGAATTTCTAACCGAATACCGAACTAACAATGAGAAAGCTTTACCGGAGCCTCCTGACGCGCCCTGTTATTTTGTTATCGCCAGTACCTGTCTTTCTGATGCTGATACTGTCCACCCCCCTGAGTTGGATCTATTGCGGCAGCACTGCGCTGGCCCTGGGCGCCTTAGCCACCCTGATATACCGGCCCGAACTTAAAACAAAGATGTGCATACAGGGAGTATTCTTCCTGGTATTATGCCTCTTTTATTATGGCGGCATGCTGCTTTTCTTCCCGGAATATGTAGCTCCCTACAGCCAGAAAACATCTTCCCTGTTCCTGGCAGGCAACCGGCCGGAAGAACTGGTGCTTGTTATTGCGGCGGGCATGTACTGGTCTGGCCTGTTCAATATCTGTTCAAGTCCTGCGGCGGAATATAGCACCGCATCCTGAGTAAAAAATATTATCTTGGAAGTCCGCACAAATACGGACCTCCACATATGAAAAAACAGTCGCTGTTATTATCGCTGTTCATAACCTTTGCCAGCTTTTCTTTTGCACAAACACGCAGTCTTTTCAACTTCAAAGACTTTACAGGATGGCACATCGACGTGCCAGACATGGACAAGGATCCTAACGTTAAAAGCCCTTTTATCATCCGCAACGGCATGATGGTCAGCCTGGCCAGTCCGCAGGGGCATATTATTACCGACGCTGTTTACGAGAACTACCGTTTGCAGGTAGAATACCGTTTTCCCGCTAAGCCAGGTAACTGTGGCGTGCTGGTACACGCTTCAACTCCCCGCGTATTATATGGCATGTTCCCAAAATCCATAGAGGCTCAATTGATGCATGACAACGCCGGCGACTTCTGGTGCATAGGCGAGGATATAACAGTGCCAGACATGGAAAAACGGCGCGGCCCTAAAGCCAATTGGGGCAGTGTAGACGGTAAGGAAAGAAGGATCATCAACCTTACGGATCATTCTGAAAAATCATTAGGTGAATGGAATACCATGACCGTTGAATGTGTAGGGAATAAAATACGTGTATGGGTAAACGGCGACCTGGTGAATGATGGCTATAACTGCACCGCCAGTAAAGGCAATATTGCATTACAGGCCGAAGGCGCGGAGGTAGAGTTTAGAAAGGTGGAGCTTACGCCTATCCGGCAATTAAGTAAAAAAGGGGAATAATTATCGTGCTGCATATCAACCGCTTAGGAAGATAATAGTACCGTGATTATAGAGGTATAAAAAATATCCCCGGAAACATTCAGTCTCCGGGGATTTCTTTTTTATCGTCGGGTATAAAAAGATTCCCTGATTTGCACTAAAAGCGCCTCTGCCTTTTTAACATCCGGTGCGTCCGGTAGATAAGACCGGCTGTATAACTCCTCTATCCTTTCCACCTTCTCTTCCGCTATACGCAACAGTTCCTCATAGTCAAATTCGCCGCTCCTGATGCGCAGCAGAAATTCCCTGTCTTTTCTATGTACAATCACCCGCTGCTCTAATGCAATTTCTTCCGCCATCGTGAGCAACCGGAATGTATGCATCATGTTCTTCGCATCATAATTCTTTCCGTGCGAGAGCGTGTTCTGATAACGAGCTTCATTACGTTTCTCCACCCATTCCCAGTACTCATTATACTCCCGGCAATACACAGAATATGCATCTTTGTTAAAATGCATGACGGCCAGAGCGTTAATCCCTTTGGGGACAGCACTTAACTGCACATCATTAGCCGCATCCCCGGACACCACTCCTTTCAGCTTGTCATTTCCTGCAACCTGACTTTGGTGATATATCAGATAGGCGTCCCTGAAATGCGACAACTGTGTGAGCCCACATTCTTCCTGCCGGTATCCCTGCTTCGTAAGCCACTGCATTAAAGGAACACTTCCGTTCTCATACACCACGAAACAGAAATCCGGCACAGACTTACGCTCCTTCTCCATAGGGCGATGGATTTTCTTGTTAAGACCCCGGGCTTTCTTTATCTGGGTTCTTGCATATCCGGCAAAAGTGTCCTTACATAGCTTGGAAAGGAAATCCGCCGGCCTGATCAACATCATCAAGGGGTGACTGAACAGCACACAGCCCTTTGGAGTACTCAGCAGCTCCAGGATGTTTGGGTTGTTTTTAGACAACAGGTCAATGAACCTGCCGATCTCAAAATACACCTCATCATTGGTATCGTTAGCCACTTGCGCCACCTGTTCAAGCCCGTATAGCTGACGTTGGGGCAAGACAAAGATGCCCTTCACATCTGTATCTGATGATGGCAAATGCAGGTTATAGGCCTTACTACCACTGATACATTTTAGCAGCAGATGATGTGGCTGTGTTGTCAGTTGTTCAAATGTCATGGTGATTAACATACTTCCGGAACAAGTTATCCAGTGTTACAGTATCATTCTTCAACGGCGGCATAGCTGCCGACTCCTCCTTGCAATACGTCAATGTCTCCTGCAACCATTCATGCAGCAGGGGTATGGGCGCTATCATAGCCTTTTCATCCGCAGCCTGCTTCTGCAGCAGGAGCTCATCTACTGCAGTATGCCAATGTGGATCTTCCACGAGTATACGCAAATCCTTAAACTGCATAGGCGGCACAGTCCTCTTTTTTACTATCCAGAGGCAAGCCAACGCAGGACGTAACGCGTAAAAGCATTTCTTCATTCTCACGGCGCTGCCCTGCAGCTCATATTCAAGCGTATTAGCCGCCATGGAAAGATAGTGATGGCAGCCTGCACGGTTCGAAAAGTAGGTGCTGGCAAGCGATAGCATTTCATTCTTCAGTCCACTGCCTGCCGCATAGACAACAGGAGACTGAAGCCATTCGTATAACGGCGCACTAGATTTCAGGAATAACTGCAATGCCTTGCGGATATCCCAGCCACCTATGTCCAACACTTCATTTACAGGCAATTCTATCACATCTCTTCTTTCACTTATGCTCAGGTAGTCATCTGCACGGCGGGTATAGATAAACCGGACATCGTAGTCGCTGTCCGGCGACGCAAATCCCCAGGCCCGGCTACCGGATTCACACGCATAAAGTATACGAACCTGGTGTTGTTCTTCTATACCAGACAGTTTAGATTGTATTATTTCCAACATACTTCGTATCCAATTAATATATTAAGGTAAAACCCTTTTCGGGGAAAAGGCTTAATTTTATTTCAAACACCCGGCATCATGTACGAAAAGAAAATACCTGAAAACCTGGACTGTGGCATCAACATCGCCAACAAGCTATTGGGAGGCAAATGGAAAGCCTGTGTGATAGATTCCATCAGCCGTGGCCTCAAGCGGCCCAGTGAAATCCACCGTGATATTCCGGAAGCACCTGCCCGTGTTCTCAATATGCACTTGAAAGAACTGGAAGATTACCAGCTTATCGGTAAAACAATATATCCGGGCTTCCCCCTGAAAGTAGAATATTTTCTTACTGACATCGGCAAAAGTGCCTTGCCCATTATTGCTGCCATGGATAAATGGGGTACTACCCAACGTGAGCACGTTAACCGTATCAGCAATGAGCTGCAGGGCGAAAAGTCGCTTGACTACATCTAAATACTGCTGACCTCCCTTTTTACTGCCGCATCCCCTCTCCGGTAAAAGTTTCCCTTTTGCGTAAATCATTTTCCCGATCACGCCGATGGTTCTATTGTCCTTGCTGCATCTTTGCAATAGAACAACGCGTAAAATCAGTGCCTCGACGATAATACGTCTCCATTAAAAATGTGAAATGACAAAGCCGAATAAGCAAAAAGGGAGGATCTCCTCCCTTTGCTTTTTATAGATATATGGATGAAATCAATCTTCCCGGCTTCCATCGCTCGCCATGCGGACCATTACCGGTTGAAACTTAGCTACCACATCCACCAGCTCCTGTTGCGCACCCATTACCATATTGATATCCTTATAGGCCATAGGCGCTTCATCCAGGCCAGCGCCGATCAGCGTAACATTATTGGCTTTTAAAACCGCCTGCAGATCAGCTTTTGTAAGCTGTTGTATCGCCTTTGTACGGCTCATCTGACGGCCGGCGCCGTGGGATGCAGAGTTAATGGACGGCTGGTTTCCTTTACCACGTACCAGGAATCCCGGGGCAGTCATGCTGCCTGGTATGATCCCCATTACATCCTTACCGGCCGGTGTAGCGCCCTTACGGTGTACGATCACTTCTTCACCATTCCAGCTCTCTTTCCAGGCAAAGTTGTGATGGTTCTCCACCTTTGCCAGTACATTACCACCAATGGCCTTCACCAGTTTCTGATGGATCACCTCATGACAGGCGGAGGCGTAATCACCCGCCAGGTTCATAGCCAGCCAGTATTCCTGTCCGGCTTCAGATGCCATATCCAGGTAGGCCAGGTTAGCAGCCTCTTTAGGCAACTTACACAGGTCTTTTGCCACACGGGTATAATGACCCGCTATCGTCGCGCCCAGTCCACGTGAACCGGAGTGGCTCAACAGGGCCAGGTAACGGCCTTTATCTACATTCAGGGCCTCGTCCCGTTCTGCGAACTCGATAATACCCCATTCCACGAAGTGGTTACCACCACCGGAAGTACCCAGCTGCGCCCAGGCCCTATCCTGCAGGGCTTTAATAAATGGTGCTGTATTAAAAGCATCGCTTGACAGCACTGCATGATCCGCCCTGTTTTCACCCTTGAATCCTTCTCCGGCGCCAAATTTAGTTTGCGCGATCAGCTCCCTTTTGTATTTAGCCCAGTTGGCGGTATAATGTTCTTCCGGTATATCAAAAATAGTCAGCGCCATACGGCAACCTATATCCACACCTACCCCGTATGGGATCACCGCATTACGGGCAGCCAATACGCCACCAATAGGCAGTCCATAACCCTGATGTGCATCGGGCATTAACGCACCGGCCACTGTTACCGGCAACCTCATGGCGATATCCATTTGCTGACGTGCGCCAGCTTCTATATATGCTTCACCGTAGATTGCGTAATCATTTGCCCGCTCCACCAGCGCAATCGTATCATCTGCCGGGGCATTAGCCTCTTCTATTAAAGCGGCGGCAAGCGCTTCCAGTTGCTCGTTATCCAGGAATGTCTCCGGCTGTGCCTTCACTTTTCGCAGCATTGCCAGGGTAATTTCCGGGGCTTGTTCTTCAAAATGCGTTTTAACGGTATCCAGGGCCAGTCCCAGTATCTTTCCCTCGGTATAGCCGATTGCGATCAGATCATTGCCGTTCAGTAA
>Ga0102592_1001607_pt1 | contig 24014 bp, 26 predicted proteins | sample AraplaCol_mMF_r2_FD_76861 | JGI IMG/M metagenome (GOLD analysis project Ga0102592, IMG submission 76861) | Arabidopsis root microbial communities from North Carolina, USA - plate scrape MF_Col_mMF_r2 (SPADES assembly) (version 2) | ecosystem: Host-associated > Plants > Roots > Endosphere...
TCTGCGCATGGGCGCCGGAGGCGGCCAGCACGGCGGCTGCGGCGAGGGCGAAAGAGAAAACGCGTTTGCTGGACTTCATAGCAGGGCTCCAAGGTAGGTTGAGGAATCGTCAGAGGGGTTGGCCGTGTTGCGGCCGGTTTTTCGAACACGGGAAGACGCCGCCGCCCCCGGCTTGCCGGCCTGGGCTTGCGCATCGAGCGGGCTCAGCGCGCTGCGCAGCTGCGCCAGCGGATCGCCGCCGGCGGCCTGCAGCTTGAGCGCCGCCTGCACGCTGCCGATATGCGCCTGCATGAGTTTTTCGGCTTTCGCCAGATCACCCTTTTCAAGGGCCTGCACGATGAGCACATGCTCGTCGCAGGACTGCTCCGCGTCGTGCGAGGACTGGTAGAGCATGGCGATCAGGGTGGTGCGCGCGGTGAAGTCGCGCAGGGTGTCGGCCAGCAGGCTGTTGCCCAGGCATTCGGCCAGACAGACATGGAAGTCGCCCAGCAAAAAGCTGCGCAGGCCCACGTCGTCGCCCTTGATGGCGGCTTTCTCGCGGGTCAGGTGGTTCTTGAGTTGCTTGATGGCGGGCTTGCTGACTTCGTTGGTGCAGCGGATCAGGCCCATCTCGATCACGCGGCGCGCTTCAAAGGCCTCACGTGCTTCTTCTTCCGACGGCTCGATCACATACCAGCCGCGCCGGCTGCTGACGGTGACGATGCCGCGCACCGCCAGCCGGGTCAGGGCCTCGCGCACGATGGTGCGGCTGCAGTCAAACAGCATGGCCAGTTGCTGCTCGCCCAGGCGCGAGCCCGGCGCGAGCTTCTGCGCCATCACGGCTTCAATGATGCGGTTGCTGATGTCGGGGGCAGTGGCCATGGAATAAATGTAGATCAGTTAACTCAAAATTTGTATACAAGTTTGGTATATCAAATCGGGGTTTACTCGGGGGTTGGCAGGATGGCCGCCTCCCCCGTCACATCAATTTATTGCGGCAGATCGCCTGCGGGACGGCCCAGCCATTTGAGGGCGATCTTGTCCAGGTCGCCGTTCTTCTTGGCTTCGGCAATGATGCCGTTGACGGCCAGGCGAAGCGAGTCTTCCCCCTTGGGTACGCCGATGTAGTTGGGGCTCTCCTTGAGCAGCAGCTTGTATTCGGTGCGCAGCTGCGGGCTCTTACTCATGATGTTGCCGGCGACGGAGGCGCCCGTGGCAATCAGCTGCACCTGGCCGGCGGTGAAGGCGTTCACCGTCTTGAAGTTGTCGTCAAAGCGGCGGATGTCGGTACCCGATGGGGCCAGCTTGTTGAGCTCCTCGTCCTCGACGGAGCCGCGCGTCACCCCGACGGTTTTTCCCGCCAGGTCCGCGAAGCTCTTGATGGTCAGTGTCCTGGCGCCAAAGACCGCCTGGAAGAAGGGCGAGTAGGCGGCGGCGAAATCAATCTGCTTTTCGCGGTCGGGGTTTTTGCCCAGGGTCGCGATCACCAGCGATGCTTTTTTCGTCTGCAGGTAGGGAATGCGGTTGGCGCTGCTGACCGGAATCAGGTCGACAGCCACGCCAAGCTTGGTGCCGATGTAGTTCGCCATGTCGGCGTCCAGGCCCTGGATCTTGAAGTCCGCCCCCATGGAGCCATAGGGCGGAAAGTCGGGCGGAACCGCGATGGTGATTTTCTTGTTCTTCAGGATGGTTTCCAGCGCGCTTTGCGCATGGGCGCCGAAGCTCGACAGGAGCGAAAGAGCCGTCAGGCTCAGCGAAAGCAGGAATTTACGTGAAGTCATGGCACTCTCCTTGAGTATTAAAAAGTCATACCGATCCCCGCCGACGTGACCCGATTTCGAAATCTTGCGTGCAAGTCTTGTGCCAATCCTGGGCCGATCTCCGGCCGAAAAATGGGGGCTCCGTTTTTGCTGCAAAAAGAAGCAGCCGATGAGCGCTTGCACGGTTTCCTGCTGGGTCTCTGATTGCGACCGTCGACCTAGGAAAGGCTAACCTTTGTTCTTATTTTTGTACCTAGAACTTACCCCGTCGACCGTGATTTTGTTCTGTTTATCAGCATTTGGTATGCAAGATATGTGCACCTGACTGGCGTGCCTGTGCACCGGCTTGCGGCTCTTGCCCGGCCGGTTGCACCAGAATGGGGATTGCCTCTCGAGGGGGCTTGTCAGTCCATCTTGGCGCCGGAGGCCTTGACGGCTTGGGTCCAACGCGGCATTTCGGCGGCCAGGAACTGGGTGAACTCTTCGCTGCCCATAAAGGCCGGGTCGGCGCCCTGCGTCACCATGCGATTGCGGATGTCGGGGTTGTTCATCACCTGCTTGAAGGCATCGCTGAGTTTGGCCGTGATGTCCTTCGGCAGGCCGGCAGGTGCGAGAAAACCGTAGAACCCGACCACCTCAAAGCCTTTGATGCCCGATTCAATGACGGTCGGGATATCCGGCAGGGCCGGGTTGCGCTCCCTGCTGGTCACAGCCAGCGCGCGCACCTTGCCCTGCTTGTGGTAGTTGGCTGCCTGCGGGATGGATTCGGCCATGAACTGCACCTGGCCGGCCATCAGGTCGGTGAAGGCCGGCGCGCTGCCGCGGTAGGGAATGTGGACCATGAACAAGCCGGTCGCATTCTTGAACATCTCGGGCACCAGGTGGCTGATGCCGCCATTGCCGGCCGAGCCATAGTTGACCTGGCCTGGGCGTGCCTTGGCATAGGCGACAAATTCCCGCAGGCTGTTCACCGGCAGCTTGGGGTTGACCAGCAGGGCCAGCGGCTGCATGGCGGTGCGCGCAATCGGGGTGAAGTCTTTCAGCGTGTTGTAGGGCAGCTTGCTGTACAGCGCCGGGTTGATGACCATCACGCCGGTATTGGCCAGCATCAGTGTGTAGCCGTCGGGCGCGGCCTTCATCACATCCTGCGCCCCCACGGTGCCGCCCGCGCCTGATTTGTAGTCGATCACGATGGGCTGGCCCAGCACGGCCTGCAGGCGGTCGGTCAGCAGGCGCGCGTGCTGGTCCAGCGGGCCCCCCGCCGGAAAGCCGATGACAACCCGGATCGGCTTGTCGGGAAAGGCGGCCAGTGCCGTGGAGGAGAGCAGCGCGGTGACGGCCAGCATGGCGAGGACCTTGCGGGGCAGGGCGCGAAAGGAAAAGCGATTCATGAAGTCTCCTGTTGTGTTGTGTCCGTGTGTAAGTGATGCCGGATTTCAATGAGTGAGAAAGCGTGTTGAGAACCCGCTGCCTCGAGCGAAAATACGCGGTGCCGCTTCATCATAGTGAGCACCGGTCGCTCAAGTGACAGCGTTTTATCCGGAGCTTCCCGGATGTGGGTGCGGCTGACTCGGGGTAGGCTGTGGCCAGAATCCGCATTGCCTGGAGCTTTTCTTGATCCCCGATTCCGATGCCGGCCAGGCCGTGCCCGCCGCGACCCCGCACACCTTGCACCACCAGGTCTGGCCCAAGCGCCTGCCCCACAGCATCACGCCGCCGGCGACCTCGCTGTGGCACAACCTCGCGGTCAGCGCGCTGCGGTTTCCGGACAAACCCGCGCTGGTGTTTTTCAATCGCGTGTTCAGCTATGCCGAAGTCATGCACCAGGCCGAGCGCCTGGCCGCCACGCTGCACAGCCTGGGCGTGCGCAGCGGGGACCGCGTGGTGCTCAACATGCAGAACTGCCCGCAGTGGGTGATCGCGCACTTTGCCATCCTGCGCGCCAACGCGGTCGTGGTGCCGGTCAATCCCATGAACCGGGCCGAGGAGCTCAAGCACTACATCACAGACCCCGACGCGAAGGTCGCCATCACGGCGGCGGACCTGGCGGCCGAACTGGCCAGGGCCAATGCCCAATTGGCGCCCGGCGAGCGGCTGGCGCATATGGTGGTCACCCATTACAGCGATGCTTTCGATATCACCGCGCAGGGCGACGGCGAGGGGGATATGGCCATGCCGCCGGCCTGGCGCGAATGGCTGGGTACGCGCCACGCGCTGCCTGTGCTTGAAGGCGGCAGCGTGATGGACTGGGCTGATGCGACTGCGGATACGGCGTTCAAGGCGGGCGAGCTGCCGCCGCACACCGCCACGCCGCAAGACCTGGCCGTGCTGCCCTACACCAGCGGCACCACCGGCCTGCCCAAGGGCTGCATGCACCCCCACTCCAGCATCATGCACAACGCGGTGGCGAGCTGCCTGTGGGGCGGCAGCACTTTCGAGAACGTCACGCTGTCGGTGGTGCCCATGTTCCATATCACAGGCATGGTGTCGGTGATGCATGCGGCCATCTACGGCAGCGCCACGCTGGTCATCATGCCGCGCTGGGACCGCGAGCTGGCCGGGCGCCTGATCTCGCGCTGGCGCGTGACGCACTGGACCAACATCCCGACCATGGTGATAGACCTGCTGGCCAGCCCTAACTTCGCCCAATTCGACCTCAGCAGCCTGGTCTACATCGGCGGTGGCGGCGCGGCCATGCCGCAGGCCGTGGCGCAGCGCCTGTGGGAGCAATACGGCCTGCGCTTTGCCGAAGGCTATGGCCTCACGGAAACCGCCGCGCCTTCGCATAGCAACCCTTATGACGCCACCAAGCAGCAATGCCTGGGCGTGCCCTTCATGAGCTGCGACGCGCGCGTGATCGACCCGATCACGCTCAAGGAAGTGCCGCAGGGCGAGCAGGGCGAAATCATCATGAGCGGGCCGCAGGTCTTTCGGGGCTACTGGAAGCGGCCGGACGCGACGGAGCAGGCCTTCATCGAACTTGACGGCAAGCGCTTCTTCCGCTCCGGCGACCTGGGCCGCATGGACGAGCAGGGCTACTTCTTCATCACCGACCGGCTCAAGCGCATGATCAACGCCTCGGGCTTCAAGGTCTGGCCGGCGGAGGTGGAGGCCTTGATGTTCAAGCACCCGGCCATCCAGGAGGCCTGCATCATCTCGACCCGCGACGCCTACCGCGGCGAAACCGTCAAGGCCGTGGTGGTGCTGCGCCCCGCCGCCAGGGGAAATACCAGCGAGGAAGACATCATCAGCTGGTGCCGGGATAACATGGCGGCTTACAAATACCCGCGCGTGGTGCAGTTTGTGGATGCGCTGCCCAAGAGCGGCTCGGGCAAGGTCATGTGGCGCGCGCTGCAGGAGGCCGAGCAAGGCGGGTCTTGAACACCTGGGCCGGCGTGCCCTGTTTTTCGGAGAGCCCGTTTGAAGATCACCTCGGTCAAGCCCTTCATCCTGCACGTGCCCGTCACGGGCTCCCAGATCGCCGACAGCACGCACACCATCTCGCACTGGGGCGTGGTCGGCGCGCAGATAGACACCGACACCGGCCTGAGCGGCTACGGTTTCACCGGCACCCATGCGCATTTGCCCAGCGACCAGCTGATCACGCGCTGCATTGAAACCTGCCATGCGCCGCTGTTGATCGGCGAGGATGCGCTGGACACCAACCGCCTGTGGCTCAAGCTCGCGCGCAACCCCGCCTTGCAGTGGGTGGGGCGCGCCGGCATCACCACGCTCTCGCAGGCCGCCATTGACATTGCGCTGTGGGACCTCAAAGCTAAAGCCGCAGGTGTGCCGCTGTGGAAGCTGCTGGGCGGCCAGGTGCGCGACAAGGTGAGGGCCTACAACACCGACATCGGCTGGCTCAGCATCCCCGACGAGCAACTCGTGGCCGGCGCGAAACGCGCGGTGGATGAGGGCTTTACCGGCATCAAGGTCAAGATCGGCTCCAGCGTGGATCGCGACCTCAAGCGCCTGGAGGCCGTGCGCCGCGCCATAGGCCCGTCCATCACCCTGGCCACCGACGGCAACGGCAAATGGGACCTGCCCACCTGCCAGCGCTTTTGCCGCGCCGCCGAAGCCTTAGACCTCTACTGGATCGAAGAGCCGCTCTGGTACGACGACGTGAAAGGCCATGCGCAGCTCGCGCGCAGCACCACCATTCCCGTCGCGTTGGGCGAGCAGCTCTACACTCACGATGCCTTCGCCGAGTTCTTCCACCAGGAGGCGATCCACTGGGTGCAGCCCGATGTGACGCGCATGGGCGGCATCACCGAGGTGCTGCGCGTCTGCGATACCGCGCATTCCTTCCGCTTGCCGGTCGCGCCGCATGCGGGCGACATGAGCCAGGTGCATGTGCACCTGAACCACGCGCACCCGGCCTGCGCAGTGCTTGAATACATTCCGTGGATCAAGGACTGCTTCCTGGAGCCCGCCCAGGTGGTGGACGGCCACTTCAGCCTGCCGCAGCAACCGGGCGCCAGCACCACGCCGACGCCGGCTGCGTGGGAACGTTACCGGCAGGCTACGGCCTGAGCGCCGGCGCCGCTTCGTTGCCTTATCAACCATGGCCAAGCCCACGCCGCCCACGCTGCAGGACTTTGACGACAAACCGCTGGCCGGCTGGCGGCTGCGTCTTTACACCATCATCTTCGAGGCCGACACCCGCGCGGGGCGGCTCTTCGACAAGGCGCTGATAGCCCTCATCCTGGTCAGCATTGCTGTGGTCATGGCCGACAGCGTGCAGGCCATCCATGCATCGCATGGGCGCACCTTCGCGGTGGTGGAATGGATCTTCACGCTGCTGTTCACCGCCGAATATCTGGCGCGCCTGGCCTGCGTGCGCAAGCCCCTGCAGTATGCCACCAGCTTTTTCGGCATCATTGATTTGATCGCGGTGCTGCCGACTTACCTGGCGCTGTTCTTCCCTGAGTTGCATGCGCTGATCGATGTGCGTGTACTGCGGCTGCTGCGCGTGTTCCGCATCTTCAAGCTCGCCGCCTATGTGGCCGAATACCAGTCACTGGGCCGTGCGCTGGCCGCCAGCGCGCGCAAGATCCTGGTGTTCCTGTCGGCGGTGGTGATGATGGTGCTGGTCATGGGCACGGTGATGTATGTGGTCGAAGGGCCGTCCAACGGCTTCACCAGTATCCCGACCTCGGTTTACTGGGCCATCAGCACCGTCACCACCGTGGGTTTTGGCGACATCACACCCAAGACCGACCTGGGCCGGCTGATCTCATCCTTCATGATGCTGCTGGGCTGGGGCATCCTGGCCGTGCCCACCGGCATCGTCACGGCCGAGATGGCGGCGGAGCGGCGCCTGCAGCGGTTGCCTTTGCCCACCACGCGCACCTGCCACGAATGCCTGACCGAAGGCCATTTGCCGGAGGCGGATTTCTGCTTTCACTGCGGCGCCAGGCTGCCGGCCTACCAGCGCCAGGACCCGCGGCAGGAGGCGGGGGCCTAGCCTTTCCCGTTTTTACTCGCCCGCCGTCAGCCGCCGCGGCGTGATCTCCACCGAACCCAGCGCGGTGCTCATCCACACCGTGCCGTCCTGCACTGTCACCTGCAACTGCATGCTGCGCTCGGCGAGTTTGGCCAGTGCCTGGCTTTCAGCGGCATCAATCTGCCAGACGGTCAGGTTGGCGGCGCGTGTGAGTTTGCTCTCGATGTTTTTCCACCAGACCGGCGTGCTGCTGGCATAGCTGTAGACGCTGACTTTTTCAGCCCGGCCTGCCGCTTTCATCAGGCGCTTGTCGTCGGGCTGGCCCACGTCTATCCAGTGCACGATGGCCTCGGTGTAGTCCTTGTGCCAGAGCGCGGCTTCGTCCACGTCCCACAAGTCCTTGGCGAACTCCAGGTTGCCGTTTTTGTCATCGGCCGGCACGTTGAGCGAGAAGGCCAGCAGGCGGATCATCATGCGTTCGTCGGCCTCCGAGGGGTGGCGCGCAATGGTCACGCTGTGCTCGGCGTAGATATTGCGGTCCATGTCGGACAAGGCTAATTGGGCTTTGTAAATAGTGGCTTTGAGTGCCATGGGATGTACTTCTTTATCTCGGGTCTTGACGGGAACGAACCCTGTATTGGAACAGAGCGGCGCGGGTAACCCCAGCCGAGCGGGATTTAAGGGGGCTGGCTATAGTTTTGCGGATGATCAGCCTCTCCGTCCTCGACCAGTCCGTCGCCGTCACCGGCCGCACGGAAGACGCATCCATCCGTGAAACCCTGCAACTGGCGCGCCACTGTGAGGCGCTGGGGTACAAGCGCTTCTGGCTCAGCGAACACCACAGCCACCCCACCATCGTCGGCTCCGCGCCCGAGGTGCTGATGGCCGCCGTCGCCGCGACCACCAGCCGCATACGTGTGGGCAGCGCCGGTGTGATGTTGCCGCACTATGCGGCGCTCAAGGTGGCCGAGCAGTTCCGCGTACTGGAAGCCATCGCGCCGGGCCGCATAGACCTGGGCGTGGGCCGGGCGCCGGGCTCGGACATGCGCACGGCACGGCTGCTGAGCAGCGACCCGCGCCAGTCGGCCGAGAACTTCCCCATCCAGGTGCGCGAGCTGCAGGCCTGGCTGGCCGGGGTGGACTTGCCCGAAGGGCACCCGGGCCGCGGTGTGACGGCCAATCCCATGGGGCCGGGCGCACCCGAGATGTGGATGCTGGGCAGCTCTGACTACGGCGCGCAGCTGGCCGCGCACTACGGCCTGCCGTATGCATTCGCTTACTTCATCACCGACGGCCAGGGCGCGGAGCAGGCGCTGGAGCTCTATCGCGCCAGCTACCGGCCCAGCCCACGCCATCCCGTGCCGCAGGCCACGATCTGTGTCTGGGCGCTGGCGGCCGATACCGAGGAGCAGGCGTGGCACCATTTTTCAAGCAGGGAGCGCTGGAAGATAGACCGCAACCGTGGCGCGCTGGCAGCCCTGCCTTCGCCCGAAGAGGTGGCGCGGCGCCCCTACTCAGCGGCCGAGCAGGTGGAAGCCGACAGGCTTCGGACCAACGCCCTGGTCGGCAGCGGCCCGCAAGTCGCGGCCAAACTGCGGGCGCTGGCTAATACACTGGGGGTGGAAGAGTTGGTGGTGATCACCTGGGCGCACGACCCGGTTGCCCGCCGCCGCTCTTACGAACTGCTGGCCCGCGAATTCTTTTGAGGCTCGGCCGCCAACGACACGATTGAGACAAGGAACAACAAACCCATGACCACGACCTCCGCAAATCCACTTTTCAGCGCCACCATTGCCGGCAGCCTGCCCAAACCGGCATGGCTCTCTGAAACCAAAAAGCTCTGGCCGCAGTGGAAGGCCGAAGGCGAGGAGCTCAAGCAGGCCAAGGCCGATGCCACGCTGCTGTGGATCAAGGCGCAGGAGGACGCGGGCCTGGACGTGATCGGCGACGGCGAACAGTCGCGCCAGCACTTTGTGCACGGCTTTCTCGAGCAAGTCGATGGCATAGATTTCGAGCACAAGGTCAAGATGGGCATACGCGACAACCGCTACGACGCCATGGTGCCGCAGGTGGTGGCCGAGCTCAGGCTGAAGGGCCGCGTGCATGCCACCGAGGCGCGCCTGCTGCGCGCCCACACCGACAAAAAAATCAAGTTCACCTTGCCCGGCCCGATGACGATTGTCGACACCGTGGCCGACCGCTTTTACGGCGATAAGGTCAAGATGGCCATGGCCTTTGCCGAGCTGCTGAACCAGGAGGCGCTGGCCCTGCAGGCCGACGGCGTGGACATCATCCAGTTTGATGAGCCGGCCTTCAACGTCTACATGAAGGATGCGGCTGACTGGGGCGTGAAGGCGCTGGAAGTCGCGGCCCGGGGCCTGAGCTGCACGACGGCCGTGCACATCTGCTACGGCTACGGCATCAAGGCCAACACCGACTGGAAGGCCTCGCTGGGCGAAGAGTGGCGGCAGTATGAAACCGTGTTCCCGGCGCTGGCCAAAAGCAGCATCCAGCAGGTGAGCCTGGAGTGCTACCACTCGCATGTGCCGCCGCATTTGATGGCGCTGCTCGAGGGCAAGGACGTGATGGTCGGCGTGATCGACGTGGCCAGCGACGAGATTGAGACACCGGAGCAGGTGGCCGACACCATCGGCAAGGCGCTGCAGTATGTCCCCAAGAACCGCCTGCTGCCTTGCACCAACTGTGGCCTGGCGCCCATGGACCGCGAGGTGGCGCTCAAAAAGCTGCAAGCCCTGGCCCAGGGCGCGGCGCTGGCGCGCGAGCGCTACAAGTAAGGCGGGTTTGCGCCGCCTTGGTTCTGGACGTGTGCGGCGCCGCTGGTGTACGCTGGCGTCATGAGCAAAGACCCCACGCTTCCCCACCACCCCCACGACCACGATCATTCCCACGGCCCCGGCCATGCACACCCGCACGCCGGAGGGCAGGCTGAGCCGCCGTGGAAGCATGACGGCGTGCGCGTGATCGCCAGCCACCAGCTCGACGGCAACACCGCGCAGACGCCGGGCATGGACAGGCGTGCCGCCATCAACTTCGCGCGCGTGGGCGCGCAAAAGCTTTGGGCGGGCACCGTCACCATCCACGCGAATGCCAAGACCGGCGCCCATCACCACGGCCATCTTGAAAGCGTGATCTATGTGATACGCGGCAAGGCCCGCATGCGCTGGGGCGAGCATCTGGAATTCACCGCCGAGGCGGGCCCAGGCGATTTCATTTATGTGCCGCCCTATGTGCCGCATCAGGAAATCAACGCCAGCCCGACCGAGGTGCTGGAATGCGTACTGTGCCGTAGCGACGGCGAGGCGGTGGCTGTCAACCTGGATATCGAGCCGGTTGAGAAGCCCGACACCGTGCTCTGGGTGGACCCGACGCATCCCCGCGGCGGCGTGTAAAGCGGCGGTGAAGGCCGCGTGAGCGCGGCATGAAGGCGAGCCGAACCGCGAAAAAGCGCACGCTTTCCACAGGATGCGGAAAGCTTTCCTTACGAATGTCACCTCGTCCTACAGCATGTATCCAAGGGCGTGGTTACAACTGGGACTCCCCTACCAAGAAAGAGGAGTTCCACCATGGATACCCAGAACCAAGTTGTTCCCGCCTCGCAGCCGGGCTTTGCCCAACGCCTGCAGCACAGCAAGGCGCTCGTCGCCATCATTGCCGTGCTCGGCGTGACCGTCATGGCGCTGGCCGCCGCGCTGGTCGTCAACCGCTCCGATGCGCAGCCGGGCGTATCGGAGTACGCCCCCGCCAATGAACCCGCGAAGACCGCCAAACTCGCGGCGGACACATCCAAGCCGCAAGCTGCCAAGCCGCACACCAGCCCGACCGTGGTGGCCCAGGCTTCGCCGCGCGCGAATGTCTGCCAGGCCTGCGGCACGGTGGAAGCCGTGACCCCGGTGCAGCGGCAGGGCAAGGTCAACGGCGTGGACGTCGGCAATACCACCATAGGCCTGGGCACGGTCGCCGGCGGTGTGGTCGGCGGCCTGCTGGGCAACCAGATGGGCGGCGGCAACGGCAAGACGGCCATGACCGTGCTCGGCGTGGCCGGCGGCGCCTTTGCCGGCAACCAGATCGAAAAAAACATGAAGAAGGTCACCGTGTATGAAGTGCGCGTGCGCATGGATGACGGCTCGGTCCGCAACATGGAGCTGTCCAGCGCTGTGGCCGTCGGCTCCAAAGTGATTGTCGAAGGCAAGAACCTTCGCATGGCGGCTTAAAGAGCCCGCCACGCTTTTCACTGCGCCTTCGACTCCGTGTAATGCGCGAGGCCTTGCAGGCCGCGGCTCGCGAGACGCTTCGCCTCTGTCGCCCGTCCGAGCCTGTGCAGGCAGGCTCGGAGCCGCGGGCTCCAGCCCCTAGTGGGCGCTGCGCCTGCGGCCCGGCCCTTCGACAGGCTCAGGACAGGCCAAGGCCGGTTCTGCGGCCCTTGCTGGATTAAGAGCGTCGCAACTTGCGGCCTGCTCATTGCAAGAAAGAAAACCTATGAGAACCCTCAAAAGATTCCTGCTGGGTGGCCTTGTTGCGGCCTCAGCTTTGTCAGGTGGCGCTGTCATGGCCGCGGGCCCCTACGCGACCGCCACGGTGGAAGGCGCGTTGTCACCCGGTGTTTACGGCCGGATCGAAATCGGCAACGCGCCGCCGCCGCCCCTGGTCTATGCGCAGCCCGTTATCATCCAGCGCCCGGCGGTGGTGGTGCAGCAGCCGCCCCTGTATCTGCACGTGCCTCCCGGCCATGCGAAGAAATGGTCCAAGCACTGCGCCAAGTACAACGCTTGCGGCCAGCCGGTGTATTTTGTGAAAGTGCAGGGCGACGAGGACTATGAGCGCGGCAAGCACAAAAAGCACAAGCACAAAGGCGGTCATGACCATGACGAGGGCCGCGGCGAGAAGCACGGCAGGGGCCACGACTGACGGGTGGTGGTTCAATCGCCGGGATCGGGGTGGGATGAATTGAGGTGCCGGCAGGGCTTGGGCTTCCAATCAGGATCGTCCAGATAAGGTTGACGCCCTACGCGCGGGCTACACTTGCCCGAATCGCCTGATTTCCAACCCCCAGTCATCTCTTATCGACCGATGAGCAGCATTCGTATTGCCCTCGCCAACATCGAGATTCCCTCTGGCCCACAAGACTCCGTGGAGCGCGCGCTAGCCGCCGTGCGCGAGGCCGCGAGCGCGGGGGCGCGTATTGTCTGCTTTCCCGAGGCCTACGTGCCCGGCTACCCCTGGCCGACACGCAAACGGCAGCCGGTGGATGCGGGCTTTCTCCAGCAGGCGCATCAACGCATCGCCCGCGCTGCCGGCGAGAACGGCATCGGCGTGCTGCTCGGCACCGAGCGCTACATTTCAGAGAAACCGCGCCTGAGTGTTCTCGTCATCCAGCCCGACGGCGTGATCGCGGGTTTCCAGGACAAGGTCCAGCTGGATCCGTCGGAGGACGCGATGTACGAGCCCGGCAGCGAGCGCAGGCTGTTCGAGATCGCGGGCCTGCGTTTCGGCATCGTGATCTGCCACGAGGGCTTTCGTTACCCGGAGACCGCACGCTGGGCCGCCCGCCGCGGCGCACAGCTGGTCTTTCATCCGCACTATGCCGAGGCGGAGGAGGGCCAGTTCCAGCCCGGCCAGTTGAGCCAGTTCGCGGACGCGCGAAACTCGTTTCATGAAAAGACTTTCCTGTGCCGGGCGGCGGAGAACAGCTGTTACTTCGCGGCCGTCAACTGCGCGAGCGCCGGCTCGCCGACGACCTCCGCCGTCGTCAATCCGGACGGAACATTGCTCGCCTTCCAGCCCTACGGCCAGACCGGCTTTTTGATGTGTGACATCGACCCGGCCGCCGCGACGGGCTTGCTGGCGCGCAGATACCGCGGCGACGGCGGCGAGCCAGCCTTGGGTTCCACGGCTTGACCTGGAAGGTCGAGAGCGTTTTGCGCAAAGCCCGCGCAAGGTGTGGGCGGCCAAAATAAGCCCGGGCCCGCAAGCCATCCTCGCGGGGGCGTAGCATTGGGCCTTTGTTCATCCCGATCCACATCCACAGAAAGACATTCCCATGAAAGCCATCTGGAACGGCGCAGTGATTGCGCAAAGCGACGACACCGTGGTGGTGGAAGGCAACCACTATTTTCCCGAGAGTTCGCTCAACCGCGACTACATCACCTTCAGCAACCACCACACCATGTGTTCCTGGAAAGGGCAGGCCAGCTATTACTCGCTGCTGGTCAATGGCGAGATGAACACCGACGCCGCCTGGTACTACCCCGACCCCAAACCCGAGGCCGAGAACATCAAGGGCCATATCGCCTTCTGGAAGGGCGTCAAGATCGAGCCCTGAGGCCGGCCCTGGCACGCCCGGAGCCGGGGGCGAGCGGCCGGCGATTCATGGAACAGGGTGGGTTTACCCTTTGTTTTCCATCTTTGCGTGGAAAATTGCGGATGTAATATGTATGCTTACTAAATGGCCTCGCTGGCCCTTGCTCCATTGCTGATAAGGAGACCGCATGACGCTTCCCGCACCCGATCCCGCGCTGGTTGAAAAACTCGTCGTCGCCAACCGTATCCTCTACAAGCAGGGCGTGGTCGACGGTTTCGGCCATGTGAGCGTGCGGCATGACAAGTCGCCCGGCCACTTCCTGTTGTCATGCAACCGCGCGCCGGGCCTGGTCAAAAAAGCCGACATCCTGGCTTACGACCTCAACGGCGACCTGGTGGGTGAATCCACGCTGCGCTCCTACCTTGAGCGTTTTATCCACGGCGAAATCTACCGCGCGCGCCCTGACGTCATGGCGGTGGTGCACAGCCATTCGCCCAGCGTGATTCCTTTCGGCGTGACGGGCCAGCGCCTGCGCCCCATCTTCCACATGAGCGGCTTTCTGGGCAGCGGTTCGTCGCTGTATGAAATCCGCGAATCCAATGGCAACACCGACCTGCTGATCCGTGACATGGCCCTGGGCAAGGACCTGGCCAGGGCGCTGGGCCAGCATACCTGCGTGCTGATGCGCGGCCACGGCTCCACCGTGGTGGCGCCCTCGCTGGAGCGCGCTGTCTACCGCGCCGTCTACGCCGAGGAAAACGCCAAACTGCAACTCAGCGCCAGCGCGCTGGGCCCGATTGAGTTCCTGACGCCAGAAGAAGCCGAGAAGGCCATGAACACCAACGAGGGCCAAGTCATGCGGCCCTGGGAGCTGTGGAGCCAGGCTGTCGGCGCGGTTGAGTAAGCCTTTCATTGCCGCAAGCAAAGCGCACCACTGCACACCGCAACATCGCACGAAAGCGAAGAGGACACCATGAAACTTCCCCGACTGCTGGCGCTCGCCACCCTGATGTCCCTGGGCTGCCTGGGCGCCGGCCAGGCACTCGCGCAGGACTACCCGTCGCGCGCCGTGCGCATCATCGTGCCCTACGGCACGGGCGGCGGTTCCGACATCCTGGCGCGCCAGATCGGCGCGCGTCTGCAGGCCCTGTGGGGGCAGGGCGTCGCCGTGGACAACCGCGCGGGCGCCTCGGGCAACATCGGCACCGAGGCCGTGGTGCACGCGGCGCCGGATGGCTACACGCTGCTGCTGCAAAACAGCACCATGGTGGTCAACCCGGCCGTCAACGGCAAGCTCAATTACGACCCCGAAAAAGACCTGACGCCCATCATGCTGCTGGGCCTCACGCCGGTCGCGCTGGTGTCGCACCCGGGCACCAACATCACCAACCTCAAGGAGCTGGTGGCCTATTCCAAGGCCAACCCGGCGGCGCTGAGCTATGGCTCCTGCGGGGTGGGCACGCCCCAGCACTTTGTGATGGAACTGGTCAAGCAGAAGTCGGGCATCAACGCCACCAATGTGGGCTACAAGGGCTGCGCCCCGGCCCTGACCGACGTACTTGGCGGCCAGGTGCAACTGGCCATATTGAGCGCCAACCTCGCCGCGCCCCACCTCAAGACCGGCAAGCTCAACGCCATCGGCGTGTCGACCGCCACACGCTACCAACTGATGCCGCAGGTGCCCACGTTTGAGGAGCAGGGCCTCAAGCCGCTGGACTTCTCCATCTGGTACGCCCTCATGGGCCCGGCCAAAATGAAACCCGAAGTGGTTGCCAGGATTTATGCCGACGTGCAGAAAGTGCTGGCCGAACCCGCCGTGAAGGAAAACCTGTCAGGTGCGGGTGTGGAGCCGCTCGCCGGCGACGGCGCGGCCCTATCCAAGCTCATCAAGAGCGACCTCGCGCGCTACGCGCAGCTGGCGAAGTCGGCCAATATCAAGGCTGAATAAGCCGGTTTCGGCGCCTTGTCTGACGGCCCGTCCCAGGCCTGGTGATCTATAAACGATGCAAGGACTGCCTGCAACGGGCGGGTCCGGGCCGGCATTGACCCGTGAGGGTTGCTGCCTGAGAATCTTTCCAGGGCTTCAAGGAGATTGCGTCATGTACAAGCACATTCTGGTCCCTGTGGACGGCTCGGCCACCTCGCAAAAAGCCATTGGCAATGCCGTGGCGATTGCGCAGGCGTTCAAGGCCGAGGTGACGGTCATCTACGTCATTGATCCCTATGCCTTCACCGGGGTGGGTACCGACTTCGCCTACGGCCAGGCCGAATACCTGGGCGCGGCCACGGCGGAGGCCAATGAGGCCATCAAGGCCGCCAGGCAGGCCTTCGAAGGCGTGGGCATCACCGCCACCGGTTCGGTCGTCGAAGGCCATGCGGTTTACCGCGGCATCCTGGACACCGCCGAGTCGATCAATGCCGACCTGGTGGTCATGGGCTCGCACGGCCGGCGCGGGCTTGAGAAGCTGGTCCTGGGAAGCGTCACGGCCCAGGTGCTGTCGCATGCCCACTTGCCGGTGCTGGTCGTTCGGGACTAGGGCCTGCCAACAGGCCCTAAACTGGCGGTACCGCGGACCAAGGAGCTTCCCATGGATTTGCTGAATCACGATCTGGCGCACGAGTTTCCGGAATACCTGCAAAAAATGCACAGCCTCAAGGCGTCCGACCCGCGCTTTGCCAGCCTCTTCAGCCGGTATGACACCGACAACCACGCCATCGCCCGCTATGAGCAGGGCGTGGGAACCATCACCGACGAGGCGCTGGAAAACCTCAAGAAAAGGCGGCTCAAGGTCAAGGACGAGATTTACCAGATCCTCAAGAAATCCTGATCCATTCGTTCGCCGGGCTTTTCATCAAATTGCCATGGAGGGCTCTTAAGCTGGCGTGTTGCCGGTTTACGGCTTGTGGCTTATGGCTTTGCAGGAGAACCCCTTGATTTCCAGCGATGAAGAACTGATGCGGCGTATCCGCAATGACCTGATCGACAGCTTTGATGAAGAGCTGGAGATGGAAATTGAAGACCGCGCCGTGGCCGAACTGATTGGCGAAGACCACGCCCGCAGCCCGCAGGAAGCGGCCAAGGACAAGGAATACCGCCGCCGCTATTTCCGCGAGCTGTTTCGCCTGCAGGCCGAACTCGTGAAACTGCAGGACTGGGTGGTCGCTACCGGCCACAAGGTGGTCATCCTGTTTGAAGGCCGCGACGCGGCCGGCAAGGGCGGCGTCATCAAGCGCATCACCCAGCGGCTCAACCCGCGCGTCTGCCGCGTGGCGGCGCTGCCCGCCCCGAACGACCGCGAACGCACGCAGTGGTATTTCCAGCGTTATGTCTCGCACCTGCCCGCGGCCGGCGAGATCGTGCTGTTCGACCGCAGCTGGTACAACCGCGCCGGTGTGGAGCGCGTCATGGGCTTTTGCACCGAGGAGCAGTACGAGGAGTTTTTCCGCACCGTGCCCGAGTTCGAAAAAATGCTGGGCCGATCCGGCATACAGCTCATCAAATACTGGTTTTCCATCTCCGACGAAGAGCAGCACCTGCGCTTCCTGGGCCGCATCCATGACCCGCTCAAGCAATGGAAGCTCAGCCCCATGGACCTGGAGTCGCGCCGCCGCTGGGAGGAGTACACCAAGGCCAAGGAAATCATGCTGGAGCGCACCCACATCCCCGAAGCCCCCTGGTGGGTGGTGCAGGCCGACGACAAAAAGAAGGCGCGCCTGAACTGCATACACCACCTGCTGGGGCAGATGCCCTACCGCGAAACCGAACACCCGCCCATCGTGCTGCCCGACCGCGTGCGCCACGAGGACTATGTGCGCAACCCGGTGCCGCAGGACATCATCGTGCCGGAGGTTTATTGAACACCCCCGCCCAGGCTCACTTCGTGTAGCCTGTCCCCCCCTTGCAGGGGGCGGCGCCTGCGGTCTGGCGAAGCCAGTCCCGCGGCCCCTACTGGTTTGGGGTTGTTTTTGCTTGGGACTGTCTAGTCTCGTACGTCGGCAACCGGGTTCGCCCCGAAGTCCGGCCGGGCCAGGAAGGCGATGACGCGTGCTGCCGCGTCGTCAGGCGAGGTCAGCGAGCCGCCGGCCTTCAGGCCCACAAACGAGGCGCGATCAGGGAAGGCCTCGGCCGGCGCCGCGCGCAGCTGTTCCTGCATGCCGGTGTCTATCACGCCCGGCGCGAGCGAGCAGACCTTGGCGCCTTGCGGCTTCAAGGCTTCGTCCAGCGCCAGGCTGCGCGTGAAATGGTCCATGCCGGCCTTGGCTGCGCAATAAGCGGCCTGCGAAGCCATGGCCCTGCGGCCCAATCCCGACGAGATATTGAGCACCTTGCGGGGCGCTTTCCAGCCGCCGGTGGCGCGCAGGAAGGCGGCTGTGATCTGCATGGGCGCTTCCAGCCCCACACGCAGCGCGCGGGCCAGGTCCTCGGCGCTTATGTCGCTGAGCGGCGCGATCTGCGGAATGACGCCTGCATTGTTGATCAGCGTGGCGCTGGCCCAGGCTTGTTCCGCCTGCGAATCCTTGAGCCAGCTTTCCAGCTTGCCGGCCAGGGAACCGCTGTCGGCCAGGTCATGCTCCCATTGCAGCACCGTGGCGCCCAGGTGCCTGGCGTGCGCGTCCAGCTCGGGCACCGAGCTGCGGGAGATGCAAAGCACGGTGTGGCCGGCGCTGAGCAGCTGGCGCGCCATGGACAGGCCCATGCCGCGCGATGCGCCTGTGATAAGGGTCAGGTGGGTAGGGTTTTTCATGGCTGCATGTTAGCGCTCGCGCAGCCATGGCGCTTGCCGTCCTAAAACGCGGGCGCACTTTCAAACGACATCTCCAGCCCGCTGCCCGGATGCGTGAAGCGCAGCGCCGCGGCATGCAGCAACAGGCGCGGCGCTTTCGCCTGCACCTCAGCCGGTGCATACAGCGCATCGCCCAGGATGGGATGCCCCAGCGCCTGCAGATGCACACGCAACTGGTGCGAGCGGCCGGTGACAGGTTCGAGTTCCACGCGTGTGGTGTTCGCCGCCGCGTCAAAGCCCAGCACGCGCCAGCGGGTCTGACTGGGCTTGCCGCGTTCGTTGTCAATGATGCGCAGCGGGCGGCGCGGCCAGTCCACGATGATGGGCAGGTCTATCAGGCCCCAGCCGCGGTTACCGTTGCCGGCATCAGAGGATGGCATGCAACCCTCCACCACGGCCACATAGCGCTTGTGGACTTCGCGGCTTTCAAACGCCCGGCTCAGCGCCCGCTGCATGGCCGCGCCGCGCGCCATCAGCATCAGGCCCGAGGTGGCCTGGTCCAGCCGGTGCACGATGAGCGCGTCCGGAAAAGCAGCCTGCACGCGCGCGCTCAGGCAATCCTGTTTGCCTTCGCCGCGTCCCGGTACGGCGAGAAGGCCCGCGGGCTTGTCCAGCACCAGCAGGCTGTCGTCGGCGTGCAGCAGGCCGAAGCCTGCGGTGGCGGTGCCATTACCTGTGAGGTCATTGTTCCGCGGCGGGCCGGCCTTCATGATTCAGTCATCAAGCAAGTTTTCAACAAAGTTTTTAACCAAGGAGAGAAACCATGACTGACGCAGGTGCCATTGCCATTGCATGTGGACTGATCATAGGCCTGGGCGCCATAGGCGCTTGCCTGGGCATAGGCGCGATGGGCGGGCGTTTCCTGGAGGGTGCGGTGCGCCAGCCTGAAATGATGGAGCCGCTGCAGGTCAAGATGTTCCTGCTGGCCGGGCTGATCGATGCCAACTTCCTGATCGGTGTGGGCATCGCCATGATGCTGTTGTTTGCGAACCCGCTTTGAGACGGGTGATTCCGGATGATTCGTGTCAGGTCTTTGCTTTTGCTTTTGGCTTGGGCGGCGGGAAGTTGTGAACCGTGGGACCGCTGCGCTTGATGTCCCGAAGCATGAAGAGGTAGAGGCTTTCAACCTTCTCGCGCGCCCAGGGTGTCTTGCGCAGGAACTTCAGGCTGGAGGCCACGCTGGGGTCGCTGGTGAAGCAGCGGATATTGATGCGCCGCCCCAGGTCCTCCCAGCCGTAGTGATTCGACAGCGCGGTGACGACGGCCTCCAGCGTCACGCCGTGCAATGGATTGCCGGGCTGGGTCATGGGCTGGCCGGATGGAAAGTCATGAAAACATGACCCGTTTGCCTGGCATTTTTGCGGCTAGCCGCCCACCTTGTTCTTCAGCTTTCCCTTGGGGGCGATCTGCGTCACGATGACGGGACGCACCGCATCGGGCGACACCGGCTTGGGCGGCGAGCTGTCCTTCTTGGGCTTTTTAACCATCTTGTTGCTGTTTTGCTGTCCTTTTGCCATGGTTCCCTCCGGTAGGTTGATGAGATGAGTGACGGGTGATAGGTGACGGGCGTAGCCCCGATTATCAGTGCAACTTGATACGCGGGCGGTGCGTCCGGTCCAGCATTTCCGACAGCGTGATCAAGGCCGTCTTCTTGAAGCCGCCCAGCGCCAGCTGGTGCTGCTTGTGCAGGCCCCAGTACATGAACTTGGCCAGCTGGCCTTCGATGAAAAAGCTGCCTTTGGTGAGGCTACCCATCAGGCTGCCGACCGAGGAATATTCGGACAGCGACACCAGCGAGCCCTGGTCCTTGAACACAAAGGGCGCGACCGGTTTGCCGGCGATCAGGTCGCGCAGCGAGCGCGCCAGGTACATGGCCTGCTGGTAGGCAGCCTGCGCCCGCGGCGGCACCCAGGTGCCGTCGGGTTGCTGGCAGGCCGCGCAGTCGCCAAAGGCATAAATGCTCGTGTCGCGCGTGGTCTGCAGGTTGCCGTTGACCAGCAGCTGGTTGAGCTTGCTGGTCTCCAGCGCCTCGGCGCTTCCGGCCGGGCCGCCCAGGCTGCGCAGAAAGTCCGCCGCCTTCACGCCGGCCGCCCATACCGTGATGCTCGCGGGCACCACCTTGCCGCTGGCCATCTTCAGGCTGTCGGCCGTGACCTCGACGACTTTCTCATTGGTATGCACCTCGATGGCCAGCTTGCGCAGTTCGCGCATGGCCGATTCGCTGAGGCGCTCGGGCAACTGGGCCAAGAGGCGCGGCGAGGCCTCCACCAGCACGATCTGCAGGTCTTTTTCGGGGTGAATGTGGTCAAAGCCGTAGCTGGCCATCACGCGGGCGGCCGCATGCAGCTCGGCGGCCAGCTCGACGCCGGTGGCGCCGCCGCCCACAATGGCCACCGTCAGGCGCCCGCTCCCGGCCATGCGCGGCACGGTCTGCGCGCGCAGGCAGGCGTTGATCAACCTGTCGTTAAAGCGCTTGGCCGCCTGCGGGCTATCCAGCTTGATGGTGTGCTCGGCCGCGCCGGGCGTGCCGAAGTCGTTGGTCTGGCTGCCCACGGCGATCACCAGGGTGTCGTAAGCCAGTTGCTGGGCCGGCGTGATCTCGCGGCCGGCCTCGTCATGGCTGGCGGCCAGTTGCACGGTCTTGTTCTGGCGGTCCACGCCGGTGAGGCTGCCCAGGCGGAACTTGAAGTGGTTCCAGCGCGCCTGCGCCAGGTATTCGATTTCCTCGGCATGGGTGTCAAAGCTGCCGGCGGCCAGCTGGTGCAGCAGCGGCTTCCAGACATGGGTGCGGGCGGCATCCACCAGGGTGACCTCGGCCAGGCCCTTTTTGCCCAGGCGCTTGCCCAGCTGCGTGGCTAGCGCCAGGCCTCCGGCGCCCCCTCCAACGATGACGATGCGATGCATAAAACCTCCTGGGGTATGGTGCTTTAGTTATGCCGCCATGTTAACTGGCGGGCGGGAGTGCCTACTTTTGTCCTCCATTCCTCCCCCAGGACCATGCCAGGCGGGCGCCGCGTTGACACGGCGCTGTTAAGCTTCAGCCCCGCATGCCCACACACACCTTCAAGGAACTCACCCGCCAGCGCGCCTATATGCGCATGTGGTTCGCGCGGATTTTCGGCACCACGGGCAACCAGATGTTGATGGTGGCCGTGGGCTGGCAGATGTACGAGCTGACCGGCAGCGCCTGGGATCTGGGCCTGGTGGGCCTGTACCAGTTCGTGCCGGCGCTGCTGCTCACGCTGGTGGCCGGGCATGTGGCCGACCGTGTGCACCGCGGCCGCATCATCGCCGGCTGCCTGGTCACCCAGGCCACGGTGGCCATGATCCTGGTGGCGGCCACACAGGGCTGGCAATTGGGCGGCGTGCATCACCCCTGGGCTTCACGCGAACTGCTGCTCGGGCTGTCGGTCATGCTGGGCGTGGCGCGCGCCTTCCAGATGCCTGCGCAGCAGGCGCTCACCCCCATGCTGGTGCCGCCCGCCATGCTGCCCCGCGCCATGGCCTTCAGCTCGGCCGGCATGCAGGCGGCGGTGATAGGCGGGCCGGCGCTGGGCGGCGTGATTTTTGTGGCCGGCGCCACGGCGGTGTATGCCACCTGTACCTGCCTGTTCGCCACCGGCTGTGCGCTGATCGCGGTGCTGCGTTACGACCACGCGCCGCCTCCGCGCGAGCCGGTGACCCTGCGTACGCTGCTGGCCGGCGTGGAATTTGTCTGGCAGCGCAAGGCCCTGCTGGGTGCCGTGTCGCTCGACCTGTTTGCCGTGCTGCTGGGCGGCGCCACGGCGCTGCTGCCCATGTTCGCCAAGGACATCCTGCACGTTGGCCCCTGGGGCCTGGGCCTGCTGCGCGGCGCGCCCGCGGTGGGGGCCCTGCTGATGTCGGCGCTGCTCACGCGCTGGCCGCTGGAGCGCCGCGTCGGGCCGACCATGCTGTCGGCGGTCGCGGTGTTCGGCCTGTGCATGGTGGTGTTCGGCCTGTCCACCAGCTTTGCGCTGTCGCTTGCCGTGCTCGCCATTTCGGGCGGGGCCGACATGGTCAGCGTGGTGGTGCGCCAGACCCTGGTGCAGATCGAAACCCCTAACGACATGCGCGGCCGCGTCAGTGCCGTCAACTCGGTGTTCATAGGCGCTTCCAACCAGCTTGGCGAATTCGAGTCCGGCGCCACCGCGGCCTTGCTGGGGCCGCTGGGCTCGGTGGTGGCGGGTGGGGTGGGTACGCTGCTGGTCGCGGCGACCTGGTTCAGGATGTTTCCTTCACTTTCAAGGCGAGACCGCATGCTGCCACCGCCACCGGACGGCCAGGTCCTGAAACCCTGAAATGCTGAAGCCCTGGCCCACGGCGGGGCAGGGCCTCATCTTCCTTGTCTCCTTACCAACTGCGATTGAGCTTGAACATCAGGGTCTCGGCATTGTTGCCCTTGACCCATTTGCGGTAGTAGCCCACGCTGCCTGAGAAACTCTGTGTCCACTGCATCTTCATGCCCAGGTTCAGTTCCAGCGCCGTGTTGGCGGTGGGGGCGCCTTGCACCGTGAAAACGCCCGTGCCCGGCGCGTCGGCAAATGACAGGTCCAGGCTGCCCGGGTTTCCGCCCCTGAGCCGGGACAGGGCCAGGCCCGCATCGAAGGTGGTCTTCTTGCGCGGCGAGTCATGCAGCCGGTACTCGGTGCGCATGCCGACGGAAAGCTCCAGTGGCTTGTCGGTGCGCTTGTCCACCGCCAGCGAGAAACCGCCGCCGCCTTGTTCCACATACGCATCCTGGCGTATCACCGTCTGGCGCAGGCCGGCATAAGGCTCGACGCGCCAGCTGGGCGACAGGCTGATGCTGCGGCCGGTTTCCAGGCGCAGGCTGGGCGTGAAGCTGTTAAACCGGCTCTGCGCCAGCGTGTCGACACCCGCGAACACGATGCGGCGGTCCACGCGGTGCTTGCGCCAGGCCAGGTTGGCATAGCCGCCCGCGTACCAGCTGTCATGCGACCAGCGCGCGTAGCCCGCCAGGTTGAAGGAACTGGTGTCCAGGCTGTCGTTGCCCAGCAGGCCGTTCTCGCGGCCATGCCCGGCCGAGAGGCCCAGCGCCAGGTCGCCGCCGCCCACGGCGTGCCGCGGATGCCAGTCCATGCCCAGTTGCACCATGCGCGCGTCCACGTCGCCGCCCGCGATGCCCAGCGTGGTGTCGCCGGTGATGCGGTTGCGCCCGTTGAGCACCGCCATCCAGCCGTCCAGCGCCGGCCGGGCGCTGGACTCATCCAGGCCCAGCGCGACGCCCGACTGCATGGACGACACCGGCGTGACGGGAGCGGGCGTGAGGCGGCTGTAAAACTTCAGCTGGCCCGAAGTGCGCACCGACTCGGCCCCGCCCGTGCCGCCCTGGTGCACGTGCGACATCAGCAACTCGTCCAGCGAGTCGTTCATGCGGTACATCTGCCGCGCCGCCGTGGCATGCGCGCTGCCGCTGACGGCGGTGAGGGCCTCGCGCGCCTGGCTGACCGACAGCGCGTCAAGTTTTTGCGGCGCGCTGGAGCCGGCCAGCGCCAGCGCCGTCAGGGCTTGCCCCGCGCCGGCCTGGTTGGAATTGGTGGCCACCTGCGCATAGCTGGGCGCCGACATGCCCGAAGCCGACGCGAAGGTGACGTTTGCCGAAGTGGCGGTGTAGCTCAGCGTGGGAGTCAGGTAGGCATAGTCGTGCTGCACGCCGCCGCTGAAGGTGCCGGTGCGCGTGCCGGCCT
>Ga0102592_1001609_pt1 | contig 23962 bp, 23 predicted proteins | sample AraplaCol_mMF_r2_FD_76861 | JGI IMG/M metagenome (GOLD analysis project Ga0102592, IMG submission 76861) | Arabidopsis root microbial communities from North Carolina, USA - plate scrape MF_Col_mMF_r2 (SPADES assembly) (version 2) | ecosystem: Host-associated > Plants > Roots > Endosphere...
CGTCCCATCGAATACAATTTCGGTCACATGCGACAATGAAACCCGCCCCTGTGTTCCTCAAGCCATTGCAGCACGGGGCTGGAAATGCAACATGCGCCGCGTACCACCTTCCAGAGTTTTCCCTCCTTGTCCGATCTTGCCCCTCATCTGCTCTTCATGCTGGCTGCAGCCGGTTTTCTCGCCGGCTTCGTCGATTCCATCGCGGGTGGCGGCGGCCTGATCACGGTCCCGGCGATGCTGATTGCCGGTATTCCTCCGCTGCAAACGCTGGGCTCCAACAAGGTGCAATCCGTGTTCGGGGCAGCTTCCGCCACGATCGCTTATGCCCGAAAGGGACACGTGCATCTCCGCACGCAATTGCCGATGGCCTTGATGGCGGTCCTCGGCGGCTCTCTCGGCGCCACCTTGGCGACGGTCGTTCCGGGCGAAGTGCTGCGGGCCGTCATGCCGGTCCTGCTCGTGGCAATCGCCCTCTATTTTGCCTTGAAGCCGAACCTGAATGACGTCGACAAGCATCGCCGCATGACGCCCTTCGTCTTCGGCCTGACGCTGGTTCCGGCAATCGGATTCTACGATGGCGTCTTCGGTCCGGGCGCCGGCTCCTTCTTCATGCTGTCCTTCGTATCCCTTGCCGGCTTCGGCATGCTGAAGGCAACGGCGCACACCAAGCTTCTGAACCTCGGCTCAAATATCGGCGCGCTCATCGTCTTCATTTCCTTCGGTGCGATCCTTTGGAAGATCGGCTTGATGATGGGCGTCTGCCAGTTTCTGGGGGCGCAGCTCGGATCCCGGCTTGCGATGCGTACCGGCGCGCGCCTGATCAAGCCACTGCTCGTCATCGTCTGCGTCGCCTTCACGATCAAGCTTCTGGCCGATCCTGCCAATCCGATCCGGGTCTGGCTTGAAATCTGACGCCGCGTCCGATTACCTCCGGCGTAATTGATGAGGCGCCGGCGCTTCTCCATGATCGCGATGCCTGGACGAACCCGGCGCCAACAGGAGATGATCTGATGACCGATGCGAACACCAAAGCCCAGCGCTACATCGCGATATGGAACGAGGCGGATACGGCCCGCCGCAGCGCTTTGATCGCGGAAAGCTGGCATGAAGCGGCAACCTATATCGATCCCTTGATGCGCGGCGAAGGCCATGAGCAGATCAACGCACTTGTCGAAGCCGTGCATGCGCGCTTTCCGGGATTCCGTTTCGAACTTCTCGGCACCGCCGATGGTTACGGCGACAACCTGCGCTTTTCCTGGGGTCTCGGACCGGCGGGCGGCAAACACCTCATCAAGGGCACCGATTTCGCCGTGCTCGAAGGTGGCCGACTGAAATCCGTGCACGGCTTCATCGACCAACTCCCGGAAGCCGCATGATGATGACGCCGGCCCGCTCCCTTGGGGACTATCTCCGCGACTGGCGGCAGAAGCGCCGAATGAGCCAGCTCGACCTCGCCTTGGAGGCCGAAATCTCGCAGAGGCATCTGAGTTTCATCGAGAGCGGGCGGTCGATCCCAAGCCGCGACATGCTGCTGCATCTGGCCGAACGGCTCGGCGTGCCGCTCAGGGACCGCAATCCCATGCTGCTGGCCGCCGGTTTTGCGCCGCTGTTTTCCGAGCGTTCGCTCGACGATCCGACCCTTCGACCGGCGCGGCAGGCGGTCGACATGATCCTCAAGGGACACGAGCCCTACCCCGCCCTTGCAATCGACCGGCACTGGACGCTGATCGCCGCAAATGATGCCGTCGCGCTACTTCTTGCCGGCGTCGGGGATCGCGCTTTGCTGAAAGGGCCGATCAACGTTCTCCGCCTCAGCCTGCATCCCGATGGGCTGGCGCCGAAGATTGCCAATCTGCCGGAATGGCGCGCACATCTCCTCGAGCGGCTGCACCAACAGATTTCGGCCACGGGAGATCCGATTCTCGGCGAACTGCTGAAGGAATTGTCCGCCTACCCGCTAAGCGGTGGCCGTCCTGAGACGAGCAGGAAAGCCGACTATGCCGATCTCGCCGTCCCGCTCGAACTGGAAACGGAAGCAGGCCTGCTCTCCTTCCTTTCGACAACCACTGTTTTCGGCACGCCCGTGGACATCACCCTTTCCGAACTTGCGATCGAATCCTTCTTCCCCGCGAACGAGGAAACGGCAAGACTCCTCGCAAAAGCGGCACAGGCGAGCGGCTAGACTAGAACAAGGCGAGCAGGAGCGCCCCGCCGGCAATCAGACATACGCCGAGCCAGTTCATGAGGTTGAGCTTTTCACCGAGAAAGACGACACCGAAAACCGCGACAAGGACGATGGAAAGCTTGTCGATCGGCGCGACGCGTGCGGCATCGCCGATCTTCAGCGCGCGGAAATAGGCAAGCCACGAGGCGCCCGTCGCGGCGCCTGAAAGGCAAAGGAAAAGCCAGGTCTTGCCTGAAATGCTGGAGAACGGCTGCCATTGCCCGGTTGCCACGACAATCGCGCTGATGATGAAGACGATAACGACGGTGCGGATCAACGTGGCGAGATCGGAATTGATGCCAGCGACGCCGATCTTTGCAAAGATCGCCGTCAACGCAGCAAACGCCGCCGAAATCACCGCCCAGAAAATCCAGCTCTGTGTCATCAGAACTCCACACCCGGCTGTCCCTTGATGCCGGAACGGAACGGATGCTTGATCAGCTCCATCTCGGTCACGAGATCGGCGATCTCGATTAGTTCGTCCTTGGCGTTGCGCCCGGTGAGAACGACATGAGTCATATACGGCTTCTCGTTCTTCAGGAACTCGACCACCTCGTTGATATCGAGATAGTCGTAGCGCAACGCGATATTGATCTCGTCGAGGAGCACCATCGAATTGCGCTCGTCCCGGATCAGCTCCTTGGCCTTCTCCCAGGCGGCGGATGCGGCGGCCACATCGCGAGCGCGATCCTGCGTCTCCCAGGTGAAACCCTCGCCCATGGTGTGGAACTGGCAGATGTCGGAGAAGTGCTTTTCGATCAGGTCGCGCTCGCCGGTCCACATCGCGCCCTTGATGAACTGCACGACCGCAGACGGCTTTCTGTGCGCGATGTGCCGGAAAATCATTCCGAAGGCGGAGGACGACTTGCCTTTGCCCTTGCCGGTGTGGACGATGATGAGGCCCTTTTCGTCGGTCTTTGAGGCCATGATCTTGTCACGGGCGGCCTTCTTCTTCGCCATCTTCTCGGCGTGGCGGGCGTCGTCGTGGCCAGCGGGTTCGGTGGTTTCGTCAGTCATCTCAATTTTCCCCGGATGCAAGTTTGAATGTATCTGAAAGGTCGAACCGCGCCGAATTGCTGCGAGGCGTCCAGAGGCGGCGATCGATGGCCTCGAGCAGCCGCTCCTTGATATCCTCGAAGGCGGCTGGGTTCTTCTCGATCATGAAATCGCGCACCTTCGGATCAACCACGAAGGCCCGGTAGACGGCTTCGAAATGATGGTTGCCGACTGCACCCGTCGTCGCCGCAAAGGCGAAAAGGTAGTCGACGGTCGCGGCGACCTCGAAAGCGCCCTTGTAGCCATGGCGCATGACGCCGTCGATCCACTTCGGATTGACGACACGGCCGCGCACGACACGCCCGATCTCCTCTTCCAAAGACCGGATCACCGGCTTCTCTGGCCTGGAATGATCGTTGTGATAGATCGACGGCCGGTCGCCCGCCAGCATTTCGGCCGCGGCCGCCATTCCGCCCTCGAACTGGTAATAGTCGTCACTATCAAGAAGGTCGTGTTCGCGATTGTCCTGGTTCTGCACGACCGCCTGGATCGAGCGCAACCGTTCTTCGAAAACGCCACGCTCCGCCCGGCCCTCTTCGCCGGCGCCATAAGCGTAGCTTCCCCAGACAAGATAGGCCTCGGCCAGATCGGCGCGACGCTCCCACCCCTTCTCATCGATCAGCGCCTGCAGACCGGCACCGTAAGCCCCGGGCTTCGAGCCGAAAATGCGGTAGCCCGCGCGGCGACCGGCTTGCACAGCATCCAGTCCCGCCGCTTCAAGACGGGCCGCCTCGCCGCGCATACGCTCCGCAATCGGGTTGTCCGCAGCATCCTCTTCCAGCACTCCGACAGCACGGATTGCCTTGTCGAAGAGCGCGATCTGTTCCGGGAAGGCATCCCGGAAGAAGCCGGAAATACGCAGCGTCACATCGACACGCGGACGCCGTAGCAATGCGGGCGGGATGATTTCATAGCCGGTGACCCGCCGCGAGGTCATGTCCCACACCGGCTTCACGCCGATCAGGGCAAGCGCCTGGGCAATATCGTCTCCGCCGGTGCGCATGTTCGAGGTGCCCCAGGCAGTCAGGCCGAAGGACACCGGCCATTCGCCGTGATCCTGCACATAGCGGCGGATCAGCAGTTCCGCGGACTTCTTCCCAAGCTCGTAGGCCGCCGGCGTCGGCACGGCACGGCTGTCGACCGAGTAGAAATTCCGCCCTGTCGGCAGCACATCGGGACGTCCTCGCGTCGGCGCACCTGACGGACCGGGCGGCACGAAGCGCCCATCGAGGCCTCGAAGCAGACCTTCGATTTCGGCAGTTCCGCAGGCGAGAATGGCAGGCTTGAGCCGCGTTTCGATCTCCGCCAGAACGGCGCGCGTGGCCTCCCACTCCTTCGGGCAGGCGATCTCGCCGGCAACCAATCTTGCCGCAAGCAGTTCGATCCGCTCGACCGTATCGCCGTTCGTGCGCCAGATCGCATCCGTGGCGCTTGCAAGAACATCAGGAAGCGGCCCGGTCCAAACTTCCGCCATATCGCAATCGAGCGGGTCGAACGCCAAGCCGAGATCCGCGGCAATCGCACGCTGGAGGCTGCGGTCCCCGCCTTGGCCGAGTCCACGCGGAACCCGCGCCAGCGCGACCGTCAGATCCGTCAGCAACCGTCCCTGCGGCGAGACGCCGAAAACATGCAGGCCGTCGCGGATCTGCATCTCCTTGAGATCGCAGAGATAGGCGTCGAGCTTCTTCAAAGCCTCCGTCTCGCTCTCGCCCTTGTCGATGCCGGCATCGCGATCGAGGCCGATGTCGGCCACGAGATCAAGGATCTGCTTGCTAAGAAGTCGGATTCGGCGCGGATCACCGCCCGACGCCTCGTAGTATTCGTCGACCAGCGCTTCCAGATCCTTGAGCGGCCCGTAGCTCTCGGCACGCGTCAGCGGCGGCGTCAGATGATCGATGATCACGGCGCCGGCGCGACGCTTGGCTTGCGTCCCCTCGCCGGGATCGTTGACGATGAAGGGATAAAGATGCGGCATGGGGCCGAGGACGGCTTCGGGGTAGCATTCCTCTGACAGAGCCAGCGCTTTGCCGGGTAACCATTCCAGATTGCCGTGCTTGCCCATGTGGATGACGGCGTGGGCACCGAACTCGTGGCGAAGGAAAGCGTAAAAGGCAAGATAGCCATGCGGTGGCACGAGATCCGGGGAATGGTAGCTTTCCTTTGGATCGACGTTGTAGCCGCGCGCCGGCTGGATGCCGACCAACAGCTCACCAACACGCAGGAACGGCAGCGCAAAAGCGCCCTGCACGACATAGGGATCGGCCTCGGGCCCACCCCAACGCGCACAGATTTTGTCCTGAATCTTTTTCGGAAGATCTTCGAAGAAGGCTTTGTAACGACTCAATGAAAGCGATTCGCGGACAAGCTTCCCATCCCTTCCGGAATTTGTCGGCCCCTGCATCAGACGTCGCATCAGCGCATCGCCATCATCTGGAATATCGGCGACCGGATAGCCGGCGCCACGCATGGCCTTCAACACCTCGACGGTGCCTGCCGGCGTGTCCAACCCGACGCCGTTACCGAGTCTGCCATCGCGGTTCGGATAGTTCGCCATGACAAGAGCGATGTGTCTCTTGCCAACGGGTGTCGTCCGCAGATTGGCCCAGTTGGCTGCAAGCCGCGCTGTATAGCGCATCCGCTCGATATCGGGCTCGCTGCCGACAATGTTGGCCTCGACACGCGCGTCGTAGCGCGCGGCCGACTTGAAGGAAACCGCTCGGGCAAGCACCCGCCCGTCAACCTCCGGCAGCGCAACATTCATTCCAAGGTCGCGTGCGGAGAGCCCCTGCGAGGAAGCGGCCCACGCTTGGCGCGACGACGCCGAAAAGATCGCCTGAAGCACCACCGCGTCGTTCGCCTCGAGCACGGTCGGCTCGCGATCCGCACCAGGCGCAGACACGGCAAAGCCTGTCGTATTGATCACCACCTCGGGCTTGATGGCGTCAAAAACACTTTCGAGAATGCCCTTCGAGACAGGATCCTTGAGGCTGTAAGCAAACACCGGCAGCGGCCGGATGCCTTCAGCCAGCAGCGTATCGATCAAGGCTTCGACAGGCTTGGTCTCTCCGCTTTGCACGAGCGCGCGATAGAAGCTGACCGCGACCACAGGCGTTTGTGACACTCCCTGTACGAAGCGCACCCGTTCGTCGCACGCCGACCTCCACTCTTCGACGCCGACGACGCCCTTGCCCGGCCACCAGATCCCAGCCTTCATCAGCGGCGATGCCGCTTCCGGCTTTTCAGTTCCCGAGAGCATCGCACCGGCATAGTCCAGAAACGCCCGCGAATTGGCATCGCCGCCTTCGATGAGATAGGCCCAAAGGGCGTTCAGGTCTTCAAGCGGTACATTCGAAAATGGTGTCAACCCCGCATCGGACTTCAAATCTCCGGGCAGCACGGCGATGAACGCGCCAGATCGAGCTGCCGCCGTATGGAGCGCCTCCAGCGCATAGTGGAAGTAGCTGGCGCCACCCAGCGCCCTCACGACGATTAGCTTGGAGTGGCGGGCCGTCCGCTCGATATAGGCATCGACCGACATTGGATGCTTCAGGCTCATCAGGCTTGCCAGCCGCAGCGAGAAGCCGGCCGACGGTTCGTCATAAGCGGCGGCTATCGCGGCAAGCTCGGTATCGGCAGCCGACAGGAACAGGACATCGCCGGGCGATTGACCGAGATCGATCGCCTCCTCGGCGTCACTGATTGTTCCCTGCTGTGCCAGAAGCAGATGCATCGGTCTTCCCTTATGCCAGCGCTTCGATCGCCTTGCGCACCGCCGCTTCGTCCATCTCGTGCAAGCCGATGACGACAAGACGGGTGCCGCGTGCTTCGCCCGGCGCCCAGGCGCGATCGAAATAGTGGTCGATCCGACTGCCGACCGCCTGCAACTGCAGGCGCATCGGCTTGCCGGGAACATCGATGAAGCCCTTGAGCCGCAGCACGTCGTGTTCGCCGATAATGTCCTTCAGTGCGTCCACGAATACAGAAGGATCGGCAACGGGGCCAAGTTCGACAACGAAGCTGTCGAATTCGTCGTGGTCATGCGGCACGCCATCCTCGTGCTCGAGCTCGTGGTGAGACTTGCGATTGGCCACGTCATCCTCAGTGCCAACGCCAAGCCCGAGCAGAACGCTCGCCGGAACCTCGCCGTTGCGCGCTTCGATCATCACGGGCTTGCGGGCGATACGGGAAGCGACCTCGTCCCGCACGCGGCCAAGGCCGGCGGTGTCGAGAAGGTCGGTCTTGTTGAGGACGATCAGATCGGCGCAAGTCAGCTGGTCCTCGAAAAGCTCCTCGATCGGGCTCTCATGGTCGAGCGACTCGTCTTCGACCCGACGAGCCTCGACGGCATCGTGATCGTCCGCGAAGCGGCCTGCGGCGACGGCGGCGCTGTCGACAACGGTAACCACGCCATCGACGGTGACCTGCGTGCGGATATCAGGCCAGTTGAACGCCGCAACGAGCGGCTGCGGCAGCGCGAGACCGGATGTTTCAATAACGATATGGTCGGGGCGCTGTTCGCGCTCCAGAAGCTTGGTCATCGTCGGAATGAAGTCGTCGGCAACCGTGCAGCAGATGCAACCATTGGTGAGCTCGATGATGTCATCCTCGGTGCAACTCTCCGCGCCGCAGCCCTTGAGCACGTCGCCGTCGACGCCGAGATCGCCGAATTCGTTGATAATAAGCGCGATCTTCTTGCCGTTTGTATTGGAGAGCAGATTGCGGATCATCGTCGTCTTGCCGGCGCCGAGGAAACCCGTGATCACGGTCGCCGGGATTTTCTGCTGGTTCATGAAATTCAACCCTTCATCTTCAGCGGCAGTCCGGCCGCGATAAAATACACATCCGCGGCCTCGGCCGCGATCATTTGATGCAGACGGCCGGCATGATCCCGGAACTCCCGCGCCATGCGGTTTTCCGGGACGATACCGAGACCGACCTCATTGGAAACGATGACGAGACGGGCGCGTCCCCTCGGCAGATACGCCACAAGCGCGGCAAATTCCGCCTCCATGTCGCGGTCTTCCATCATCAGATTGGTGATCCAAAGCGTCAGGCAATCCACCAAAACTGCCCGCTTCTCGCCGTCGATCGCCCGCAGGCAGCCGACAAGATCCAGCGGCTCTTCATGGGTATGCCAGAGATCGCCGCGATCGGCTTTGTGCTTGTCGATCCGGACGCGCATCTCGTCGTCCCAAGCCCGACCGGTCGCCACGTAATGGTGCTCCAGGCCGCTCGAGACGACCAGTTGCTCGGCAAAACGCGACTTGCCCGAGCGCGCGCCGCCCAGGATGAAAGTCGCGCCTGATGATATCGGGCTCATGGAAAACGCTGACCGATCTGCGGAAGCCTTCCGCGAGAGACCGGAACGGCTGCGGAGCGCAGCCGGCAAATCTGTCTTTCAGCCATGACAACCTCCGTGCTGGCAGCGGGCATCGCCCAGGAATGGGCTTTTCGCCCGGCACAGTTGGCAGGTCTCCTGGCTCGCGGGTCTTGGCCGCGATCGGGGCAAACCGGAAACCGGTCGCCCCAGATCGTGCCGGCGGATCTTCCTCGCCTTCCCGGCTGCATTTCATGAAAAGGCGGACGATTCGTAGACGTAAGAGGCGTCCTGCCCCGGTTGATCATGATGCACTGCCAGTGACTTTTCCGTCGCCACTTCCGCGCAACCCGCCTGCACCATTGCAGGCTGTCAGCCACTCGGAACCAACGCCGGACGGAAAACCCTGACCGCTCTACAGTCGCGGGGTCGGCTATGATGACAGTGCCCGGATTGGGTCCACCGCTTCATATTCCCTTTTCATCCGCACCGATTCAACCGGTCCGGAACCATCCGTTATGGCGCCATCGTTAGGCAAGGCCACTCCTGAAGTCAATCGAAAGCCGTCGTTCCGACGATTGCCGCTATCCGTCGCGAAACGCGATCAAGTCGACCTACTCTACAAGATTTATCGTCTTTTATCAGTGGCTTACGTCATAAATAATTGTTGTCGGCGCCGGTCTTTTGCCGCAATTGCATCGCAAGCGGGTCGCGCCACTGATTTGCCCCTCCTTCCTCGCACTTGAACGCGCCTGCGCCCGCCTAGTTTTCCTGCCATGCTCCTCAAAATCGATATTCGCCGCTTCGGTCCGTTTCATACCCTTCTCGATATCGGGCGGATGCGCGCTCTGCTGCGGCGCAGCGAGATGGGGATGGTCATCGCCGGCGCGATCGTCGGCGTCATATCGGGCCTGGCGGTGACCGGCATGAGCCTCGTTTCCCGCGAAATGCATAGCCTGATCTTCGGAATCAGCGACGTTGAGCGGCTGAGTTCCTCCCAGATCGACAACAAGCTGCTGTTGCTGACGGCGCCGGTCTGCGGCGGCATTCTCCTGGGGCTGTTGCTGTTCGTGCTTGCCAAGACCCGCAAGAAGCCGATGGTGGACCCGATCGAAGCGAACGCACTGCATGGCGGCCGGCTATCTCTCACCGATAGTATTCTGGTCGCGGTCCAGAACCTTATTTCGAACGGGTTCGGTGCTTCCGTCGGCCTGGAAGCCGGCTACACGCAGTTGGCCGCCGGCCTCGCCTCGAAGCTCGGGCTGAAGCTGCAGCTTCGCCGCTCGGACCTGCGCGTACTCGTTGGGTGCGGCGCAGCGGGTGCGATTGCCGCTGCCTTCAATGCCCCGCTGACCGGCGCATTCTACGCCTTCGAGCTCATCATCGGCTCGTACACCATCGTCTCGCTGACGCCGGTCGTCGTTTCTGCGCTGGTGTCGACGCTGGTGGCGCGGCTGCTCGGTGGCAGCGATTTCCTGATCGACGTTGGCGAATTCGGTACGGTCATGCCGGCCGACTATGTGCCGGCTCTGCTGCTCGGCGCATTCTGCGCGGGTGTCGGCATCATGATCATGCAGGGCGTTGCCTGGATCGAGGAATTGGCTCGCCGGAGTTCGATCGCGACGCCGCTGCGCCCTGCCCTTGGCGGCATCGTCGTCGGTCTCCTCGCGCTGATCACGCCGCAGGTGCTGTCGGCAGGACATGGCGCGCTCCACCTCAACCTCGGGCGCGACGTCGCCATTCCGGTGCTCGTGGGGCTGTTCCTCCTGAAAGCCTTCGCCTCCGCGATCTCGATCGGTTCGGGCTTCAGAGGCGGCCTGTTCTTCGCGTCGCTGTTCATGGGCGCGCTGGTAGGGAAGTTCTTCGCCTATTCCGCCCCCTACTTCGCTCACGCTACGCTGACACCGGTCATCTACGCGGTCGTCGGCATGAGTTCGCTTGCAGTCGCCGTCATCGGCGGGCCACTGACGATGACCTTCCTCGCGCTCGAAATTACCGGCGACTTTCCGATCACCGCGCTTGTGCTGGCGGCGGTCATCACCTCCTCGCTCGTCGTGCGCAGCACCTTCGGCTACTCCTTCGCAACATGGCGCTTCCATCTGCGCGGTGAGAGCATTCGCAGCGCTCACGATGTCGGCTGGATCCGCAACCTGACGGTTGACCGGCTGATGCGCGCAGATGTGAAGACCGCCAATGCCACTCTCTCGATCGATGACTTCAAGGAACGCTTCCCCATTGGTTCGGCGCAGCGCGTCGTCCTGGTCGATGATGCCGGCAAGTACAGCGGCCTCGTGCTCGTTCCGGAGATTTACGCGAACCTGACCGACACAGACGAAACCGGCAAGGATCTCAGCGAGTTCATTCGCTACAAGAATGATTTCCTGCTGCCACAGATGAACGCCAAGCAGGCAGCCGCCATCTTCGACAAGACCGAAAGCGAAGCACTTGCCGTCGTCAACAATCTGATTGAGCGCAAGGTTATCGGGCAGTTGAGCGAGGCGCATACGCTGCGCCGTTACAGCGAAGAACTCGATCGCCGCCGCCGCGAAATATCCGGCGAGATCTAGCCGAGAAGTTCGTCCAGCCAGCGTCTGTCAAGACAGGCTTCCAACTCGGCCGCAACGTCGTCCAGGGCTTTCTCGACGCCGGCACGATAGTCATTCGTGTCGCCCGAAAGGCCAAAGCTGCGCAGCAAGCGAGAACGGTAGATATCGCTGGCGAACAGCCCATGCAGATAGGTTCCCGCAATCCGGCCGTTTGCCGATACCGCACCATCCGGCTTGCCATCGACGATCGCGAACGGCCGGCCACAGTCTTCGCCGGAAGTGATACCGAGATGGATCTGGTAGCCGGAAAGCGGGGAACCGTCCTCCACTGTTGTCGCAACACTGTTGCGGACGGTCTTTTCGGGCGCCATTTCCGTCTCGACGTCGAGCAGCCCGAGGCCCGCCATCTCCACGGCATGCCCCTCGATGCCCAAGGGATCATGGACCTTGCGTCCGAGCATCTGATAGCCGCCACAAATCCCGATGACGCGCCCGCCGCGCTTCACATGGGCGAGGAGGTCGAGATCCCAACCCTGCGCACGCATGTCCGCCAGGTCTGATATCGTCGATTTCGAACCGGGCAGGATCACCAGCCGCGCATCCGCGGGCAGCCGCTCACCCGCACGGACGAAAACCAACTCGACATCCGGCTCCGCCTTCAAGGGATCGAGATCGTCGAAATTCGCGATGCGGCTAAAGACTGGCACGGCGACCTTGAGCGCGCCGGAGTCGCCGCGCGCCAGGTGCTCGAGCGCCACCGAGTCCTCGGCTGGCAGACGCGAAGCGTGCTTGAGCCACGGCACGACACCGAAGCATGGCCATCCGGTGAAGCGGCGCACAGCGTCGATACCGGCATCAAAGAGCGAGACGTCACCACGGAACTTGTTGATGAGATAGCCGGATATCATTGCCCGGTCGTCCTCGGAGAGGATCGTATGCGTGCCAACCAGTGAAGCAATGACGCCACCGCGGTCGATATCGCCGACCAGGACCACGGGCACACCCGCGCGGGTGGCAAATCCCATATTGGCGATATCGCCCGCCCTGAGATTGATTTCGGCGGGCGAACCTGCGCCTTCCACGATCACAAGGTCCGCTCCGGCCGAAACCTCGGAAAAGCTCTGTATCACGTAGTCAAGGAGCGCAGGCTTGAGCTTCTGGTAATCCCTTCCCTTCGCCTGCCCCCAGACCTTGCCCTGAACGATGATCTGGCTGCCGTATTCGGATTGCGGTTTGAGCAAGACAGGGTTCATGTGCACCGAGGACGGCACACGCGCGGCAAGCGACTGCAGCCATTGCGCCCGGCCGATCTCGCCGCCGTCATCGGCGACCGCGGCATTGTTCGACATGTTCTGCGGCTTGAAGGGACGGACCGAAACGCCACGATTGGCAGCAAGACGGCAAAGCCCCGCGACAAGAACGGTCTTGCCGACATCGGAGCCGGTCCCTTGCAGCATGATGGCCTTGGTCATTATCACGGAACTCCGGAGAACCCGACCCCGGCCTACAACGGCCAATCTGCCGCGGTCAATCTCGAGCGCCGAAAATGCGAAGGCCGCGTCACCCGTTCAGGGTAACGCGGCCTGCCGAAATACGCTGGCGCTTTCGCCCATACACGGCGAAGCTCACGTTCTCCGGGACGCATTACCTGATCCGGAGAAGCGGCGGTGTCCCCCGCCACGCAAGAACAGATAGCGCCACATTGTTACCGGACGGTTAGCAACTCCCTAAGCAAAGATGAATTTCGGCATTTTCCGGTTTTTCTCGATGATTGAATGCCATCGACACGATCTTGGAAGGCTCCTGGTAACCTTTTGGTGAGACTGGCAATACGATTTCAAATCAGACGCTTAGACTTCACGCCTCATGCGCAGAAGAGCGATTGATTTCCACGCCCGAACGCGTAGGCTGCCATTCCAAGGCGTCAAGACGAGCGCCACAGCAATAGCCGGACAAACAGGATAAAGATCTCCGCAAGACGCGGAACGCCTAGTTGTGGCGGGGCAGCAAGAATGGGAACGCAAATGAGATCTCTCTGCACGTCGATCCTGCTCGCCGCAGGAATCTGTGCGGCCACTGCGGCTGCGCAGGCTACCGAATGCGGCAACGTCACAATCGCTGAAATGAAGTGGGCTTCGGCGGGTATTGCGGCCAACTTCGACAGGTTCATTCTTGAGAAGGGGTACGGCTGCTCGGTCAAAATCGTCCCGGGCGACACGATGCCCACCTTCCTCTCGATGAACGAGAAGGGTGAGCCGGATATCGCTTCGGAGTTCTGGATCAATTCCGTCCGCACAGAACTCGATGGTGCGGTCAAGGAAGGCAGGCTGATCCAGGCGGCTGAAATCCTTTCGGAGGGAGCTGTCGAAGGCTGGTGGATACCCAAATTCATCGCCGACGCTAACCCCAACATCCGCAGCGTACAGGATGCGCTCAAGCATCGTGAACTCTTCCCTGCGCCGGGCGGTGCATCGCAGGGCGCGGTCTTTAGTTGTCCCGTCGGCTGGAGTTGTCAGATTTCGACGTCAAATCTGTTCCGCGCGCTGGAAGCCGAGAAGAGCGGGTTTCAGTTGATTGAAACCGGCAGCCCTCAAGAGCTTGATGATTCCATCGCAAACGCCTTCCAGAAAAAGGAGGGCTGGCTTGGCTACTACTGGGCACCCACGGCCATCCTCGGCAAATACGACATGACGCGCCTGAGCTTCGGCGTCGGCCATGACAAGGCAGAATGGGACAAGTGCACATCTGTCCCCGGCTGCGCGCGACCGCAGGTGAATTCCTATCCCGTCTCGCGAGCCTTTACGATTGTCACCAAAGCCTTCGCCGACCGTGCAGGACCGGCCATGGATTATTTGAAGCTCCGCTCGTGGGACAATACGACAATCAACGAAGTGCTCGCCTGGCAGGATGAGAACCACAAGAGCAACGAGGAAGCGACCGTCTACTTCCTCCAGAACTACGCCGCGCTATGGACCAAATGGGTTCCTGCCGATGTCGCGCAGAAGGTCAAGGCCGGGCTCTAGGAAGAGCAAAGCAATCGCTCACCAGACGGTGCAACATTCTTCGCTTGATCAGCGCAGGATTCGCGCAAGAGTGAGCGGGCAAAAGGCGCAGCCGTCTTCTGACGGTATCGATTTCCGATAAGCGGCGGCACCCAATCGCGCCAAGCTGCTTGCCCAGCGAAGAGAAAAAAGATGACATCCGCCCCGTTTCCCGACCGCGACACAATCGCCTCGAAGCTTGCCAGCCTGGACGAGCAGGAAAAGTCCTACGTCTCCCTGCTGATGGAAAATGCGGCACAGGACGAGAACGTCATCGATGGCCTTCACCGTCACCTGAACAATGCCGCGAGCGCGCCATTCCTGAATACGCTGAAACTCGAGAGCCTTGGGAAATGGATTGGCGGCGCAGCGCCGGCCCGCCTGCAGATACGCCTCATGGAGGCTGCGAAATCAAGCCAGCACCCAGCCTATGCGGCGTTCCGGAGTGGGCTTTCGCGTTCCGGCGGGCTGGAAAAGGCCTACCCGCCGGCGGCGATCTGACGCCGTATTACCTGGTAGCCGCGCGACCGACCGAACGACCTGCATCCTGTGTCGCGTTTACGGCATTTGCCGTGTCGCGACCGATACCGCGGATCGTGTTTCCACACGAAGAGAGCACGAGCAGAATTGCGAGGGCGGAGCCGATCTTGGCCATTGTCGTCATTGCGAAATCCTTCTTTTCAATCGTCCAGGCGCGGGCGACTCCGCCGCGCGCATTAAACCCCGGAGGAAGAAAAGAGGTCCGTACTAAGTTGTCAAGCAGCAACGGCCTTGGCTTTTTCCGCAAAGGCAAAGCGGATGCTATCGGCTACGGCCCGCATCGGGTTGTTCATCTGTGACGCCGTGAGCAGCCTGATGTCGAAGGAGCCGAGTTCGGGCAGCCCCTCCTGCACGCCGAGGATTGTCATCTCATCGGTGACATAGGAGCGCGGCAGGGGCGCGATCGCAAGGTCGGAGACGACAGCCGCCCGCTGGGCCATGGTGTGACCGCTGAGGAAGGCGACACGATAGCCACGCTTCATGCGGTCAAGCTGAGACAGCGCCTCGGACCTCCAGATGCAGCCATCCTCCCAGATCGAGATCGGCAGCGGATCGCGGCGGTGCGCCGTACCGCACTTGGCACCGGCCCAGATAAGCCGCTCGCGGAAGACGATCTCCCCATCCGTCGGCAACGGACGCGTCGCGCAATTGATGAGCGCCAGGTCCAGGCGCTGCTCTTCCATCCGCTTCTTGAGGCCGATGCTCATGTCGATCGTGACATCAACCATGATGCTCGGGAAACTCTCGGCGAAGCTTTTCAGGATATTCGGCAGCAGCCGTTCGCCGATATCTTCGGGCGCGCCGAGCCGCACGACGCCGCTCAGCTCGGGCATGATGAACCGCGAGACGGCCTCGTTCGACAGAGCGAGGATGTTGCGCGCGTAGGAGAGCAGCACTTCGCCATGCTGGGTCAGACTGACCGATCGCGCATCACGCAGAAACAGCGTGGCGCCGAGCTGTTCCTCGAGCTTCTTGATCTGCATGGAGACCGCCGACGGCGTCCGATAGACGGCTTCCGCGGCCGTGGAAAAATTGCCGGTCTCTGCAATGGCAACGAAGGTGCGCAGCACGTCGTTGTCAAGCAAAGGAATGGGACGGCGAAAGGGAATGCTCATCGTCACATCTTTCAATTTTTCTGAATTTGACTTCCATATCATTTTGTTTGATTGAAAGTCAACCCGACGATACCTTTCGTTCATAGCGGCTAGTACTGATGAAAGGAGGCCGCGATGAACACGCTCATCGTAATCTTCGACATCTTCTACGCATTCAGATCCCGTCAGATCTCACGCCAGACACGCAATCGCACACGCGACCAGTTGGCGCGACTGCCGACACATCTCGCTGATGACCTCGACCTGCAGGCGTTGGGTATGGCCGACCCTCGCTGAAGATGCGAGCGCCGCCAGCGGCTTCAAAGACGCATTGAAAGGTTATAATATACACTCCGGGCGCGGCGACGGAGCGTAAGGACCATGGCGATGAACGACGCGTGTTTCCAAGGCGATATCCCTGCAGCATATGATCGGTATCTGGTGCCGATCTTGTTTGACCCTTATGCCGCCGATCTGGCGCACCGCCTGGCATCGGTTCATCCGCACCGCGTTCTCGAAGTCGCAGCAGGGTCCGGGGCCCTCACGCGCGCGATATCGTCGGCGCTTCCGCACGCCGAAATCATCGCCACCGATTTGAACCAGGCGATGCTGGATGTCGCCGCATTGAGACATTCTGGCGGGCACGTTGCATGGCGACAGGCTGACGCATTGAGCCTGCCCTTTCCCGATCAGATCTTTGACGCCGTCACGTGCCAGTTCGGCGTCATGTTCTTTCCCGACAAGCAACGCGCCTACCGCGAAATCCTCCGCGTACTGAAGCCGAAAGGGACTTTCCTCTTCAACACCTGGGACTCCCTCGAGAGCAACGCCTTCGCAAAGGTCATCATGACTGAGACGGATGCGTTGTTTCCAGACGATCCGCTGGACTTCTTCCGGCGAACGCCGCACGGCTACTTTGATGCCGAGGCGATCCTTTCGGAACTTGAACGGGCCGGCTTCCAGTCGACCGCCTTCACCAAGGTCGAAAAGACTGCCCATGCGTCCTCGGCAAGGGACGCTGCAACCGCCTTCTGCAAGGGCAGTCCGCTCCGTATGGAAATCGAGGCACGCAAGCCTAAATTCGACGTCGTGGCACGAGTCACAGCGGCTCTCGAGCAGGCTTTCGGCAAAGGTCCGATCGAAGGGCCGATGTCAGCGCTGGTGTTCACCACCGAGGCGCCACGGTAGATAGCACGCTCACGGCAGCCGCTCTTTGTGCCGACGGGCGAAGGCGCGCACCAAAACACGGCTCGTCCGACAATGCCTCGAATTGTCGGAACATCCGATGCTAGGAGGCGTTCCTTCTGGCCAACGCACGCTTTGCTTTGTCGTTGCGCTGACTGCGTTTCCCTCAACCGCAGTCGCAGAGGCTCGGCGCTGTCCAAACCAGCACCGGGTTTTGTCCGCTCGTCTCGACATTCTGCCTCCATCTATTTCAGTATCGCCTAAAATAAAGCTTGAAATCGCCGCGTCGGAAACCATGATGCTTGCCGTCAGCCAGGAGGGGTGTTGATGTTACAGTATCAGGAGACGCGGCGGTTCAAATGCACGGGCGGCGCAGGGAATCCCTGCATTGTCATCGAACAGATCAGGGTTGCCGATGAAGCTATCCCTAGGCCCAGAACCGATTACATGACAATGGATGGCGAGGTCGCCAATCGCCTCGACAAGAAGCACTTTCTGATCTTGATGAAGGGTGAGGTTGTGAAGATCCAGAGGGCGCTGAGGAAAAAACACTGAGCCAGGGCCGGTCGGCATCGGCCTCGCGGCAGACAGTTCCTGTGATCTTTGCACGGCTGGGGCGTCACCGTCGGGCAGATGTCATCATCGCGTCATCTGACGGTGATGTTTTGACGCACCGAGCGCTGAGACTCGTTTTCATTCCGGCGCTGTTCACCGCTGGAATGACTGATGCTGTATATCATTGCCGTCGCCGGCGCCCTGCTGGCAGCCAATACCCTCAGCCTTATGATCGCGGGATGGCGAATTCGGTCCCGCCAAGACAAGACGCCAAGCGTCGCTGTGCGTCCGCCTGTCTCGATCGTGATACCTCTTTGCGGCATAGAACAGTTCTCGCGGGAAACACTCGAAAGCGCGCTGATCCTGGATTGGCCCGACTACGACGTCATTTTCTGCGTTGCCGACAAGGCCGATCCAATCATTGGTGTTGTCGAGAGCATCCTCCGCGCAAAGCCGCTGGCAAATGCACGGATTTTGATCGGGGATGACCGCATCAGCGCAAATCCCAAACTCAACAACTGCGTCAAGGGCTGGAGTGCGGCGGCGCATGAATGGGTCGTCCTTGCCGATTCCAATGTCCTGATGCCGGCGGACTATCTCGCACGCCTGATGGCCGCATGGCGGCACGACAGCGGCCTCGTTTGCTCGACGCCACTTGGCTCCCGTCCGAGCGGATTTTGGGCGGAGGTCGAATGTGCGTTTCTCAACACCCACCAAGCCCGTTGGCAATACGCCGGGGAAGCGCTTGGATTCGGATTCGCGCAAGGCAAAAGCATGCTCTGGCGCAAGAAGATGCTCGACGCCCACGGTGGCATCCAAGCCCTTGCGGCCGAGATCGCAGAAGACGCCGCCGCCACAAAGCTGGTCAACAGCATGGGCCTCAAGGTGCATCTCGTCGCCGGGCCATTCGAGCAGCCCCTAGGTCGAAGGACCTTCCGCGAGGTCTGGGCCAGGCAGTCTCGTTGGGCGCGGCTAAGACGCGTCACGTTCCCGCACTTCTTCGCGCCGGAGATCCTGCTTGGCGTGGTTCCTCCCCTGTTGCTAGGCATGAGCGCTGCCGTCGTTTCCGGCACCAGCCCCGTCACAATAGCCTTGGTAGTCTTATGCGCGGCCTACGCGCCGGAACTTATTCTTGCAGCCCGCAAGCATTGGCACCTATCCCTGCTGTCACTCCTAGCAATGGTGACCCGCGATGTCCTACAGCCCGCGATCTGGACACGGAGTTGGCTGAGAGGCAGTTTCGATTGGCGCGGAAACAGAATGGTGATCGGATCGCAGGAGTCGCGCCTGGAGGGTGGCGTAGCCGAACCGATTGCGAGCCCCTAGCAAACTAAGGCAATCGACCTATCGCGGCGGCAGCCAGCCGCTCGTTTTGAACTCAAATTGCCATCGGAACCTATAAGCCCGCCCCCGCTAGGTCACTGTTCCGCCGGTAGCGCTGCGCCCGCAACCCACTTTAGATCAACACCATGCGTGGCTGGCCTCCCCCGCACCGCCGGAAGGCACGACGCCGCACGAAATGAATTGGCTGGGCTGTGCCGGCAGACATCCGCCCCGCCGCGCGTCGCCATCGTTCAAAAACACTGATGATATCCATAAATGCTATTCGTTTGATTGATGGGACGAAAACACCCATATTTTACTCATCAAACAAGGCGTCATCCGACGAAGAAAGGAACGGCTATGACGACGATTACCTTCAGGCACACCAAGGCGTCCTCAAGCGAAGCTCATCCGCATATTGTCGACTATGCCCGCAAGCTGCTTCATGCCTGGCACCAGTGGCAGGCCGCCCGCGAAATCGAATCCATGCCCTTCGACATGCGTAAGGACATTGGCTGGCCGTCGGCGGATGGCGCGGATGAACGCAAGGTTATGTAATGAATCCGACATTCCTCCCCGCGTGAGAGCGGCGCCCGCCTTCGTGCAGCGCGCCGCTTTCTCCGTCTTTAGGGACGCCTAATTAAATCTTGAATTTCAGACACATATATTTTCTTAAAGCGCCTTTTTCGAACTTTTGAAGACCGCAAACGTCATTTGACCATCGTCAATTTCAGCAATGTCGCAAATTTGCTCTTTGCGGCCGCATTTATCCATGAGAATGTCGCTTTCAGGATATCGAAACGACGTATTCCAAGCAACGAATAGTGCATTCGCACCTCCAGCACGGATTTGTCTCATGAACAAGATGTCGCATAAGCAACGCTCCCTCGTCTTCTTCATGGTTCCGCAATTTACGATGCTGCCCTTTTCAGCGGCGATCGATACCCTGCGCATTGCCAACCGCATGCTCGGCTACCAGGCCTACACGTGGCGGCTGACCTCGGTTGACGGACAAAAGGTCTATTCTTCCTGCGGCATCGGCGTCGAGGCAAATACGTCTCTTGCAGACGAACGCCGTAATCTCGGCGGCGAATATCGCCCGAGCATGGTGCTGGTCTGTTCCGGCATCGACGTCGAAGACTTCAACAACAAGTCCGTCAGTGCCTGGCTGCGCGAATCCTACAACCGCGGCGTCGCCGTCGGCAGCCTTTGTACCGGCGCGCACATCCTCGCGCAGGCGGGGCTTCTGAACGGCAAGCGCTGTGCGATCCACTGGGAAAACCTGCCGGGATTTTCGGAAGCCTTTCCGCAGGCCGAGGTTTATGCCGATCTCTATGAAGTGGACAGCAATCTCTACACCTGCGCCGGCGGCACCGCATCGCTGGACATGATGCTGAATCTGATCGGCCAGGATTTCGGCGAAACGCTGGTGAACCGGGTCTGCGAGCAGCACCTGACGGATCGCGTCCGCAGCCCGAACGACCGCCAGCGCCTGCCGCTGCGCGCGCGCCTCGGCGTCCAGAATGCCAAGGTTCTCTCCATCATCGAACTGATGGAAGGCAACCTCTCCGAACCGCTGTCGCTGCTTGAGATCGCGGACGGCGTCGACCTGTCACGCCGCCAGATCGAGCGGTTGTTCCGTCAGGAAATGGGGCGCTCGCCGGCGCGGTATTATCTGGAAATACGGCTTGATCGCGCCCGCCACCTGCTGGTGCAGTCCTCCATGCCGGTCGTCGAAGTCGCCGTCGCCTGTGGCTTCGTTTCGGCCTCACACTTCTCCAAGTGTTATCGCGAACTCTATCATCGCTCGCCGCAACAGGAGCGCGCAGAACGCAAGATGACGATGGCAACGGCACGCCAGGCCATCGCCGCGTGATCTCAGCCTGGGGCGGCTATTGAGCCGCCTCCGCCGTCATCCGCGCGTCGGAATAGACCTGATTGCGCCCTTTGTGCTTGGCCATGTAGAGAAACTGGTCGGCGGCATTGAGATAATTGTCGAAGGTTTCGTAGTCGGAAATTTCGGCAACGCCGATCGACACGGTGACGGAAAGCTCCTCGTCATCCGCCATCACCTTCATGTGTGAGATATCCGACCGTATCTCATCACACAGCTTGCTCGCGGCCATTGAATCCATCATCGGGAACAATATCGCAAACTCCTCACCGCCGAGGCGCGAAAGAAGGTTGTCGCTTCCCTCGAAGATGGTCACCAGCCGGTCGGCGACCGCCTTCAGCACCTCGTCTCCGATCTCGTGCCCGTATGTATCGTTCAGCCGCTTGAAGTAATCGATATCGAGGATCGCGACGGCGGCCGCAGTCTTCTGGCGCAGGCACTCATTCACCAGCTTCGGCCCGAGATCGTAGAAGTAGCGACGATTGTAGAGGCCAGTGAGGTAGTCGCAGGCCCCAGCCGCCCGAAGCTGCTTCAGCTGCGCCAAAGTCTCGACGTTGTTGGCGACCCGGCACTGCAGTTCCTCAGCCACGAACGGCCTGTAGAGAAAATCCGAAGCGCCAGCCTTCAGGAAGCTCGCAGAAAGCAGGCGATCGCTCGAGGATGAAATCCCGATGATCCGCAGCCGGTCAGAGCCGAAGTGCCGCCGTATCCGCCGCGTCAGCTCGCAACCGCTCATGTCGGGCATATGATGATCCGTGATGACGACCTCGATATCGTCGTAGGTCTCGAGCGCGGCGAAGGCTTCGAGGCCGGAAGCGGCTTCCACAACCATATACTGTTGCGCTTCGAGCAACCCGACCAGGAGCCCGCGCGCGGAAGCGACGTCGTCGACCACGAGAACCCGCATCTTCCTGTTCGAGAATGCCCGCCTGACGCTGGCAACGACGCTGTCGAGCGCGAACTCGTTGTCTTTCAGCACATAGTCGATGACATTGCGCTCCATGATGCGGTTGCGCGTATCAAGGTCGAAAGTGGCGGTGAAGACGATGGTCGGGATACTGGCCTGTATGGTGCAGTCGAGCGCCTCGCCATAGGGCGCGTCCGGCAAATTGAGATCGACAATCGCCATCGTGTAATCGTTCGGCGACTGGACGATCGTCTCTTCAAGCACTTTCAGGGAGGCACACGGTTTGACGTTCAGACCGAGTTCCGCATGAAGCCGGTGGCACAGAACCGCCGAAAACATCCGGGAATCTTCAACCAGGAGCACCCGCTGGCCACCAAACCGTGGTCCGAATCCATCCCGATGGAGATCCTCCTGGAACGCCATTCACCCCTATCCCCCAGAAAGCCGCCGCAGTCCGAATCGACCGTCTTCTCGACTTTTTATGAAGATAACTCACAGAAACACGCCTGAGAAGATATCGAGGCTTGGCAATACCGGAAATTGCAAAAATCTCCGCTTCGGGGGGCGTGAATGCGTCCCGCCTACAATCCCCGAGCGCGGGAAGCGCGTCAGGCAACGGCCCGCTCCCTGCGCATCGACTGGATCTGCAGCAGCGTGTCGAGGTTCTGGTTGACGCGGCAGTAGAACTCTTCGTCGATGAATGGGCGCAGCATGAAGTCGTTACCGCCGGCCTTGAGGAACCGCGCCGACAGCAGCCGGTTGGACGATGACGACACGCCGATGATGCGCAGCTCGTGCGAGCCGATGTTGGCGCGTATGCGTCGCGTCAGCTCGAAGCCATCAATATCGGGCATGTTGTAGTCAGTGATCATCAAGCCGATGTCGCGGTTCGCCTTGAGGATTTCGAGCGCCTTGGCGCCACATTCCGCGGTGCTGACCCGGAAATTGTAGCGCTTGAGGCGGCTCGAGAGCAGCGCGCGGGCCGTAGCGCTGTCATCGACAATCAGAACATGATGACGATGATTGGTAAGGAAGCGGCAGATCGATTCGGCAAGAAGATCAACCGCGAAGACATTGTCCTTGAGGATGTAATCGACGATGTCCTTGGCGATCAGCTTGTCGCGCATACCTTCTTGGAACGTGCCGGTGAAGACGATGGTCGGGATGCTGAGATCGACCAGATATTCCAATGCTTCGCCATTTTCGGCACCGGGCAGATTGATGTTGGAAATGGCAAGCGTGATCGGGTCGGTGGACTTGTCATATGACAGCTGCAGTTCTTCGAAACTCCGGCAGATCTCCACGTCGATATCGAAAAGCTCCTTCAGCCGCCTGCCGATCATCGATGTGAAGACATTGGAATCCTCGGCGAGAATAATGCGCGCACCGGCAAACATGCCTCCGGAATATTGCATTCCTGAAATACCCAAAAACGCCATTTCGAAACCTTTTGATAAAATGGTATCCCCGCTTCAAAGCGGTACAGTAGCCGGTTTGAATAAGTATTAATCGGCTGCGGTCACTGACCAACAAAAAGGCGGCCACGAGGGCCGCCCTGACTTTCTTCGAAACATGCTTAAAGGACTATGCCCTCAGCGCGGCGTTGTCCGGATCGAAGGGGCTCTCGCCGACGACGGTGGCGTTGTACGTCGTGCCGAGGATCTTGATCTTCAGCTTCGTGCCTTCCTTGGCGTAGTCGGGACGCAGCATCGCCAGCGCCAGCGACCGATTGATGCGGAAGCCGAAGGTGCCGTTTGTCGCACGTCCGACGAGCTCGCCAGCCTCGTTGTAGATGGCTTCGGAACCGCGGGCATCGACATCGTTGCCGGTCTCGACGACGAGGGTCGCGAAGTTCCACTTCAGCCCCTTGTCCTTGTATGCCAACAGCCCCTCGCGACCGAGGAACTCCTTTTCCGGCTTGATGAAGCGATCAAGCGCCGACTCATAGGCGTTGTACTCGATCGACATTTCGCGCGGGATGAGACGGTAGGACTTCTCAACCGACATCGACAGCATCGCGCGAATACCGAACGGCTTGATGCCGAATTCGGCCCCGGCTTCCATCAGCTTGTCGAAGATGTAGTTCTGCATTTCGATCGGATGATGCAACTCCCAGCCAAGCTCGCCGACGAAATTGACGCGCAGCGCATGTGCGCTCGCAACGCCAATCGAGATCTCCTTGCCCGACAACCACGGGAAGTCCTTGTTCTCAAGGCTCGTCCGCGTGAGCTTCTTGAGCAGGTCACGCGACTTGGGACCGGCAAGCACCAGCACACCGAG
>Ga0102592_1001612_pt1 | contig 23903 bp, 20 predicted proteins | sample AraplaCol_mMF_r2_FD_76861 | JGI IMG/M metagenome (GOLD analysis project Ga0102592, IMG submission 76861) | Arabidopsis root microbial communities from North Carolina, USA - plate scrape MF_Col_mMF_r2 (SPADES assembly) (version 2) | ecosystem: Host-associated > Plants > Roots > Endosphere...
TCACCGTGCCGGAGCCCTATGTTTAACCTTGGAGAAACTCTCAATGAAAAAGACCCTTATCGCTTTGGCCGCACTCGGCGCGATGGCTGGTGCAGCACAAGCTCAGTCGACCGTGACCATCTATGGTTTGCTCGACGCCAACATCGGCAGCTACAAGACCAACCAGGTCAACGCTGCTGGTACCGCAGTTTCTGGCATCAGCCAGGCCAAAATTGACTCCGGCGGCCTGAACGGTTCGCGTTGGGGCATTCGCGTCAGCGAAGACATCGGTGGCGGCATGGCTGTTATCGGTAACCTCGAAAGCGGTTTCAACCTCGACGCTGGCTCTTCCGCTCAAGGCGGCCTGCTGTTCGGCCGTCGCGCTAACGTTGGTATCTCCAGCGGCTTCGGTACCGTGACCATCGGTCGCAACTCCAGCTCCTACGACGACGTGTCTGGCGACCACGCCATGATGGGCGCTACCCTGTTCGATCCTTCCAACACCAACAACGGTTTCAGCACCGCTCAAGCTGGCGCCATCGGTACCAGCCTGGCTGCCAATGCCATCCTGCTGAACCACAACGGCAACGGCTCCGGCGCACACGTGACCTGGGTTGGTTTCAACACCCGCTTCAACAACAGCGTCAAGTACGTTTCGCCTAACTTCGGCGGCTTCACTGGTTCGTTCATGTACGCTTTCGGCGAAGACAAGACGACCGCTGTCAGCGCAAGCAACTCGATTTCCGCCAACCTGAAGTACGCAAACGGTCCTCTGCTGATCTCCGGCGGCTACCAGTCTGAAGGTGCTACCCGCACCGCAACGACCAAGCCTGCTCTGGTCAACACGCTGCTGAACGTTTCTTATGACTTCGGCGTTGCCAAAGTCGGCTTCGGTGCCAACCGCGCCAAGTTCAAGGACGTTCTCACGACCTTCCGCACCGGTGTTTCCCACGAACTGGCAGCACAAAAAGAGTACAGCCTGAGCGTTGCAGTGCCTCTCGGCGCAACGACCCTGAGCGCTGGCTATGCACGCTCCAAGGGTGACGATCTGGGTTCCAGCACCGGCTGGGGCATCCAGGCTCTGTACGCTCTGAGCAAGCGTACCACCCTGTACACGGGTGCCGTCAGCACGAAGAACTACGACAACGTGGCTAACAGCACCATGCTGCTGGCTCCTACCAGCAGCATCACCCGTACCACCACGTACGCAGCTGGTATCCGCCACACGTTCTAATTTGAGGCTGGCTTAAGCCAGTTTCTTATGAGAATCCAAAGCCGCTTCGGGGAAACCCGAGGCGGCTTTTTTCATGAAGAAAACCGTGCAATTGTTTTGAAACTTTTTCGCGGGTGCCGCGTTGAGTTAACTGTCTTCCTGTTTTCCCTCATGCAAAAAGGGCGCAAGTCCGACCGCCGCAGCGTATGCCCGGCTTCTTTCTCATGACCACATCGCATCATTTTTCCTTGAGCGTGCTGCGCGTCTTCATGGTCAGCAGTTGCCTGTTTTTGTTGTCGGCTTGCGCAGGGGTGAGTACGAGCACGTCCGCAGCCGGCCAGGATAGCCAGGATGTGAGTTGGGCTTCAGCCTCGCCTGTGAGTTCAGACGCGAGCGCTCTTTCAATCCCCAGTACGGTCAAATGGCAACACTGCGCATTTCCGGGTAAAAAGTCCACTCACTATCGGGCGGTGCGGCTGGACGGGCGTGATGCCGTGCTTGGGGAGTCCGACAGCGCCGCCAGCATGTTGCGGCAGCAATTGCGGGTCGAGCCTTCCGATCTGGGGAAATTGGGTTTCTCCTGGAAGGTGCCCAAAATGATTTCCGGCGCCGACATGACGCAACGGGACAGCGACGACTCCCCGGTGCGCGTGCTCCTCGCCTTCGAAGGAGACCGTTCCAAGTTCTCGGCCAAAAATGCCATGCTGTCGGAGCTGGCACTGGCTTTGACTGGTGAGCCATTGCCTTATGCGACCCTCATGTATGTCTGGGGCACACACAGCGCACCGGAAAGTGTGGTCATCAATCCCCGTACCGACCGCATCCGCAAGCTGGTGCTGGAATCGGGGCCTGGGCGGCTGGGCCGCTGGCTCGACTACGAGCGAGACATTCGTGCCGATTTTGAAAAGGCTTTTGGTGAAGCGCCTGGCGCGCTGGTCGGAGTCGCCATCATGACGGACAGCGACAACACGCGGCAAAAAGCCACCGCCTGGTACGGTCCCGTCAGCCTGACGAACAAGTCATTGTTGAACGCTACCGCTGCTGCCCCCGCCATGAGCGCCGCATCGGCAAGGCTTTCGCAAAGCCCTGTGTTTGCAGCGCCATCCCTTCAAGACTAGTATTCCCCCTGCTACCGAATTCGGGATTCCATTGACATGCGCGCTCCGGTCACTCTTCCAAACCTTCCCGCAGCTTCCTCTCCATCTGCCGCGACAGAGGACAGCGCCGACAGCCCGAACCATTCGCCCCGATTGCGCGCCAGCGGCCGTGCCTTCGCTCAGATCGTGCAGTACCACCCCGAGCTGACCGCATTCCGGCGCGACTTGCATGCCCATCCCGAATTGGGCTTCGAAGAGGTCTATACCTCCAGCCGTGTCCTGCATGCGCTCAAGCTGTGCGGTGTCGATGAGGTGCACACGGGAATCGGCAAGACCGGCGTGGTGGCTGTCATCAAGGGCCAGCAGCCCGCCAAGGCTGGTGCAAGGCCCATGGTGGGCCTGCGCGCCGACATGGACGCTTTGCCCATGACAGAGCACAACGAGTTTGGCTGGAAGTCCTCCAAGGCCGGTTTGATGCACGGCTGCGGCCACGACGGCCACACCACCATGCTGGTGGGCGCTGCCCGCTACCTCGCGGAGACGCGCAACTTCGCTGGCGATGCCGTACTGGTATTCCAGCCCGCGGAAGAGGGCCGTGGCGGAGCCGACGCGATGATCAAGGATGGCCTGTTCGAGCGCTTCCCCGTGCAGGCGATCTACGCGATGCACAACTGGCCCGCGATGCGGCCCGGCACCATAGGCATCAACCCCGGCCCCATGATGGCAGCGGCCGACCGCATCACCATCGAGGTCACCGGCAAGGGCGGCCACGGCGCGCATGCTTACCTGACGGTCGATCCGGTGCTGGTGTCCGCTCACATCATTACCGCGGTGCAAAGCATTGTGTCGCGCAACGTCAAGGCCATGGACAACGCCGTGATCAGTATTTGCGCGGTTCAGGCGGGCGACCTGGGTGCCATGAGCGTGGTGCCTGAGACCGCCACGCTGGTGGGCACTGTGCGCACCTTCAAGCCCGAGGTGCAAGACCTGGTCGAGCGCCGCCTCAAGGAGTTGTGCGCGTCCGTCGCCCAAGGCTTCGGCGCCACTGCCACCGTGAAGTACGAACGCATTTACCCAGCCACCATCAATTCGCCGGCTGAATACACGCTGGCCACGGAGGTGGCCGACCAGCTCGTCGGCGCGGAAAACGTGGTCCGCAACCTTGAACCCAGCATGGGCTCAGAGGATTTCTCCTTCATGTTGCGCGTCAAGCCGGGCGCTTATCTGCGCCTGGGCCAGGGCGAGCAACTGCCGGACGGCAAAGGCGGCACCACGGGCGGGGTGGGCAGCCGGTTCCTGCACAACAGCTGCTATGACTTCAACGACAGTGTGCTGCCGCTGGGTTCAGCCCTGTTCGCGGGCATCGTGGAGCGCTCGCTGCCCCTGGCCTGACACTCCTGCGCCGCTGCCTCGAGTGTGGTGTTCAGGCGTAGCGCTTGTTGCGCAGGTTGTTTTTCATTTCCTTGAGCACCGGCTGCAGCTTGCTGCCTATGCGCAGCGCCACGCAGGTCGCCAGGATGTCGATGATCATCAGGTGCATCAGGCGCGACACCATGGGGCTGTAGCGGTCATAGCCCTCGGGGTGGTCGGCCGCCAGGTGGATGTTGCCGGCGGCAGCCAGCGGCGAGCCGGTGACGGTGATGACAATGGTGGTGGCGCCGTTTTTTCGCGCGATGTCGCAGGCGTCCATCAGGTCGCGCGTGCGGCCCGAGTTGGAGATCACCACCACGCAGTCGCCCGGCCCCAGCAGCGAGGCGCTCATGACCTGCATGTGGCCGTCGCTATAGGCAATGCTGGTGATACCCAGCCGAAAGAACTTGTGCTGCGCGTCCTGCGCCACGATGCCGGAGTTGCCGACACCGAAAAATTCGATGCGCTTGCCGGTGTTGTAGGTTGCCAGCAGCGCATCGGCGGCTCGCTCCACGGCTACCGAACTCGCGTCGTTACGGTATTTCAGGAACGCCGCCACCGTGTTGTCTATCACCTTGACCATGACGTCCGCGGTCTTGTCGTCGGCGTCCACGCTGCGGTGGATGAAGGGTACGCCCTCGCTCACGCTGCCCGCCAGCTTGAGCTTGAAGTCCGACAGGCCGTCGTAACCCATGCTGCGGCAAAAACGCACGACCGTGGGTTTGCTCACATGGGCTCGGCCCGCCAGCTCGGTGATGGGCAGGTTGGCAAAAGACCGTGGATCCGCCAGCACAAGACGGCCCACGCGCTGTTCGGCCGGCGCCAGCGAAGAAAGGGAGGCTTTGATCCTGTCGAGCACGCTCAGCACTCCTCGGACCAACAATACCCGTCGCGAGCAATCATCGCGCTGGAGGCGCTCGGCCCCCAGCTGCCGGAGGCATAAGGCCGCGGTGCGCCGGAGTCGCTGCCCCAACTGTCCAGTATGGGCTCGACCCAGCGCCAGGCCTCTTCCTGCTCGTCGCTGCGTACAAAAAGATTGAGGCGGCCGTCGATCACGTCCAGCAGCAGCCGCTCATACGCCCCCACGCGCTCGGAGCCGAAGCGCTTGTCGAAATCCAGGTCCAGCTGCACAGGCGCCAGAGAAGGCGTGCCGCGCCGCTGGTCGGCGCCCTGGGCCAGCAGGTGCAGCTCCAGGCCGTCTTTGGGTTGCAGGTTGATGACGAGGCGGTTGGCCACATTCGAGCCGGCCATGGAGGTCTTGAAAATCGCATGCGGTGCCGGCCGGAAATTGACCTCGATGTGCGCGTCGCGGCCGGCCAGGCGCTTGCCGGTGCGGATGTAGAAGGGCACGCCGGCCCAGCGCCAGTTGGCGATCTCGGTGCGCAGGGCCACAAAGGTTTCGGTCCGGCTGTCGGAAGGGACGCCTTTCTCCTCACGGTAGCCGGGCACGGCCTCGCCGTCGATGTTGCCGGCGGCGTACTGGCCGCGCACCACATGCTGGCTCAAGGTTTCAGGCGTCCAGGCCTTGAGCGAGCGCAGCACCTTGAGCTTTTCGTCGCGGATGGCGTCGGCATGCGAATTGATGGGCGGCTCCATGCCGATGGCGCACAGCAGTTGCAAAGCATGGTTCTGCACCATGTCGCGCAGCGCGCCGGTGCTGTCGTAGAAGGCGCCGCGCTTTTCCACGCCCAGGTCCTCGGCGATAGTGATCTGGATGTTGGCGATCGTTTCGCGGCGCCACAAGGGCTCGAACAGCGAATTGCCGAAACGCAGCGCAAACAGGTTTTGCACCGAGGGCTTGCCCAGGTAGTGGTCGATGCGGAAAATCTGCTGCTCGCTGAGCACGCCGCGTACCGTCTTGTTGATGGCGCGGTTGGAGGCCAGGTCATGGCCCAGCGGCTTTTCCAGCACCACGCGTGTCTGCGGGCCGTTAAGGCCGGCGGCGGCGATCTGCTCGCACACCGTGGTGAACAGGCTGGGCGCCGTTGCCACATACATCACCACCACGTCCGCGGGCCGCTGGTTCAGCCGGTCGGCCAGCGCGGCGTAGTCGGCCGGGTTGGACAAATCCATGCGCAGGTAACCCAGCAAGGCGGCGAAGCGCGAAAACTCTTCCTCGCTCGGGCGTTTGGCCAGCTCGACATTGTCAAAGCGGGATTTGATCAAGGCGCGGTACTGGTCGTCGGACAGGTCGTCGCGCGCCACCCCTACGATACGCCCGCCCGCCGGAAGTGAGCCGTGGCGGAAGGCCTGGAACAGGGCCGGCATGATCTTGCGCCACACCAGGTCGCCGGTGCCGCCGAAAAGAATGAGGTCAAAACTCATGGTAAAAAAATGTCTTGGTAATTAAGTTTCATATTCTATGGGCATAATGGTAACTCGACCTCGAACCTGCGAACTCGACCTCGAACCTGCGGGATGCCAGGCTTCTATGCCTCCGCGGTGTTTCATCCGGACCACTTTCGCGTTTTGCCCAAGCCCAGCCCAGCCCAGCCATGACCCAACTTGACGCCCTCAAACAGTTCACTACCGTGGTTGCCGACACCGGCGATTTCAAGCAGCTGGGGCAGTTCAAGCCGCAGGATGCGACCACCAATCCCTCGCTGATCCTCAAGGCGGTGCAAAAGGCCGACTACCAGCCTTTGCTCAAAGACACCGTGGCCCGCTTCAAGGGCCGCGCCCTGGACGAAACCATGGACCGCCTGCTGGTGCGCTTCGGCTGCGAAATCCTCTCCATCATCCCGGGCCGCGTTTCCACCGAGGTGGACGCCCGCCTGAGTTTTGACGCCAATGCCACCTACACGCGCGGCGAACGCATCGCCGAGCTTTACCAGGCCGAGGGCATACACATCGATCGTGTGTTGATCAAGGTCGCCGCGACCTGGGAAGGCATACAGGCAGCGGAAAAGCTCGAGTTGCGCGGCATCCACACCAACCTGACCCTGCTGTTCTCGTTTGCCCAGGCGGTGGCCTGTGGCCAGGCCAAGGTGCAGCTGATTTCGCCATTTGTGGGCCGTATTTACGACTGGTACAAAAAATCCGCCGGCGCGGCCTGGGATGAGGCGGCGATGGCCGGCGCCAACGACCCCGGCGTGAAGTCGGTGCGCCAGATTTACGACCACTACAAGCACTTCGGCATCGCCACCGAGGTCATGGGCGCGAGCTTTCGCAATGTGGGCCAGATCATCGCGCTGGCTGGCTGCGACCTGCTTACCATCAGTCCTGAACTGCTAGGCCAGCTTGCGGCTTCGGATGCGCCACTGTCGCGCGCGCTGGACGCCAAAGCCGCGGCTGGACTCGACCTGCCCGCCGTCAACTATGACGAAGCAGGCTTTCGCTATGCGCTCAATGAAGACGCCATGGCCACCGAGAAGCTGGCCGAGGGCATACGCGCGTTTGCGGCCGATGCCGTGAAGCTCGAGCAACTGATGCTGGCGGCCTGAGCATGGCTGTGCAATCCAGATCCCGTTGCGATCGCACGCCGGCATGGGCCGCGCTGCAGGCCTGCTTTGAGACCCAGGGAAGGTCGTTTGACCTGCGCAAGGCCTTCGCGGCCGACCCCGGTCGGTTTGCGCATTTCAGCCAGGAGGCGCCGCATGTCTTCGCCGATCTCTCCAAAAACCTGATTGACACGCGCGGCGAAGCGCTGCTTCTGGAGCTGGCCTCGCAATGCCGGCTCGAGCAGCACCGCGATGCGATGCTTGCCGGCGAGCTGATCAACGGCACGGAGCAGCGTGCAGTCATGCACTTCCTGCTGCGAAGTCCGGCCGCTGCGGGCATGGGCGGTGACTTGGCGCGGGTGCACGAAACGCTGGACGCCATGCTGGCTTACGCCGAGCAACTGCGCGCCGATGCGGCCATCACCGACATCGTCAACATCGGCATTGGCGGCTCCGATCTCGGCCCGCAGATGGCGGTGCTGGCGCTCGACGAGTTCGCCATGCCGGGCAAGCGCTTTCATTTTGTCTCCAACGTGGACGGTAGCGAGCTGGCTGGCGTATTGCAGGGGCTCAACCCGCAGAACACTTTGTTCCTGGTTGCTTCCAAGACCTTCACGACCACCGAGACCATGGCCAACGCGCATTCGGCCAGGCGCTGGTTCGACGCGCAGGGTGGCACGGATGTCGCCCGGCATTTCGCCGCCCTCACGACCAATGTCGCGGCGGCAAATGCATTCGGCATCAAGACCACGTTCGGCTTCTGGGACTGGGTAGGCGGGCGCTATTCGCTGTGGTCGGCCATAGGCCTGCCGATTGCCATCGCCATAGGCGCGGCAGGCTTTCGCGAACTGCTGGCCGGTGCGCATGCCATGGACGAGCACTTCCGCACGGCCCCGCTGGGGCGCAACCTGCCGGTGCGCCTGGGCCTGCTTGATGTCTGGTACCGCAATTTTTACGGCTTCGGCAGCCGTAGCATCGCGCCCTACAGCAGTGCCCTGCGTCGTCTGCCGGCTTATTTGCAGCAGCTTGAAATGGAAAGCAACGGCAAGCGCGTCGACTCCGACGGCCAGGCATTGCCCTTCGCCACTTCTCCCGTGTTGTGGGGCGAGCCTGGCACCAACGGCCAGCATGCCTACTTCCAGATGCTGCACCAGGGCAGTTCGGTGGTGCCGGTGGAATTCATCGCCGTCAAACAGGCCGGTCACGGCCTGCCGGGCCACCATGCCACCTTGCTGGCCAACGTGCTGGCCCAGGCGCAGGCACTTATGGTGGGTAAGGAAGACCTGGGCGGCCACAAACATTTTCCGGGCAACCGGCCCAGCACTTTTTTGTTGCTGGAGCGGCTCACCCCCGCCAGCCTGGGCGCGCTGGTCGCATTGCAGGAGCATCGCGTGTTTGTCAGCGGAGCGGTCTGGGGCATCAACAGCTTCGACCAATGGGGCGTCGAGCTCGGCAAGGTGCTGGCCAAGGATATCGAGCCGCGCCTGCGGAGCGGCGACGTGTCCGGCCTGGATGGTTCGACGGCCGGCCTGCTGCACAGAATTGCCGGTTAATTTGCGCAAAACCGTGCGTTTTTCCATTGCAGGGCCGCGTGTTTGCGTGGTCAACTTGCCGACTCCCTCCTTTTTAATGATTTCGCATCATGTCTTCAGTCGTTCCGCATTGCCGAGCCTTTCCCCGTTTTTCAATGCTCGCCGCCATGCTCCTCGCGGCGGCTCTGATCACCGGCTGCGCAACGCGCGCACCGGCGGATGAAGACGCCGATACCGAAGAGCCGGTCAGCAAGGGCGGCACGGTGGGGGTGGCGGAAGGTGTGACCGGCACCGCCTGGGCCGAGATGTCGGCGCCGTCCAAGGCCGGGGGACTCAAGCCGGACGATCTCAGGTGGGAGATATTCCGCGTGCCAGGCAAACAGCCGGCCAGCTACAGCTATGTGCGCCATGAAGGCCGTGACGCGGTGCTCGCCAAGGTTGAGGCCTCCGGCAGCATCCTGCGCCATCGCCACCGCATCGAGCCGGAGCAGATCGGGCTCGTGCGCTTCTCCTGGAATGTGCCAAACGCGGGGGCCAACCTTTCATTGCCGCAACTCGATGATGTGCCGGTGCGGGTGGTGCTGGCCTTCGAGGGCGACCGCTCGCGTCTGTCGATGAAGAACACCCTGCTGTCGGAATTGAGCCGCCTGCTGACTGGCGAAGAAATGCCGTTCGCGACACTGGTTTATTCGTGGTCCCGGGTCAACCAGCCCGGTGAGATCGTCGTCAACGACCGCACCGACCGCATCCGCAAGATCATTGTCGACTCGGGCGACCATGGCTACAACGAGTGGCGCAGCTACGAGCGCGACATACGCGCCGACTACCGCAGGGCCTTTGGCGAAGAGCCGGGCGCCTTGCTGAGCTTCGCGGTCTTTACCGAAGGCGAGAAGAACGAAGGCCAGCTCCAGGCCTATTACGGCCCGGTTGAGTTGGTGCCGGCTTCGGCTGTCGCGCGCAAGTAATCGGTAGCTTCCGTCAAAACTTGTAGCCCAGCTGCAGGGTAAAGCAGTTGGGGTCCAGCACCACGTCAATCGTCTGGCCGGTGCTCAGCGTGCCGCGGGTCTTCAGCAGGGTCTTGGTGTAGCTGCCTTCCACAAACCATTTTTCATCGAGGTTGTAGACGGCTCCCAGCTGGAAGGACGGCGCCAGTTTGGATTTGAAGGACACCCCAGTGGGCGGGCCGCCGGGATTGGTCAGCGCGGTCAGCAGGGTGCTTCCCTGCTCCTTGTAAAACCGCACGTACGACAGGCCGGCGCCCAGGTAAGGGCGGAACTTCGCATCGGCCTCAAAGAAGCGGTATTGGCCTATCAGCGTGATGGGCAGTGCCCGGGTGTCGGCCACCTTGCCGAAGCCCGCGAGCGTGCCGTCCCCGGTAACGTCATGCCGGAACCCCAGGCCCAGTGGCAGGTGCAGGTTGAGGTGGTCGGTCGCCGCGTAATTCAGCGCGCCCGTCACCCGTGTATCGTTGCCGACACCCACCCGCACATTCGGGATGCTGCCCGTGAGGGTGCCGCTGTCCACGGAAGGCTTGATCCGTGTGACGCCGGCGGAGAGGGACCAGGTTCCGGCCTGCTGCGCAAACGCGGGGAGGGCGGGCACGGCCATGACGGCCGCGGCAATCAGGAGTGGTTTGGAAAGATTCATGGGGCGGGGTGACCGTTATAAGGTGTTGGGAGGGCCACCCAGCAGGCCGGGTGTGAATGTCATGGTAGCGGCAAGCGCGCGTGCGCGGTGGCTCCCGTGGCGTTTTGAGCCGGCGCTATGAAGCGCGGACGCAACGGCCCTCGTCGATTGAAAACATTTTTCGTACAAGCTATGCACGGATGGATCAAAAGCGCTTGTCACCCCGGGGGAATCGGCCGCGTCCAGGTCCTGGGCCGCTGCGGTAGCCGCGCCAGGCGTGCCGCATTATCATGCGGCAGGGAATTTACCCTGTTAACACCTTGTGAGGAGGATTGTTGTCATGAATTTTGGCCAAGCCATTTCCACCTGCTTTTCCAAGTACGTCACGTTCACCGGCCGGGCATCGCGGCCGGAGTTCTGGTGGTTTTTCCTGTTCCAGATCATCGTGCTGATCGTCACCGGCATGATCAGCAGCATCCTGTACGGCATTGCCGCCCTGGCGATGCTGCTGCCCGGAATCGCGGTAGGTGTGCGGCGCCTGCATGACATCGGCAAGACCGGCTGGCTGATGCTGATAGCCCTGATTCCCATAGTCGGCCTGCTCCTGCTTTACTGGTTTGCCCAGCCTTCGGATGGCCCCAACCAGTTTGATGAAGGCGCCGCGCCGGCGGGCGAGCAATAAGAAAAAGAGCATAAAAAAAGGGCCGCGAAAGCGGCCCTTTTTGATGGAGCGAGCGCTCAGGCAGGCATTACATGCCCATGTCGCCCATGCCGCCCATACCACCCATGCCGCCTGGCATGCCGCCAGCGGCAGGTGCGTCGTCCTTTGGAGACTCGGCCACCATGGCTTCGGTCGTCAGCATCAGCGATGCGACGGACGCGGCGTTCTGCAGCGCGGTGCGAGTGACCTTCGTGGGATCCAGGATACCCATTTCGATCATGTCGCCGTAGGTGTCGTTGGCCGCATTGAAGCCGTAGTTGCCCTTGCCGCCGAGAACCGCGTTGACCACCACAGAGGCTTCGCCGCCTGCGTTGTAAACGATTTCGCGCAGGGGGGCTTCAATGGCGCGCAGCACCAGCTTGATGCCGGCTTCCTGGTCGGCGTTGTCGCCCTTGATGGCGCCGGCAGCCTGCTTGGCGCGCAGCAAAGCCACGCCGCCGCCGGCCACAATGCCTTCTTCCACGGCAGCGCGGGTGGCGTGCAGTGCATCTTCCACGCGGGCCTTCTTTTCCTTCATTTCGACTTCGGTGGCTGCGCCGACCTTGATCACGGCAACACCGCCGGCCAGCTTGGCCACGCGCTCTTGCAGCTTTTCACGGTCATAGTCGCTGGTCGCTTCTTCGATCTGGACGCGCACTTGCTTGACGCGTGCTTCGATGTCGGCAGCGGCGCCGGCGCCGTCGATGATGATGGTGTTTTCCTTGCCTACTTCGATGCGCTTGGCCTGGCCGAGGTCGGCCAGCGTCACTTTTTCGAGCGACATGCCGACTTCTTCAGCGATCACCTTGCCGCCGGTCAGGATGGCGATGTCTTCCAGCATGGCCTTGCGGCGGTCGCCGAAGCCGGGGGCCTTCACAGCCACAACCTTCAGGATGCCGCGCAGGGTGTTCACCACCAGGGTAGCCAGGGCTTCGCCCTCGACTTCTTCAGCGATGATCAGCAGCGGACGGCCGGCCTTGGCGACTTGCTCCAGCGTAGGCAGCAGGTCGCGGATGTTGCTGATCTTCTTGTCGTAGAGCAGCACAAAGGGGTTGTCCAGCAGCGCGGACTGCTTTTCAGGGTTGTTGATGAAGTAGGGGGAGAGGTAGCCGCGGTCGAACTGCATGCCTTCGACGACGTCGAGTTCGTTTTGCAGGGACTTGCCGTCTTCAACGGTGATCACGCCTTCCTTGCCGACCTTGTCCATCGCGTCGGCAATGATCTTGCCGATGGATTCGTCGGAGTTGGCGGAAATCGAGCCGACCTGGGCGATTTCCTTGGAGGTGGTGGTGGGCTTGGAGGCCTTCTTGAGCTCTTCGGTCAGGGCCGCCACGGCCTTGTCGATGCCGCGCTTCAAGTCCATGGGGTTCATGCCGGCGGCCACGTACTTCATGCCTTCGCGGACGATGGCCTGGGCCAGAACGGTGGCGGTGGTGGTGCCGTCACCGGCGTTGTCGGAGGTCTTGGAAGCGACTTCCTTGACCATCTGCGCGCCCATGTTCTGCAGTTTGTCCTTCAGTTCGATTTCCTTGGCGACGGACACGCCGTCCTTGGTCACCGTGGGGGCGCCGAAGGAGCGCTCCAGAACCACGTTGCGGCCTTTGGGGCCCAGGGTTACCTTGACGGCGTTGGCCAGGATGTTCACACCCTCGACCATGCGTGCGCGGGCTTCGCCGCCGAAAATGACGTCTTTTGCTGCCATGTTTAATTCTCCAGATTCAGTTGATAAGGGGTTTGTGGTGGCGAGGAATTACTTCTCAACCACTGCAAACAGGTCTTCTTCTTTCATGACGAGCAGTTCGTCGCCATTGACCTTGACGGTCTGGCCGCTGTATTTGCCGAACAGCACGCGGTCGCCCACCTTCACGCCCACGGGGCTCAGTTCGCCCTTGTCGTTCTTCTTGCCGGGGCCAACGGCCAGCACTTCGCCCTGATCAGGCTTTTCAGCGGCGCTGTCGGGAATGACGATGCCGGAAGCGGTTTTGGTTTCGTTTTCCACGCGTTTGACGATCACGCGGTCGTGCAAAGGACGAAGTTTCATAAGAGCTCCTTGTTTGAGAACACTGGTTTTGGGAAATCAAAAAGCACCCATTAAAAGTGGGTGCTCATTAACTTTGGTGGATTGACAGGGCTTTGTTAGCACTCAATACCATCGAGTGCTAATCATAGAGGCAATTTAGTGGGTTTTCAAGGCGACGCTGTTGAAACTGCTGTTTTGCTGCTTTCCCGTCCATCGACACGGGCCATGGCCCAAGCCCCAAGGACCGGGCGACCGGTCGGCCCGAATCGGCCCGTGGAACATCCGGTATCTGGCGCCACCAGGGGCCAAGGAAACGGCACCTTGTCCTACACGCAACTCAGGCAGCGCAAACCCGCGATTCGGAGCCCGCTGGCTACCATTTATCGGACGTTACAAGCCGCTTCGTTCTTTGACGGGGTGTTGCGGATTGTTTCCAAGTTCATGCCGTTGGCTCACTCGCAATCCGCTGTAAACATGACTGCAAAAAAAAGCCCGCTCGACATCACTTTTCTTTCCACCGGTATTGCCGGCCTGGACAACATCCTGGGCGGTGGCCTCGTCAAGGACCGCATTTACCTCATCGAAGGCGAACCAGGCACAGGCAAGACCACTGCGGGCCTGCAGTTCCTGCTTGAAGGCGTCCGGCAGGGCGAATCGGTGGTGTACATCACGCTGGCGGAAACAGCCGCGGAACTGGCCGGTGTGGCCGAGTCCCATGGCTGGAACATGAAAGGAATCCATATCCATGAGGTGCTTCCTCCTGAAAACCTGCTGATGCCGGAGGCGGAATACACCATGTTCCATCCGTCCGAGGTGGAAATGGGTACCACCACGCAAATGATACTTTCGGCGATCGAGGCAAAAAAGCCGACGCGGGTGGTGATTGATTCCCTTTCTGAACTGCAACTGCTGGCCGATACGCCGCTGCGCTATCGCCGCCAGGTGCTGGCGCTCAAGCAATTTTTCGCCCGCCGCTCCTGTACCGTGATGCTGCTCGACGACCGCACGGCCGCCGGCATAGACCTCCAGGTGCGCAGCATTGCGCACGGCGTGATCACCTTGGACCAGTCCGTGAAGGATTACGGCGCCGAGCGCCGCCGTGTGCGGGTGGTGAAGTACCGCGGCATCGCCTTTCGTGGCGGCCTGCATGACTACGATATCCGGCAAGGCGGCCTGTGCGTGTACCCGCGGCTGGTGGCGTCCGAGTCGCGTGTGATGGGAAAACGCGTGCAACTGAAGAGCGGCCTGCCCGAACTCGATGCGCTTCTGGGTGGCGGCCTGGAAGAGGGCACCAGCACACTGATTGCCGGGCCTCCCGGGACCGGAAAATCGTCACTGGCCGCCCAGTTCGTCAGCGCCGCGGCGGCAGGCGGGCATACAAGCGCCATGTTTCTGTTCGAAGAGTCCGCCAGCAATCTGCTGAACCGCGCGGACGGCCTGGGCATGGATATCCGTGAATCCTATGAACGCGGCACCCTGAGCATCCAACAGGTCGACCCGGCCGAGCTATCGCCGGGGGAGTTTTCCTCCGTGGTGTGCGGAGCGGCCGACCGGGGCTGCAAATTCGTCATCATCGACAGCATCAACGGCTACCTCAATGCCATGCCCGACGAGCGCTTCCTGGTCACGCATCTGCACGAGCTGCTCACCTACCTGGGCCAGCGCGGCGTGGTCACCATCCTGGTGGGTGTGCAACAGGGCATGCTGGGCGCCCAGATGTCCACCGCGGTGGATGCCAGCTACCTGGCCGACAACGTGCTCATGCTGCGTTACTTCGAGCACGACGGCGAGGTCAGGCAGGCAGTGTCGGTCTTCAAAAAACGCGGCAGCCTGCATGAGCGCACCATCCGCGAGTTCTCCTTGTCAGCCAAGGGTGTGCGGGTGGGGCGTGTGCTGCGCGGCTTCCGCGGCATCCTGACGGGAGTGCCGGTCTATGTGGGCGATAGTTCCAAAATAGGCGGGGAAAGTGTGGCTCCTGGGGTGAAGTAGGTGGAGCGCAGGATTGTCATTTGCGCGCCGACCGGCCGTGATGCGGCGCTGGCCGCCAGCGTGCTCCAGTCGGTGGGCATTCACAGCATCGTGTGCGCGAACAGCAACGAGCTCATGGAGCAACTGCCGCTGGGCGCCGGCGCCCTGCTGCTGGTGGAAGAGGTTGTCAGCGGCGCGGCCATGCGGCCGCTGGCTGAATACGTGGCCGCGCAGCCTACCTGGTCGGATATCCCCATCTTGCTGCTGACGCGCAGCGGCGCCGATTCGCTGGACGTGCAGCGCGCCGTCGAATACCTGGGCAATGTGACGCTGGTGGAACGGCCGGTGCGCGCGATTGCCCTGATCACCGCCACCCGTTCGGCCGTGCGGGCGCGCGAGAGGCAATACCAGGTACGCGATGCCGACAAGCGCAAGGACGAGTTCCTCGCCACGCTGGCGCATGAGCTGCGCAACCCCCTGGCGCCTATCCGCACCTCTATGGGTATCCTCAAACATCTTTACCCGGAGTCAGGCCAGATCACGGAGGTTCGCCATGTGGTGGACCGCCAGGTAGCCCACTTGACGCGACTGGTGGACGACCTGCTGGACGTGGCCCGCATCACCAGCGGCAAGGTCACGCTGAAAAAGGAAAAAATCACCCTGGAGTCGGTGCTCAACCACGCGGTGGAGATTTCCGGGTCCGCGATGGAAGGCAAGCGGCATCGGCTGGAAGTCCGCAAGCCGGATTCGCCTTGCGTGTTGCAGGCCGATCATGCGCGGCTGGTGCAAAGTGTCGCCAACTTGCTGGTCAACGCCGCCAAGTTCACACCCAGCGGCGGCCATATCATGCTGCACGCGGAAGTCGCGGGGCCGGTGGTGACCTTCCGCATCATCGACAACGGGATCGGACTGGAGCCGTCTTCGCTGGCGAGGATTTTTGACCTGTTTGCCCAGACGCCTGTGCCCGGTGAGGCGCCCACGGGTTTGGGAATAGGCCTGAGCCTGGCCAAGCAGTTTGCCGAGATGCATGGCGGCACGCTACGGGCCGATAGCGAGGGCCTGGGCCGTGGGAGCGTGTTCGTGCTGACCCTGCCGGTGGTCCTGGAGGGCGAGCTGCCCGCGCCGCCGGCGCAGGCGGCCCATCCCGCCCTGCCCGGAAGAATCCACAAAATACTGGTGGTGGACGACAACGTGGATGCGGCCAATACGCTGGGGGGCCTGCTCGGCATGGATGGCTTTACCGTGACAACGGCCTACAACGGGATCGCTGCCGTGGCCGCCGCTGAAGCCCACAGTCCGGACGTGGTCGTCATGGACATCGGGATGCCCGGCATGGACGGCTACGACGCGGCTCGCCTGATCCGCCAGCAGCCCGGCAATGAAAACATCGTTCTGATTGCCCTCACGGGCTGGGGACAGTCGACCGACAAAACCCGGGCCAGCCTGGCGGGATTCAACCACCACCTGGTCAAACCCGTGGATTACGACAGCCTGATGGCCTGTCTGGCCGACCAGGGCCGGGCCTGAGGAAACAGCCGGCTGACCGGGGCTTGTCCTACAAGGATTTCCTCTCCCGCTGACGCATGGTGGCGGGGGCGCCATCCTAAATTCAATACCCAGCCACTCAGGCTTCATTCAGGAGCCCGGTAACACCATGTTTCTAGACAGCTTTCCCCCTTCTTTCCATGAGCCAGAAAGCCGGGCTAGGCGGCCATCGCGCCAGCCTGTTGCGGAAACAGCGAAATCGCGCAGCATCTGGCCCTTTATCGTGAGTGGCAAAGGGTTTAGCCTGCCTCATGTGTCCCCGCCTGCCGCGGCAGGCGTGGCGGTGTCCTCTTTCACACCACCAAGCAGCTTTGTGACTTGAGCATTTTTCGACAGGCATTGCAAGCCAGGAAATGACCCATGACTACGAAAAGCGCCAGTACCGAACAGGCGGAGCGCCACGGTTCCGACCCCAAAACACCCACTACGGGGCCCGGTAAGAACTCCGCCGGGGAATTCGGCAGGGAGGGCACCAATAAGACGGTACCCGAGCCCAAGGCCGACAACGCACCCTCGGAAGAGCTGGGCAATACCCGGCACGTCGGGAAAACGCCCTACACGCGCGGCTGAGCCGCTTTATTCATCGCCTTGTCCAGGGGGATGCGCCGCAGGTGTCCGCAGCACCACCAGCGGTAGCGTCGCTGAAACTTTCGTGCCTTGGCTGGTGTTGATGTCAAGGTGGCCCCCCGATGCCTCCACCCGGTGGCGCATGCCCTGCAGGCCGTGGCTGGAAGGCTGCACGGCCTGCGGATCGAAGCCTTGGCCGTCGTCGTGAACACTGACGATGATGTAGTCCTTGTAACCCAGCAGATTGATTTCCACGTTCTGCGCCTGCGCATACCGGGCGATATTGGTCAGCGCTTCCTGGACCACGCGATAAACCGTCAGCTCTATGGTCGCGTCCAATTTCGCCGGTTCAAGGTTGGTGACGATGTTCAGGCCCGAACGCTGGGCGAATTCGTGGGTCAGGATTTCCAGGGCAGGTACCAGCCCGAGATTGGACAGCGAAGACGGGCGAAGGTCTTCAATGATGCGCCGCTTCAGGGCGATGCCGCTGTTGAGGGTTTCAATCAGGTGCTCAATGCGCGCGGGCAGGTCGCCGCTGCCGGCGGGCAGCCTGGCCTTGATGCGCGTGATGTCGAGCTTGGCCGCCGTCAGGAGAGAGCCGAGTTCGTCATGGAGCTCACGCGCCAGGTGGCTTCTTTCCTCTTCGCGCACTTGTTGCAGGTGGGTCGCCAGCTCGGCCAGCCGGCTGGTACGTTCCCTGACCTGGACACCCAGCTGATCGCGCTCGGCCTGCAAGGCCAGCTGCTGGCGCTGCCCCGCCTGGTCCAGGGCGGCGGTCTGGCGCAAATACAGCCAGAAAGCCACAAAAGCAACAGCCCCGACCAGGGTGATGCCTATGCGCGCCAGGAGCAGGGAGCGCCGGATTTCGTCGTAGCCGTCGGCAGTGTTGCGGTTGGTTTCATCGATCAGCTGGCTGGCATCGTTGCGAATGGCGTCCATCTGCTCCTTGCCGACTTCGGTGGTCATGACAAAACGCCAGGCGTCGTCCTTGCCTTCGTTCTTCATGCGTATGGACAAGTCCATTTCAGCAAGCTTGCGTTGCACCGTCCGCGCCAGCTGCGCCAGCGTCCCGGCCAGGTCCTTGCGCGCGGCCAGCAATTCGCGCAGCTGGTCCTGTGTCTGCCCTATGTCCGCGATGGCTGCCTTGTAGGGCTCGAGGTACATGGTGTCGCCCGTCAGCAGGTAACCGCGCTGTCCGGACTCCGCGTCGAGCACATCGCGCAGCAGCCGCTGTACGTGGCTGCGTGTGGCGTGAGCCCGCGCCAGCTCATCCATGGCTTCCATGGACTTGTCATACGACAGCTCGCTGATGCCGATCAGGGTGAGCACAGCGATCAGGGCGCAGACGATGTTGACCGCCATTTGGTGGAAGGTGCTTCGCATGGGAGCTTTCGTGAAGTTCTCGAACGGCGCCGCGGCCAGATGCAAGCCTGCCAGAAATTGTAGATGCCGGCCTTTGGGTGAGGCATGAAAAAAGCCACCCGAAGGTGGCTTTGTGTTGTCGGCATTTGACCGGCTGCGGCGTAGGATGCTGCGCCTTTGCCGGCTTTGCTGTGTGGGGCTTACAGGCCCGCAGCCGCGCGAAGCGCAGCTGCCTTGTCCGTCTTTTAGCTTCGGCACGGACCTTCGGTCCTTAACTTCGCTGCGCGAAGTTAGCCTGCGCTGAAAAACCGACACCGGGCTTCCGCCCGGCGGCCTTACAGGCCGGCTGCAGCGCGAAGCGCCGCAGCTTTATCGGTTTTTTCCCAGGTAAATTCCGGCTCATCGCGGCCGAAGTGGCCGTAGGCTGCGGTTTTTTCGTAGATGGGGCGCAGGAGGTCCAGCATCTGGATGATGCCCTTGGGGCGCAGGTCGAAATGTTCGTTGACGAGGGCCGAGATTTTTTCGTCGGAGATCACGCCCGTGCCTTCGGTGTAGACCGTGACGTTCATGGGGCGGGCCACGCCGATGGCGTAGGCCACCTGGATCTGGCACTGGCGGGCCAGGCCGGCGGCCACGACGTTCTTGGCGACGTAGCGTGCCGCGTAGGCGGCCGAGCGGTCCACCTTGCTGGGGTCCTTGCCGCTGAAGGCGCCGCCGCCGTGCGGGCAGGCGCCGCCATAGGTGTCGACGATGATCTTGCGGCCGGTCAGGCCGCAATCGCCCTGCGGGCCGCCGATGACGAAACGGCCGGTCGGGTTGATCAGGTATTTGGTGTCCTTGAGCCACTCCTTGGGCAGCACGGGCTTGATGATCTCTTCGATGATGGCTTCGGTGAACGAGGCCTTCATCTTGTGGGCGGTTTCGCTCTGGTCGGGGCTGTGCTGGGTGGACAGCACCACGGTGTCAATGCTGTGCGGCTTGCCGTCCACATAGCGCATGGTGACCTGGCTCTTCGCGTCGGGGCGCAGGAAGGGCAGGCGGCCGTCCTTGCGCAGCTGGGCCTGGCGCTCGACGAGGCGGTGCGCGTAGTAGATCGGCGCGGGCATCAGGTCGGGCGTTTCATCGCAGGCGTAGCCGAACATCAGGCCCTGGTCGCCGGCGCCGATGTTGAGGTGGTCGTCGCTGGCGTGGTCCACGCCCTGGGCGATGTCGTTGGACTGCTTGTCGTAGCAGACCATGACGGCGCAGCCCTTGTAGTCGATACCGTATTCGGTATTGTCGTAGCCGATGCGCTTGATGGTGTCGCGCGCGACCTGGATGTAATCGACGTGGGCGTTGGTGGTGATCTCGCCGGCCAGCACGACCAGGCCGGTGTTGGTCAGGGTTTCGGCGGCGACGCGGCTGCGCGGGTCCTGCTTGAAGATTGCGTCGAGAATCGCGTCGGAAATCTGGTCGGCGACCTTGTCGGGATGGCCTTCGGAGACGGATTCGGAAGTAAAGAGAAAATCGTTCGCCATTGCGTACACTCCATGAAGTTGTCGGCGCGTTGCCGGCTGGGGTGCTTCGGCGAACGCTTTAGCAGTTTGGTTTAATGTCGCCCTGCAAGTTGTTCAATAACTCGGCGACAGCGCTCATTATATGGCGGCCTGTTTGGGGCCGGTGGACCCTTCCTTTTAATACCCCTTTTGCCCTGACCGATGCCCTGGTTGTTCCGCTTCTTTGCCTTCTGGCCGCTGGCCGCCCTCCACGCGGTGGGCGCCGGCCTGGGCTGGCTGGTCTGGGCGCTGAGCTCGCGCTACCGGGCTCAGTTCCGGGCTAACGTGGCGCAGGCCGGCGTGCCGTTTGAACTGGCTCGTCCCGCGATCGCCGAAGCCGGGCGGTTTATCGCCGAGCTGCCCAAGCTGTGGATGCGGCCTGCCACCGAATCCTGCCTGGGCAATGTGCGTGTGGAGGGCCAAGTCCATGCAGAGCGGGCATTTGCCCAGGGCCGCGGCGTGATCTTCTTTGGTCCGCACTGCGGCAGCTTTGAACTGGGCCCGCAGGCGCTGGCCGAGCTTTACGGGCCCATCACCGCCATCTACCGGCCCGCGCGCAAGGCCTGGCTGGCCCGGCTGGAGCGTCTGGCTCGCGACCGCGCCAACCTCACCGTGGTGCCCGCATCCTTAAGCGGTATACGCTTGATGCACAAGACCCTGAAGGCCAACCAGGCCGTGGCGCTGCTGACCGACCAGGTGCCGCCGGAAGGACTGGGCGTCTGGGCGCCTTTTTTCGGCAAACCGGCCTACACCATGACCCTGGCGGCGCGGCTGGCGCTGCAAAGTGGGGCGGTATTGCTGCCGGTGAGCTGTGAGCGCCTGCCCCATGGCCGTGGCTACTTTCTCAAGATATGGCCGGCGGTCGAAGGGGTCCAGCCCGATGATTCCGGCAAACCGCGCGCCGAACTGCTGCAGGCCGTGACCCAGATCAACCGCGCGATCGAAGCCATCGTGCTGAGCCAGCCCGGCCAGTACCTGTGGGGCTATGCGCGCTACAAGACACCACGCAAGGAAGCACCGCTTTGAAAACCGCCCGCCAGATGGCCAGCCGGCTCGTGACACGCGGCGGCATCTATTTCATGCAGGTGCTGGCCCTGGTTCCGCTTTCCTGGACGCGTGCCCTGGGCGTGCTGCTTGGCTGGGTGCTGTATGCCGTGGTCGGCGCGCGCCGGCGCGTGGTGGACACCAACCTGTCCCTGTGCTTCCCTGCGCTTTCCGCGGATGAGCGACGCCGACTGAATGTGCAGACCTTTGTGTACTTCGCCCAGGCCTGGCTGGACCGTGCCTGGCTGTGGCACGCACCCAAAACCTGGGTGCAGCGACGCGTGCACCTGACAGGCGCGGTCGAGGAACTCGCGGGCCATGCGCCCACGGTGATTTTCCTGCCGCATTTCGTGGGGCTGGATGCCGCATGGACCGCCGTGGCGCTGCGGATGCCGCGGCCTTCCACCACGATTTACACCGACCAGTCCAACAAGCTGGTGGACCGCTGGATACTGCGCGGCCGCCGGCGCTTCGGCAACCTTCGGCTGTTCGGCCGGGCTGCCGGCGTCAAACCCATCGTGGCGGCGCTGCGCGAAGGCCAGCCGCTCTATCTGTTGCCCGACATGGACTTCGGCCCGAGCGACTCCGTGTTCGTGCCCTTCTTCGGTGTGCCGACCGCCACCGTCCCCTCGCTGTCGCGCTTTGCCAGGCTGGGTCGTGCCAAGGTCCTGCCCCTGCTGCCGCGCATCACTGCCAGCGGCTATGAGGTGCAGGTGTTGCCGGCCTGGGCGGACTTCCCCAGCGAAGACCCGGTGGCCGACACTGCGCTCATGAATGCGCGGCTGCGGGACTACATCGAGACCATGCCGGCGCAGTATTACTGGGTGCACAAGCGCTTCAAGACCCGCCCTGAAGGGGACCCCTCGCTGTATTGAGCCGTCTGTGCGGTGAACGAAAGCAGCTTCCGCCGCCGCTAGCGCAGGAAATCCCGCAAGAACCTAGCCACCAGCGCAGGCTGCTCGTGCACGATCCAATGGGTCGCTTCCGCAATGCGGTGCAGTTCCATGCGCGGCACATAGTCCTGCAAGCCGTCGAGCAGGGCGGCGGGCAGGGCGATGTCGTCCATGGCCCAGAGCACCAGGGTAGGAAGCTTGACTTCCAGCATCTCGCGAGGAATCGTCACCGCCGCCGCGGCCGGGTCGTTATGCGGCGGGCCGGGACGGGGCGGGCGCAGCGGCGAGGCCCGGTAGTAGTTGCAGGCGCCGGTCAGGCCCTGGCGCCAGATGGCGCGGTATTGTTCGCGCACCGCGTCGGTGAGCCAGGCATGCGGGCCGTCGACCGCTCCCATGGGGGTAAAAAACTCCCAGAGACGGCGAAAGTCGTCCTCGGCCAGCAGCGCCTCGGCGTCAGGGCGGACCAGGAAGTTCATGTAGGCGCTGGCGGCCTGCTGCACCGGCGACTGCTGCAACTCGCGCAAAAACGTGCCCGGGTGCGGCGAGTTGATGATGGCCAGCTTTTTCATCAGGGCCGGGTGGGCCGCCGCCAGATTCCAGGCCACGGCGCCGCCCCAGTCATGCGCGACCAGGCATTCCAGCTGGCCGCCCTCCAGCGCGATCAATGCCGCGATGTCCTGCACCAGGTGTTTGGGCCGGTAGGCGATGGCCTCCGCCGGCCCGCTCGATTGCTCGAAGCCGCGCAGGTTGGGCGCGACGCAGCGAAAGCCGCCGTTTTCAGGCCGTGAAAAGTACTCAAGCAGGCCGTCCCAGACAAAGGCAGCTTCGGGAAAACCGTGCAGAAACATCAGCACGGGCCGGCCTTTGGCACCACTGCTGCGACATGACAGGATGATGCCGTGGGGCAGAGCCTGCAAACTGGTTTCAATCATGGGCGCTACGCTTTTTGTCAATGCGGAAAGCGCCGGCCGGCCTTAATCGTTAATTTCAGGCAAGTCTTCAGGCGCGGCTTTGGCGGGCTTGACCGGCTTTTCCGCCGGATGCGCCCAGTCCCACAAATGCTGGGCCACCTCTTCGACGCCGCGGCGCTTCAGGGAAGAAAAGAGTTTGACGTCTCCGCCGCCGGCCTGCAGTCGCACAATGGACAGCGCCTTGGCCGCCTCGGTCTTGTTGAGCTTGTCCGCCTTGGTCAGCAGCACCAGGAATTTGAGGCCTTCCTCGACGCGCGGCCGGATCACGTCGAGCAGGATTTCGTCGAGTTCGGTCAGGCCCAGGCGCGGGTCGCACAGCAGCACCACGCCCTTGAGGTTGTCGCGCGTCTGCAAATAGTTGCCCATCACCTGCTGCCAGCGGTATTTGGCTTCCTTGGGCACGGCCGCATAGCCGTAGCCCGGCAGGTCGGCCAGCACCGCGTCCATCACGCCCTGCTTGCCCAGGCTGAAAAGATTGATGCTTTGCGTGCGGCCCGGTGTCTTGGAGGCAAAAGCCAGCCGGTGCTGCTGCGTCAGCGTGTTGATGCAGGTGGACTTGCCGGCGTTGGAGCGGCCCACGAAAGCGATTTCAGGCACGTCGACGCGCGGCAGGTGTTTGAGCTCGGGCGCGGTCGTCAGGAATCTGGCGGTGTGCAGCCAGCCCAGGGCGATCTTGGAATCAATGGCGCTGGATGCGGCGGGAGTTTGTTTGGGCGGCGTTGCGGATGTCATGGTCGGGCGGTCCCTGAAGGTCGTTTGCATGCCGGCGGCGTGCGTTGGAAGGGGCCAAAGCCCCTGTGGGCGGGGCCTGGGAGGCCGTGAACCGGCAGGGAGCCCCTGGCAGCTGCCGCGGCAAGACCCCGAATAATCGGGGGTGCCCTGAAGCCATTGTAAAATCAGAAAGTTATACGTTTTGTGCGCCAACCAATTAAAACCCCCGATATGAAGCTGTTCGTTACTTCCCTCCTGGCCGCTTTGCTGGCCGTGCCCGCCGTATCGTC
>Ga0102592_1001613_pt1 | contig 23891 bp, 22 predicted proteins | sample AraplaCol_mMF_r2_FD_76861 | JGI IMG/M metagenome (GOLD analysis project Ga0102592, IMG submission 76861) | Arabidopsis root microbial communities from North Carolina, USA - plate scrape MF_Col_mMF_r2 (SPADES assembly) (version 2) | ecosystem: Host-associated > Plants > Roots > Endosphere...
CATCCAACGCATTCCGTCTCCGCCTGGGGCCGCCATGCCGCCTACCTGACCGAAGCCCATCACCGCGCCCCGTCCATCTTCGGCGAAGGATCGCCATGGCAGCGCCTGGCCGGCCTCGACAACGCCAAAGTGCTGGGCCTGGGCGTATCGATGGGCCCCGTCACTTTCTATCACGCGGTGGAGGATGCGATGGGACGAGCGTTCCCCATACAGGTGTGGAGCGAACGCAGTTACCTGTTGCCATGCATTGACCAGCAAGGCCAGCGTCACGAAGTGCCGCTGCGGGCATTCGATCCATTGCTGGCACAGCGCCGCATCGACCATCCATCGCGCAGTGATCTGCGCAATTATTTCGTCACCGAATTCCAGGGCGCTGGCCTGCTTCACCGGAACCAGGTTGGCATGGCCGCCTGCTGGTGGATTCCGGCGCGCGGCTTCCATGACCATTTATGGCGCCTGGCGAAAGATGGGGTGACGATTTACGCCACGCCAGAGCAACTGGCGGCACGCCCGCAGGTTTAAGCCGCCGGTGCGGCAGCCTTGGCCGCCGCCTTGCGCTCGCTCAACCGCCTGCCCAACTGGATCATCGGCAGTTCGACCAAGTGGTAACCCAGGCAAGGGAGCGCCACCAACAGCGACAGGAAGGTTAGCCATTGCATTAGCGGCTGGTACGCCTCCATCGTGCGGAACGAAAGCCACAGGATGGGAGGGTGGAACAGGTAGATGCCGTAGCTGTAGCGCGCCACCACCTGGCTTGCCCGGTTCAACAAGGGCACGGCCAACTGGCGCATCCAGGGGATGGCCAGGCCAACCGCCAGGCAAACGGCCCAGCGCCCGTAATTATTGCTGCGCGGCTCGGCGTATGCCACGAAGGCTATGCCAGCGCATGCCAGCAGCAACGGCCACAGCCATGCAGGCCAGCGTTCCCTGCCCTGCATCCGCCAGGCGATAACGCCGGCAAGGAAGCATGGCGCAAATTCAATCACATTCAATCGTGCGCTGACGAGAGGCTGCAACAGGGCCAATGGGATCGAGACGGCCCACAGCACCAGCAGCCAACGCAGCGGCCGAGTCCGAAAGAACAGGAACAGGAAAGGCAGGAGGAGGTACATCTGCACTTCCAGGCAAAGCGACCACAACACGGACGACATATAGCGTGCATACAGCAGGTTTTGCACGAGCAGCAGGTTGGCCAGCAATTCAAGACGCGTCCATTGTTCATCCATCAGCCAGTAGATCCCCAGCAGCATGACGATGGCCAACGGATAAATGCGGAAAGCGCGCTGCAAATAGAAGCTGCGGAACAGGGCGGCGCCGGCCTGGTGCTGGCGTTCCAGCGATTGCATCAGCACCAGGCTGGTATGCACAAAGAACAGCATGACGCCCAACTGGCCCATGGCGTATGAGATGCGGCTGGTCTGGATGGTGTAGCCGGCGACATGGGCAAGCAACACCAGCAGCACGGCCACCGCGCGCAGGAGGTCAAGGTTCGGCTTCAGCATGGTCCCATTCTGCGGGACGATCATGGATCAAACCTTGCGGCGCGTCATAGCCTGGCAAATCAGATTGGTCGGGCGCAGCCGTAGCGAATCAGGGGTTCCGTCCACGGTTGCAGCATTTGCTTATCGCTCAAATTTTGGTTGAATTTCCACGCTAAGCTAATCTCACTTCGTGCTGAAAGTTGACAGCGTGGACTGCAGGGCAGCGCCGCAGCTTGTCTTGTGGCCGTCATAGGCAACCGGAATGCCGTCAATGACGTGTTCGGAACTTCCTTCGATGATCACGCAAACGCTATGGCCCGGCATCGGGCAGATGCACTGATCGCCGACGCGGGCAACCGGAATACCGTCGACCGTGAACCAGGTCGCAGCTACGCTGACGACTTTTCCGCCATGCGAGGTGGGATCATTGAGGCGGATGACGTTAGGCATGCTTATGCATCACTTGATGGTTGGACGATCTCGTCGTCCGCTACCGATGTCGGATCAATGGCTGGACTCGGATTGTCATATCTCACCAGGCGCCAGACGGTGCTGGTGCTGTGCCGATCGCTGCTGCCTCTCAGACGCTCAACAAATGACAGATCACGTTTGATAATGGCCGGTGGCATGGCATCGCCAGCCTGGAAGAGCCGCGTGCTGCCGTGCAGGTCGTTCTCTGGGCATTGCCAATAGCCTGTCTGCGGACAGATTGCTCCAGTACGTATGAGTTCACCCAACGGAAGCGCACTCCCATTGTTCGTTTGCGGTGCTGGCTTGCTTCCATTGCCTGGTCCATCATCTGTCGGCCTTAGCCGCAACGAATTCAGGATTTTGTCCCACAGTTCGAGCATTTGTTTATCAGTCATGCTGATTGGCCTTGGGTCGAGACCGCCATCGAAATTCCCCGACTGGAGATCAAAACGAATCTGCGGATGCAACGCGTCTCGATACAGGCCCGGCGCTTCCCACGTGAACAGATGTGCCTTCTGACCATGATCATTTGGCGCCTTCAATAACCACTCCTGGCCGGCATGGTCGCCAATCTTGCGGTCGCCTTCTTTGATATTGCTTATTCCACCCAACGTCGCACCGAGAAGTCCTAGGCCGCTGAACACGCTTGGTTTTCGCGACAATAGCGACTCAGGTGGCTTACCAGTGTTTCGATTAGTTGCAATGTCAAGCACAATGTCGGGATGATTTTTCAGACGAAAGCGCATGTTGAGATTTTCGTTCTTACTCGTTCCTTCGTCGACAATTAAGGCTTGCTCAATGCAGAAGCCTTTCGTAGTTGGGGCATCAGTCTTCATTACCTGAAGGTTCGCCAAAATGGAGCCATAGTCCGCCACTGCGCCGTCTACCTGATCCGAATCAGCTATCGCTCGAACAAGGTATCTCTGCCCATCGAGCCAACGAAAACCAGAAATATCTACCACAGCATCCTGGCTTCTCGTTTCCCAATAGCCAAAGAGTCTAGTGTTTTCGTCTGGCGCAACTTGCTTAACAAGAAGCGATGCGCCCGATTTGTGCTTTGAATTTCGTAAACGCTTTTCAAAAGAATCGACTTCTTGAAGGAATGCACTGTGTTCCATCGATTGACGTTCGATCTTTGCGAAGCCGTATTCATAGTAACCTCCGGCATATTCAGCATCCGCCGGTAGATCGATCAGAAAGCGGCCAACGCAGTGTGTAGCCCATGTTTTTTTCTCGTTTGGGTTCATTCCTTGGTCCTTCGATGCATTAACTGGTTCAGCATTGGCGATGCTTAACATTAAGAGAGAAAGTAACGCCGGTATAACTAAGACAGATCGAAATTGGTATGCAAGTCTATGCATCGGCTACCTCATGTGAGAATTCCGGATTCGAGCGTCAATTTGACGATCGAATAAAGTGTCAAACCGGCGGTAAAGTCATTGGAGTAACTACCCTGATGGTCGTAGCTGGTATGGCCTTTTTGCTTACCTTCATGACGAAATATTTGCTTGACGAAAGGTTTTGGAGCTTGGCCGGATAATTCAGGTACCGTTCCATCGCCAGGCAAATCTTGCCCTGAGATCTCAAGCTTGCATACCTCCTCGCCGAACTTAACTTTGACAGCACCGTTTAAGTCATCATCTATAAGCTCACCAGTAACAAAATCGGCGTGGCGTTTTCCTGCTACCCAGCGGACTTCTCCCCAAGCCGCTTGTGCAGGATCCGCCGCATAATATGCGTGACAATTACCGTGATATTGGCCTTTGATCTCAGTGTGAAAATCCCTCGCAACAGTTAAGGTCCTGGTGTATGCCGCGAAGCCTGGGTCCACAACTCGTCTGTTCTCGCTTGTAGCGGAAGCGTTCTCAGCTTTGTCGTCCTCGCTTCGCGACGGATTAATTAATTCCGCCTTCACCAAGCGCCACCAATCCGCTTTGTTCAAATAGACTGTATCGTAGGGATCGCCTTCGCCAAGAAACGATGTAACCTCGTCGTCACGCGTCTTGCCCTTACTGTAATGCGCTCGCAACCAATGTTGCGCCCCGCTTGGCAGCTTCGCTTGATATTCAGCAGTTGGCAATAATTCCATTGGTCCAGGTGCCTGCGTCAGCACCGCTGTGGCTTCGGCGGCGTTTCGTCCAAGTAAAACTTGTTCGACTCCTTCGAAGCCAGCGCGCATGCGCTTGTAAGTTGCAGGTGCACCAATAGCAGGCATGACGCCATGTACGACGCCCAAGACCTTATCGCTCTTGCCTTGCAGCTGGGTGCATGCGCGTGCTACCAGGCCCCCCATCGAGTGAGTAACAAGGATGACTTTCTCGCAGTCTTTGTTCAGGGTGTTCTTGTAGAAATCAGTGATAGCATCGATCTTGTCCACCAGACGTTGGACCGAAACATTGTTCGATTGCAGCCAGTTATAGCCAACGGCGTGTACCGGGTACGCTGCGCTGGCAAATCGCTTCAGGTCGTCGGGCGTGAGTTCTTCGAATGGCTTTTCAGCGCCAAACTGATGAAGCTTTTGCTGTTCCAGCACCAACTGCACCCAGGCATCGTCAGGCGTGCCGTCAGTCTTCAAGATGTCGTGCAGGCGCTCCTGCAAGGTATTCAGGATTCGTCCATAGCTGTCGCGATGGAGCTCTCCCCAGCCATATAACCTGGCCAGCTTTTCAGGGTCTAGGTCTGGCGCGCCTTTCAACTGTTTTTCAACCTTGCGCGTCAAGCTGACGGAACCCTCGCCGTCAACCTCGACACGATCCGGGTGCAGCACTTGCTTCCTGGCTGCGGCGTCTTTGCCCAAATATTGAATCACCTGGATCAAGCCCGCCACCTTTCCGTTAGGCGGACGCCAGGCATGGCCTTTGCCATTCTTCACGCGCAGGTTGGTTCCCATGATCCCCGGGATGAAAATGATCGGGATAATCTGCTTTGGGTACAGTTTGACCAATGCGCGCACGGGGAAGCCTTCCGGCGACAGGACGGATTTGGCGCGCACAACGTTGCCGTCGTATTGCCCTGGAACTTCGCGGGTGGGTGTGTTGTCTGTCATTGCTCGATCTTCTCGTCAGGCGTCGTCGCGGATCTCAATGTCGGCGATGAGCATCTCCTGCTCTTTACTGAGCTCGGTCTCGCCTTGGGCATTGGTTTTTCCGCTGATGACGTTGCCGTTGTTCAGCTTGATGATGTACGACGCGCCTTTCACAGGGGCATTGCTGCCGATGTAGCGCACAATGAATTTTTCGTCCGACTGGACTTTGCTCTTTGGCAGGTCTAAGGCATGCGGACTGGCATCGCCGGCGCCGCTATGCGCAAACGTCGCCGACTTGACGGTGTAAGCGCCGCTAAGCTGGTGCGTGATCGCGCCACCGCCATAGTTCGACTGTGCGCCGTGGCTCACGATGCGGACCTTCGGCGCCTGGATGACGATTTCGTCTGCTGCGGACAATACGATGCGCTTCGCCGAAGTGAGCTCGATATCGTCCTGATGCGTCTGCATGTCGATCTTGCCTTCAGCGGCAACGAATTTCATGCCCAGCTTATGCGCGAACAGGCTTACGCTTTGCGCAGCCCGCATCAGCAAGCTGCGCCCCGTCGACACTTGCGTATTGCCGACGCTGACCACGTCAACATGGGTTTGCGCGCCAATGGCGATGTTGTCTGAGCTGCCCAGGATCGCGCCAGCCGGCGCATTCACTGCGACAATCGGTTGCCCGCCCGCCGGGTTGCCCTTGCCGCCATCGGTATTGCTGCCTTTTTCCCATTGCTTTAGATGGCCAATCAACTGCGACAGCGGCTTGCCGTCGCCATCTTCCGCGTGGTGAGTGCCAGCCAGTTCCGCCAGTTGCTGCTGGATGCTTTGCAACGCATCCGCCAGGCCGGTGAGACTATCGCGTTCCAGCTGGCGGCCGGCTGCACGCAGTTGCGCATCGGCGCTGATGTAGACGCCCTGCGCGCCCTTGATTGCCACTGCATGGTCACTGCGCAGCTCTGCACCTTCGCCGCGCGGACTGCCTTTGCCGTCAAAGCGCGGATCGGTCAGGTAGCCAAGATTGAGCTCACTATGACCATGTTCGCTGGCCAATTGGGCGCTGATCTCGCCGGGTGTATCGTCCACGCGCAACTGGTTGTAGCGTTGGCCCTGGACTTCCTTGCTCTTGATGCCTGAGAGGTAGCGGTTGCCGGGCAGGCCGCCTGCGTGGCTGAAGGTTGGCGGCGGCGTGGTGCCGCCATGCACGCGGCCAGTAATGATTGGCTTGTCCGGGTCGCCGCCGAGGAAGGTGACGATGCATTCGTCGCCGGCACGCGGCAGCGAGATCGCGCCCCATTGGCGGCTGGCCCAAGTGCCGGCAATACGTACCCAGGCAGAGTCGCGATCGCTGCCGGAGGCGCCCGCGCCATTGGAATGGTCCTCCGGCCGGCAGGCAGGGAAGCGAATTTTTACCCGCCCGAGGTCATCGCAATGGACTTCTTCTCCAGGCGGCCCGACCACGATCACGCTTTGTGCCTCCGTGCGCGGCAAGTCGACGCGTGGATCGTAGGCGGGAACAATGGCGATGCCTCGCCGCACGCAACTGAAATGGTTGGTATAGCGCACGCCGCGTTCTTCGCTTGCCTGTTCCAATGCGGAAGACAGGCCGCCACCGCGCCAGCGGTTCATGGAGAACAGGCGGCGTGCCTTGTCGTTCAAGGCTTTGGGCAGGTTGTTCTCGGCATCGACATGTAGTTCGGTGATGACGAACTCACGTTCTTCCGGCGGGTGGGAATCGATAGCGGCATGCCCGGTCACGGCAATCCACTGGCCAATGCAAAGGTCACGCACACCGCTTTCACCGCGGTAGCACTTCGACTCATACTCATGGCGCAGCATCCGCAGCGTGCCGAGGTCGCGGTAATCCGTACTGCTGTCTCCCGCATGCGGCACATCAACCAGGTAGTCCTCCAGGCTTGCCGCAAGTTGGTTACCCCATGAACCCTGGTCGTTGCGGCCGGTTTCGTCGCTGGCCGACATCTGGGCATTGGCATAGTCCCAGCTCTGGCGACTGGTCTTGCCTGCGCTAAGCGTGCGTACGGCGTGCCAGGCCGTGATGCTGTCGCGCGTTTCCGTGCCGTCGTCGCGGTGGTATCGGACGGTGCCGGCGGCGTTCTGCTGCAACGCGGTTACATCGTCGAACAGCACCAGCGTATGCACGGGGATACTGTCGTCGTTATCTTTGCTGGATTTTCCCGGCCGGATGAACCATGCAATGCCGCGCCGTTTCCATAAGCGGCGCAGGAACTGGGCATCCGATTCGTTGTACTGCATCGTGAATTCACGTGCAGGATAGCTGCGCAATTGGCCAAGGTCGAACTCAAAAGCGCGCGCCATCATCGGCGTGCGCTGGCACCATTCGCTCAAGATGGTTTGGGTGATGTCGATCTCGCTGGCGTTGCGGAAGACGCGGGTATTGGTGCGCAGTTCCATAATCGCCAAGGCGTCGCGGATGACCAGCTGGTAGGTCGCCAGGCCGCCGTCGCTTTGTCCTTCGATGGCTTCGGCGACGATGCCGCATACGGAGCGCAAGTTTCCGGTATCGGTCACAAACTGTATTTCGGCCGGCACGGCGATGAATTGTTTGGTCGGCAGGCCGGCCGTCTTCGACACGCATAGCAGCCTGTATTCAATACCGCCGCAGATCGTTTCCGTTCCGCTGACGTGCTTGACCAGCAGGAGGTCATTCTGCGCGTCGGACAGGCGCAGGCGAATCGGGCGATTGGCGCCCGCCAGGCTTCCGAGCGGTAACATTCCAGCCAGCGATTCAGACAAGCCATTCATTCTCATGATGCATGATCCTTGCGGTTTGCCTGCGCTAGCGGCGGCGAGCAGACATACAAAAATAGCAATAGATTATAAATGGACTATTGTTGTGCTGATACGCAACGTTCAATCGTGCGCGGTAACTTTTAAATTTCTAGTTGGGGAACGTCCGGTACACGGACTAACGATTGAACCGTCAAATAAGTGGAATGCTAAACTGGCCATACGCCGCAGTTGCATGCGTTTTCAATTAATTTGGGATAATTCGTGATTCGCTCGACAGTAGCAACTCTGTTTCTTATTTTTCCGTTAGCGGCATATGCCCTGCCAAATGATAAATGCCAAGACGCCCGCGAAAGTAGGCAGGAGGCGATTTTCAGTGGCCGGATTTCGTCCGACAGTGTGGAAAGATTCACGAGGAATTATGAAGATTGCCCTCCATCTGTCATCGTAATAACGTCGACAGGTGGGGACGCGGAAGCGGCAATGGCTCTTGGAGACTGGATATTCAAAAACGGAATAGATATCAAAATTCCTTTTTTATGCATGTCCTCATGTGCTAATTACGTATTCCCAGCCGCGAAAAACAAGTTCATCGGTTCGAAAGGACTAGTTGTGTGGCATGGAAGCGCTTTGCAAAAGAATTTCCGCGATTTCATGGAAAAGTACGAAAGATTAGAACAAGCGAATGAAGATCGGGCATTTATAAACGCCAATGCATTGAAATACCAGGGCCTCAAGAGAATTGTTAAAGTCCAAAGCGAATTCTATGCGCGGATCGGTGTGGACGAGGCTATTGATCGCCTGGGTCAAGAGCCCGTTGACTATGGTGTGTCCGGCTGGACTACTACTCTTGCAGTCATGCAAAAGCATGGCATCCAGAACGTTGAAGCAGCGACCAATTATGCTGAGGCTAGCTATTTACGAACTTTGTCCAATCTAAACGTATTCTTTAAAGGAAAGTTCATGAGCTTTGGCTTCGATGCCTCGGGGAGGTTGATGCCAATTATGCTGGAGTCGACAAGCCCGTGATAGCTAAGCCACGATCAGCCTGATTGGATGAGGAGAAAGTAGCGAAAGCCAAATTTGTCGCTGGAACCATAAATTTGCCAGACTCGGACCAATAACTTTGCCACGCCGGCAAAATTGGAACCAAAAACGGCTTCGAGCTGCGTACTTTTCTACTCCAGCGGCCACGCCCTGCACTCCGACCACCACCATAAATTTGCCACATGCAAAAGATGGAAGCATAACCTTGCCGAAAAAAATTTCATTACATATCAATAACTTAGAAGGTTTCTTCGATTCTCGAGGTGGTGCCCTGTCCAGGGTAAAGGGCTGGCAATTGTGCCTATGTCAGGACTAAACGCGATGTTAGCTGCGCAGCTAACATCACGTTTAGACTTAACAATGCCACTCGATCCCTTCGATCTCCCGCCGCTAAGACAGGCGATCCGAATTGCAAGCGGCCATCAGACCATCACCCATTTCTAATTGCTGGGGAAGTCTTGGTCGTTCGCGGTAAAAGAGACATCGTTCTGCCGTTGAGCCAATGCTAAGTTGGGCGCACAGTAAAGACTCCCTTGTGGGAGCTAGAAATGGAAATGCCTTCAATAAATCTTTTGGTTCGGATCTTTGCGAACTCGATAAGGAGATATGCTATGAGCAAAGGCGGAAATGGTGGTGGCGGAAAAGGCGGTGGTGGTGCCCAAGGTGGCTCATCTAGTGGGGGCCGTGGCCCAGGCAATGGCGGAGGTTGGCCAAGTCGTACGGGTAATCCATCGGGCGGCGGCCGTAGTAATGCACCGCCTGGCGGAGGCGGCAAGTCGAAATAAAGCTCCCTAGGCTATATCAACTGCATCAGTCCGGTGGAGCGCAAGCCAAATAAGCGCAACGCTCCACTCCCGCGCAAACGCTTGGAAGAAGCAGACAAACTTCGCTTTGAATTTGGTTGGTAATAGTAAAACCGACAGAGGTCGGCCAGGAGCGGTAGCGCCTAACCTACGCTTCCGTCATGCCAGGCTGGCTACGGGCCTTTTTCTTGCGCGCTGGCGACTAATGGGGCAATGGCGTGAACTGTGCAAGCGGTTGGAAATTTCACTCAAAATGCAGTTTTCAGCGCCCGTTGAAATGCGTCATTTTCAATCACGTTGAGCCCACAGTCAGCGAGGCGTATTTTCAGCCCCCAGGCATTGCCCCGGCGTGACTGACGTCAAAACGTGCGCAATCATCTCTGGTGCGCATCCGCGATCAAACAGGAATTCGACTGCCGCTAGGCGCGACCGGCTGGCAGCAATCGCAAGCGCCGCGCAAGCCAGACTAATCATGTTGTGATTCGGTCTCTCGCTGTCCACAATCACCTCCTAGGCCGAGTATGCGCCCAAACAGATCCAACTGACGCACACCCTATTGGGACGCGGTGGGCATCATTTATCAAGCTGGAGTACGCTTGCCAAATGACTAGGAGGACTGATCAAATCACGGCAGAGAAGATCTCGCTTGCATTGCTTTCCAAGGAGGCATTTGGATTGGATGTAGGCATGCAGACCGCATTGTTCTTCGGATTGCCGCGCAGGCTAGTGGCGGCCATCTTCTCTCGAAAAAACGGAGAAGTTCGCACAGATGTGCAGGGAGTTGAAGTCGAAGCAGACCGACGCCGGCACCGACGATAAGCGTTCCCCCTAAGCGTCTGATGGCGCCCAGTTAGTTTGCGGCGCATTGGGTTGCCGTTCTTTAGTTGTGCAATCAGACCGATTTGCGACAAGAAGCCAGGCACGTGCCCATCGTAACGAAGCAGCACGACCCTCTTCATGCGGCGCGGTCACAAAACGCTCCATGGCTAAACTCGATCGAAAACGAGCGTAAACTCTTGGGGCATAGGCGGAGGTATCAAAGTAGATCATGCTGCTAGCGTATGTCGACCGGCATCTAGCTCTTTGACAAAAATCAAGGTTTGATCAGGAACTAGCTTGACTCTGCCATCGCGCGAAATCGAAAAGTCTCTCAGACTTCTTTGAGTCACCATCGGCACGTCTTATGAAGGAAGGAAATTTTCGTCGATCGGCCGCAAAACTGATCGCACCTGAATGCTTCCTGAAAATGAGAACGATTCACCGGCTTGTGCACTGAACGGCTCGGCATAGTCTAGGTGTTTTCAACTAGACGGTGTACCGAACGATATGGCCAAACCAAACCAAGCCCACGAGTCGACCGCGCATTCAGATGTTCTCGAATGCGCCAATGAAGTATGCGTTGCGATCGAGACTTTGAAGACCGCCTTCCCCGAAATCTTCGCATCGTCTTATGTGGCTAAGACACTTCTGCAGCGAAAAGCCGAACTGCGAAATTCCCTCGACAAGGCAGGTCAACCCTGAATCGAGTCGACGTTCACTTCAAGCTCTGACGGAATCATCAAACGCCTAGGCAACTCAGTCCTCAATCGACTCGTCGTTCGCTTTGATTTCACTTTCCGGAATCAGAGCGCACCAGGCAGGATCCGTGATCTCAAACCGGACTTGGTTCGGCTTGGTTTCCTCTGGCGCCTGCTCCGCATAGATAAAGCACCAGCCAGTGCTCTTGGCACGCGCCAAATCGTGCAAGAGGTTTTGCAGCGCTCGATCATGTTCATCGAGCCAGCGCTTCACGAACTTTATTTCAACACGGTCTGACCGCGCGTCGCGATCACCGGTCCGACTGATCTTATTTCGGAAGTAGACGAGGAAAACGTTCGTCAATTCGACTACCGTGACACGTCCGAAGTAAATCCGCTCGCGTTGATAATAAGGGTGAAAGCCGTTGATTGGCATGCACACTCGGTGAAACGTGCCAGAGCACCGCCCCTCGATGGCAAGCGGAGTATTCTTGCGACGCTCGTCCGAATATAGCAAGTACCGTCCAGCGATCGTGGCCATGAACTTGCTGGTTTCCGGTCGATCAACCGTCTTGCGGGACCCTTTGTCATCGTCCACTGCTCCTTCTCCGCCGGCGCCTCGCTTGCCAGCGCTTCGATCGCTCGCCTTGGGCGACGACAGCCTGAATACCAGGCCCAGTTCAGCGTTTGCATGCGCCTCTTCCGGCGTGGGTTCATCGACGTCTTCGCGCGGTACGCTCACAGCTTCAGGCGCCCAGGTACAATTTTCGATGTGGGCATACTGAGAAATACGACGGAAGTAGGGGGACCTCTTCTTCACGCCCGGGATGTCCTCCCGATCATAAAGCGCTGCGGAGATTAATGGCTGAAGAATTGCTCGGCATTTCGGATCGCCGCACCTAAACGTGAATCGCTCGCGCAACCCTGACGGTTGCGCGAAGTACAGCTCCCTAGCTTGTTCCAACGATATATTCCCGCCGTGCTCTTCGCAATACGCAGTTGCTTGTACCATTCGACCATTCTCAAGAAGTTATTCTTTTTCAGTGGCGTAAAGCGTGCTCACACAGGTTCCACATACTTCGCGGCCCAACGTCGCGCATTTATCGCGTGCCGCCTGCTCTTCCTCGCATGCAAAGATCTCTTCGGGTTCCGGCTCCCCTGGCTCAATTAGCAGGTCCAAATTGACTCGTTCGCACACGGACTTGGGGGACGGAGATTCACACGTCCTAAGCCATTGGCTGTACTTGCCGATAAAAATATGGCATTCATTGGTCTCTGGGTGGCGATACAAAAAATATCGATCTTCGCTCTCAAGCATTTTCCTCAACATCGAATGTCGCATAGGGCTACTCTCATTAAGTGTAAGTTAGCTCGAGCCTTAGGAAGTTATTCTCCCTTAGGCAACTCTGTATAAATTTTTAACCAATATTGCCACAAAGCACCAAATCCTGCAGAGAACGCCACCGTTTTGGGTGACACACTCCCGAATCACCATCGATGCCCGGAGCTTGCTCGATGAGACAATCGCGGAGGCATTCAAACGCGAACTACCTGCCTCCGCGATTCAGTTGCTTGGTCGGGCGATGCCCGCTCCTGTCCCAGTCCTTTAGCCTTGCTGATAAGCGGGGTAATCGGTGTAGCCTTGGGCGCCGATCACACCGTAGAAAGTCGCTCGATCCGCTTCAGCAAGCGGCCAACCGTTCTGCATCCTTTCGACCAGGTCAGGGTTGGCGATGTAGGAAGTACCAAACGCGACCAGGTCGATATCGCCTTTGGCCAGCTCAGCTTCCGCGATATCGCGATTGAATCCACCGGCCGCAATCAGCGTGCCCTTATAGAACGACCGGAAGCGTTCACCAAAGCCGGCAGGCGCTTCTGCAGCAGTAATGGTCGGCTGATAGTTCATATGGACGAATGCCAGATTTCGCTCGTTGAGCGCCTGCGCAACGCTCATCCACGTTTCCTCTTCGCCGGCATACGCCTGCAGGTCGTACAGGCGCCCGAATGGAGAAATGCGCACGCCAACCTTTTCGCCGCCGATCGCAGCAGCAAGCGCATCGATGGTCTCAAGGAGAAAACGCTGACGGTTGGCGATCGAGCCACCATACACGTCCGTACGGGTGTTCAACTCGCTGCTCAGGAACTGATCGAACAGAAATGCGTTGGCCGCCATCAGTTCGATGCCATCGAAGCCGGCCTCCATAGCGCGCTTTGCGGACGCTACGAAGTCGTTCGTGACGCGACGTACTTCGTCCGTGGTCAGGGCTCGCGGCACACTCGGTGTTACAGGACCTGCCTTGCCTGGCTCCTGCCATGCATAGACCGCAGTGTTGGTGGCCGGCACCTCACTTGCAGAAACGGGCGCGACGTTACCGGGCTGAATCGAGGTGTGCGACATACGCCCCACATGCCAAAGCTGTGCGAAGATTTTTCCGCCCTTCGCGTGAACGGCGTCGGTCACTTTGCGCCATGCCTGCGTTTGTTCGTCGGTGTACAGACCGGGGGTGTAGAGGTAACCGCGTGCCTCGTCGGAGATCGGTAATCCCTCCGTGATAATCAACCCTGCGGAAGCGCGCTGCGCGTAATAGAGCGCAGTCATCTCACTGGGGACATTGTTTTCAGTCCTGGTGCGGGTCATTGGGGCCATCACAACGCGGTTGGCCAGCGAAATACCAGGCAGATCGAAGGGGGCGAACAACTTGCTCATTGCATACCTCTAATAAAATGGTTGTGGCAGCGCTGAATACACTGCCTGATTTCAACTTGTGAAGCGATTGGAGAAAACTTTCAGGTTTATTTGTTCAGGATGTCCAGTTTGGAAACCTCCTCTTGATAAAGGCGCCATTGCGCTCGGCAAGCCTCAGTGAACTTCTGAAGTCACCTAGAAATGGGAAGCCAATATTTCAGTGGCACGTCAGGTTAGATACCGCATCGATCCATGCTGCAGCTTGATTCAGCAGCATCCGACTTAGGCATCTCTATTGCGGCTTCGAGCAGGGCTTGTTTGAATACCGCCACCTCGCGGGCGCCCGATATATGGAATTGGTCGTTGAACACGAACAAGGGGACACCATTAGCCACCCTGCTTGCCTCCAGCTCGTCGCGGACAATTTCGGTTGCTGTTGGCGGAAAGTCGAAATCTATTGCGCCACCATCCAGTCCAATCTCTTCTGCCAGCGAGACAAGTACCTTCCTGTCGAAAATATCGCGGCCTTCGGTGGTCGCGGCCAAGTGGAGTCGCTCAATCATCAGCTGCCGCTCCTCCGGCATCGCGATGCTCTTGAGTAGAGCGTGCGCGTCGGTGGTATCGCCAAAGCGCATCGTGTCGAAGTTATATGTCAGTCCTTCCATTGCCGCGTTGTGGGCGATGGCTGCCATCATCTGCTCCGCGGAAGCCTGGTTCCCGAATTTCCTCACCAGCACCTGCTTAAGATCCGAGGGAGCAGCGCCCTTCGCAAGCCGATATGCCTTGTGCGTAACGACGACTTCGACTTTCCCGACCGACTGGTGCACCGCCTTCTCGAAGCGTCGCTTGGCGATCCAGCACCAAGGGCACACAAAATCCGACCAAACCTCTACGTGCACTCTTTTCATCTTTATGTTCCAAAGTGGAAAGGCGTGGATAAGCGCCTCATGACTTAAATTGCAACATCTACCGATTAGTAGGTAGGTATTGCGCCGAATAAAAAACCATGTCCGAGGACAATGGTTGGGGTGTAACGAGGGATACTAGCCAGGCGTGCGGCCAGCTAGACCCCTTCAACTATTTCCGTTCTCCCTGGACCTCTACGGCAAAGGAATGCTACCTACTAGTTGGTAGGCATATTAGCACGTTGTGGGCAGCTGTCAAGCATCTTCGATGGTTCTACTTCTGGGGCGAGGAGTCGGCCCAGACAATCTGCAAATGGGACAACAAATAATTGGCCCCGAGAGACTGGGAGCGCCCCCGCAGCCTCTAGCAGTTAATGTGAGCGGAGATAAATCGGTTCTTGCCCATTCAACGAAATTGATGGTTTAGGCACGGGTTCGTTGACCTGGTTGACTGTCACGTTATCGAAATACGGCATACTGATCTTCTTGGATTCCGCTCCCGCGATGATGCCCGCCATGCCAGTGCTATACAAACTGTCCGTCGCAACAACCACTGGCATGCCATCTACAAAACCGGTTATACGGGCTCCGTTGAATTGGAGTTTCAGGTTGTGCCAGCGCTTTGCAGCTACCTCCGGCATCTGCGCTGTGGCCATGACCTTCTCACCGCCTTCACTGACATCGTTCTGCGCTTTGATCAGCGCTTGCTGTTCCGCGTCTCCCACCAGGGCTTTCTTGTCGACCTTGCCACGCACGACTACCAGCTCAACCTTGCCATCGCCATTCAGTTGCAAGACATAGCCCTTGGGGATAAAACCATAGCCGGTTCCCACGTGATTGATGCGGCCCATTACGCCGGCCGCTTCATTACGGTCCAAGTAAACGTCGGAGCTAACTTCGTAATCTGACCACTGCTGATCGCCGAAAATGGTGTAGGGCTTCCAGTCCGGAGCCCAGGAATGGGTTGGCACAGGTACTGCCTGCCGCATGCATCGGCCGCCGCCAGGACAGGAGGCAAGTTCAAAGGCCCCAGCGATGTCAGCGAAATACCGCGGCAAATGGCCCCATTGCTCCGGTTGGAGATACTGCTCAAAGGTTTCCCGGTAAGGGAAAGGGAAGGCCTTCGGTGCGGGGACATCCGCGAAGCCGCCTTTTTGTTGGCCCCGCGTCGTGGTCAGCGAATAGATTGAGTTCGGATCCAAAGTCAGCGTCAGCACGCCGCGCTGAGGAACTGCATCGGCCAGACGCACAAACTGCTCCTGCGCGTTACTACGCCAGACGGCTATATCCTTCGAGGACAAGCCACCGCTCACTTCGATGCGGACCCTCTGAGGATCTTTGGCCTCGCGCGTTTCAATGATGACGCTATAGTCCTTCCCAGGTGATTTAAGCGTGACAAATGAACCGCCGCTGGCAAGCTCCCCGCTGCCGCCATTCAGGTAGGTCCAGCCTACCTCAGTGAATTGCCCGTAATGCGCATAGGCCCAGACATGCGGATTCAACTCGTAGTGGCCGCTCCACGGCCAATTAGCGCGAATTGCAGCCTCTTTCTCGCCGGCGTAGGGCTCGATTGTGTACAGGCCCGAGATACCGTACCAATTCACGATCTTGGTGATGCCGTTGTGGATGAAGTTTTCATTGAAGGCCCGAACCACGCCGATCGCCCCATCATAGCCGGCTATGTACACGTGGCCTTCAGTGTTCCACAGAGGTTTGCCCATCTTTTCCGCTGTAGCCCTGACCTCTGGTGGAACCCGCGACTTGTCAAGAACGTTGACGTGCGCGCTGATGACGTCGATCGAGTCCCGCAGCATCTTATCGGCAGACATGTCCTTCACGAAGTCGTACTTCGATTGATCCTGCCAATTATCGAAACTATGGATCTTGACCTTGCCAAAACCATTGGCATCGAGCCGGGTACGCAGCATTTTCACAAAGTCATAGCTAACCCCTTTTTCGTTACGACTACCAATGGCATCGAATTCGAGTGCATACACCTTGCGCAGGCCCTGCAGCCAGCTCACATAATAGTCCGCGGCATCGGGCGAGAAAAACTCCCGTTCGTCTACGTTGTGTCCGCTTTGAGGAAAGCGATTGCCGTTATCGCCTAGCCAGCCTGGAGCGCTCCAGGCCGTACCATCGAGGGTGAGCGCGGGGTTACGCCGCTTCGCTTCCTTCATCACCCACCAGGTGTAGCCCCTGGTGTAGTCCAGGTCATCCCGTGTATGCATGTGGCTTGGCATGGAGCCTTGGGTCGAATTGCCGTCGCCAGGTATTTCGACCAGCAAGGCGCTCACAGAGGCGCCGAATTTCGGCTTGTACATCAAGTCCAAAATCTGGCTGCGCTGCGGCTCCGGATAGTCCTTCAGCAGCACCGACGTCGCGCCGCCACCGTCCACGACGCCAATACCGTCAAAGCGTCGCCCGCCGGCATCGCCCTTCAACTGGATGCGTTGGATAGTTGACGCTTCGGTGGCTGATGCGGCCGTACTAACGGCCAAGACGGTGAACGCAGCAAGAAGTAGCCTCGTGCAGATGCGCTGGCGCATGGTGCAAGCCCTTTGTGTATATGGATTGGATTGAATGCGTGGTCAGGCGTAGCGCACAACGGCGCCATGCCTGACTAACGTTTGGCGCCGAGTCTGACATAGCGCTTTTGTTCAATCAATTCACAATAACGACTGCAGATATACCCAATTGATATACGTGGGAACGCCGCGCGAAAACCTCAGTTCTGACTACTTCTCGAAACGGCTATGCACTCAACTTCTACGCGAGCATTCAGGGCGAGACCAGTCACGGCTACTGTACTTCTGGCCGGATACTTCCCGTCTTGAAAATACGCTTTGTAGGCGTCGTTAAAACTGGCGAAGTCTTTCATGTCAACCAGGAAGGCCGTGCATTTGATTACGTCCTTCATGCTATAACCATGCGCTTCGAGCACAGTCTTGATGTTCTCCATCGTTTGCCGTGACTCGCCTTGAACACCTCCCGGCACCAATTTTTGCGTGGCCGGGTCAAGCCCTACTTGTCCTGACAGGTAAACGAGATTATTGGCCTTTACGACCTCAGAGAACGGAAGACTTCCCTTGACTACTTTACCGGAGTTGAGGTGCTCGACTTGGGCGAATGCCGCCGGTACAAGAACGACCGCAGAAAAGAAGAGGGAACTTAGGTGTCGCATCTTCATGGCATTATCCTTTGTCGATGCATCACATGAAAAGTTGTCCGCGAGCGGCTATTGCCGCTTCACCGCCAATGCGAATTCGCAGCACGTCACCGTCACGTTCCCATGACGCGTGGATCTCACCATCACGCCCGATCTCAATGCCTTGCTCGGCAACGTAATGACCAGCGGCTTGTTCAGGGTGTTTATGGTGCGCGATGTAGGCTGCTACCGAGCCATTGCCGGAGCCGCATACAGGATCTTCTGAAACGCCTTCGCCTGGGGCAAATGTGCGCACACGAATGCGTACCGGCCCGCCATCGCTACGCTCCACAAACACTGTCAACCCAGCAGCGCGCAACTTCTTGCATTCGCGGGCGATCAGGCCCAGATCAGGCTGAAGCGAAGAGATCGTTTCCAGACGGCGAAGCTGTACGATCAACCAAGGCACGCCAGTGGAGACCACCTCGAAGGGCGTATCCGCGAGATTCGATTCCACACAACCAAGCATCTTGGCGACAACTTCGCTGGAAAGTCCACTGTCACGAAAGCTCGGTGCGGCTTGGGTCATACGCAGCAGCTTACCCGTCGTGGAGTCCAGAACCTCCACGGGAACAATGCCAATACCGCATTCCTGACGCAGCAAGCTCGCATCACGCTTTTCCGGGAAACGCTCGAGCACCGCATGGGCGGCAGCGACGGTTGGATGACCCGCAAATGGTAGTTCACTCATTGGCGTGAAGATCCGGACGCGATAGTCCGCGTCTGGCGTGCTTGGTTTCAAAATGAACACCGTCTCAGATAAGTTCATCTCCCTGGCGATCTTTTGCATGGTATGAGCCGGAATCTCGTCCGCATCGAAAACCACAGCTGCTGGATTGCCGTACAGCGGACGATTAGTGAAGGCGTCCACCTGGGCGAAATCGGTCGGCATAGCGTTGTCTCCAGAGTTATTTGCCCAGAGCGAAGTCCACTGCAGCATCCACATGAATCGCCGTCGAATCAAAGCCTGGCAATGGCAGCTTATCGGTCTCCAGGATCATGCAAATCTCAGTACACCCGAAAATGACGGAATCTGCCCCATCGCGCTTTGCCCTCTCGATCAGCGAGATCAAGACGTCACGCGATTTGTCCAGAACTTTGCCAACACTGAGTTCCTGGAAGATGATGTCGTGCACTTGAACGCGCCCATCGGCATCGGGAACGACCACGTCGACGCCATGCGGCTTCATCCGCGCAGCGTAAAAGCCGTTCTCCATGGTGTAGCGCGTGGCAATCAACAATGGCTTGCTGCGGCCGGCAGCCTTCAGGCGCTTGGCCACCTCATCGACAATATGAATGAACGGTAAGTCCGTTGCCTCTGCAACGGCATCGGCCACCAGGTGCATGGTGACTGCGCACATCATGATGCACTCGGCACCACCAGCTTTCAGGTTACGGGCAGATTGTGCTAAGCGGACGCCGGCATCGGCCCAGCGATCGCTCTTCTGCATGGCGACGATTTCCTGGAAGTTTACCGAATCCAGCAGAACCTCTGCAGAATTCAATTCCCCCAGCTGCCGGTTCACTGCTTCGTTAATTTTGCGGTAATAGACGGCCGATCCTTCAAAGCTCATCCCGCCGATTAGGCCAATTTTCTTCAATGACATGACGCAGTTCCCTCAAATTGGCCACCCGCTTTAGCCGGGGCCGAACATAGTTAAGACAACATCGGAATCCAGGGCAGTTCCGTCTCGTAAAGCCCAGCTGACAAAGCTTGCACCTTCAAGCAAACTCAGGAACTGATAGGCCTTTTGCCGTGCATTGGGCAAGGCCGAAAATTCACCCTTGTCCGCACCGAAATTGATGGTTTGTTCAAGCCAGCCCAAGTGCGTTTCGAAGTACCGCTTGGTCAAGGCCTGCATGCGCACCGGCATAACGCCCATCTCAGCAGCCAGCGCTCCGCACAATGGCAAAGTCCCGTCGTTGATGACCTTTTGGAACAATGCGGCGAAGGCCTTCAGCCGGTCGAGTGCTTTGACATGCAGCTCATCGATCCTCTGAAGTTCTTCCTGGGTCTGCGAAATATAGGTCTGAACAATCTCCACGCCCAGATCTTCTTTTGTCGGAAAGTGGTGATGAATACTAGCTTTGCGAATGCCGACACTCTTCTCCAGGTCAGCGAAGCTGAAGGCCGAATAACCATTCGATCGCAGCAACGACTCTGCCGAGCGAATCAACGAAGTTCGTGTGTCCAAAGCCATAAATAATCTCTTTCAAGTCAGTCAAATCAACAGCAAATTATAAGTCCTTGACCTTTGCTACCGATTTAAATGCAAAAGTTGCGAATGTGCGAGGTCGAGCCGACCACCGCACATTCGTCAACTGTCACTGCTCTTTAAAGGCGTCAAGTGCCCTTGCGGAGTAGACGTAGGCCGCTCCAGCGTTCAGATTGATGGCTGTGCCGAGTGCGGCGGCCACTTCGGCTTCGGTCGCGCCAGCCTTTTTGGCTGCAGCTGCATGTGCAGCGATACAGCCGTCGCAGCGAGTCGTGACTGCCACCGCAAGCGAAATCAGCTCATGGGTCTTGGCGTCCAGCACGCTGTTTTCGCGCGTTGCCACGTCCAGCTTGTGCAGCGCTACCGAAACTGGGCCATTGGCCTTCGAGAATGCGCCAACACGTTTAATCAGGGTGGCCAGCTTGCCGCTCCAGGTATTTTCCATTTCGTTCTCCTTGATTCGCGACGATTAGTTGCCCAGCTTGCGGCTGGCCATCACACCACCATCCACATCCCAGATGGCGCCAGTTACCCACGATGCCTTATCCGACAGCAGGAATACGATCGTTTCGGCTACGTCTTCAGGGGTACCATTGCGGCCCAGCGGATGGAAGTTGTGGAAGCCTTGCAGCGCACCTTCCACTTTGTCGTCGTCGATGAAGCGTTCGAAGATGCGGGTTTCGACAATCGCTGGGCTCACTGCATTGACGCGAATTCCATGCTCGGCCAGTTCGGCGGCAGCGTGCTTGGTCAGTGCATCCAAACCGACCTTTGCCATCGAGTAGGCCGATGCAGGAACAGTTTCGATTGCCATACGTGCCGCTACAGCCGTGACATTGACGATTGAGCCCGGCTTGCCACGCCCCACCAGAAGGGCAGCAATCTTCTGGGTAATGAAGAACTGCGAGCGGTTCAGGTCCAGGAAGCTGTCATAGTCTTCTTTGGCGTGCTCGAGGAAAGTCTTTGGATAGTAGATACCGGCCGAATTGACCAACAGATCGATGTCCGCATGGTCGCGCTCCAGCTGGGCAATCAGCGACTGCACGGCGTTGAAATCTGCCAGATTCGTGGTGAGTGCGAAGACTTTGCCCTGAGTTGCGACTGCCGCCAGCTCCTCGAGTGCCGCTACTGCCTTCGTCGGACGATTACCGACGATTACAACACTGCCGCCTTGCTGAGCAACCATTCGTGCTGTTTCAAGGCCAATGCCGCTCGTGCCGCCCATGACCAGAAGCTTCCGGCCTGCAAATTGTTGATTTTCCATGAAATTCCTCAAACAAATAAATGGGTTGAATTGATCTACCAACTAGTAGGTAGGTTCACTCTACGCTGCAAAAACCCGTTTGTCAACAACCAGATGAAAAAGTGGGCAGCAGGCCTGATGAGGTAATCGTGTTTGGCTGGAAGTGCCCTGGGATAGCGCCTGCTGCGCAGGCGTTTTCCCAGAGCCTGTCGCTGGCTTAGGCGGCTGAGTGCTGAGATTGTTGGGCTTGAGGTTTCAGATACTCAGTCAGGCCCTGAAACCACAATACCTCTACGAAGTCCCCGGACACTACGAGGTCGCCTCTATGAAGCGCGTCCAGGAATGCTTCCTTGCTGTCTTTCGCCGACAGCGTCGCAAAGCCCTTGGAAGCATCGGCGAACGTCAAGATGAATTTGGGACCAATTGTTAGGCCTGCGAACGAGCTCACTGCACCGTTCTTGATTGTGAAATGGCGCCCGGCACCGTCTTTCGTCATGATTTGAAAGACCAGGTCCTTGTCCGCCACAAACTTAGCGCAACTCGGGTTGTTTTTTACTGCACGTTGCAGCAACTTCGTGAGGACCCAAAGCAGGAATTTGAACTTCAACATGACATCTCCAATCGTTCACTCATCAAGAAATTGAATTGCGTGCGCCAAAAAGCGCTCCGGATTTTGAAATTGGGCAGCGTGGCCAGCATCGGGATAGATGAACAGCTGCGCATTCGGTATGTTCTGAGCCATGTACCACGAGTTGATCGTCGGGACCATCACATCCTCAACACCATTCAGGATGAAGGTTGGCTGCTTGATTTCGCGCAGGTGAGCAAAGGGAGCGTTGGGATCAAGCCTCGGCAAGTAGTGCATATGCGCCTCAACCTGGGCTTGCATGACTGCTGGCGAGCTTGGCGGATCTTGGTCTACGCGTTGGTGCCGACGTTCCCAAAACTCCCGGCCGGTCTTTTGTGCAGTTTCCGAACGGCCAAAGAAGAGAAACAAGAAGTCCTCCAAGATTGGGATAGGGCGCGGCGCGAGATCCAGAACATGTGGATGTGAGTCCGAATTGCCACCGCGTGGCCCGGTGCCAAGCAGCATGAGCTTGCGGACCAGTTCGGAATGGCGCCGGGTCAGATCCTGAGCCTGGAAGCCACCCAAGGAAAAGCCCAATACATCGACCTGGCGGAGTCCCAGCGCTCGCAGGAATGCGGCCGCATCATCGGCCATATGTTCGATTCGCGTGCGCGGTTTCCCCGACGATGAAGCGACTCCGCGGCCGTTATAAAGAATGACCTCACGCCCTGCCGCCAGGGCGTCGGTGATCATTGGGTCCCAGTGATCCATGCCACCTCGGAAGTGTTGGAGGAAGAACAGCGGAGGCTGACCGCTATTGCTATTGCCCCAGCGGCGATAGGCGAATTTGTCACCGTCTACTTCGACGAAGCGAGTTGGGACTGTAAGGTGCGACTCATACATGATCGGACGTTCCATTTGGATTTGTTGAACAGGTGTAGATCGAAAAACTCATTGCGACAGGAATTCAAGCGCCTTGGCCACAAACTCGGCATGAAACTGGAATACTCCGCCGTGGCCGGCGTCTGGATAGATGACGAGGGTGCTGTTCGGTATCCGTTTCGCTAGGTCCCTGGAGTTCGCCGTTGGGACCATCCGGTCGTCGTCACCATTGGCAACCAGCACTGGTTGCTTGATCGCTGAGAGATCTTGGGGTTTCTTGTTTCCCCATGCTTCGAGTGCGCGAAGTTGTGCCAAGTACGCAGAAACGGTGATTTCCTTGTCGCGACCCGCCGTCCGTTCTTTCAAGCGGTCTAAAAACGCCTTCCCTGCAGCGATGCCGTTTGGAGTGCGTGTGAAAAACAAGTACTGCTTCGGATCCAGACCTGTCAGAAGGGCCCTAAACATGTCCCAGTTCGCGACTCCGGCTACCGCGTTTATGCCGTCGCCGCCAGCAGGGCCTGTCCCCGCGAGAATAATCCTGCGAACCAGTTTCGCCTCGATCAGCGCAATCTCCTGCGCCACCATTCCCCCCATCGAAAATCCGAACAGGTCGACCTCGCCAAATCCCATTCCCTTGATGAAGGTGATCGCGTCGCCAGCCATTTCTTCAATCGACTTTGCCGGCGAGCCGCTGGACGCACCGATGCCTCGGTTATCGAACACGATCACGTGGCGCTTGGATGCGATTCCCTCTACGACTCGTGGATCCCAGTTATCGAGGACCGCAGCCAAGTGGGTGAGGAATATCACGGGCGTACCGCCATGCTCTTTACCCAATTCACGATATGCGAACTCAATTCCGCCCAGCGAAACAGATTGAGTAGGGGCGTTCTTCCAGTTGAAACCGGGTGCCCCGGCTGTGGGCGCTGGTACGCCCACAGCCTGTGCGCTTGCTCGCGGAATTGACCCACTCCAACTGACCCGCTTTCCACTGCCTGGCAAACGCGGCCACCCGGTCATATGAGCCCCCGTAACCCAGCTCTTTCAGCTCCAGGTGCAACTGCTTTAGA
>Ga0102592_1001618_pt1 | contig 23821 bp, 17 predicted proteins | sample AraplaCol_mMF_r2_FD_76861 | JGI IMG/M metagenome (GOLD analysis project Ga0102592, IMG submission 76861) | Arabidopsis root microbial communities from North Carolina, USA - plate scrape MF_Col_mMF_r2 (SPADES assembly) (version 2) | ecosystem: Host-associated > Plants > Roots > Endosphere...
GTCGCTTCGGCAATCGGCGGCGTGAAGCGGTAACGCTCCATGCGCTTTTTGGTAATGGTTGCAGGACCGGCCACAACATCGAACTTGCCGGCTTCGAGCGCCGGGAATACGCCATCCCAAGGAAGCGCTACCCACTCAATCTTGACGCCCAGCTCCTTGCCGATCTCGGCAAAAAGATCAACGTTCAGGCCAGCATGTTCGCCGGCATCGATAAAATCAAAGGGCGCAAAGGCGGTTTCCGTACCGACCTTCAGCGTGCCGGCCTCCTTGACGGTGGCCAGCGTATCGGCGGCGTGCGCCGACAGGGCCGCCCCAACCAGAAAGGCAGCGCCGACGAGGCCCTTCAGCAGTGAACGTGCGATCATGATTGTCATCTCTCCAGTTTTCGCACCCGCAGATGCGTTCGAGTTCCCGATTTCAGTCCCGTTATACGGACTTCTGTGATCCGCTTTTGACTATACAAATAGATATGCGCTAGCCTAAGGTGTCAACGTCAAAGTCGACGGACGCAATTTTTGTGCCGACCGGGTTCTTTGGGGCGCGAGCTTCGCGTCGATATCGTTTCGCCAGCGGCAAGATGGGGTCGCGTCTTGGAGCCAATTTATCTCAGGATATTCAAGGATATAGAGGCGAAGATCCTGGCCGGCGACTGGCGTCCCGGCCATCGGATTCCGAGAGAGCATGACCTCGTCGACGACTACGGCTGTTCGCGCATGACGGTAAGCAAGGCGATGACGGCACTCGTCGAGCGCGGGCTTGTCGTGCGCAAGCGCAAAACCGGCTCATTTGTCGCCTCGCCGCAGATCGACCGCACGGTCATGGATATTCAGGATATTGGCACCGAGGCGACTTTGGCGGGCTATGAGCATCGCTACGAGATACTGACACGAAAGATCGAGACCCTGGGCTCGGTCGAGGCCGCACGGTTGGACAGTACGTCGGGAGCCGAAGTCCTCAGGGTGCAATGTCTGCATATCGTCGATGGGACGCCCACCGCAGTCGAGCGTCGTATCATACTGCTGGACACAGTACCGCTCGCAAGAGACGAGAGCTTCGCGACGGCGCCTCCGGCAAAATGGCTCCTCTCCCAAGTGCCGTGGTCCAGGGCCAAGCATGTGATACGGGCGGTCGCGGCCGACGCTGCGACTGCCCGCATTCTTGAGATCGATCATGGCGAGCCCTGCCTGAACCTCATTCGTCAGACGTGGCAGAATGATCGCATGGTGACCTATGTCGAGATCACCCATCCCGGAGATCGCTTTCAGTTTGCCGGCATCTTTCATCCGGCCGAAAAACCTGCGTAACGTCGAGAGCCAAGGGGAGTGCGTTGAGCGAGGAACAGAAGTTTCGGGGAATTCCGCTGAAAGGTCTGCAGGCATTCGAAGCGGTCGGTCGCTGCGGGAGCGTGATGGCGGCTGCCGCGGAACTGAATGTGTCTGCGGGCGCCATCAGCCAGCAGATACGCAAAGTTGAGAGCTTTCTCGGCATCACCCTGGTGGAGCGAAGTGGACGGACGGTGGAGCTAACGCAGTGGGGCCGGCTTTATCACCGTGAAATATCGAAGGGCTTTGAGCAGTTTGCGCTCGCCCAGCAGGTGCTCGAACGAGCGCGCAACGAAAATGCGCTCGTTCTCAGCGCGCTGTCGTCGGTCGTCAACAAATGGATCGGCAGGCGCATTTTTGACTGGCAGGTGCTCCATCCAGACGCTCACGTCAGGCTGACTGGCCGCGACAGGGAGCCGCGGATGGGCTTCGACGAGGTTGATTTCCGGATCAGTTACGGGTCGGACGTTCTGCAGCACGACCACTATGCCGAGCTGTTTCGCGACTGGGTTGTTCCAGTGTGCTCCCCTGCCCTGACGGATGGCAGGAATTTGACGGCCGCCGATCTGTTGTCCTATCCGCTGCTGCATGTCGAGTGGGAACGGCATTTCACACCCTATCCCAGCTGGGCGGAATTCGCTGAGAAGATCGGGGCGAGCGTCAAAGGTCCTCCCTCGGGCTTGTCCTTTACCCTGTCGAGCAGCGCCATCGACGCCGCCATCAACAAGCGCGGAATCGTGCTCGCCCAGATGTCGATGATCGCCGACGAATTGGAAGCGCAGACATTGGTCATACCGGTCGATATCAAATTGCCGTTGCGCGAGAGTTACTTCCTTGCTTGGGACCGCTCCGCGCTGCAAAAGCCTTATGGCTCGGAGTTTCGCGACTGGGTCATGGCGATCTCGCGGCGGCAGGCCCAAATCTCCGCACCTGCGACTCTTTAGAAAAACTAGAAACGGAAGTCAGCGTTTGACGCCGAACGCTACATTCGAGTCAGCTAACTCATTGAACTCCGTGATACTCATCCGCTGCGCGGCACGTGACAGTAGCGCCCTCCGTAGAACGTTTCGACCTCATTCCTTCTTCGGAATTTCCAGCCCGCGGTGCGATCTCAGTCCACGGGGGCACATTTCCTTGTCGTAGGTAGCGAGTTCGAAAGCTCTGATGACATCGCGGACTTCTACAAGGCCATTCGCGATAGCAATGCGTCGACAGTCTTCTTTCAATCCCGTGGCGGTAACGTTGCGACCGCTGCGACAGTGACCGCTTCGAAAAGAATAGACTTCTCTGTCACGGCACATCTCCCAACAACGTCCCACGATATCTAATGTGGTTCGTCGCCGCTAAATCTACCAGAGTGAGCGCCGCTAGCGCTCTCCGGTCTCCGCTTTGCGTCGCCAATTATTGTGCCCTGCCGCCAGAGATTTGCTTCTAGCCGCCAACCATCTTGCTGATGTTCTCTCGGCTTTCCACTTGTCAATGCGACGGTAGGGGAGCCCGCGCGCCTTCCGATCACACGACTAGACCTGATCCAAGAAGGCTCAGTTAGATCGAGGACAATACCGAACGCTCTGGCCGCCCTGCCGAGCTTCGAGTCCGCATCGCGCAGTACGAAAAGAAACGCAACCTCTCAGGAAGGGACGTATAGGTGTTGAAGAACACAATCGCCGCATTCGTGCTTGCCGTGACAGCTGCAGCCGCGACCGTCACACCGGCTCTCGCCGGTGACGGAGTGGTCTATAAGCAAACCAAACACTGGATTGTCATGGCTTATCCCCAAGACATCAGGTGCATTGCGCATACTGCGTATCCGAGAACGGGTGATCAGATTTTATTTGGCATCGACACCAAGGGTTGGTTCCTATCACTAGCATCGCGGTCGGCCAACATGACTGCGGGTAACCAATACAAGGTGTCCGTGGTTACCTCGCTCGGTTCGTCCGGCACCTATATTGGTCGGGCTATCGGCAAAGATCAGATCATGATCGATAGCCTGACCAATGCGGACTTGTATGGATGGGCCAAGGCAAAATCCATCAACATCGTTGGCATGGGAGTCTATAATCTCAAGGGTTCGCTTGACGCGATTGTCTCACTAAAGTCCTGCGGTGATATGATCGTTGCCATGCAGGATGCCGGTGTTCCCCAGGCATCTGCACCACAGCAGAACGAGCCAGCGGCAGGCGTTCAAGTACCCAACGTTACTAGGCCAGCGCCAGAACCACGTCAAACAACACCGCAGCCTCCGCACGACAATCTGGTCGAAGCGATTGAACTGTGAAGGCCGTGGCCTCAAGCCAAAAACGCCGATTGAGTCCCTTCCTTCCTTTGTGTCCCAGCAGAGGGGGACGGATCTTATCCGCCCCCTACTTAGTTACCTGAACCGCCAGTCAACCAGACCGGCGCGTCTAACACATTCATGATTGCCACTAGATTGTGGAGCCTGGCATTCGTTCAGCCAGGTTCCCAGTGGGTTCTGTTCGGCACCTTAACGACTGTATTCCCTGTGCCTCTAGCCTGTGTGTAGGCTCATATCGGCGTCACTAGGCGCCAGGTTGGATAATGAAATTCCGCCGAGAAATTCAATGAAGCCTTAAGCCATCACAACTACAAGAGGTGCGACGCAACCGAAATTCTGGGATGTGCAGGCATCATGGAGACCAGCGATATAATCTACTTCTTGCCTCCCGCGCTCCTCGGGGTGATTGCGATCGCTTTCCTCCTCCTGTGGCGTATTGGTATCGTGGATACTTGGCATTGGAGTGCTGCGTTCGCGCAGGCGGGATTAGGCTTCGTAATTTCTACGTTTCCGATTGAACCGAAATTTGATGCCTTTGTGTCCGGAATGATTTTTATGGGGGCGGCTTGTTGCTACAGCATTGCCATAAGATTGCACTTTCGGGTGCCCAACTCAAAATTTTGGCATCGGACGTTCGTCACCGGCTACACCCTCCTGCTTTGCCAATTCGTTTTCGTTATGGAGAGCCTGAAGCACCAACTTTTTCTTACTGATTTCGCGTTCGCATGCGTGCTGGGAGCTGCTGTATTCGCCGTCGCCTCGAAGGCACACCGCGCTGCTGACATTGCCTTGGTTGTTACCGCCGCTCTCATTGTAGTTGATACCCTGGCGCGAACATTCCTTTTCACCTTCTTCTTCGAATCCCGCGACCAGTTGGCGGACTTCGCGGACTCCACTTACAACTTGGCCGTCCATATCACGACAATAACTATTGGCCTTTCGTTTCCTTTCGCTGCTTTGGGTGCCATGGCATCCAAAGCGATAGATCGGCACAGGGATACTTCTGAGAGAGATCCTCTCACGGGACTTCTAAATCGTCGTGGCTTTGAAAAGCAGGCCGTGCGTATGTATCGCGCGGATAGCGAAGGTGCTGTCGTGATCTGTGACTTAGACCACTTTAAGGAGATCAATGATCGCTTCGGGCACGCTGCGGGCGATCGCGTCCTTATCGAATTGGGCGCGGAGATCGAAGGCGTCATGGGTCGCAACGGATGCGCAGCACGGTTCGGCGGCGAAGAATTCATTGTTTATCTTCCAGCAAGCTCGCTTGAGCACGCGACTACACTTGCTGAAACGCTCAGAACACGCCTCGGCCGGATGGATTGGCAATCGAAAGGGATCCACCGACAGATTACCGCCAGCTTCGGCATCGCGACGGTGAATGGGTTGGATGACCAAATGAAGATCGCCATGGAACACGCCGACCAAGCGCTCTACTCCGCGAAGCGACTCGGCCGCAACCAGGTGATGGTTGCAGGCGTCTCTAGCCCGCTTTCTTCCGATCCTCATGTCTGGCGTGTTCCCGCGATCGTATAGTAGCGTGTCCATGCACCGCTCGATCATCAAGACGTGGAGCGACATGTCCTCCCTTGCCTCGATGAGCGAAATGGACTTGGCACGGAGGTCTTCTTCATCGCTGTGTAGCAGGGATAGTTTTCGGGATGGGGATTATGAAACTTCCTCCGGTTAAACTGAGAACTTTAGAGTTATGTCAGCCTTCGAGGCTGGCGCATACTTGGCGTCATAGCTTTTCAGGTCTTTGGCCAATGCGCCGTTGCTCTCGGGCGCTTCGTTGTTGACGACATGGATGATAAAGTCAGGCTCGCGCCCAAGGCTAGCGAGAAGGCGCAAGACGTGGAACCTTCGATGATAACTGGACGCCGCCATTTTGGGTCGTCCTTATCGAGTCGTGAGCCGACAACCTGATTGATCCAGTCCTCGCGGTAGACCATCTTCCCCTGATTGGGGATGAGGAACAGATCGGTCTCGATGAGCGAGACGTTGAAGCGGTAGGCGAGGTATCGACCAGGGGTTGTCTTACCGACACCCGGCAATCCGCCGATCGCGACGATTTTGCGTGGCAGGTTGTGGAGCACCGGCGTGAGGGCTTCGACAGCCGGTGCATAGTCGAGTTCTATTTGGGTCATAGATGGTCACGCCGGATCGGGCCTGCCTTCGGCCGTGAATTGCGATGACAACTACGCGCAAATTGCGGGCGTGTCCTTGCCCACAATAGAAGACCGGGTTGGGCCCCAGGCGGACGTTTTGTCCACGCCGGAGCCTATCGCGGCAGCGAACGATTTGCGACTGGGTCTTCGGTCCAGGTGGCAACGTCGTTGAACGCTCGTGACGGCCGGGCTAGGCGCCAGCCATCTGCAAGCGCCTAGCCGTTCTTCCGGGGGCGTCCGCCCTTGGCACCGTTGGCACGGCTTGCCTCTACCTTGGCCGTTGAACGGGATTGACCGCCTCGGCGCTGCGCGTCCATGAACTTCGCATTGCCAAATATGCCGTTCATCAACCCGGCGATAGTAAAATCCACGTCCAGGCTTTCCCAATGCAGGCCGGTCTCGCCGAGAAGCCCTACCTCCGCCAACTGCGCAACGGTTGCATTCTCCAGGCCCTGTATCGATCGGGCAGGCACCATGAACGCAGCGCCGTTGGTGAAATCCACGACGATGCGGCCGGATGCCTCATCGAAACGAGCTGATGCCGGAATGGGCGCGCGGGCGCGTTCTGCCTCCCCCTTCACGGTAGCTTCTCGGTAGTGACGATCTTCAAAGACAACTTCACCCATGGATGCTCTCCCACTTTTCGATGAACAGGCGCTTGTTCGCCTGAACAATGGCAAGGGCTACGCTCAAATCCCGCTTCTTCATTCCCCGGTTTGATATCACGGTGAGATCGAGGATATTGATGCGGGCTTCCCATCTCCATAGACATGGGTGTGCGCCGGTTCGCGGTCATCCGTGTAAATGACAAATCGCATTCCTGCTTCGCGGAGAACGGTGACCATGCTCCAAAATAACCTAACAACTTGGGTTTTTCAAGAGCCAGCGGTCGATTGGGGCCGCAAACAGTCATCACTCAGAAATGTGGAACCGACCCACAAATCGATTCCACATTTGAGTAAGTGGCTGGACCCCTTCTGAACCCGCGACACCCAAGGTTCCGGCGTTAACCCATCGCCTAAGAATACGTTTCCATGACGTCGAACTTGCCTAGTATGAAACCATGGCTATCGTCGCGACCTGACCCGAGATGGCGGGCCGCGGGGACCGAGCAGCTATTGCGGCAAGCTCGAACGCCAGAGGAAGGGAGGCTCGGGAGTCTCCAAAGGCAACGCCCCCGAGCCTCTCTTCCGACAGCGACGAACCGTGAGACTGGCTCCTCTCCGCAGCAATCGATTGCTTGCTCATCCCTACGATGCGAAAAGGGTCAGTTACATGCGAAATTGAGTCAAATAAAACGCGCGGCGGTATCACCACGGCGGCGGCAGGCGCAAATCTCCGCACCTGCGACTCTTTAGAAAAACTAAAACGGAAGTCAGCGTTGCGTTATTGATGAAGAAAGTCGCGTGGCGTTACCTTGGGCAATCAAAGAACCAATCCCACTGGAGAATGGCATGGCGCGTACCGACAAGATGAAACTGGGTACATTCGTCTATACGTTCGGCTTTCACCCGGCCTCATGGCTGCATCCGGCAAGCGACGTCCATGGCGCCAACGATTTTAGCCACCTGCTCGATGTTGCCAAGCAATCAGAAGCGGCGAAACTCGATTTCATGTTCATGGCCGATTCTCCGGCCGCCGCCGTCGGCGACCCGGATGCTCTCGCCCGCATCCCGACCAAGATGAACCGTTTCGAGCCATTGTCGTTGCTCGCCGCGCTTGCGGTGACGACGGAGAAGCTCGGTCTCGTCGCCACTGTATCGACCAGCTACTACGAGCCCTACAACGTCGCTCGGCTATTTGCCTCAATCGACCATCTGAGCCACGGGCGGGTGTGCTGGAACGTGGTTACCTCGGACCACGACGAGACGGGCTACAATTTCAATCGCGAGGGGCTGGATCCGCACGCGCTACGCTATGAGCGAGGCAACGAGTTTGTGGATGTCGTCTTTGGTCTCTGGGACAGCTTCGAGGACGGCGCGTTGCTGCTCGATCGCGAGAGCGGTGTCTACTATGACAAGACCAAACACCATACGCTCAATCACAAGGGCAAGCACTTCCAGGTGCGTGGGCCGCTGAACATTGCGCGCTCGCCGCAGGGCCGGCCGGTCATTGCGCAGGCCGGTGGCTCGGAGCCCGGCATGGACATGGCAGCACGCACGGCCGAGATCGTTTTCAGCCTCGCCTCGAACATCGAGCGAAACCGTGCATTCTACGAAAACGTCAAGGGACGTATGCCGGCCTATGGACGTAACCCTGACGACCTCAAGATCATGCCGGGTGTCGTGCTGAACGTGGGTGAAACGCAAGCCGAGGCGCAGGCGAAGGTTAACTACCTTATCGACAAGATGCACCCGGACGTCGGTCGCTTGATGCTTTCCGAGTTCCTCGAGACCGATTTGCGCGGCGTCCCGTTGGATAAGCCGTTTCCGATGGATCGATTGCCGACGGAACCCAAGGGGTCGCGGGCGCTGTTTGAGGAACTCACCGATTTCGTGAAGAGCGGTCGTACCGTCGGTGAATTGGTCCGCCACTACGCCGAGAAGCACACAGGCAATGGCATCACCGGTACGCCGACACAGATTGCCGACTTCATGGAGGAGTGGTTCGAGACCCGTGCGGCGGATGGATTCATCCTGATGTTCCCGACGCTGCCATCCAGCCTCGACGATTTCGTGAAGCTCGTTCTGCCGGAATTGCGCCGGCGCGGACTTTTCCGGGAAGAATATGAGGGCAAGACGCTACGGGACAACCTCGGCCTTTCGATGCCGACCAATCGTTTCGCGAAGGCACAAGCCACAGGCTAACCAAGGAGAGAGCGGATGCCAGAGATGACAAGCCGACCTGTCGTCGATCAATCTGCGTTCAAGCTGTCTATGCGCCACCTGGCCGGCGCGGTGAGCGTCATCACCGTAGGCGAACGCGACGAGCGGACAGGCTTTACCGCGACATCGGTTTCGTCCCTTTCGGCGGAGCAGCCTTCGGTCATCGTCAGCCTCAATCGCGGGTCATCTTCCTGGCCTGTGGTTGAACGGTATCGCCGCTTCTGCGTCAATGTGCTTGCGGTCGATCAGCAGCACATCGCGCAGTCTTTCGCCGGCTTCGATGGGCGGCGAGGGGTCGAGCGCTATCAGAACGCGCAATGGTATAGTCTTTCGACCGGCACGCCCGCGCTGAAAGACGCGCTGACGGTTATCGACTGCGAACTTGAAACGGTACTAAACCACCATTCGCACGCGATCCTTATCGGTCACGTTTGCGCGATTAAAACGCGTGACGATGTCGAGCCGTTGCTCTACTGGCGTGGCGGCTACCGCCGGCTATCGGGCGAGGCCGTCATCCGCCCCTAGCGAGCGGATGGCCGGTGATCGGGGGCGCCGGCAGCATTGCGCCGCACACCAACCTGCTTGGCAATGACGCAGAGAAGTTCGAACATCATGGTGGCACCGGCAAGTGCCGTCATGCCGGCCAGGTCGAATGGCGGCGCGACTTCGACAACGTCGGCGCCCACGATCTCAACTCCGGCAAGCAGACGGATCATTTGCTGCGCCTCACGGGTCGTGAAGCCGCCGGCCTCGGGTGTTCCGGTTCCCGGTGCCATGGATGGATCGATGCAGTCGATATCAAAGGTAACGTAAGTCGGCCTGCCACCGGCGATTTCTCGCGCCTCGCACATCACGTCGTCTGCGCCGCGGGTGACAAACTCCTCCATGTAGATGATCCGGATGCCCTGCTCTTTCGCCCATTCATGCTCGCCCGGATCATAGATCGACCCTCGAATTCCGATCTGAACGGTCCGTTTCGGGTCGAGCAGCCCCTCCTCGATCGCACGGCGAAACGGTGTTCCGTGCGTATAGGGGTTGTCACCGAAATAGCGATCGTTGGTATCAGAGTGAGCGTCAAAATGAATCAGGCCGACCGGTCTGTTTTTTGCCACGGCCCGTAGCACGGGCAGCGTTGTCAAATGGTCTCCCCCGACCGATAGCGGAATGGCACCGGCGGCGACAATCGTATCCATTCCCTTTCTGATGCGATCGAGGCCGTCAGCAAGATCGATCGGGTTTACGGAAAGATCGCCGACGTCTGCGACGTTGGCGATGCTGAAAGGCGCGATGCCCGAGACATGGTGTACGCGCCGCATGAGGCTTGATTGATTGCGAACCTCCCGCGGCCCGTGCCGTGCGCCTGCCCTGTTCGTCGTCCCGCCGTCCCAGGGAATGCCGACAAGGGCGATATCAAGCCCGATCGCGGTCTGGACGGCGGGCAGACGCATGAAGGTTGAATGTCCGGCAAAGCGCGGAACTTCGGCAGCATCGACCGGTTGAAAGAAATTGCCGCTCATCGTTTCCGCCCTTTGCTTATGATGATGCCTCAATCTGTGATCCCGCCGCCTCTCGCGCAAGCCCAACTTTTCATAATGCCCAATTAGCAGGCTGGCATGACGAGACAGAGGGGTGTGATTCAGCTCGCCGACGGCAAAAGCAGTTGTCATCGGCGTCGACGCACTTCAAACCTACTCAACGACGCACGCAATCAGGAGACGACCCTGCCTTTGCCCCCGGCACAGGAACGCCCGAGACCGGCGGCCTGACAAGTCGAGAGGCACTGGAGCTGCTGCGCGGACTAAAGGGGCTGAACTTCGTCGGCGCCGATCTCGTGGAGGTATCGCCGCAATACGACAGCACGACGAATACGGCACACGCTGGCGCTCAGCTTCTGTTCGAGATCCTCAGCCTCCTGGTATTCAGCCCGGCGGTAGCACCTCGCTAAGTGCCATTGGCGACAGCGAGTTTCGGGCGTAGCCAGGGTTACCACATCCGCCCCGCCCGACAATGCAAGGTTCCACCCGTTGGGACCTTAGTCCGACTGGTATCGCCCGCCGATTGCGGTAGTCTCGTGGCCACACGCGCGACTGCCCTGCAACCGCGACAGCGGGGCATTTTTTCGGAACATTAGTAATTCCGTAAATACTAAATTAACCCTGAACTCTTAGCTTCCAGCACGTTGCTCTTGGAGCCAGGACCCCAGCCCCTCCGGAGCAACGGGTGTGCGGTTGGGGCTTAGGCGAATTTGCTTCGACCGCGCGCTCTCAATGCTGTCGTTCGAGACGTCATCAATATCGACCGTGATCCCGTGACGCGTTCACAAAACGCAGGGTGAAGATCAATTCTTGAGCAATTGACCCGGTCACGACCCAGCCCCGGAAACCGGGGCCTGGGTCGGAGGCGCATCTATTCCAACAGTTACTGCGGGGAACCACTACGGTCTTGGTACAAGCATACTATCTTTCTGGCACGAAACGCCTGAGCCGAGCCGCTTGACCTTTACTATGCAAGCTCAGCGATTGGCTTGGCGCATCCCCCAGCGCTAAGTACTCAGGCGCATGGCGGTCCGCCTACCTCCCCGGACCACTCTTGGGATCGGTTGGTGTCGCGAATGCTTGCCGTCCACACTCGGGCGTGGCCAGTTGGCAGGCTTCTCAGTCAACGATTCCCGCCGAGAGCCTTTCCAGCCGCATCGAAGCGAACTCTTAACTCATCGCGGCCCGGCAAAACCAGCGCCATCAAGAAGAATGGCAGCTTCGGTCGTGCCGCTGAGGCAACGCTCGCGCCCTTGCTTGCCTCATGCGCCGCAAATGCGGACATAAGGGCACGGGACTGATAGGTGGGCACCTTTGGCGAAGAAGAGCACAGTTCACGTTCCCTGCTGCGGCTCTGGTGGTGCCAGGAGTTGCTGTCCCTCACGTACCTCAGCCGATCGGCTTTGTCACCTTGACCGCGATCTGCGCGTCACATTGTGTACCAGCTCACTGGTCGTCGCGAATTGGCCAAACAAAGCAGTGAGCCTTGCTTCTTCCTTGCCGTCCAAACGGTGCTGCAAGCAAAAATCCGCGACACTCCATACCCTCGTTGTCATGATTGGCTCGGCGGCAGTCGAATCGATGTTTGCATTTGAGTCCTCCCCACGTGGAGAGGCTATCGAAGCGCAAATTAGCTTGCAATAAAATAAGATCCCCGACCTCAAATTGTCGAAGCAGAGTGGATGGAAAGCAGAACGAGGTCATAGTCGGGGCTTTCCCGCGACGCAAATCTCTTGCGCAACACGCAAGGTGAAGATCAATTCTTGCGCAATTGTCTCGGTCACAACACCGCCCACCGGAAGCCGGGGGCAATTCTAGCCGCCGGTCGGACGTGCAACTATCCCAACGGTCCTCTGAACTGGTGCGAAAACACACGTACTAGGCCTCTCACACGAAGCGCCGCAACCGAGCCGGTTGCCCCACAAGCGGTGACGAAACTTCCATCAGCAAATCTCGCACAATGTCCACAGCGGCAACCCTATTACGCGCACGTGGTCAACATCGGTTCGCCTGCGGTGATGCGCCGTTCACCCTCGTCAAACAGGTGGACTGCATCGTGGACCGGAGCAATCCGCAGTACCTCGTCGGGGGCTGCCCTGATCCTTTCACGAAAGACGCAACTGATCGTCTGGGTACCAAGGCGGGCTATTACCAACGTCTCCGACCCCGTCGGTTCAACGACAACGGTTTTCACTTCGATGCCATTGGGGTCGAGCCTGATGTGCTCCGGGCGAATGCCGTAGGTAACGGCGCCGGACGGGCGTCGCTCGCTTGGCAGGACGAGCCCGTCCTCTGTCCGGAAGCCCTCATCCGTCATGCTTCCCTTGATGAAGTTCATTGCGGGAGAACCGATGAAACCAGCGACGAAGAGGTTGTTCGGGCGATCGTAGAGCTCAAGCGGCGAACCCGACTGTTCAATCAACCCGTCCTTCATCACGACAATCTTGTCCGCCATCGTCATCGCCTCGATCTGATCGTGCGTGACATAAATAGTGGTAGTCTGCAGCCTCTGATGCAGCTCCTTGATCTCGGATCGCATCTGGACACGGAGCTTGGCGTCAAGGTTCGATAGAGGTTCGTCGAAAAGGAAGACGGCAGGATCCCGAACAATCGCGCGGCCCATCGCAACTCGCTGCCGCTGGCCGCCGGACAACTGCTTCGGATAGCGCTCGAGAAGGGCCTCAAGGCCCAGGATTTTGGCAGCGTTGCCGACACGCTGATCGATTTCCGTCTTCGGCATGCGCTTCAGCCGCAATGAGAAGCCCATGTTCCTGGCGACCGTCATATGCGGATAGAGGGCGTAATTCTGAAACACCATGGCAATGTCGCGATCTTTTGGCGCCAGCTCATTGACAATATGCTTGCCGATCTGGATCTCGCCCGAGCTGATGTCTTCCAGCCCGGCGATCATTCTGAGCAGGGTGGATTTGCCGCAGCCCGAGGGCCCGACGAGCACGACGAACTCACCATCGCGGATATCGACGGAAACGCCCTTGATGGCTTTGAAGGCGCCATAATCCTTGCGCGCGTTATTCACTCTGACATGGGCCATTTGCGTCCTCCCGGGGTCGCTCTCAAAGCTTGTTCAAAACGTTTCTGAGATAGGCGAGGCCAAGGCGTTCGCCCTCCTTTCGTGCTTCGAGATCCTTGCCCGGCCATCCGTAGGCGGCATCCTCGTGCTCGATCGAAAGGGTGCCGTTAAAGCCGTTGGTGCGGGCCTGGCGCAGGAACCGCGGCCAGTCGAGGAGGCCCTTGCCTGGCAGCTTGTACTGCCACCAACCCTTGCCGTGATAGCCGACGGCCTGCTGTGTGGCCGCATCGATTGCGGTATCCTTGGCGTGGAGGATGGCGATACGATCCCTAACTGCGTCCATCGCGGCGTAGGGGTCAATGCCAATGCGGATAAGGTGCGAAGGATCAAATTCGAGACCAAAGCGCCGGTCGGGTATCCGCTTGAAGAGCTCTTCCCAACCCTTCGGCGTGGTTCCGATGAAGTTGTGCTCGGGGCCCGGCCAGTTCTCGACTGCGAAGATGAGACCGCTTGCTGCCGTCTTGCTGATCAGCCGATTGGCGAACTCGGCAAAACCATCATAGTTGGCTTCGTCGTCAGCAATGTCGTCACGTCCGGGAAAGATCACAAAGATCGGCACGCCCGCTTCGCCGATCGCCTCAGCAAAATCCTCCGTTCTGGCGCGAAGTTCGCTACGCTTGCCGCGATCGCTGTCGAGTTGATTGCCGAAGTAGGTGATAGAGGAGACGAAGAGATTGTGGTCGCGAGCGAGTGTTACGGCGCCCCGCACCCTCTCCGGCGTCTTGATATGGCCGCCGACATCAATTTCGATTGCGTCGAAACCGGCAGAGGCAGCGAACTCCACTACTTCCTCAAGCGGCCGATCGTTGAATGTCGACGTATAAAACCCAATCCTCATCAAAATCCTCCCAGTGGCATTACCGGCTGCTTCAGTTGTTCAGGCGATCCATGAATTTGAGGGGCGAACGGGTGCGTTGAACGGCGTCGGCCGATGCCAGCATCAGGGCCGCCCCCATTGGCATCGCTGCCGCACCAAGCGCTGAGGCGTCCTCGCCGAGCGAGGCGCGATGCAGCGAAGGCAAAGTGGTGTCTCCTGCCGTCAGATGTTCGTGAACATAGCGCAGCAACTCGTCGATCATGCGGATCGGGAGCCGGCCCCCTATAATGATGGCGTCAGGGTCGACGATCATGCCGATATGCTTGACCGCAATGGCAAGATGCGCACTCATTTCCTTAAGCCACCTCGAAACAAGCGCTCTGCCGTGCCCGTCAAGCGATAAGAGGTCCTGGGGTACGCTCGCACGGATGCCGTGCTCTGCCAGGAATTTGTAGAGGAAGAAGAGCGTCACCTTTTCGCCAAGCAGATCGACCTTCTGTGCGGTCTTGTCCCGGTCATTAGCAATCGGCAGCCAACCGATTTCGCCGCTCAAAGCCATGGCGCCACGATGACCGCTGCCATCGAGCACGAGGCCTCCGCCCAGGCAGGCATTGATGGCAATATAAAAGAAACTGCCGCTTTCCGCTCCAAGGCCGTAGTCAAGCTCGGCAAGGGCTGCGGCATTCGTCTCATTTTCGATGAAGACCGGATGCTGTGTCAGATTTTCAAGTGCCGCGCGTACGTCGAAGTCCATCCAATCGGAGTAGTCGTCAGGCATGCCAAGGAACGAGATTTCGCCGAGCCAGTCCGGCATCGCAAGGCCAATTCCGGCCAGATGTGCGTCGTCGATCAGGCGGCTTCGCTGGAAATGCGATATCGCATCGGCCGTCAGCTGCATGAATTCGGCAGGGCGCACGTAACGTTTCTCGTGATGGACGCGCGCGCGCACGTTGCCGACGGCATCAACCGCGAGGATCGTCAGGTGATCGCGGTCGATGTTGATGCCGATCGCGAAGAAGGCGTCGGGATTGATCTCGAGCTCGATTGCCGGCTGGCCCCTCAGCCCATGCCGGCGGCGAGCCTCAATGATAAGTCCCTCGTCAAGCAGGCGATCTACGATCCGGGCGATCGCCGGCTTGGTAAAACCGGTCTGCCTGGCGATCTCGGCTCGTGAAATCGGTGCCTGCCGATGGATGCAGCGCAGCACAACAGCTCTGTTGTGCTCGCCCGCATCCTCAACATTGGCCCCCGTCAGGTCGGGGGACAATCTGGTGCCGGTTATCTGGTTCATGAATCGTGATCCTTGATCAGCCACGGAAACGCAAACCGTCCCTACCCCTTTACCGCGCCGCTGGTCATGGCACCGAGGATTAGCCGCTGGAGCGACAGGAACGCCACGATCGCGGGCACGACGGAGATCAGGCAGGCGGCCGCAAGCAGCTGGATGGACGAGTCGGTTTGCATGCCACGGAAGTTAAAGATTCCAACGCCGATCGGCATCAGATTATTTTGTGTGAGCAGAAGAAAGGGCACGAGAAACTGCGACCAGCCTGCAATCACCGTGATGATAAAGACAGAAGCGATGCCAGGCGCCGACAGCGGCAGGACGATCCGCCAGAAAACCGAAAAGCGATTGCATCCGTCGATCATGGCCGCTTCGTCAAGACTGCGGGGGATTCCGTCGACCGTGCTTTTCAACAGCCATGTCGCGAGTGGCACGCCAAGAGCAATGTAGACCATCGTCACCGCAAAATGTGTGTCGAGCAGACCGAGACGGTTCATGTAGCGATAGAGCGGCACCATGATGACCAGCGGCGAGATCATCTGGAAGAGCAAAAGACCCATCATCGACAGCCCCTTGCCGCGGAACTGGAAACGCGAGAAGGCGTAAGCGGCCGGCAAGGCGACGATCAGGACGCCGAGGCCGCTCAGCGCTGCAAGCTTCAGCCCGTTCCAGAGATAAAGCGGGAAGTAGCTGTTATTGAGCACTGTTACGAAATTGTCGATGGTGGGGTTGTGCGGGATATAGCGTGCCACGCCGCGATAGATTTCGCGTTTGTCACGCAAGGCCATCGACAGGAGATAGCTGAGGGGACCGGCGAAGAAGATGAACATCGCCAGCATGAAGAGGTAGCTCAGGAAATCGCCTGAGCGCGTGCCGGTACGCCTGCTCATTGCTGTTCCTCCTTGGGCAGGAACGATGCGTAGACGAAGGCAAGTCCGAGGCTGATGATCAGCATCAGAACTGAGAGCACACTTCCGCCGGAAAGATCGTAATTGCGGAAGACGATATTGAACACGTAAAGCGAGATAACCTCGGTCGCGCGCCCCGGGCCACCGCCCGTCAGCGTGATGATCGCATCGAAGGTATTGAGCGTCATGATCGTAATGAGGATCATATTAACGAGCATGGCTGCGCGCAGCTGGGGGATGGTGATGAAGAAAAACTGCTGCGAGCCCGTTGCGCCGTCGACATCAGCCGCTTCGTATAGCGAGGGGTCGATCGATTTGAGCGCGGCGTACATGACCACCATCGAGAAGGCAGTGCCGCGCCAGATGTTGGCAATCAGCGCCGACCACGGGGCGATTGCCGGATCGGAAAGCCAGGCGACGACGGGCAGGTGCATGAGCCGCAAGATGCTGTTTAGCGCCCCGTATGGAGCCTCGGAAAACAGCATCTGCCAGATGATGCCGCCGGCAATCCCCGGAACAACCCAGGCAACGAGCGCTGTCGTGCGCAGGATGGTCGTGCCGAACAGGCCACGCTTTTCGCCGCGAACGACGACGACGGCCACGGCAAGACCCAGTATCTGCTGACCGATGACGCTGCCACCGACAAAAATTACGGTTGCCCACAGGATGTCGGGCAGCTGCGGCGATCTCAGCGTGTTTGATATCGTGCTCAGCGTATAGACGGGATTGTCACCGATCAGTGTTGCATTGGTGAACGACAGGCGGAAAACGTCGATCACCGGGTAGAGATAGAAGATGCCGATGACGACGATCACGGGCATGATCCAGGGCAAGGGTGCCCCGGCAAAACGGCGCATGAACGGTCTGCTGTGAGGCGCGCTGGCAGCCTCGATGGCAATTGGGCTCATTGGGCTTCTCTGTCCGGGTTTGACACGAACGGCGACGCCCGTCATGGGCGCCGCCGCGATCTTGTTCGCTAGAGACGCTTGTAAGCCTCCATCGTTGCGTTGAACGCGGCATCCAGAGCCTCTTCCGGCTTCTTGGTGCCAGACAGCACATCGCCCATCATGATCTGGATCTGGTTGGAGATTTCCGGATAGATCGGGGCGCCTGGACGGGCCTGACCGTCGACAAGAGCCCCGGCAAAGGTCTTGTTGGCTTCGGTGGCGAAGACATCATACTTGTCGAAGAGCGACTTGCGCGTCGGCAACTGCTGCTGCAGCGCATTGGCCGGTCCCATATAGACTTCGCGAGCAAGGTTAGCGCACATCTCCACCTTGTCCTTGTCCTTGCTGAACGAGGCGATCGTCCATCCGCCGGTGCCTGTAGAGCGCTGATCGGCGGTTGGACCGGGGATCGGCGAGAAGGTCCAGTTCTTGAATTCGTCTTCGTCGAGCGTGACCTTCAACTGGGCATATTGCCAGTTGCCACCGATGAAGAGAGCAGTGGTTCCGGCCGCCGCCGCGGCGTTGAGGTCGTCATAGTTGCCGATGGTTGTCACGCGCTTGGGCGCTGCACCGGACTCGACGAGGTCCTTGTAATAGGTCAGGGCCTTCAGGAATTTCTCCTTGTTTTCACCCTCACCGAAGATCGGCTTACCGGAATCGTCGACGAGCTTGCCGCCGAGCGCCCAGTAGTTCGCCAGCCAATCGAAGGTGGATCCCTCGTAGCGACCCGCGTTGAAGAGGATGCCTTCCATGCCCTTCTCGACGGAAGCAAGCCCGGCCTTCTTCAGGTCATCCCAGGTCTGGGGCGCATCGGCAACGATCGACTTGTTGCGGTAAAGCACGCGAAGGTCTGTATCCCACCACCATGCACGGATCGTCTGGTCCTTGTCGGTAATGCCGTTGCGGATGAAGGGGAAAAGGTCGTTGATCTCGTCCTTCGAGAAATAGGGCGTGAAGTCGGCGAGGACGTGGTTGACCATGAACTGGGAGAGCACGAAGGAGTCGACCGCAGCGCAATCCGGAGCATTTCCGGCCTTGGCCTGCTCGAGCATCTTGGCCTGTTCGGTGCCTATGTCAGCCGACATGAACTGCATCTGCAGTTTCCACTCGGGATGCTTCTTGATGAAGTCGACGAAGAGTTTCTGATACCCCTCGGCAATAGCCGGATCGGCGTTGTTGGGACTATCGTTCGTGAGCCGTACGACGAGGGTTTTCGGTGCGTCGGCAGCGCCGATCCGATCCTTTGTCGCGAGCTCCTGGGCAAATGCGGCAGGCACTGAAAATAACATTGTGCTCAGCGCTAGTGCGCTGATGAACGCTCTCTTCATGATGGGTCTCCTCCCCATTTAACAGGATACAGCCTGGTGGTCGGTTGACCTCTCCTCATTTCCATGCTGCATTAATTAGATTAAGTTACTTTGATTTGATGTCAAGCCGCAGCTTGGGAGGATTGAGATGCCGGCGACATTCAACACAAGTTAGCGGCTCGCAACCGCACTTCCCGATCACACAAGAACTGGGCCATTTCGGGCACCTGCAATGGCATGGCGAGGCTTTGCCTCGGCTATGGCCAAATGTGACTTCCATGGAGGAAAAGATGCGCTTACTCATTCTCGGCACCGGTGGGATGGCTAACTATCATGCTGCAAATTTCAAGGCGATCGACGGCGTTAGCGTCGTGGGCGGGGTGGACGTCGTGCCAGAACGGCTGGCGGCGTTTTGTTCGGAGCACAGCATCCCCCACCACTTCAGCTCGCTGGAGGAAGCCCTTGCCTGGGGCGAGTTTGATGCCGTTGCCAACGTCACGCCCGACCGTATTCACCACCCGACTACGCTTCAGGCGATTGCAGCGGGCAAACATGTCTTCTGCGAAAAACCGCTGGCGACCGATGCCATCAAGGCGATGGAGATGACCGATGCCATAGAGAAAGCAGGCAAGGTCGGCATGGTCAACTTCACCTATCGCAATTCGCCCGCCCTGCAGAAAGGCCGCCAGATGGTGCTGGCCGGTGAGATCGGAGAGGTCCGGCATGTCGAGGCATCCCACCTGCAGAGCTGGCTTGTCGGGCGACATTGGGGCGACTGGAAAACCGAGAGCAAGTGGCTTTGGCGTCTCAGCAAGAAGCATGGGTCGAACGGCGCGCTCGGCGATATCGGCATCCATATCGTAGATTTTGCCTCCTACGGCTCGGGAATGGATGTCGCCCATGTCTTCGCGCGGCTGAAAACCTTCAACAAGGCGCCGGGCGACAAGATCGGCGAATATGATCTCGATGCGAATGACAGCTTCACGATGAATGTCGACTTTACCAGCGGGGCGATCGGCACCATCCAGGCGACACGAACTGCCGCTGGCCAGATGGATCAACTGCGTCTTAGGGTCTATGGCGAGACGGGGTCGATCGAGATGATCTATGACACCGGAAAGTCAACGCTGCGCGCTTGCCTCGGCGAAGACGTTCACACCGCGACATGGCGTGACGTTCCTGTCGATCCGGTGGAGACCAACTACCAGCGGTTCGTGCAGGCCGTGCGGGCAGGCAAGACACAGGAACCCTCCTTCCGCCGCGCGGCAAATATCCAAAAGGTGCTAGATAAGGCGCTTGCCTCCGACATCAGCCACGCAGACGAGGCATTGGCCTGAGACGGTACGTCGGTGTCAGAGGGAAACCGGCGGCAGCAAGGTGTTGAGGAAGGGTAGCAGCGCCGCCCCCAACGCCACGCCACCGCCGCTGAAGCTTGCGGGTTTCATCGGCGAAATCCATGGCGTCAGGAAGGGCCGTTTGGATGTGTCACGGCGTTCGACCGAGAGCTGGTGAATCAGCGCCTCGATGACGTCTCGCGGAAGGTCGCCGCCGATCATGATGGTGCTCGGCGCGATGAAGCCTGCAATCGCAATGATCGGGTCGAGCAGGTGGCTTGCGGCGTCGCGGATCCACTGGGTCAACTGAGGGGAAGACGCCTCCTCGCCCGCGATAAGACATTTGAACTCGTCATCACTGACAAGTGCGCGCAGGGCGCCGAAGCCGACCACAGTGTTCAGCTGGACATTGTCGGGGCCGGTCAACATCTCGCCGATGCTGCCTGCGCGCCCATGCATGCCTGAATAAGGAACGCCGCGAACGAGGAACCCTGCCTGCACATCTTCGTCGATGATGATCATCGCCAGTCCGCCTTCGGGAGCAGGCGCGCCAATGGTGCGTTCGGCAAGGAGGCTTGCCGTGCACTCATTTTCCACATGGCTGCGAACAACGATCGATGCCGCGTCGAGCTCAGCGCTTTCTTGAGAAGTCCAATCATTTGACCCTATCCCCATGCCGATGATCGGCAGGCCGGCATGCCGACCCATCATGGTCTCGGTGACTGAAAGGATCGACGGAACTCTTGCTGTCGGCACGAGCGGAAAATATTGGCGGTCACGGACCTGGCCGCTGAGATCGATAAGGACGGCTTCGCCTCTGCTTTGGCGCACCCTGACGCCGATTGAAAATGCGCCATCCGGGCGTAACGCAAATTCGGTGGCGGTTGCACCGCTGCCTGCGCCGCTTCGCCGGTGCGATGTCACCAGACCCTCGTCGCCGAGGCGGCGTAGAATATTGGTGATACCCGGGCCTGTGAGCCCGGAGTGCTGGCCAAGCTCCATGCGGGTTAATGGACCGTGCCGGCGGATTGCCTCAAGGGTGACGCGGATATTTCTGTCTGCGATTTCTCCGGACCGCAAACCAATTGTTTTTCCCCGCGACACGGCCGACTCATCTGGATGGCGTCGCCGCGGCCCAGAACGAAGATACCGCATAACTGTCTTTCCCAAGCACCTGAATGCTTGTGTATCACAAGGAAAACTCTCGCAACTTATTTCTTGTGCGCTTGACGCGAAAACAAAGTTACTTAATCTAAGTGCTGCAACGCGCCCCGATTGGAGGAGACGGGACGCGGATGCCAGCGGCCCAGATCGCGCGACCGCTGTGTTCTCCCCGCCCACCGTTGCTTCTTTCCGATAGGACACGCCCATGTCTCTCACGATTGCCCAACGCCTTGATCGTCTGAAGGTCCGCACAGCCGAGCTCGCCCACTGGCGCGACAGGCAAAGCGTCCTGATCGACGGCTGGACCTTTGAGGGCGAGCCGATTGCTCATCATCAGGATTGGCCACACCGTAAGGGGACGGTGCATTTCGCGACTTCGATGACGGCGCCGCGCGACTGGCCAATCGAGGAGATCCGCCTGCAGCTCGATCTCGGTGGTGAGAGCTTGATCACGTTGCATTACTCTGGCGGCCAGACCGAGACATTCGGGCTCGATCCCTATCATCAGGAGTTCCCGATTAAAGGCAGGGAGTTTTCAATTACCACGGAGAGCGTCGCGCGCTTTCCCTTTGGAGAGCCGAACCGGGCACCGCGGCTCAATAAGGCGCGGCTGATCTGGCTGGATGAACCGGTCCACAAGCTTCACCTTCTATTGCGGCAGATCACCGAGGCCGCAGACGCACTCGAAACCCACGAGGTGGTGCCGCACATGATTGATGCGGCCGAACGGGCGCTTGGCAGCCTCGACTGGCCTTCGGACACATCATCCTACATTTCGCGCACATCCGAAGCGGTCATGCAGCAGAAGATCTGGGAACTGCCGGAGCTTCAGGCAAATCCAGCCGGTTTGAGTGAGGCGCAGAGCGCTTTGGCAGCTACAGCTTTCGATGCGCTGATTGTCCGACTGAAGGAGCTTCAGACACGTTTTCCGCCGAACGGCGAATTGCTACTGACCGGCCATGCTCATATAGACCTCGCCTGGCTTTGGCCCTACGGCGAGACGCGTCGGAAGATGCGACGCACTTTCAATACCGCGCTTTCGCTGATGGAGCGGTCGGACGACTTCCGGTTCAATCAATCGACTGCTCACTATTACGCGCAGATCGAGGAAGATGATCCCGAGCTTCTCGAGCGCATCAAGATGAAGGTCGCCGAGGGCAAGTGGGAAACTGTTGGCGGCATGTGGGTCGAACCCGACACCAACATGCCAACCGGCGAAAGCCTTGCACGGCAGGTGCTTTATGGGCAGCGCTATTTCGAGAAGCAATTCGGCTTGCGCCACACTGTCTGCTGGCTGCCGGATTGCTTCGGCTTTTCGGGGTCATTGCCACAGATCTTGCGGCTTGGAGGTATCGACAGCTTCTTCACGATCAAGGTGAACTGGAGCGAAACCAATCATATTCCGTCTGATCTTTTCTGGTGGAAGGGGCTGGATGGAAGCAAGGTACTGACCCATACCTTCGACAACCCCATGCAAGGCTATAATGGTTTTGTGCAGCCGGACTGCTTCGTGCCGACGTGGAAGAATTTCCGCGGCAAGACGCAGCACGACACGTCTCTGCTGGCGGTCGGCTACGGCGATGGCGGGGGCGGCGTCACCCCGGAAATGGTCGAACGCGAAGTACAACTGCGTGACTTCCCTGCACTCCCCATGGCACGCTGGGGCACGGTGAAGGGCTATTACGAAATGGCGCATCGGGTTGCGGCAGATAAGGACCTTCCGGTCTGGGATGGGGAAATCTACCTCGAGCTCCACCGCGCCACGCTGACATCGCAAAGCGGCGTCAAGCGCAAGCACCGCCAAGCAGAACGGGCGCTGATAACAGCAGAGACGCTCGCCTCACTCGCTCATCTACTGGGCGCCGACAGACCCCAAAGCCTCGAAGCGGATTGGCGCGTCGTCCTGAAGAACGAGTTTCATGACATCCTGCCAGGCTCGAGCATACGCGAGGTCTATATCGATGCCGAACAGGAGCTCGACGGGGTTATACACAATGCCAGGGTGGAGCAGGCCAAGGCTCTCAAGTCGCTGGCGGCCAATCTTCCGTCAGGTGGAGTGTCGGACGCGTTGATTGCGGTTAACCCGTCACTTGCACCGCGGCCACTTGCTGCAAAGCTCTCCGACGGAACGGTTCTGTCATGCGCCGATCAAGTCGCGCCTCTTTCCGTCGCAGTTTTTGATCGCAAGACACTCGGGCCCGCCGGCATGTTGAAATCCACCGCGCACAGTCTCGAAAACGAGTATCTGTCGGTCGTCATCGGCAAGGATGGAGCCGTTTCAAGCCTCGTCCACAAGGCATCGGGACGGGAAGCGATCGATGGCAAGGCAAATCAGCTATGGGTCTATCCGGCCGACAAGCCCCGCAATTGGGATGCCTGGGACGTTGACGCCGACTATGCCGAAAAGGCTGTCCGCCTCGACAAGCCTGAGAGCATTACGCTTGTCGAACAGGGACCGCACCGTGCCGCGATCCGTGTCGCCTACCGGTACCGAAACTCAACGGTCACTCAGCTCTATGTGCTGACGGCCAATGCGCGCCGGCTTGACGTCGAGATGACGATCGACTGGCATGACCGGCGTACGCTTTTGAGAACGCTGAACCCGGTCGCTGTGCGCTCGCGCACCGCCAACTTCGAATGCGCTTACGGCGTCGTCGAGAGGCAAACGCATACGAACACGTCTTGGGAACAGGCGATGTTCGAGGCTGCCGCGCATCGTTTTGTCGATCTGAGCGAACCGGGCTTTGGCGTCGCTTTGCTCAACAACGCCAAATACGGACACAGCGCGCGCGGCAATGTCATCGGCATGAGCCTGGTGC
>Ga0102592_1001629_pt1 | contig 23671 bp, 21 predicted proteins | sample AraplaCol_mMF_r2_FD_76861 | JGI IMG/M metagenome (GOLD analysis project Ga0102592, IMG submission 76861) | Arabidopsis root microbial communities from North Carolina, USA - plate scrape MF_Col_mMF_r2 (SPADES assembly) (version 2) | ecosystem: Host-associated > Plants > Roots > Endosphere...
CCATCGTTTATCTGCGGACCGAGGATATAAACCTGTCGACGCAGCCTACCCGGGTTCATCCGGCGACGCCGGCTTCCGTGGTGCTCGTGACGTTTCTTGGAGCGCAAGAACGCGTTGTTGTCGCCGTCGACGGCCAAGAACTCCTGGTCGAGCGACCGGCCACCCATGGCGGAGGCACGTTCAGCCCGAACCAGGAGGTGTTCCTCGACTTCCAACCCTCGCGATGCCGGATTGCGGCCATGGGCCAGCCATGAAGCAAAAGTCCTGGGTGGCCTGGCTGTGGTTGCTCCCCGCCGGCGCGATACTGGTACCGTTCTTCGTCATACCGCTGTGCGTCGTCCTTCGCGACAGCTTCTATCGGGACGATCCGATCAGGTTCATTCTGCCTGATTTCACCTTCGCAAACTACCTTCGAATCCTCGCCGACGGCTACTACCTCTCGGTGTTTGGCAACACGCTCCTGATCGCCGCCGTGGTTTCCATCGCGGCGCTGGCCATCGCGCTGCCTTATGCTCAATACATTGCGAGGACCAGCGGCACGCTGCGGGCAGTGCTGCTCTGGATTACTTATCTGCCGCTCTATGTGAGCGTGATCATGCGCGCGTTCGGCTGGATGGTCATCACAGCCGATCGCGGCATGATCAACAGCGCGCTACTCCAGCTGGGACTCATCAGCGAGCCGATCAAGCTGCTCTACGAAGCCGAAGGCATGACGCTGGCCATGCTCCATCGATATCTGCCGCTGATGGTGATTCCGATCGTCACCAGTCTCGTCAAGCTCGATCCGAATCTTCTGAAAGCCTCGGCAAATCTCGGCGGCACATGGTGGTACGGCTGGCGCCGGATCACCCTGCCGTTGGCCATTCCCGGAATGGTTGCTGGCACCCAGTTGGTCTTTGCAGGCGTACTCAGTGATTACGTCCTGCCGTCGCTGACAGGCTCGACGCGCTTTCCGATGATGGCTCCCGTGATCTTCTATGAAGCGACGACCAACACAGCGTGGGCGACTGCGAGTGCGCTCGGCACCATCGTTCTCGGAATCGTTGGCATCATGCTGGTCGTATCCGCCATCGTCATCCGTCGTCTCATGCCTTGGCAGTCGGTGAACCAATGACGCGAGCGACGATCGATCTTCCCCGTATCACGGCCCTGAGCTGGACATGGCTCGTGGTCGCATTCCTGTCGCTGCCCATCCTGCTCGCGGTCGTGATCGCCTTCAGCAGCGGTGATCGCCTCGAATTTCCCGTTCCCGGCTTCAGCTTGCGCTGGTTCTACGAAGCCGCGCGCAATCCACAATTTCTCGAAGGAGCGCTGAACAGCCTGATCGTTGCCGCCGGTAGCGCCGCACTGGCAACCGTGGCGGGAACCGGGGTGTCGCTCGCGATCAATCATCACCGGTTTCCCGGCCGCTCGTTCGTCCAGATCGGCGTGATGTTGCCCGTGTCGCTCCCCGCGATCGTGCTTGGACTTGGGATCCTGTTCGTGCTGCCGTCCTATGGGCTCCGGCCCGGACTCCTGGCCGCGACGATAGGCCATGCCACGATAGGCATCCCCTACGTGGTGGCGATGGTCACCGCATCGCTATCCACCTACGACCGGACGTTGGAGCGGGCGTCCGCCAACCTCGGCGTCGGCCCCGTCCAGACCTTCTGCCGGATCACGTTTCCGCTCATCAGGGGCGGCATTGTCGCCGGGGCGATTTCCGCATTCCTCATCTCGCTGGACAACGTGTCCTTGTCGCTGTTTCTTACGCGCGGCGACACGCTGCCTCTGCGCCTGATGCAGCAATTGCTGTTCTACGCTGACCCCAGCATCGCGGCCGTTTCGACCATCATGCTGGCCGTGTCGCTCGTGTTGCTTGTGCTGGTGCTGCCGATCGTCGTTCTCAGGCGAAGCCGCTGAGACATCTCTCCCCGCAATAGCCAATGTGGAAGTGGTCCTGTCGTGAAGCTCTATATCTACGAACACTGCCCGTTTTCCACGCGCGCCCGTGTGATCTTCGGGCTGAAGAAAGTTCCCGTCGAGCTCGAGGTGATCATGGAGGGAGATGCCGAGACACCGACACGGCTTGTAGGCAGGAAGGTCGTGCCGATCCTGGCGAAGGACGACGGGACTGCAATGGCCGAAAGCATGGATATCGTCCGCTACGTGGATAGTTTGGTTGAGCCGGCTGTCTTGACGGATCCTCCTCGGGCAAACATCGCGGCATGGTGCGAACTGGCTCGCCCGGTCGTAGCGCGGCTATCTATTCCTCGGATGGTCAGGAGTTCGTTCAAGGAGAATTCGACCGAAGTCTCGCAGAAGGCTTATCGTGACCGAGAGACCAAGGCGTTTGGCGATCTTGATGCATTGATCGCGAACAGCCCGAGTTTGATCGAGCAGGGACACGACTTGCTGCACCAGCTCGAGCCGCTGGTTGAGAACTGGACGGCTCGATCGGAGACGGACCTGGTTCTCTTTTCGCACCTGCGCGCCCTGAGCATCGTGAAGGGCCTGACATTCGGACCGAAGGCGGAGGCATTTGCAGCCGATATGGTCAATGGAAGTGCCGTCGAACTGTTGAGAGATCGAGCCATTTGATCGGAGAGGCAGCACCAGCACCGGCTCGGGTGACCGCATCGCGCAGTTCTATGCGATCGAGAAAGCACTACGAGGCCGATCTGTTGCCGATCGCCGCGCCGGCCGTCAGGCGCATGCCAGGCCTCTGGCCGCAGCCCTGAAACAGTTGTTGAGGCAATGCTTGGCCTTTTCGCGCAGAAGAGCGAGACCGCCCGAGCATTGTACCCTGTTCGCTGGTTACGACGTCGATCGCCGACGGAAATTGAAGGGCTGGGCCAAATCTGGATGAGCTACTACAGATTCCACGACCGCAAGACGATCAGGGTGAGCGGTACGACGGCAATCTGCCTTTCGCAGGTCGCTTGATGGCGCTGTTGTCGATGAATGAGCATTAGGCGAGACAGCCTTTGGCGAAGGCGGAATCCTATTTTTCGGCGGTAGACCAAACAGTGGGTTCTGATCGAAGAAGGTCAAAATCGCTTTATTCTTCAATGGGGATTGACTGACACTCTCTCCGCCAGTGCTCCGCAAATGCAGTTTTCGCAAGAGTGTCGCGCCGAAGCCCGCAGGGCGAAGGCGGCATGGTTGCCGTTTGCTTCGGCTTGCCAAGCCGGCGTCGAATTTTCTTCTGCACCCTCCGCCATCAGCCTCATCCCGCCACCCTCCACCTGCCATCTCCCGTCCGCTTCAGCCCGGGATCGCTCACCCGCACATGCTCGCCGAGAAAATCGATGAACGCGCGCACCCGCGCGGGCAGCGGCGCGGTGTGGCCGACATAGACGGCGTGGACGTCTTCACGGTCGCCAGGATTGTAGTTTTGCAGCACCGGGACGAGACGGCCGGATTCGATGTCGGGGCCGATGTGGAAGAGGGCGAGGCGGGCGAGACCGACGCCGCCGAGGCAGAGGCGGCGGGCGGCTTCGCCGTCGCTGACGCGCGCGACAGGCGGCGGCATGGCTTCCTCGGTGTGGTCGCCGCGCTTGAACGGCCAGCCGCGGATACTGCGCGGAAAGGTCCAGCCGATGCCGCGGTGCTCGGCGAGATCGGCCGGTATCTTCGGCGTGCCGCAGCGGGCGAGATAGTCCGGCGCGCCGACCACGACCATGCGGCTGGTGCCAAGTTTTCGCGCGATCAGACGCGATGCCCGCAACGGGCCGACGCGAATGGCGACGTCGGCGCGCTCCTGCATCAGGTCGATCAGCGTGTCGGTCAACACGAGATCGAGCGTGACATCGGGATGCTGCTTCAGAAAGCGCGGGATCAACGGCATCACATGCAGCATGCCGAAGGGAATGTTGCAGTTTACCGTGAGGCGGCCGCGCGGCGTCGCCCCTGATGCCGCCTCGCGTTCGGCCTCCTCCATCTCGGCGAGGATACGCACAGCGCGCTCGTAGAAGGCCCGGCCTTCCTCCGTCAGCGTCAGCTTCCGCGTGGTCCGGTTGACGAGCCGCGCGCCGAGGCGCGCCTCCAGCCGCGAGATCAGCTTGCTCACGCCCGACGGGGTCAGGCGCAGCTTTCTCGCGGCCTGAGTGAAACCGCCGAGATCGACGACGCGGACGAACACCTCCATCTCGGCGGCGCGGTTGGTGTCGAAGCGGGCCATATTTGAATTCACGTCACAAATGATTGGATTGCGGACATTCTAATGGTTTTGCGGCAGGACCGCTATCTGCGTGGCTCGTCTCATCCATTGGAGCCACGCATGCCTCCCGCCGTTCTTGCTCTCACCGCCGGTGCCTTCGGCATAGGCACCACTGAATTCATCATCATGGGCCTGTTGCTCCAGGTCGCGGCCGACATGCATGTCTCGGTGCCGGTCGCAGGGCTGCTCATCTCCGGCTATGCCCTCGGCGTTTTCGTCGGCGCGCCGGTGCTGACGCTGGCGATGCGGCGAATGCCGCGGAAGACAGTGCTGCTGGCGTTGATGGCGATCTTTACGCTCGGCAATGCGGCCTGCGCGCTGGCGCCGAACTACGAATTGCTGATGGCGGCGCGGGTGCTGACCTCGCTCGCCCACGGCACGTTCTTCGGCGTCGGCTCGGTCGTCGCCACCAGCCTCGTCGCCGAGGACAAGCGCGCCTCCGCCATCGCCACCATGTTCATCGGCCTGACGGTCGCGACGCTTCTGGGCGTGCCCTTCGGCGCATGGTTCGGCCTGATGCTCGGCTGGCGCGCGGCGTTCTGGGCGGTGACGGTCATCGGCGTGGTTGCATTCGCGGTGGTCGCTGTTCTCGTCCCCGGTCATGTCGGCCATGGCGACAGGCCGGTCTCGCTCGCCGACGAGGCCGCGGTGCTCGGCCGTCCGCAGGTCCTGCTCGGCCTTGCCATGACCGTGTTCGGGTTCGCCGGCCTGTTCGTCGTGTTCACTTACATCCAGCCGATCCTGACGCGCTTCACCGGCTTTTCGGAGGCCGCGGTGTCGCCGATCCTGCTGGTATTCGGCGTTGGGCTCGCGATCGGCAATGTCGCCGGCGGCAAGCTCGCCGACCGCGGTCTTGCGCGCGCCCTGATCGGCACGCTCGCCGCGCTCGCCATCGTTTTGCTCGGCCTTGCCGCGGTGCTGTCGGTCAAGATCCCCGCGGTCATGCTGATCCTGCTGCTGGGCGTCGCCGCTTTCGCAACCGTCGCACCCCTCCAGCTTCGCGTGCTGGAAGCTGCCGGTCCCCATGGGCGCACGCTCGCCTCCAGCCTCAACATTGCCGCCTTCAATCTCGGCAATGCGCTGGGCGCCTGGGCCGGCGGCGCCACCATCGACCGCGGGTTCGGCCTTTCCACGCTGCCGCTGGTTGCGGCCGGCATCACCGCGATCGGCCTCGTGCTGGCGCTGTGGAGCCTTCAGCTCGACCGCAGGCCGGCCGTCGTTGCGGCGTGCCCGGCGGAATAGGAGAGCGGTCATGGACTATCGCAATCTCGGCGCTTCCGGGCTGAAGGTCCCGGTCCTCAGCTTCGGCACCGGCACGTTCGGCGGCCAAGGCCCGCTGTTCTCGGCCTGGGGACGCAGCGGCATCGAAGAGGCCCGCAGGCTGGTCGATATCTGCCTCGAGGCGGGAGTCAATCTGTTCGACAGCGCAGACGTCTATTCGAACGGCGCCTCCGAGGAGATCCTCGGCGCTGCGATCAAGGGCCGCCGCGACAAGGTGCTGATCTCGACCAAGATGAGCCTGCCGACGGGCGACGGCCCGTTCGATGCCGGCTCGTCGCGACAGCGGCTGCTAGCCTCGGTCGATGCCGCGCTGCGACGGCTTGGTACCGACAGGATCGACCTGTTTCAGCTCCACGCCTTCGATGCGTTCACGCCGATCGAGGAGGTGCTGTCCACGCTCGATGCGCTGGTGCGTGCCGGCAAGCTGCGCTATGTCGGTGTCTCGAATTTCGCGGGCTGGCAGTTGATGAAGTCGCTCGCCATTGCGGACCGGCATGGCTGGCCACGCTATGTCGCGCACCAGGTCTATTACTCGCTGCTCGGCCGCGACTACGAGTGGGAGCTGATGCCGCTCGCGCGCGATCAGGGCGTCGGCGCATTGGTTTGGAGCCCGTTGGGCTGGGGCCGGCTCACCGGAAAGATCCGGCGCGGCCAGCCGCTGCCGCAAGGCAGTCGCCTGCACGCCACCGCGCAGTTCGGCCCGCCCGTGGACGATGCGCGCCTGTACGCGATCGTTGATGTGCTCGACGCGATTGCTGCCGAGACCGGCCGCACCGTGCCGCAGGTCGCAATCGCCTGGTTGCTGTCGCGCCCGACGGTCTCCTCCGTGATCATCGGCGCCCGCGACGAGGCGCAGTTGCGCGACAATCTCGGCGCCGTCGGATGGTCGCTGAGTCCGGATCAGATCGGGCGGCTTGACGAGGTCAGCGCGGTGATGCCGCCTTATCCCTATTACCCCTATCGCGTCCAGGAGGGCTTTGCGCGACTCAATCCGCCGCCGGTATAGGAGAGTGGTTATATAGGCGGCGATCGTGATAGAGCGTTGCGGCAATGCGCCATGCAGAAACGCACCTGTACATGGTCGCGTGACGTCCATAACCTCCGCGGCGCAATTTTTGGGAGATGCGACGTGGCGAAGAAGGCGGCAGCCAAGAAGAGAACTGCAGCGAAGACATCGGCGAAATCATCGAACAAGACCAGTGCTGCCCGAAAGGGCGCCGTCGCGAAAACCGCGAAGAGAACGGTCAAGAAAGCGGCTCCGCGTAAATCGACCGCCGCACGCCGGCCCAAGGGACCGGCCTGGCAATGGTCGGCTGTCGAGACCGCAGCCGCGATCCGCTCCGGCGCGATCTCCGCGGTCGAGACGGTCGAGGCGCATCTGGAGCGGATGCGCGCGGTCAATCCGAAGCTGAATGCGGTCGTCGTCGATCTCTCAGAAGAGGCATTGAAGGCTGCGCACGCCGCGGACAAGCAGCGCGCCAAGGGTGGTGCGCTCGGCCTTCTGCATGGGGTGCCGATCACGATCAAGGAGAACGTTGACTACGAAGGTCGGCCGAATTTCAACGGCGTTCCCGCCAACAAGGACCTCGTCGCGCCGTCGGATGCGCCGGTGGTGCGCAACCTGAAGAAGGCCGGCGCGATCGTCATCGGGCTCACCAACACGCCGGAATTCTCCTTCCGCGGCTTCACCGATAATCCCCTGCACGGCCTGACGCTGAACCCCTGGGATCCCGATATCACCTGCGGCGGCTCCTCGGGCGGTGCGGGGTCGGCGGTCGCCGCCGGCATCGGCACCATCGCCCATGGCAACGACATCGGCGGCTCGCTGCGCTGGCCGGCGCATTGCAACGGCGTCGCGACCATCAAGCCGACGCAGGGCCGCATCCCCGCGTTCAATGCGAGCGCGACGGCCGAGCGGCCGATGCTCGCGCATCTGATGTCGGCGCAGGGGCCGCTCGCCCGCCACGTCGCCGACGTTCGCCTTGCGCTGGAGGTGATGAGCCAGCGCGATCCGCGCGATCCCTGGTGGGTGCCGGCGCCGCTGGTCGGCGAGAGGCCGAAGGGGCCAATCAAGGTGGCGCTGGCCAAGATCCCCGACGATATGGACGTCGATCCATCCGTTGCGGCGGCGCTGCGCCAGGCCGCCGATCATCTCGAACGTTCCGGCTACCGCGTCAGCGAGGTCGAGGTGCCCGACATCGACGGCGTCTGGCAGACCTGGTGCGACATCATCACCAACGAAACCGTGGTGATGCAGGAAGCCGGCATGCTGAAGGTCACGTCCGAGGATTTTCACAAGGCCTGGGGCGGCATGAAGGTCAAGGCGAACGTGCTCGATCTCAAGGCCTGGATGCAGGCGACCGCGGCACGCAACGGCCACATCCGCGCCTGGCAATTGTTCTTCGAGGAGTATCCGATCGTGCTGGCGCCGACCACGGTGAAGCCGACGCCGGGCCCACGTGAGGACACCGTCAGCCCCGAACGCGTGCGCGAGATCTTCTGGGAGGAGATCCGCTTCATCTCCGCGATCAACGTGCTGGGCCTTCCCGGCGCCGTGGTGCCGGTGGCCCTGCACGACGGCAAGCCGATCGGCGTGCAGCTCATCGCCGGGCGCTATCGCGAGGATCTCGCGCTCGATGCCGCGGCCGCGATCGAGAAACGCGCGGGCGTGCTCTCGCATCGGCTGTGGGAGAGGATGGGCTGAGACAGAGAGCGATCGCAGCGATGGTGATGGCGCCCGTTCTCCTTGCGGGGGAGGGCGTCTCGCCTCGCAGCGTTTGCTTAATGCAATTTAACCCGAATTCCGGCCAATTTGTCGACAAGCATTAGGGTTACTTCCTCGATCTCTAAGCGAATTATTGTCCGCTTTACCACCCGCCTCTAACACGAGGACGGCGGACAACGCACATGCCTCATTCCAGGCCAATAAGTGCGGCCCGCACCACGCGGAGGTGGCATGATGCGCAACGAGACGATCGCTATTCACGCCGGCTACGAGCCCGAAGCGACCACGCACGCGGTTGCCGTGCCGATCTACCAGACGGCGGCATACGCCTTCGACAGCGCCGATCACGGCGCGGCGCTCTTCAATCTCGAGGCGGAAGGCTATCGCTACAGCCGCATCGCCAATCCGACCAGTGCCGTGCTGGAGAAGCGTATCGCGCAGCTCGAAGGCGGCGTCGGCGCTCTCGCGGTCGCGACCGGCCAGGCAGCCTTGCATTTCGCCTTCGTCAACGTCGCCGATCATGGCGGCAACATCGTTTCCGTGCCGCAGCTCTACGGCACCACGCATACGCTGCTCTCGCACATCCTGCCGCGGCAGGGCATCACCGGCCGTTTCGCCGAGAGCGACAAGCCCGGGGCGATCGAGAAGCTGATCGACGAGAACACCCGCGCCGTATTCGCCGAGACCATCGGCAATCCCGCCGGCAATGTCTGCGACATCGAGGCGCTCGCCAAGATCGCGCATGCGCATGGCGTGCCGCTGATCGTCGACAACACGGTCGCGACCCCGATCCTGCTCAAGCCGTTCGACTACGGCGCCGACATCGCCGTGCATTCGCTGACCAAGTTTTTGGGCGGTCACGGCACCACGCTGGGCGGCGCCATCGTCGATTCCGGAAATTTTCCCTGGGCGAAGCACGCCGAGCGCTTCCCGGCCTACAACAAGCCGGATGCCTCCTATCACGGCCTCGTCTATGCCGAGCGCTTCGGCCGCACCGCCTATATCGAGCGGGCGCGCAGCGTCTATCAGCGCACCATGGGATCGGTGCTGTCGCCGTTCAACGCCTTCCTGCTGCTCCAGGGCATCGAGACTGTCGCATTGCGCATGGAGCGTCATGTCGAGAACGCCCGCAAGGTCGCCGAATTCCTCCGCAAGGATTCGCGCGTCGCCTGGGTCAACTACACCGGCTTTTCCGACAGCCCCTATTATCCGCTGGTGCAGAAATATCTCGATGGCAATGCCTCCTCGCTGTTCACCTTCGGCATCAAGGGCGGCATGGAAGCCGGCAAGACCTTCTACGATGCGCTGAAGCTGATCACGCGTCTCGTCAATATCGGCGATGCCAAGTCGCTGGCCTGCCATCCGGCCTCGACCACCCACCGGCAGATGTCGGCCGAGCAGCAGCGTGTTGCCGGCGTGCTGCCGGAAACCATCCGGCTTTCGATCGGCATCGAGCACATCTCCGACATCATCGAGGACATTGACCAGGCGCTGGACAAGGCCTGCCGGTCAACTCGCCTCGAGGCCGCGGAGTAGGCGGCCGCGCCCATGACGATCTTGATCGACAGGGATCAAGTCATCTCGAGCCCGGCGCTGGTGCCGACCGAGCGCGATCTCGCGCGTGGCCATGGCGTCGAGCTCACGATCGGGCTCGTCAACAACATGCCGGATCCGGCGCTGAAGGCGACCGAGCGGCAGTTCATGAAGCTGCTGCAGGCCGCAGCGGGCTCCTGCCGCATCCGCTTCCACTGCTTCTCGCTTCCCAGCGTGAAGCGGTCGCAGGAAGCGAAATGGCATGTCGAGAGCGAATATTCGGATCTTTCCGATCTGAAGAAGCAGAAGTTCGATGGGCTGATCGTAACGGGTGCGGAGCCCGTCGCGGCCGAGCTCGACCAGGAGCCGTACTGGCGGGACCTCACCGAGCTGATCGACTGGGCCAAGGCCAACACGCGCTCGACGATCTGGTCGTGCCTGGCCGCGCATGCGGCGGTGCTGCATCTCGACGGCATCGCGAGGCGACGGCTGCCGGCCAAATGCCACGGCATTTTCGATTGCGAGGCCGTGACGAGCGATTCCCTGACGCGCGCCGCGCCGGCGCCGCTGAAGGTCTCGCATTCGCGCCTGAACGAGATCGCGGAGAGCGATCTGGTGCAGGCCGGTTATCAGGTGCTGACACGTTCGGCAGAGGCCGGCGTCGATGTTTTCATTCGGCAATATGCCAGCCGCTTCGTATTCTTTCAGGGCCACCCGGAATACGACGCGTTGTCGCTGCAGCGTGAATATCTGCGCGACATCGGCCGCTATCTCACGCGGGAGCGCGAGAATTATCCGCGCCTGCCGGTGAGCTATTTTGACGCAGCGACGGAAGAGAGGCTGGTTCGCTTCGAGAGAAAGGCGGCGCACCAGCGCCATCCGGCGCTGACCAACGAGCTGCCAGGCTTGAACTTGCGCGCCGATATCGGCGCCGGCAGCGCGGCCGCGGTGCTTTTCCGCAACTGGTTGCAATATCTCAGCTTGGAAGCCGATGCGTCGGTGCCTGCGCGTCAGCCGAAGGATGTTGGTTCCGCGTTAGGATTACCCAGGCGTTAGGCTTGCCTCAACCGGGGCGCGAATGTTTCAGTATGGAAATACGTCATCACGGGAAGCCTAAGTCGTGTGGTCGGCACTCCAGGGACGCGTGAGCAATCGGCTGGCCCGGCATTTCCGCGCCGCGCCGCACCGGCTGCCTGCGCATGCGCCGATCGTGAGCTTCACCTTCGACGATGCCCCCGACAGCGCCGCAGGTGAGGGCGCCGCACTTCTGGAGCAGCACGGCGGCCGCGGCACGTTCTATCTTGCCGGCAGCCTGATCGGTCAGCCGTCGGACCATTGGCATGGCTTGTCGGATGACGCGATCGTGCGGCTTCACCGCACCGGTCACGAGATCGCCTGCCACACCTTTTCGCATCAGAGCTCGGCCGATCTCGACGAGGTCGCGATGGCGCGCGAGATCGAGCAGAACCGGGCCTATTTCCGTGCGATCGATTCCTCGATCAATCTGGAGAATTTCGCCTATCCCTATGGGATCGCCTCGGTCTGGCGCAAGCCGCAGCTCGCCAAGGCCTTTCGTTCGGCGCGCGGCATTCTCCCCGGCGTCAACAGCGACGTCATCGACCTCCAGTTCCTGCGCGCCTCGCCCTTGGTCGATCGCGAGATCGATCGAGCGGGCGTCGATCGCTATTTCGACGAGGCCGTCGCGAGCGGCGGATGGCTGATCTTCTACGGCCATGACGTCGCGCTCGCCCCGAGCCCCTATGGCTGTACCCCGGATCTGATGCGTCATGCGCTGGAGGCGGCCGGAAAGCGCAACATGCCGATCGTGACGGTCGCGGAGGCGTTGCGACGAATCGGGGCGTAGCTTCTTTTTCTTCCTTCTCCCCTTGTGGGAGAAGGTGGCGCGAAGCGCCGGATGAGGGGTATGTTTCCTCAAACTCCCGTCTGCGTTCGAGGACAGAACCCCTCACCCGCCTCGCCGCTGCGCGGCGAGCCACCCTCTCCCGCAAGGGGAGAGGGAAAGGCAGCGCCTAGCCGCGCAAACAGTCTTGCCACGCCCGCGCCAGCATGCGACTGGCCTTGTGACGAATCCCACGGCCCTGGTTCTATCCGCCCATGTCCGCTTCCTCTACCGCTCCGCTGCCTGCGCCGGCCAACGGCCGCGATGCGCTGTCGGTGCTGCATTCGGTGTTCGGCCTGCCCGGTTTTCGCGGTGCGCAGGGGGAGATTATCAGGCACGTCACCGAGGGCGGCAATTGCCTGGTGCTGATGCCGACCGGTGGCGGCAAATCGCTATGCTACCAGCTTCCCTCACTGCTGCGCGAAGGCTGCGGCATCGTGGTGTCGCCGCTGATCGCGCTGATGCGCGACCAGGTCGCCGGGCTGATCGAGGCCGGCGTCAATGCCGCCGCGCTGAATTCGTCACTGTCGTTCCAGGAAGCCTCCGAGATCGAGCGGCGCCTGCTCGCGGGCGACCTCGATCTGCTCTATGTCGCGCCGGAACGGCTGGTCACGCCGCGCTGCCTGTCGCTGCTGGCGCAGGCCCAGGTGGCGCTGTTCGCGATCGACGAGGCGCATTGCGTCTCGCAATGGGGCCATGATTTCCGCCCCGAATATGTCGGTCTCTCGATCATCGCCGAACGCTTTCCCGACGTGCCGCGCATTGCGCTGACCGCGACCGCCGACGAATTGACGCGCAAGGAGATCGTCGAGCGGCTCCAGCTTGCGGGTTCGCCGCAATTCGTATCGAGCTTCGACCGGCCCAACATCCGCTACGAGATCGTCGACAAGCGCAATGCCGTCTCGCAGCTGAAGGAGTTCATTCGGGAGCGGCATGCGGGCGATGCCGGCGTGGTCTATTGCCTGTCCCGCAACCGCGTCGAGGAGGTCGCCGCCGCGCTTCAGGACGCCGGCATTGCGGCGCTGCCCTACCACGCCGGGCTCGACGGCCAGGTGCGCTCGCGCAACCAGGACCGCTTTCTCAACGAGGACGGCATCGTCATCGTGGCGACCGTCGCCTTCGGCATGGGCATCGACAAGCCCGATGTGCGCTTCGTCGCCCATCTCGACCTGCCCAAAAGCATCGAGGCCTATTACCAGGAGACGGGCCGCGCCGGCCGTGACGGCAAGCCGTCGGCGGCCTGGATGGCCTATGGGCTCTCCGACATCGTGCAGCAGCGCCGGATGATCGACGAATCCAGCGCCTCGGACGAGTTCAAGCGGGTCTCGATCGGCAAGCTCGATGCGCTGGTCGGTCTGGCCGAGACCGCACAGTGTCGGCGCCGCCGGCTGCTCGCCTATTTCGGCGAGGCGGTGACCGCGGAGAATTGCGGCAATTGCGACAATTGCCTGACGCCGCCGAAGATGCGCGACGGCAAGGTGCTGGCACAGAAGCTGTTGTCTTGCGTCTACCGCACCGGCCAGCGGTTCGGCGCGATGCATCTGATCGACGTGCTGGTCGGACGGCTGACCGAGAAGGTTACGCAGTTCGGCCACGACAAATTGTCGGTGTTCGGCATTGGGCGCGAGCTCAACGAAAAGCAGTGGCGCACCGTGCTGCGGCAGCTGGTGGCGATGGGGCATTTGCACAGCGACAGCGAAGCCTATGGCGCGCTGAAGCTGACGGAGAGCGCGCGCGGCGTGCTGCGCGGGGAGACGGAAGTGTGGCTGCGCGAGGAGACGCCCGGCACGCGCGTTCGCGCCAGCCGTGGCAAATCGCGCCGCGGCGACCTCGCGCCCGCCGCCGGCGCGCCGCAAGGCGATGTCGATCCGGAGCTGCGCGCGCGGCTGCGGTCCTGGCGTTCAGAGATCGCCCGCGAGCGCGGCGTTCCGGCCTATGTGGTGTTGCACGATGCCACCATCGACGGCATCGTTCGGGCCTGGCCAACCACTCTCGACGAACTCCGCAACGTCCCCGGCATCGGCGACAAGAAGCTCGAGCATTACGGCGACGAACTGCTGCAGATCGTCAGGACGCGGTAGGGCGCTGGTGCGCTCAATTCTCTCAACACGTCATCCCGGACAAGCGCGCCTAAAGCGCGCGCAGATCCGGGATCCATAACCACGAGCCGGTGTGGGTACGGCAGGCTGGCGACCACGAGTCTTCGCAAAACGACTGCTGCGGCGTATGGGTCCCGGGTCTGCGCTTACGCTTGCCCGGGACGACAGCGGTGTATGATGCGCGAAAGCTACGCCTTCACTCACCCGTTCCGGAACGCATATGCGTACCCGTTCAGCGCGGGCGCGCCGCCGAGATGGGCGTACAGGATCTTCGCGCCCTTCTCGAAATGGTTCTTCTGCACGAGGTCGATCAGGCCCTGCATCGACTTGCCCTCGTAGACGGGGTCGGTGATCATGCCTTCGAGGCGTGCGCTGAGGCGGATCGCTTCCTTGGTCTCTTCGGACGGCACGCCGTAGGCGGGATAGGCGTAGTCCTCGATCAGCACGACGTCATCGGCGACCAGCTCCTTGCCGAGCTCGACGAGTTCAGCGGTGTTCTGCGCGATCTCGAGCACCTGCGCCTTGGTCTGCGCGGGCGTGAACGAGGCATCGATGCCGATCACTTTGCGGGCGCGGCCATCCGCTGCAAAGCCGACCAGCATGCCGGCATGGGTGGAGCCGGTCACGGTGCAGACGATGATGTAGTCGAACTTGAAGCCGAGCTCGGCTTCCTGCTGGCGCACCTCCTCGGCGAAGCCGACATAGCCGAGACCGCCGAACTTGTGCACGGAAGCGCCGGCGGGAATGGCGTAAGGCTTGCCGCCCGCCGCCTTCACTTCGTCGATCGCCTGCTCCCAGCTCTTGCGGATGCCGATGTCGAAACCGTCGTCGACCAGGCGCACGTCGGCGCCCATGATGCGCGACAGCATGATGTTGCCGACGCGGTCATAGACGGCATCCTCGTGCGGCACCCAGGCTTCCTGCACCAGGCGGCACTTCATGCCGATCTTGGCCGCAACTGCGGCGATCATACGGGTGTGGTTCGACTGCACGCCGCCGATCGAGACCAGCGTGTCGGCGTTGGAGGCGATCGCGTCGGGGATGATGTATTCGAGCTTGCGCAGCTTGTTACCGCCATAGGCGAGGCCGGAATTGCAGTCCTCGCGCTTGGCATAGATCTCGACTTGGCCGCCGAGATGCTTTGACAGCCGCTCCAGCTTCTCGATGGGCGTCGGGCCGAAGGTCAGCTTGTAGCGCGGAAATTTGTCGAGCTTCATGGGTCATCCCGATTGGCGTTGATCTCGGTGGTTGCCTTAGCATCGCCCAAGCAAAAGGTGCTCTCGAATATTGCGCTCATATTGCGCAACTTCTTGCGCTAATTGCGCCATAGGATAAGAATTCTTTCGAAATATTGGCCTGCTACGGAAGCTTCTTTCATGACCGCCCGACTTGACCGCACTGACCTTAAGATCTTGAGATTGCTGCAAAATAGCGGTCGGCTGAGCAATGCCGAGCTGGCCGAAACCGTCGCCATCAGCCCCGCCACCTGCCATCGCCGCACCCAGCGCCTGTTCGAGGACGGCTTCATCGCTGCCGTCCGCGCCATGATCGCCCCCAAGAAAGTGGCCAAGGGCACGCTGGTGATGGTCGGCGTCGTGCTCGACCGCTCGACGCCGGAGAGCTTTGCCATCTTCGAGCAGGCGATCGCCCGGCTGAAATTCGTGCTCGACTGCCACCTCGTCGCCGGCGACTTCGACTATTTCCTGAAGATCCGCGTCGGCGACATGGAGGATTTCAACCGTATCCACGGCGAGCAGCTTATCGCGCTGCCCGGTGTGCGGCAGACCCGCACCTTCTTCGTGATGAAGGAAGTCGTCGACAACGCGCCGCTGGAGTTTTGAGCACGTTCGCGCAAGCGGCTCGTGGTAGATGGACATTTGTTGTTTTGGGAATCACTGGTCATGCCGATCGAGTCGCCTGCCTTCCGCCACTCCAATCCAGTCGTGCCGGCCTATCGGCGCGGCTGGGTCGACGAGGCCGTGGCCGCGATCGAGGCCGACCAGTGCCGCACCGCCGACACGCACCTGATCCGGCTGATCGTGCCGGCGCTGTCAGGCATCGACATCTACCTGAAGGATGAGTCCACGCATCCGACCGGCAGCCTGAAGCATCGCCTGGCGCGCTCCTTGTTTCTCTACGCGCTTTGCAACGGCCACATCCGCAAAGGCACGCCCGTGGTCGAGGCGTCGTCGGGATCGACGGCGGTGTCGGAGGCCTATTTCGCGGAGATGATCGGCGTGCCATTCTATGCCGTGATGCCGCGCACGACCTCGTCGGAGAAGATCGCAGCGATCGAGCATTATGGCGGCAATTGCCATCTGATCGACGATGGCCGCGCGCTCTATGCGGAAGCGGCCGCGCTCGCCGCGCGCCTGAACGGTCACTACATGGACCAGTTCACCTTCGCTGAACGCGCGACGGACTGGCGCGGCAACAACAACATCGCCGAATCGATCTTCACGCAGTTGCAGGGCGAGCGGTGCCCGCTGCCCGACTGGATCGTAATGGGCGCGGGCACCGGCGGCACCTCGGCCACGATCGGGCGGTATCTGCGCTATCGGCAATATCCGACGCGGCTCTGCGTCGCCGATGTCGAGCACTCCGCCTTCTTCGATTGTTTCCGCTCGCAGGACCGTTCGCATGTCTGCGACCGCCCGTCGCTGATCGAGGGGGTCGGCCGGCCACGTTGCGAGCCGTCCTTCGTGCCTGATGTGGTCGACCGCATGATGAAGATCCCGGATGCGGCGACGATCGCGGCGATGAACGTGTTGTCGCGCCGGCTGCGTCGTCCGGTAGGCGGCTCCACCGGCACCAATTTCCTGGCGTTATGCCGGCTCGCCTCGGAGATGCGCCAGGCGAACGTCGCGGGATCGCTGGTGACGTTGATCTGCGATTCCGGCGAACGCTATCGCCAGACTTATTACGAGCCCGAATGGCTGAAGGGGCGGGGCCTCGATCCGGCGCCTTTCGAAGCCGCGCTGACGTCATTCCTCGCGACCGGCGAGCCGCTCGCGCTCGCCGCCGACGACGTCGCAAATCCCCAGAGCATACGAAGCCCCGAGACGACATAGTCGAATTTGTCAGAACGCCCGCCCGCCGTGCGATGTCACGGCAACTTCACTTGCGTTGCGTGCGCATGCGGGCAAGCCTCGCCGTGTCAACGAGGAGATCTTCGCCGTGCGCCTTCCCATTCTCGATCCCAAGGATCTGACCGCCGAACAGAAGCCGCTCTATGACGACATGCGAGCCGGCATCACGGACCATTTCAAGGGCTTCGTGAATATGCGCGAGGACGGCGCGCTGCTCGGGCCCTGGAATCCCTGGATCCGCGAGCCGCGTTTCGGCAAGCCGGTGTGGGAGCTGGTGAAGGCGATCGCGTCGAACCCGCTGCTGCCTGGTCCGGTGCGAGAGGTCGCGATTCTCGTCACCGGCTCGCATTTCCGCTCCGGCTACGAGCTCTATGCCCATGTGCTGGTCGCCGAGCAGCGCGGCCTGTCCGATGACAAGCTCGCGACCATCGTCGCCGGACAGCGGCCGGCGGATCTCACCAGGCAGGAGGGCGTCGCCTACGACGTCGCCTCAGCGCTGGTCAGCGGCGGCGTGCTGCCGGAATTGACCTGGCGCGCCGCGGTGAAGGAGTTCGGCGAGCACGGCGCCGCCGAGCTGTCCTATCTGGTCGGCGTCTACTGCATGGTCTCGGTCACGCTCAACACGTTCGACGTGCCGGTGCCGGAGTAGATCACTCCGCCGCCTTGTTCAAAGGCGCCGGCGGCACAAAGGCGATGCAGCGATTACGGCCCTCGGCCTTGGCCTGGTAGAGCGCCTGATCGGCCGCGCTCATCAGTGCGTCGATGCCGGACATGCTGACGGCGGCCTCCGCGATGCCGATGCTCACGGTCACGCCGAACTGAATTTTGCCGGCGACGATCTGCGCGCTCATCACGCGCTTGCGGATGCGATCGGCGACGGTCCTCGCGCGCGACAGGCTGGTCTCGGGCAGCAGCACCGCGAACTCCTCACCGCCGAGGCGGCCGACGAGATCTGATTTGCGCTTGCCGTCGAGACACGCGGCCGCAACGGCCCTGATCGCGGCGTCGCCCACGGCATGGCCGTAGCGGTCGTTGACCGACTTGAAATGGTCGATGTCGAGCATCAGCACCGAGACGGAGCGATAATAGCGCTGGAACCGGCTCCATTCGGCATCGAGGGACTCGAGAAAATGGCGGCGATTGTAGAGACCGGTGAGCGGATCGGTGGTCGCGAGCGTCTCCAGCATTGCGGCTTTTTGCGTCAGGTCGGTGATGTCGACATAGGTCAGCATGCGGCCGCCGTTCGACATCGTGGTGCAATGTGTCCTGATGCGCCGTCCATCCGGCGTCTGCAGGTCGCGCACATGATCGCCGGCCTTGACCTCCGCGACCCGCCTCGCCGGAAATCTCGCCAATTCATTTGCAGGAAGATCCGGCGCGCTCGCGCGGTGGGCCCGGCTCACCAGCGATGCATAGGTCGGTCGGCTCGCTGCCTCCTGCTCGCTCACCTCCCAGAACCGCCGCATCCGTCGGTTCATGAAGCTGGCGTTGAGATCGCGATCCAGCAGCAGCACGCCGTCCTCGACGTTCTCGAGTGCGTCGCGCAGCAATTTGAGCTCGTCGGAATAGCGCACGATATCGGTGACGGGCGTATAGGTCAGCATGCGCCCGCCGTCGGGCAGCGGCGTGCATTGCATGCGAACGACGTCGCCGCTACTGCGGCGCAGATCGAGCGGCGACGCGTCACCCGCCTGGACGTGACGGACTCGCTCGGCGACATAGGCGTCCAGCTCGGCCTGTGGAATTTCGTAGGCAACCGTATCGCGGCCGTGATGCATCAGCGTCACGAATGACGGATTGCTGTTGGCGACTTCATCCGGCAATTGCCACATCTGCCGGAACGCGCGGTTGATCAGCTTCGCGCGGAGATTTGCATCCAGCAGCACGATGCCGAGCGGAACGAAATCCAGCGCGGCGCGCAGCGCCAGCATCTGGCTGCGCATCAGCGAGTCAGCGCTGCGCTCCTTCGCGTTGTCGATTTCGGGGGTGGCATGCTCATCCGTTCCGAGCGTGACGCCGATCTGGCGATCGGACCGCCAGAGAACGCGACAGGAGCGGACATCCTGGCTTGCGAGCTTGAGCTGGAACTGGTCGGGCACGCCGACGCTGCTTTGGATCTCCAGCGTCGCGCCATCCTCGGACATCCGGCGAACGACGCAATCGATGGTCGATTGCCCGAAATTGAAGATGATCTTGCCGGCCAGGAACGTTCGCTCCGATACCAGACGGGACATGTCCAACCTCCCACGCGAAACCGGTCAAGTCTCCCGCAAGCATCTTGCCGGGAGGTAACGTGGTGAGCGATCTCGCGAAGTGGATTAACAAGCGGTTGATTCGTCGGAAGCCGCGAGGGGGACGGCTGCAGGGCGAAAAGACCTTCATGATCAACACGAGAGGGCCGCCGCCCGTCGTCCCGTGCCCTTTGAGCCGGATATTTGTTTACCCGACATCCACCATGATCGTGGTCAGTTGCGCACGGCGTAGAGCGGCGTTCGCAACGTCACCTGATATGACGGCTTCGGCATCCAGGCGATCTGCGCGGTGATGCCGAACAGGCGGTTGTCGTTGTCGTCCATGCGGTCGAGGTCGACCCGCAGGATCGGCTGGGTGAACGGCTCCGCCAGCGTCCGGCCAGCGAACTGCGCGCCGCCGAACGACTGCATGCCGAGCCGTCCGGTGAACTTCCAGTTGCTCGGCCATTGGTAATAGCCGCCGGCATAGAGGATCGTGTTGGGCCGGATGCTGGCGAACGGACTGGCGATGGCGGTGGTCGTGTATTGCACGCCGGCAAGCCAGCCCCGCGTCTCGTCTTCGTCCAGCGCGTAGTCGAATTCCAGGATGTTGTTGAACGAATTCGTCATGCCCTGATCGTTCGGCACCGACTGCGTCAGGGTCGATTGCAGCGTGATGGTCGGGATCGTTCCGCCATTTTGCTGGTAGAGGTCGGCCTGCACGCCAATATTCCAGCTCGTGATGTCGAATGTCGACCAGCCGCCGCCGGCGTCGGTCGTCGAGCCCGACACGCCGCCATAGAGCGAGACACGGTCGGTGACGTCGACGGTCAGCGGCAGATCCACCGCTATCGATTTTGCCGCCGGCAGGCCGTTCGGCAGCGTTGCGCCCCTGCGCACCGCCAGGGCTTCGAACGCCGCCGACAGCGAAGTGTTGCCGAAACCGAGCCCCAGCGTGCCTGCGGGAATCGTCGCATAGATCGTGCGCAGGTCGAGATAGATGTTGGGGGCATCAGGCTTTGCGGGGGCGCCATCCTCCTCATCGGCAGCGAGGGCGGCCGCCGCCGACATCGTCAGACACAGCAGTCCCATCGCGGCGGCACGCATAGCCTGAAGGTGCAATGGGGTGGGAGGGAGCACGTGACAATCCGACGCGTGGCGATTTGATGACGCTGCGGGCGTTAGATGGAACGTGATCGTTCCGATGGTCAAGCGCTATCCGCAAGCGATGGACTGCACGGATGCGCGCGGTTACCCTGCCGTGATCGCACGACACACTCGCCGGCCGGAGTGCGGGCCGGACAATTGAAGGACGACAGTCATGAACACGTCACGCCGCATCCTGCTCACTGGCCTGGCAGGGCTCGCCGTCGCTCCGACCGTCGTGGCGGCTGCGCTGGCGCCAGTGTCCGATGATACGACGGTGGCCGAGGAGCGGTTCGCACGCATGATCGCGGCGGCGCATGCGCCCGACGTCACCTGCGCCCGCCAGGCGGAGCGTTATGCGGACGTGCATTGGCCCGATTATGTGACGGCCGCCCGGGCCGTGCTCGACGCGCGCGCGTGATCCGCGCTATCTCTCCACCGCGCGCCGCACCTGCTCGCCGATCTGCGACAGCACCAGCTGGGCCTGCGGCAGGATCGCGCCCATGGCGTGGAAATTGTGAACCATGCCGTCGTGGCAGACATGCTCGACGGCGACGCCGGCAGTGAGCAGCTTGCGCGCATAGGCATTGCCCTCATCGCGCATCGGGTCGTACTCGGCCGTGTGGATGATCGCGGTCGGCAGGCCGGCCAGCCGTGTTGCGCGCAAGGGAGAGACGCGGGGGTCGGCGGTGGCGATGCCCTCAGGCAGATAGTCGGACAGATCGGCCTCGATCGTGACGCGATCGATCAGATGGCCCTCGGCGAATTCATCCCGCGACGGCGAGGTCTCCTCGAAATCCAGCACCGGGCAGATCAGGCATTGCGCGGCGATGGCGAGGCCGGCGGTTTGCGCGGCCTCCTGGCACACGATCGCAGCGAGCGTCGCACCGGCGGAATCGCCGCCGACGACGAGGCGCTCGGCGTCGATGCCGAGCGAAGCGGCTTCGCGCGCAACCCATTCGGTCGCGGCGACCGCGTCCTCGACCGCGGCCGGAAATGGGTGCTCCGGTGCGAGCCGGTAGTCGACCGAGACGAGACGGCAACCGGTGGCATGCGCCAGCGCCGCCGCGATGCGATCATGCGTGGCGATGCTGCCGGCGACGAGGCCGCCGCCATGAAAGAACACGAAACCGGGCGCGCGCTCGCCGGCGCTCGCAGGCGTGTAGAGCCGATAGGGCAGCTCGCCGGCGCGGCCGGGCAGCATGCCGTCGCGCGTCGTCACGTCGGGCGCCTCAGCGCGCACGAATTGCATCAGCTTGGCCAGCGATTGGCGCCGCGCCTCCACGCTCGGCCGGCTTCTCCCCTGCGGCACGGCCGCAGCCATCATGGTCAACAAGCGCTTTGCGAGCGGATCGAGTGGCATGGCACTTCCTTCTCCCCTTGTGGGAGGGTAACTCAGCAGCTCCCCGCAGGGAATCATTTAGAAGTTCCGACCCATAGTGGCGCTATAATGCGGCATCACGCCCATGGGAGGCCTGATATGGCCGAGATCAAGAAGCCGATCGAATATTCGCCGAGCTGGACTTTCTTCGAGGGCAAATGGCACGACGGCAACGTGCCGATCATGGGCCCGCGCACGCATGCGGCCTGGCTCGGCTCGGTGGTGTTCGACGGCGCCCGCGCCTTCGAGGGCGTCGCGCCGGATCTCGACCGTCACGTCGCGCGCGCCAACCAATCCGCGATCAATTTCGGCCTGAAGCCGGTGGTCGATACCGGCACCTGGCTGACGCTGGCGCGTGAGGGCATTGCGCGCTTCGCGGCCAATGCCGAGCTCTACGTCCGTCCGATGTACTGGGCGCAGAACGGCTCGGGCGGCGGCGTGCTGTTCGACCCCGAGACCACGAATTGGTGCCTGTGCATCTACGAGGCGCCGATGCCGAAGCCTGTCGGTAATGCCATCACGCTGTCGCCGTTCCGCAGGCCTACCGCCGAATGCGCGCCGGTCGAAGCCAAGGCGGCCTGCCTCTATCCGAACAATTCGCGCGCGCTGGCCGAAGCCGCCTCGCGCGGCTTCCAGAACGCGCTGATGCTGGACATGCTCGGCAATGTCGCCGAGTTCGGCAATTCCAACGTGTTCATGGCCAGGGACGGCGTGGTTTATACGCCGGTACCGAACGGTACCTTCCTCAACGGCATCACCCGCCAGCGCGTCATCAGCCTGCTGCGCGGCGACGGCGTCAACGTGGTCGAGAAGACGCTGCGCTATTCCGATTTCCTGGCCGCCGACGAGATCTTCTCCACCGGCAATTTCGCCAAGGTCGCCCCGGTGATCCGCATCGACGAGCGCGAGCTGAAGCCGGGCCCGTTCTACGCCAAGGCGCGAAAGCTCTATTGGGACTTTGCGCACGACGTGAAGCTCGCCGCTTGAGAGGCGTTAACCGCTCCTCCGAAACCGACTGAACTGAAAGGCCTGCGTCGAGTCCCACGGCGTATGATGCGTCTCGCTGCGAGTCTCGATCAGCGCGAACTCCGGCCCGAGCTCCGCCGCAAGGCTGGCACTGTCATGGCGCTGCACCGGCAGGCCGCTGCATTTCTCGGGACCATCGGGTGCAAACGTCGCAATGATGACGTGGCCGTCAGTTGCAAGCGCCGACCGCAGGCGCTGGACATAAGCGGCCCTGTCGCGAGGATCTGTCAGGAAGTGAAACGCGGCGCGGTCGTGCCAGACGTCATAAGTCTTCGCCGGCTGCCATGACGTGGCGTCGGCAACGATCCAGTCGACCATCGAAGCCGCTCCGCCGTTCCGCTTCTTCGCCGCGTCAAGCGCATTGGCAGAAAGATCCAGCACTGCAACGTCGCGATATCCGTCCTGCAGCAACGCATCGACCAGTCTCGATGCTCCGCCGCCGATATCGATGATGGCCGCGTCATGATTGGGATTGGCAGCGCGGATCATCTCAAGCGAGGTCGCCGGGCTGTCCTGGTACCAGCTGACCTCGGCTTCGCCCTTGGTGGCGTAGACATGGTCCCAATGGGTGCTTCGGTCAGACATGGCTCGTCCTCCCGCTCGCTGACGCCGGCGCGAATGGAAAGACTACTCGTCCTTCTTCGACATGCGCTCGAGGCGCTCCTGCATCTCCTTCATCTGCTGGCGCAGATCGTCGATGTTGCTGTCCTTCGGCGCCTCGGCAGTCGCCTCGGACTCCGTCTCGGCAGTGGCCCCCGGGCGCGGCGGGACGAAGGGCTTGAACATCGAGAAGGTCTGCTGGAACAGCTCCATGTTGCGACGGACCTGCTCCTCCAAAGGAGCAAAAGGAGTGCCGGACAGGGTATTGGCGATCTGCTTGCGGAACTTCTCTTGCTCCTGGGTCAGGGTCGCGATCGACTGTTCCAGATATTTCGGCACCACCATCTGCATGCTGTCGCCGTAGAAGCGGATCAGCTGGCGCAGGAAGGTGGTCGGGAGCAGGTTCTGGCCGGCCTTGTTTTCCTGCTCGAAGATGATCTGGGCCAGCACGGAGCGGGT